>Ga0207873_1001348_pt1 | contig 23874 bp, 19 predicted proteins | sample BGWIniCompost_FD_187373 | JGI IMG/M metagenome (GOLD analysis project Ga0207873, IMG submission 187373) | Cellulose adapted compost microbial communities from Newby Island Compost Facility, Milpitas, CA, USA - BGW Initial Compost (SPAdes)... ...
GCGGCGCCCGCCGCGGCCGGCGGGCCGACGAGCGTGCTGCTGGTCTCCCCCGAGAGCGGGCAGACCGCCTCGCTGTACCACAGCGACAAGGAGTACGCCGCGCTGGAGCGGCTGCTGGGCCCGCTCGGCCGGGGCACGCGCGACAAGCCGCCGGAGGCGGACCTGGTGTCCTCGCGGCTGATCAATGTCAGCTGGATGGTGCACGACGTGGACCCCTGGCGGATCGACCGGGTCTATCTGATGGCCGAGGGCAAGGCCGTGTGGGTCCACACCGCGGGAAGGCTCACGGGGGCGCCCACCGGGGCCTGGCATCGCGCCGAGGAGCCGTCCGAGCTGCGGGGACTGCTGAAGAGCCTGCGCCTGATGGGCGAGAAGTCGAGCGCAGGGTCCGGGGCCGCGGTCTACCCGGCGCCCTGGGAGAGGGAGGCGGCGTCCGCCCCCGCGCAGGAGGCTCCGGATCAGGACCGGGAGAAGGCGGCGGTCACCGCCACCCGGCCCCCGGGTGACACCGGCTGGTGGTGGGCGATACCGGGCACGGTGGCCGGGGTGGCCCTCGGCCTGGTGCTGCGGCCCCAGGTCAGCCGGCTGCCGTTGCTCCGCCGACGCCGGGAGCCGCCGGAGCCGCGGCAGGAGCTGCTGGATCTGTGAGGCGTCGCCGCGCGTCGGCCGGGCACGGGGCCGGACCGCCGCACGGCGAGCCGCGGCGGCGTCAGCCGAGGTCGATCTCCGGGTACAGCGGGAAGCCTGCCACCAGGTCGGTGGCGCGGCGGGAGACCTCGTCGGCGATCTTCGGGTCGAGGATGTGGGAGGCCTTGGACGGGGCGCCGGACTTGGTGGTGCCGGGCTCGGTGGCGGTGAGCACGCGGTCGATGAGTCCGGCCACCTCGTCCATCTCGGCGGTGCCCAGGCCACGCGTGGTCAGCGCGGGGGTGCCGATGCGGATGCCGGAGGTGTACCAGGCGCCGTTGGGGTCGGCGGGGATGGCATTGCGGTTGGTGACGATGCCCGAGTCGAGCAGGGCGGCCTCCGCCTGGCGGCCGGTGAGGCCGTAGGAGGTGGCGACGTCGATCAGGTTGAGGTGGTTGTCGGTACCGCCGGTGACCAGGGTGGCGCCGCGGCGCATCAGGCCCTCGGCGAGGGCGCGCGAGTTGTCGACGATGCGCTGGGCGTAGTCCTGGAAGGAGGGCTGCCGCGCCTCGGCGAGGGCGACCGCCTTGGCCGCCATGACGTGCGGGAGCGGGCCGCCGAGGACCATCGGGCAGCCGCGGTCGACCTGGTCCTTCAGGGAGTCGTCGCACAGCACCATGCCGCCGCGCGGGCCGCGCAGGGACTTGTGAGTGGTGGTGGTGACGATCTGGGCGTGCGGTACCGGGTCGAAGTCGCCGGTGAGGACCTTGCCCGCGACCAGGCCCGCGAAGTGGGCCATGTCGACCATGAGCGTGGCGCCGACCTCGTCGGCGATCTCCCGCATGATCCGGAAGTTCACCAGGCGGGGGTAGGCGGAGTAGCCGGCGACGATGATCAGCGGCTTGAACTCACGGGCCTGGGCGCGCAGCGCCTCGTAGTCGATCAGGCCGGTGGCCGGGTCGGTGCCGTAGGAGCGCTGGTCGAACATCTTGCCGGAGATGTTCGGGCGGAAGCCGTGGGTGAGGTGGCCGCCGGCGTCCAGGGACATGCCGAGCATCCGCTGGTTGCCGAAGGCCTGGCGCAGCTCGGCCCAGTCGGCCTCGGAGAGGTCGTTGATCTGGCGGACGCCGGCCTTCTCCAGGAACGGCGCCTCGACGCGGTCGGCGAGGACGGCCCAGAAGGCGACGAGGTTGGCGTCGATGCCGGAGTGCGGCTGCACGTAGGCGTGGCGGGCGCCGAACAGCTCACGGGCGTGCTCGGCGGCCAGCGCCTCCACGGTGTCCACGTTGCGGCAGCCGGCGTAGAAGCGGCGGCCGATGGTGCCCTCGGCGTACTTGTCGCTGAACCAGTTGCCCATCGCCAGCAGGGTGGCCGGGGAGGCGTAGTTCTCGGAGGCGATCAGCTTGAGCATCTCGCGCTGGTCGGCGACCTCCTGGCCGATGGCGTCGGCGACGCGCGGCTCCACGGCGCGGATGACGTCGAGGGCCGCGCGGTAGGCGGCGGACTCGCGGGACAGGGGCGCGGACGGGTCGGACATCAGGACCTCCGGACGTGGGCGTTCGGCGTACACGGTTCGGCCCAGGCGCACGGCACACATTCCCGTACGGGCCGCTCCCCGATGGTCGGTCCCATCCCAGCGCGCCAGTCACGGCCCTCGGTCAGCCTACCGGGTGCACGCCGCGCCCCAAGGAGAGCGTCCGCCATGCGGGCGGGCTGTCCCCGTGCACGGCACGGGCGGGCCCGCGGGCCGAGCGGACCGAGCCCGGCCGAGGGCTCAGAGGATCACGTGGGGCAGGAAGCGGGCGTATTCGTCGGTCACCAGACCCGAGGACTCGCGGATGCCGAGTCCGGCGGCCTCGTTCTCCACCACCCAGGCGCCCAGCACCACATGGTTGCCGTCGAAGGCGGGCAGCGGCGCCAGCTGCTGGTAGCAGCAGGGTTCGTCGCGGATCACCGGGTCGGCGCCGGGCTCGTGGACGGTGACGCCGGCGCCCTCCCGGCCGAGGAGCGGCTTGGCGACATAGCCGGCGGTGCGGGCCAGGTCGCGCGGGCCGTCGAGGTAGGCCGGGAGGAGGTTGGGGTGGCCGGGGTAGAGCTCCCAGAGGACGGCGAGCAGGGCCTTGTTGCTGAGCAGCATCTTCCAGGCCGGTTCTATCCACAGGGTGCTGCCGGTACCGCCGCCGTTGTCCAGGGTGTCCAGGACATGGGCGGCGAAGCGGTCGGTGGTGAGCCATTCCCAGGGGTAGAGCTTGAAGATGCTGCGGATGAAGCGCAGCCGGGTGTCCACGAAACGTCCGGAGAGCCGGTCCCAGCCGATCTCCTCCATGGAGATCCACTGCGTGTCGAGCCCCGCCTGCTCCGCGGTCTCCTTCAAGTAGGCGACCGTCATCAGGTCCTCGCCCAGCTCGTCGGCCTCGGAGTTGGCGAAGTACAGCACGCTGCCCGGCGGGAGCAGGGCGGACTGCTTCTTCCAGGCGCCGACGAGGCGTTCGTGCAGGGAGTTCCACTGGTCGGCGCCGGGGAAGCGCTCCTCCATCCAGAACCACTGCGGGGACGCCGCCTCCACCAGCGAGGTGGGCGTGTCGGCGTTGTACTCGAGCAGCTTGGCCGGTCCGGTGCCGTCGTAGCGCAGGTCGAAGCGGCCGTATACGGAGGGCAGTTCGGCGCGCCGCCGCCAGGACTCGGCGACCGCGGCGGCCACCCTCGGGTCGGTGATGCCGAGGTCGGCGAAGCGTCCCGCGGTGACGATGTGCTCGGCGGCGGCGAGGCACATGCGGTGCAGTTCCTCGACCGTCTCCTCCAGCGCCTCCACCTCCTCGAGGCTGAAGACGTAGTAGGCGCTCTCGTCCCAGTAGGGGCGCAGGGAGCCGTCCGGGTAGCGGGTGAGCGGGTAGATCAGCCCCTGTTCCTCGACGGTCTGCTGCCAACCGGGGCGGGGGTCGATGGTGCGGCGTTCCATGGGTGGCCTTCGGTCGGCGTCGGCGGGCAGGGGGCGGCGGGCCGGCGGGCCGGCCGTCGCTCAGCCGCCGCCGCTGCCGGAGCCGGAGCAGCCGAAGCCGCCGCGGTCGACGGCCTCGCTGCGGCTGAAGGTGCCGTTGTCGGCGTAGCCGTTGCTGACGTCGGCGTCGTAGTACCAGTCGGCGTCCATGCGTTTGCCGCCGGACTTGCGGCTCTTGCCGTAGGAGGACGAGCCGGTGGACTTGCAGTGCCTGTCGGCGACGATCTTGTAGCCGTTGATGAAGTCGTAGCTGTCGCGGTCCACGCAGCGGCGGTCCGGGTCCGAGCCGCAGGCGGACAGGGCCGCCGCGAGGACACCCATGCCGCCCAGCACCACCGTGCTGGAGCGCAGCCGCCTCGGTGTGTCTGCCATGTTCTTCACTCCCCCGTGTACTGCAGAGCGGTCGGCCGTCCGTACGCCGACTCGCCCCGGACAGCGTAGAGATGGGCCCGACGGGGTGGCGAGAGGCCCCCTGACCGGCCCCTCGTTCTACTGTCCTTATGTGATCTTTGGCATGGTGTGCGCGCTTGGTTCGGCGCTCTGCTACGGCACGGCGACGGTGCTCCAGGCGATGGCCGCCCGCGCGGCGGCGGCCACCCGTCCGAGCGGTGATGTGGTGCTGCTGCTGCGGGCGCTGCGTCACTGGCGCTATCTGCTCGGGCTGGCGCTGGACGGTCTGGGCTTCGGACTGCAGATCGTCGCGCTGGAGCTGGTCCCGATCTACGCGGTGGGCGCGGCGCTGGCGGCGAGCCTCGCGGTGACGGCGGTGGTCGCGGCGTGGCTGCTGGGCATCCGGCTGAGCCGGGTGGAGTGGACGGCGGTGGCGGTGGTGTGCGCCGGTCTGGCGATGCTGGGCCTGGCGTCGGGGGCGGAGGGCACGGAGCCGGGCCCCGGCTGGCTGGACTGGCTGATGCTCGGCACGGCGGGCGCGGTGCTGCTGCTGAGCGCGGTGGGCGGGCGGCTGCCGGAGCGGGCACGGGCCGGCACCCTCGGTCTGGGCGCCGGTTTCGGTTTCGGCGTGGTGGAGGTGTCGGTCCGCCTGGTCGACGAGTTCTCCTCCCCGGCGGCCCTGCTCACCGACCCGGCGGTCTACGCCCTGCTGCTCGGCGGCGGCGCCGCGTTCCTCCTGCTCACCTCGGCTCTGCAGCGCGGCTCGGTCACCGCGGCCACGGCGGGCCTGGTCCTCGGCGAGACGATCGGCCCCGCTCTCGCCGGTGTCGTCTGGCTCGGGGACCGCACCCGTCCCGGCCTGACCTGGCTGGCCTTCCTCGGCTTCGCGGTGGCGGTGGCGGGCGCCCTCGCCCTGAGCCGCTTCGGCGAGGCCCCGAGTACGCCGGATGCCACCGAGGCAGCCCACAGCGCGGACTGAGCGGGCGTCAGGGGACTGCGCGGTGCCGTTCTCCGGGCACGGCCCGCGGATGAGGGCCCGCCCCCGCAGACGAGGGCACACCCCGCGGATGAGGGCACACCCCGCGGATGCACGCCTCCCATGTCAGGGCAACGCCTTGCACAACGCCTCCAGCGTGGCCGACCACGCGTGGTCGGGTGGGGTGGCGTAGCCGACGACCAGGGCGTCCGGGGAGGTGACCTCGGCGGCGGGGTGCCGGTAGCGGCTGAGGCCGTGCACGGTCAGGCCCTGCCAGGTCGCCGCCTGCACCACGGACTGCTCGGTGCCGGGCGGCAACCGCAGCACCGCGTGCAGGCCGGCCGCGATGCCGGTGACCCGGACGTCGGGGGCGCGGACGGCGAGCGCCTCCACCAGGGCGTCGCGGCGGCGCCGGTAGCGCAGGCGGGCGGAGCGGACGTGCCGGTCGTAGGCGCCGGAGGTGAGGAACTCCGCCAGGGTGAGCTGCTCCACCACACTCACCGAGCGTGCCCCGCCGTGGTCGAGGACGTCCGGCAGCAGAGCGGGCGGGACCACCATCCAGCCCAGGCGCAGGCCGGGCGCCAGGGCCTTGCTGGCGGTGCCCAGGTAGACCACGCGGTCGGGGTCGAGGTCCTGGAGCGCGCCGACCGGCTGGCGGTCGTAGCGGAACTCCCCGTCGTAGTCGTCCTCCAGGACGAAACCGCCGGTGCGGCCGGCCCAGTCGATCACCGCGGCCCGGCGCTCGGGCCGCAGGGCCCCGCCGAGCGGGAACTGGTGGGCGGGGTTGAGCAGGACGGCGTCCTCGTCCCCGAGGGTGTCGGTGCGGGTGCCCAGGTCGTCGTAGGAGAGCGGGGTGGTGCGCAGGCCGGTGCGTTCCACCAGGTCCCAGTGGACGTCCAGGCCGTAGGGCTCCACGGCGAGGGTGCGGCCGCCGCGGGCGTGCAGCGCCTCGGCGATCAGCCGCAGGCCCTCGGCGAATCCGGAGCAGACGACCAGGCGTTCGGGGTCCGCGCGCACGCCCCGGACGCGGGCCAGGTACTCCGCGAGGGCGGCGCGCAGCTCCGGCCTGCCGCGCGGATCGCCGTAGCCGAGGGTTTCGCTGGGGGCGGCGGTCAGGGCGCGGCGGGTGGCCTTGAGCCATTCGGTGCGCGGGAAGGACGCCAGGTCGGGGCTGCCCGGCATGAGGTCGTACGGCAGCCGGCCGGGGGAGCGCCGGGGCGCGGCCGGACGGGCGGGCGGCTGCGGCACCGGGTGTTCGGCGACCCGGGTGCCGGAGCCCTGCCGTGCGGTGAGCCGGCCCTCGGCGACCAGGTCGGCGTAGGCGTCGGCGACGGTGTTCCGGGCGATGCCCAGGTCGGCGGCGAGGGCGCGGGAGGAGGGCAGCCGGGTGCCGGGGGCGAGCCGGCCGGTGCGGATGGCCTCGCGCAGCGCGTCGGTCAGGCCCCGGCGCAGCCCTGGCCCGGTGGGCTCCAGATGCAGGTCGATACCGGAAGTGGCCCAGGAATCTGCCATGGAAATGGACCATACTCCTGGGCTGCTTCGCTCCTAGGGTCGATGCCATGACGACCACGACCACCACGGAAACGAACACCACCGACGGCTACGCCCCCGAGCAGCCCCCGCGTCTCGACTGGGCCGCCCTCGCCCCCGACGTCTTCAAGGCGATGGTCCGGCTGGACGCGGCGGCCCGCAAGGGCCTCGACCCGCGGCTGCTGGAGCTGGTGAAGATCCGCGCCTCGCAGATCAACCAGTGCGCCATCTGCCTGGACATGCACAGCAAGGACGCCCTGGCGGCCGGCGAGAGCGTGGAACGGATCATCCAGCTGAGCGCCTGGCGGGAGTCCCCGCACTTCTACACGGAGCGGGAGCTGGCGGCCCTGGAGCTGACCGAGGCGGTCACCGTCCTCACCGACGGCTTCGTCCCGGACGAGGTCTACGAGCGCACCGCGAAGCACTTCGAGGAGGCCGAGCTGGCGCAGCTGATCGCCGCGATCACGGTGATCAACGCCTGGAACCGCTTCGGGGTGACCTGCCGCCGCACGCCGGGCCACTACCAGCCGGGGCAGCACGCATGACCTCGAGCACCACGACCGCACACCCGCCTGCGAGCACGACCGCACCCGGGCCGGCACCCGCCCCTGCGCGGACGACCCTGCTGGACGACGACGTCCGCGCCGCCATGCGAGCGCTCGGTGCCGCCGCCAAGAAGGGCCTCGGTGATCCGGCCCTCGCCGAGCTCGTCCAGCTGCGCGCCTCCCAGCTCAACCGCTGCGCGTTCTGCCTGGACATGCACCTCGGCATCGCCCGCGAACACGGCGTGAGCGAGCGGCAGCTGGATCTGCTGGACGCCTGGGAGGAGGCCGGTGACGGCGTCTTCGACGAGCGGGAGCGGGCGGCACTGGCGCTGACCGAGGCGGTCACCGTCCTCACCGACGGCTTCGTGCCCGACGAGGTCCACCAGCGCGCCGCCCGGCACTTCGACGCCGCGCAACTGGCCCACCTCGTCGCCCTGATCACCGTGATCAACAGCTGGAACCGGCTGATGGTCAGCCGCCGGATCCCGCCGGGGAGCACCCGGTGGTGAGCGCGGTGGGGAACGAGGTCATGAGCAGAGCCCGTGCCTTCCGGGCGCTGCATCACCACCGGGCGCCCGGCGACCCGCTGGTGCTGCCCGGCCCCTGGGACGCGGCCGCCGCCCGGGTGTTCGCCGAGGCGGGGTTCCCGGCGCTCGCCACGCCCAGCGCGGGCGTGGCCGCCTCGCTCGGCTACCAGGACGGGCAGACCCCGGCGGAGGAGATGTTCGCCGCGGTGGCGCGGATCGCGCGGGCCGTGGACGTCCCCGTGTCGGCGGATGTCGAGGGCGGGTACGGGCTGGAGCCGAAGGAGCTGGTGGAGCGGCTGCTGGAAGCGGGCGCGGTGGGCTGCAACCTGGAGGACTCCGAGCACGGGGTGCTCAAGGACCCGCAGGCGCACGCCGCCTGGCTGGCCGAGGTGCGGGCCGCGGCGGGCGAGGCGCTGTTCGTCAACGCCCGCATCGACATCTTCCTGCACGGCACCGGCGACGCCGGGACTCCCGTCGAGCAGCTGTCCGAACAGGCCATCGAGCGGGCGGCGTTGTACGGGGCGGCGGGCGCCGACTGTGTCTATCCGATCGGCGCCCCCGTCTCCGTGCTGCCGCTGCTGCGGTCCGGCATCCAGGGGCCGCTGAATGTACACGCCCTGGTGGGCGCGGGCCCCTCGCCCACCGAACTCGGTGAACTCGGGGCCACGCGCGTCACCTTCGGGCCGGGCCTGCAGCGGCGTGCCGCCGAGGCTCTGCGCGGCATCGCCGCTCAGCTGAAGGCCCCGAGCGCCTGAAGCCCGGACGCCCCAGGGGTCAGGGCAGCCAGGAGCGCCAGGTGGACTCGTGGCTGTCCACCCACTTCTTCGCCGCCTGACGCGGGGTCAGCTTCTGGTCGGCGATCATCAGGGCGACCTCGTTCTGGTCCTCGGTCGTCCACTTGAACTTCTTCAGGAAGTCCGCCGCCTTCCCGCCCTTCTCGGCGAAGTCCGCGTTCAGGTACTTCTGCAGCGGGGTGTGCGGATAGGCGCAGGCGACCTTGGCCGGGTCGGCGTCGCAGCCCTCCTTGTACGGCGGCAGCTTCACCTCCGTCATGGGCACCTGCTCGGTGAGCCACTGGGGGGTGTACCAGTAGGTCAGGAAGGGCTTCTTCTGCTTGGCGAACTGCTTGATCTGGGTGATCTGCGCCGCCTCGGAGCCGGCGAAGACCACCTTGTAGTCCAGCTTCAGGTTCTTCACCAGCGCCTTGTCGTTGGTGACATAGGACGGTGAGCCGTCCAGGAGCTGGCCCTTGCCGCCGCTCTCCGGGGTGCGGAACTGGTCGGCGTACTTGTTGAGGTTCTTCCAGTCGGTGACGTCCGGGTGCTGCTCGGCGAAGTACGTGGGGACGAACCAGCCGATGTGCCCGGTGACGCCGAGGTCGCCGCCGCGGGCGATGGTCTTCTTGTCCTCGACGTAGCGCTGCTCCTGGTCGGGGTGGCCCCAGTCCTCCAGGATGGCGTCGACCCGGCCCTGGCTGAGCGCGTCCCAGGCGGGCACCTCGTCGACCTGCACGGTGTCGACGCGGTAGCCGAGTTCGTGCTCCAGCAGGTACTGGGCGACGGCGACATTGGCCTGCGCGCCGACCCAGGACTGCACGGACAGGGTGACCGTCCGGGCGCCCTGGGCGTTGGCGAACGGCGACGCCTGCTTGGTCATGTCGGCGGCGCCGCAGCCGGTCAGCGTCAGAAGGAGCAGCGCACCGGCACCGGCCGCCGCGCGCTTCGGACGCGTCCGGCCCGTGCGGGTACGGGGCGGGCGTGTCCGGTGCGGGCCGGTGGTACCGGCCCGGAGCATCCGGGACACCCGGGAGACACGGGACATCCGCATGTCACGCTCCCTTCTTGGCGCGGCGTTCGGTGGGCTGGGTCACCCGGTCGAGCATCAGGCCCAGGCAGACGATCGCGGCCCCGGCCACCAGGCCGGTCGCCAGGTCGCCCTGGGCGAGCCCGAAGACGACGTCGTAGCCGAGCGCTCCGCCGCCCACCAGGCCGCCGATGATGACGACGGCGAGGACCAGCACCACGCCCTGGTTCACGGCGAGCAGCAGCGCCCGGCGGGCCAGCGGCAGCTGGACCTGACGCAGTTGCTGGGCGCTGGTCGCACCGAGCGAGCGGGCCGACTCCAGGGCGGCCGGGTCGACCCGGCGCAGCCCCTGGGCGGTGATGCGCACCACGGCGGGCAGCGCGTAGACGATGGCGGCGGCGACCGCAGGGGCGCGCCCCACCCCGAAGAGGGCGACGACCGGGATCAAGTACACGAACTGCGGCATCGTCTGGAACACGTCCAGGACCGGACGCAGCAGCCGCTCGACGCGGTCGCTGCGGGCCGCGGCGATGCCGGTGGCGAAGCCGATCACCAGCGTGACGGCGACGGCGGCGAGGACCTGGGAGAGCGTGTCGAGGGACTGGTCCCACACGCCGAGCACCCCGATGGCGGCCATGGCGAGCACGGCGGTCAGCGCGGTGCGCCAGGTGCCGATGAGCCAGGCCAGCGCCGCGACGGCGAGCAGCACCGACCACCACGGCAGCCACTGCAGTCCGTCGCGCAGCGGATCCAGCACCCAGGTGGTGAAGCGGCCCGCCCAGTCGGCGGTGCCGCCGACCACGGGCACGCCCGTGTACAGGTGGGCGGTCATCCAGTCGACCGCCCGGTTGACCGGATCGGCGATGCCGACGACCCAGTTCACGGGCCACTCCAGCCGGCCCGCGAGCCGTCCGGCGACGGCGACCACGGCCGCGGCGGCCAGCGCCGCCGACCACAGCGCGCGGGAGTTGGGGGCGGGCGCCTGCCCGAGGCGTGCGCCGGCCGCGCCGGTCACCCGGTCGAGGACCACGGCGAGCAGCACGATCGGCACTCCGGCCGCGAGCGCGGCGCCCACGTCGACCGAGGCGAGCGCCTGGTAGACGCGGTCGCCGAGGCCGCCGGCGCCGATGACGGAGGCGATCACGGCCATCGAGAGGGCCATCATGATCGTCTGATTGATCCCGAGCAGGAGTTCCTTGCGGGCGAGCGGGATGCGGGCGGTCAGCAGGCGCTGGCGTGCGGTGGAGCCGAGCGACTCGACCGCCTCCAGCACCTCCTTGTCGGCGCCGCGCAGCCCGAGCGAGGTCAGCCGGGCCATGGGCGGCGCGGCGTAGATGACGGTGGCGAGGACGGCGGCCGGGACGCCGATGCCGAAGACCAGCACCACGGGGAGCAGATAGGCGAAGGCCGGCAGCACCTGCATGGTGTCCAGGACCGGGCGCAGCAGCCGCTCCATCCGGTCGGACAGCCCCGCGGCCAGGCCGAGCAGCGCGCCGACCAGGACCGACGCGGCCACCGCCACGACCATCAGCGCGAGCGTCTGCATCGTCGGCACCCACATGCCGAGCAGGCCGCAGACGAGGAACGCCACCGCCGTGCCCAGGGCCAGCCGGACGCCGGCGACCCGCCAGGCGACCAGTGCGGCCACCGCCGTCACCCCCGCCCAGCCGACGGCGAGGAGGGCGAGGTAGACGGCGCGTACGGCGATGACGACGACGTTGCTGACGTGGCCGAGGAAGTAGAGGAAGAGGGGGTGGGAGTCCCGGTTGTCGATGATCCAGTCGCTGACGTCGGCGAGCGGTCCGGAGACGTCCACGGTGAGCGCCTCCGGCCAGGCGCCGCTCGACCAGCGGGTCACCGCGAACGGCACCAGGACGGCGGCGAGGAGGGCCAGCACGAGCAGCTTGCGCACGGCGGCGCCGGCCAGGATGCCCGGCGGGGAGCTCTTCTGTGCGGTCGCGGTGATCGTCGCCATCACACCGGCTCCTCGTTCACGGCACCGGCGGCGGGGCCGTCCGCCGCGCCCGCCGTACCGGCCACCACGGCCAGCAGCGCGGGCGCGTCGACCACGCCCAGGCAGCGGCCCTGGTCCATCACCCGGGCCGGCCCGCCCGCACGGGCCACGGCCTCGATGGCCTCGGCCACGGTGGCGTCCGGGCGCACCGCCGGCCCGTTCGCCGCCTCCTCGGCCGACCCGGCGGGGCGCATGGCGGTGCGGACGGTGATGACCTGCTCGCGCGGGACGTCGCGGACGAACTCGCGGACGTAGTCGTCGGCGGGCGAGGCCACGATCTCCTCGGGCGTGCCGAGCTGCACGACCCGGCCGTCCCGCATCAGGGCGATGCGGTCGCCCAGCTTCAGGGCCTCCTGGAGGTCGTGGGTGATGAAGACCATGGTGCGGCCCTCGTCGCGGTGCAGCCGGATCACCTCCTCCTGCATGTCCCGCCGGATCAGCGGGTCCAGCGCGCTGAACGGCTCGTCGAACAGCAGGACCTCGGGGTCGACGGCGAGGGCGCGGGCCAGGCCGACGCGCTGGCGCTGGCCGCCGGACAGCTGGGCGGGTCTGCGCTGCTCCATGCCTTCCAGGCCGACCTTGGCGACGACCTCGGCGGCTCTGGCGCGCCGCTCGGTCTTCCCGACGCCCTGGATCTCCAGGCCGTAGGCCACGTTGTCCAGAACGGTGCGGTGCGGCAGCAGCCCGAAGTGCTGGAAGACCATGGCGGCGCGGTGCCGGCGCAGTTCGCGCAGCCGGGCCCTGTCCATGGCGCGTACGTCCTCGCCGTCGATGGCGATGGTCCCCGCGGTCGGCTCGATGAGCCGGGTCAGGCAGCGGACCAGGGTGGACTTGCCGGAGCCGGACAGGCCCATGACGACGAAGACCTCGCCCTTGCGGACGTCGAAGGAGACGTCCCGGACGGCGGCCGTGCAGCCGGTGCGCCGGCGCAGCTCGGCCTGGTCGAGCGCGGTCAGCTCGGCGTCGCCGGGTATCCGGTCGGCCTTCGGCCCGAAGACCTTCCACAGCCCTTCGACGGAGAACACGGGGACGGCGGCCCCGGCGCCGCCCGTGCCGTCCGCGTTCCCGGTGTCGGTGCCGGCGTTCGTCGGACCGTTGTCCGCGGTCGGTGCGGCGGTACCCATCAGGCGTCACCGCCGATCAGATCGGCGGCGCGCTCGCCGACCATCAGCACGCCGATCATCGGGTTCACGGCGGTCATGGTCGGGAAGACGGAGGCGTCGGCGATGCGGATGCCCTCGAGGCCGCGGATGCGCAGCTCGGGATCGACGACGGCGAGTTCGTCGGTGGCGGCGCCCATCTTGCAGGTGCCCGCCGGGTGGTAGACGGTGTGGGCGACCTTGCGGGCGTACTCGCTGAGCTCCTCGTCACCGGTGATGTGCGGGCCGGGCGCCACCTCGCGCTTCAGCCAGCCGGCCAGCGGCTCGGTCTTGGCGATCTCCCGGGCGATGCGGATGCCGTCGACCAGGGTGCGGCCGTCGTAGTCGTCCTCGTCGGTGAAGTACCGGAAGTCCAGGGCCGGCTTGACCTCGGGGTCGGCGCTGGTCAGGTAGAGACGGCCGCGGCTCTTCGGCTTGGGGATGTTCGGGGTCATGGAGACGCCGAACTCGGGCCGCTGGTAGCCCAGTCGCTCCGGGTTGTCGGTGAACGGGATCTGGTAGAAGTGGAACATCAGGTCCGGGCCCGCGTGCTCGGGGTCGCGGCGCACGAACAGACCGGCGTCGGAGTCCATCGCGGAGTTCTCCGGAATGGGCCCGTGCGTCTCCCAGACGATCACCGACTCGGGGTGGTCGAGCAGGTTCTCACCGACGCCGGGCAGGTCGTGCACCACGGGGATGCCGAGCTCCTCCAGGTCCTTGCGGGGCCCGATGCCCGAGTGCAGCAGCAGCCGGGGCGAGTCGACGGCGCCGGCGCACACCACGACCTCGTTGCGGGCGCGCACCAGGATCTCCTCGCCGTCCTTGGTGCGCACATGGACGCCCTCGGCGCGGGTGCCGTTCAGCTGGAGCTTGTACGCCCAGGTCTCCAGCATGATCGTGAGGTTGGCCCGCTCGTCCATGACCGGGTGCAGATACGCCACCGAGGCCGAGGAACGCTTGTTGTTCTCCGGGTGGTAGGCCAGGTCGAAGAAGCCGACGCCCTCGTTGAACGGCTTCTTGTTGAAGCCCTCGATGCGCGGCACGCCGAGCGCGGCCTGCGCGGCGTCCACGAAGTCACGGGCGATGGCGTTCCGGTCCTTCTCGTCGACCGGGACGATGTTGTTCTTCAGGCGGGCGTAGTAGGCCTCCATCTGCACCGCGCCCCAGCCCTGCGCACCGGCCTGCTCCCACTCGTCCCAGTCGGACGGCAGCGGCTTGAACGCGATGAGCGTGTTGTGCGAGGAGCAGCCGCCGAGGACGCGGGCGCGGCTGTGCCGGATGTGCGAGTTGCCGCGCGGCTGCTCGGTGGTCGGGTAGTCGTAGTCCAGCTCGCCACCGAGCAGGCCCATCCACCGGCGCAGCGTCAGCACGTCGTCCCGGCCGACGTCGCTGGGCCCGCCCTCGATGACGGCGACCGTGACGTCCGGGTTCTCGGTGAGCCGGGAGGCGATCACCGAACCTGCGGTGCCGCCGCCGACGACGACGTAGTCGAACTCCCGCGTGTGCTCGGGCATGAACGGTTCTCCTTCGGGGATGTGGAAATCCGGATGGATGGATGAATCTGACGGGGCTGGCTGTTCGGGCGTTCTCGGGGCTGTGTCGCGCGAGTGACGCGCGGGAGGAGGGCGGGCGGCGCGGCGACCGGCACCGGCGGCGCATGTGCTGCCGCGGCGGAACGGCGCCGGCAATCCTTCGACGGCCGGCCCGCGGCCGGGGTCTCACCGGACGCACGGCCTGTCTGCGCCGGCTCGCGAGGCGAAGGATGGCGCGGCGCGGCGTTCGTCACGGCCACCGGTCCGCGACGCGGTACCGCGGCACGGCGCCCGCCGCGGAAAGGGCCCGCCGCCCGGGGCCGTCCCGGCGGGGGGCGGTCTCCGCGCGCCGTCCGCGCCGGGGACGGCGCCGGCCCGGATCGGCCGGCGTCCGCCGCGGACTCACCGGCACCAGACGCGCGCTCGCCGGACTCGGGCACTCCTGACACGAGATCACTTCGCCGGCGGGACGGGACGCGTGGTCCCGCGCCGCGCGTTCCGGGCACCGCACGTCCGGCACTCTCCCGGCGCTCCCTGCCCCGGCCCTCGCCGCTCAGCCCGCGAACCAGCGCACCGGCTTGGGAGCCAGGTTCTGGTACACATGCTTGGTCTCGCGGTACTCGGCGAGCCCGGCCGGGCCCAGCTCGCGGCCCACGCCGCTCTTGCCGAAGCCGCCCCACTCCGCCTGCGGGAGGTAGGGGTGGAAGTCGTTGATCCAGACCGTGCCGTGCCGCAGCCGTGCGGCCACCCGCCGGGCGCGGCCCGGGTCGCTGGTCCACACCGCGCCGGCCAGCCCGTACTCGGTGTCGTTGGCGAGCGCGACCGCCTCGTCCTCGGTGCGGAAGGTCTCGACGGTGAGGACCGGCCCGAAGACCTCCTCCCGCACCACCCGCATCTCACGGTGGCAGCGGTCGAGCACGGTCGGCTCGTAGAAGTACCCGCTCGCGGGCCGTTCGGCGGACGGCTCGGGGCGCCTGCCGCCGGTGCGCAGCACCGCGCCCTCGGCGAGCGCCGAGGCCACGTAGTCCTCCACCTTCGCGCGCTGCTGCTCGGAGACCAGCGGCCCGCACTCGACACCCTCCTCGGTGCCGCGGCCGAGCCTGATCCGCTCGGCCCGGCGGGCGAGTTCGGCGACGAACCGCTCGCGCACCGACTCCTCGACGATCAGCCGCGAGCCCGCCGAGCACACCTGGCCGCTGTGGATGAACGCGGCGTTGAGGGCCTGGTCGACGGCGGTGTCGAAGCCCTCCTCGGTGGCGCAGGCGTCGGCGAACACGACGTTGGGGTTCTTGCCGCCCAGTTCGAGGGCGACCTTCTTCACGGTCGGCGCGGCGGCCTGGGCGACCTTGACGCCGCTGACCAGCCCGCCGGTGAAGGAGACCAGGTCGACGTCGGGGTGCTCGGCGAGCCGCGCGCCGACGGTGTGGCCGGGCCCGGTGACGATGTTGGCCACCCCGGCCGGCAGTCCGGCCTCGACCAGCAGGCCGATGAGCGCGACGGTGGTCAGCGGGGTGATCTCACTGGGCTTGATGACGAAGGTGTTGCCCGCGGCGAGCGCCGGAGCGATCTTCCAGCTGGCCTGGAGCAGCGGGTAGTTCCAGGGCGTGATCATCGCGCAGACGCCGACCGGCTCGTGGACGACGACGCTGTGGATGTCGTCCGACCCCGCGTCGACGACCCGGCCGGGCGCCTCCGCCGCGATCAGGTCGGCGAAGTAGCGGAAGGCGTCGGCGACACAGTCGATGTCGATGCGCCCTTCTTCGACGGTCTTGCCGGCGTCCCTGCTCTCCAGCAGGCCCAGCTCCTCCCGGTCCCGCACCAGGAGATCCGCGACGCGGCGCAGCAGCGCGGCCCGTTCGGCGGCGGGCGTGTGCGGCCACGGCCCCTCGTCGAAGGCGCGCCGCGCGGCGGCCACCGCCACATCGGTGTCCTTCTCGTCGCCCTCCGCGACCACGGCGAACGGCTGCGCGTCCGCGGGGTCGAGGATCTCGCGGGTGGCCCCCGAGACGGCCGCTCGCCACTCGCCCCCCGCGTGGATGGTGTCGCGCGCCTGGAGTTGGGTACTGTCCGCCATGATCGGTTACTGCCTTCCGTTCCTGTTCAGCGCCCGCGGAACACACCGGTGTTCGCCTACGGGACCGGGTGCTTCTGCCCCCCGGCCCGCAATGCATGCGTCATCGGCGCCGAACGTGCGCAGCGTCACGGACGATTCGGACATCGCCCACTCAAACACCCGCGCTGTAAGCGGGCGGTGACGAAGCGTGCGGCGATCCCTCTGCCCTGCCTTCCGTCCGGCTCAGCCGCAGGTGGTGTACGGCGGGCAGAACGCGCTCAGCGCCGTCCGCAGCAGCTCCCGCTCGTCCTCCCGGCCGTCGGCGTCGGCACCGTAGACCGCGACGGCGTACACCTTCCCGTCGGCGGCCTCGAAGCGCTGGTCGACGACGTGCCAGGTGCCGACGTCCGGCTCGCCCTTGAACGAGTCGGCCAGGTACTCGAGGCGCGATCCGGTGACGTCCCCGTCGTTCAGATCCTCCCGGGACAGCTCGGTGAACCCGGGCGCCTTGGCCACCCGTGCGGAGAGGAACTCCTCGTGCGAGGACTGCGGCGACGGCTCCAGCACCTCGAAGACCTGGATGCGGCGGTCGCCGCCCGGGCTGCGGTAGTTCACCACGTCGAAGCCGTGCTTGGAGGGCACCGTGGTGCGGGTCCAGCCCGTGGGGCGGGCGATGGTGAAGCCCTCGGGATCGGCGTAGGACTCGTATCCGGTGGGAAGCTCCCTGTCACGGTCCCCGCTGTCCAGGACGGAGGACGACGCGGACGGCGAACCGGGGGGCGGCTGCTCCCCGCCGGAGTCCTGCTGCCCGCCCTCACCGGCCGCGCCCGGCGTCCGGGAAGCGGTCGCGGCGACCGAGGCGTGGCCGCCGCCGGCACCGTCCTTGGTCCCGTCGCCGTTCTTCACGACCAGCGTGACGACCAGCCCCACGATCACCCCGACCGCTGCGGCACCTCCCACGACCCCCCAGATCCGCCCGGTGTTCCGCCCGGGGCGCACCGGCTCGGGCACGCCGGGTACCTGACCGGTCCCGAGGGACACCCCGGATACCTGCCAGGGCGGCGGCGTGGGAGCCGGGGGCGGAGGCGGTGCCGCGGCGGCACCCGGTCTCTGGATCCCGGTGAGCGTGGGCGCGTAGTGCGCGGGGTCGGGGAGCCCGGCCGGGGCGGGGCCGGGGGGCGCCGAAGGCGCGGGAGCGGTGCCCGCGGACGGCTGCTCGTCCCGTGACCTCGCCGAGCCCACGCCGCCGGAGCCTGCCGGGTCACCACCGGAACCGGAACCGGATTCGGCTTCGGCTCCGGATGCGGATGCGGCCGGGTCTCCGCCCTCACCGGCGCCGGCCGTGCCACCGCCGTCGTCCGCCGACGCCGGTTCCCCCGCGGCCGGGGGCCACTGCACCGGACCGGCGGCACCGGCGCCCGCGGAACGGTCCTCGGCAGCCGGTGCCGGGTCCTGGGGCGTCGGGCCCTCCGCACCGGTGTCCGCGCCGGTCCCGGCCGTTGCGCCCCCGGCGTCCTCCCAGCGCTGGTTCTCCTCGTTCCAGTAGAGCGGTCCGGTGCCCGTGCCCATGCGTCCCCCCCTTGCCTCGCTCACCTCACGGTGGTCTCCCCCACCTCACATGCCGAGCAGGCCCGCCACGGTTCCCGCGGAGGCGAGCAGCGCGGTGAGGGCCTGGGCGTCCGCGAGGAGGTCCCGGAGTCTCTGCAGCCGGCTCGGCCCGGCCGACCCCGTGCGGTTGATCTCATCCTCCGTCTCGGCGAGCGCCGCGTCGAGTTCCGCGGTCTGATCGGTCTGCAGCATCCGGCCGCCGGCCAGATCCGCCCGCAGTTCGCGCACCGCCCGCAGCAGTTCCTCGGCGGCCTCGTCGCGCGGTGCCGCCCCGCCGCCCTGCTGGTGGCTGACCGCGCGGGCGTGGCTGCCGATGGCGAAGGTGCTGCCCGAGACGTCCCCGATCCGGACGGCCGGCTCCTCATGTGCCATGGCTCACGGTTCCCTTCTGCGGCCCGGGGCCGCCACTGGTGGCGCTGGCGTGCTCGCCGATGGCGAAGGTGGACCCCTCGACCCGGTCGATGTGCACGGCGCCGTTGCTGACATTGACGATCTTCTGCACGAACTCGCCGGTCTCGTAGCCGGCCTCGGCCAGGGCGAGCCGCACCCCTCGCCCGATGCGCTCCTGCACACCGCGCAGATACCGGGCCACGTCCATCTCCTGGAACGTGGACCCCGTCTGGACCGCGGCCACCTCCCGCACGGAGAGGGCGGGACCCTCCGGCAGCGCCCGGGCCTGATCGCCCATCAGCAGCCGCCAGGCGTGACCGGCGCCCCGGGCGAGCGTGACCAGTGCCCGCCCGGCCGACCCGGGCACCAGCAGCAGCGCGGCGACGGCCTTGCCGAGACCGCTGCTGGTGCGGAACCGGTGCGCGATCCGGTCCGCGTTCTTGAACTCCGGGTCCACCGGCGTCAGGACGTGCGGGGCGACCTCGAGGACCAGCATCCGTCCCTGGGTGTGGATGCGGACGTGGACGGTGACGACCAGCTCCTCCTCCCAGCCGCCGACCCGCACCCGCAGGAAGTGGCGCCGCTTCTCGCCGCCCTCCTCCACCGACCGCTGCCGGTGCTGCTCGAAACTGCCGGGGTCGTAGGGCGCCTGGTCGCGCGAGGTCAGTCCCTCGACCGGCAGGAAGACGCACTCGTCGATCTCCAGCCGCCGCAGCCGGTCGCGCACGGACGTGCCCGCGTGCGGAGCGGGGACGCGCAGCTGTTCGAGCATGGGCCGGATCCGCTCCAGGATCGCCCGGTTGTTGATCGGCTGCTGTTTCTTCGCCGCGTCCGGCCGGAGTTCGACCGTGAGCACCCAGGTGTCGTACGGCTCCCCCGCCCCGCGGAACGGAGCGGCCTCGTCGTACATGATCAGCGGGGCGTGCTGCTCCCGCCGGATGAGGTCCCGCAGCCGCCGGAAGCGCGCGCCTTCGCCGTGCTCGGCGGGGTCGTTCGCCACGTCGGGGAACCGCTGCGGGGAGAGTTCAGCGGAGAGGACCCGGGCGAACTGGCCGCGCCGTGCCGCCTCGCAGAGCGCGATGAGCGCGAAGACGGCGAGGGCGAGCCAGCCGTGCCAGGTCTCCACCTCGTCGCCGCCCAGCCCGGCGAACGAGCCCAGGGCGTCTCCCGCGCCGGAGAGCCCGGAGTCGTCGGACTCCCCGGAGCCGGAAGAGGCGTACGGGTCGTACGAGCCGTACGGCGAGCCGGGCTCGCCCGAGTCGGCCGGGTCGTCGGAGTCGCTCTGGAGGTCCTGCCCGGCGGCCACGTTCGCGATGAGGTACAGGCCGAAGGCGAACAGCAGGCGGCCGCACCAGCGGGCGAGGAACGCGCAGGCCGTCCGGAACACCTGCGGGCCGGGGCCGCGGTCGCGGATCCAGGGCACCAGGGCGATGAGCAGGCTGGGCCAGAGCAGACCGACCAGCAGCCAGCCGCTCAGCGGCAGGCCGACCACCCATAACCCGAGGATCGCGGCGGCCCACAGCAGCTCGAGGTGGCGGGCGCGCAGGGCGTGCGCCAGGACACGGGCGGCATCGAAGCCCAGCGAGGGCGCCACGAAGCGCTGCTGGTTCACATACAGCTCGTCGATCACCCGGTCGCGGTAGGCGGGGTCGAGATACGTCCCCGCGCACAGCAGCCGGGTCGCCTCGCTGGCGTGCGGTGGGTCGGGCGGCAGTTCGGGAGGCTGCGGGGCGCCCGCGGAGTGGGGGCTGTCGGCATGGTGCGGTTGCTGCGGAACGAATCCGGTGCTCAACTCCGAGTCCCCCGATGCGCAAGTGTCGTAGGCGACGGACGGTCTGAAGGGGCATCAGCATAGAGGAGCCGTGAGAGCGCCGGGACGCATAATGTCAAGGCTTCACCTATGTGAGGTGCGTCAATCTTTGGCCATAGGTCGTGCGGCACCGGCTGCCGCCCGCCTACGCGGAACGACCGGAGAAGAAGCACTGGGAGAAGAAGCACTGGGAGAACGACCGGGAGCGACTGAAGGGGCCCCGGCCGGCTGGTGCGGCTGCGGGGCCCCTTCAGAACTGCGCTTCGGCGCGGCGGCTCAGTAGCGCGGCCGCCTGAACCACTCGGCGCTCGCGCGCTTCGAGGCGAAGACGATCAGCAGGATCGCCACCACCAAGATGATCAGCCCGAGACCGAAGGCGGCCAGGGTGAAGATGCCGGTGACGATCGCGAACGAGCCGTAGACGATCGAGCAGACGCGGACGCCGTTGCCACCCTTGGCGTACTGCAGGAGCAGCACCAGGCCGAGCACCGCGAAGACCGCCGCCAGACCCGTCAGGAACACCACGACGCCCTTGCCGACGTCGGCGAACTGCTGCAGGTCGGAGTCGCCCGATATGCCGGCCTCGGCCATCGTCTCGTCCCACTTGGACAGCTGGTAGCCGTAGAGCACCGCGATGAGGAGGTGGGCCGCGGCCACGATCGCGAGCATGATCCGCGCGGCGCGCGTGATGCCCGGCATCTGCGTGGGGACGTACCCCCCGCCGTACGGCTGCTGCACCGGCGGAGCGGCGGGGTAGCCGTAACCGGGCTGGCCGGGCTGTACGGGCTGACCGGGCTGCTGCGGCGGCTGCCCGTAGGGGTTGTTCGGGTCGCCGAAACTCATGGCGGATGTTCCTCCGTTGCGCTAGGTGCGGGGACGGCGCGAGCCACGGCTCGGAGGAAGCTACAGATGCGGTACGTCCCCCCGTGCTGCCCGCGGCACTGCGCGCATCATCGTTCTTGACCGGTCTCTCGCTTGTCCAGTCGCATTCCGCATGTGTTGTGCAAGTGCAACATCACTGATCTTGGTCGGATACGGGCGGAACGTGATCGCCGCCGCAGTCGCGGACATCACGGCCCCTCCTGACGCGGGCTGATTGGAACCGGGCACCGGTCATCCGCGAGGATGGGGCCATGACCGCCCAGATTCTCGATGGCAAGGCCACCGCAGCCGCGATCAAGTCCGATCTGACCGCCCGCGTGGCGGCGCTGAAGGAGAAGGGCGTCACGCCCGGCCTCGGCACGATCCTCGTCGGCGACGACCCCGGCAGCCAGAAGTACGTCGCCGGAAAGCACCGCGACTGCGCCCAGGTCGGCATCGCCTCCATCCAGCGCGAGCTGCCCGCCACGGCCACGCAGGAGGAGATCGAGGCGGTCGTGCGGGAGCTCAACGAGGACCCCGCCTGCACCGGTTACATCGTCCAGCTGCCGCTGCCCAGGGGCATCGACGAGAACCGGATCCTGGAGCTGATGGACCCGGACAAGGACGCCGACGGGCTGCACCCCATGAACCTGGGCCGGCTGGTGCTCAACGAGCCCGCCCCCCTGCCCTGCACCCCGAACGGCGTGCTGACCCTGCTGCGCCGCTACGGCATCGAGATCAAGGGCGCCGAGGTCGTGGTCGTCGGCCGCGGGGTGACCATCGGCCGCCCGATGCCGCTGCTGCTGACCCGGCGCAGCGAGAACGCCACCGTGACCCAGTGCCACACCGGCACCCGCGATCTGTCCGCCCACCTGAGGCGCGCGGACATCATCATCGCGGCCGCGGGCAGCGCCCACCTGATCCGCCCCGAGGACGTCAAGCCCGGCGCGGCCGTGCTGGATGTCGGCGTCTCGCGCAGCGCCGACGGCAAGATCGTCGGCGACGTCCACCCCGACGTGGCCGAGGTGGCCGGCTGGATCTCCCCCAACCCGGGCGGTGTCGGCCCGATGACCCGGGCCCAGCTGCTCGTCAACGTGGTCGAGGCGGCGGAGCGCAGTGCCGGCTGAGCAGGAGACCCCGCGCACCGGGGAGACCCCCACACGCACCGAGGACGCCCCCCGTGCCGAGGGCGGCGAGAGGCGGCGCGGGGACGAGGCCCGCACCCATGGCGGCGTGACGCGGCCCGCGGACGAGGCCCGCACCGGGGGCGAGCCCCGGACCGACAGCGCGTCCCGGGCCGAGGGTGACCGGGGCCGCGTCGCCGACGGCGAGCGGTCCGGGGACGGGGGCCGCACCGGGGGCGACGGGCCGTCGTCCGGGGACGAGCCCCGCACCGGAGCCGGCGGAAAGGGACCCGAGGGTCCCGGCGGAAACCGACCCGAGGGCCCCGGCGGAAAGGGTCCCGAGGACGAGACGCGTCCCGAGGAGGACGACATCACCGTCCGCGACCCCGTGAGTGCGCCCGACGCCGAGGTCACGCCGCGGCGCACCACGCGCCGTTTCCCGCTGTTCACCCGGGACACCGCCCGCCCCGAGGGCGGCGGCCGTGCGGCGCCCGGTGACGCGCCGGCGCCCGCCCGGCAGTGGCCGATCCTCGCGGTGCTGCTCACGGTGGGGCTCGGCCTGCTGCTGACCGCGCTGGACGCGTTCCGCTGGGGCACGCTGCTGGTCGGCGCCGCCCTGGTGGCCGGTGCGGTGCTGCGCTGGCTGGTGCCGGACGTGGGGATGCTCGCCGTGCGCTCCCGCTTCACCGACATCCTCACGTACGGCGTGCTGGGGACGGCGATCGTGCTGCTCGCCCTGATGATGCAGCCGAACCCGTGGCTGGAGCTGCCGTTCCTGAAGGACATGCTGCACTTCACGGTCAGCAACTGACCCGGCCCCCGGGCCGTCCGGTCCCGTCGACGGGACCGGACCGCCGGCGGACGGGACGGCGACCCGTCCTCACCCCCGTGAAAGGACGGGCCGCCGCCGACAACAACCCTCCCGCGCGGCGAAGTGCCTGTTCAACGGCTGTCCGGCGGCTGTGGCACGGAAGTGACCGTTCCGGTACGTCCCCCGGAATCCGCGGACAGACCCAAGATCTTCGTCACGCGGGATGAGTGGGACGACCGTGTTCTTACGTGTTCGTACATGTGGTTGCCGTGTGTCGATGTATTGACAAGTTCGCGAATTTGCCCCGAAGCCGTCCGACGGCGGAGCTAGCGTGGACATTCGGGATGGTCCGGGACGTCCCACGCAGATGCGCCGGGCAGCGTTCGGCGGAAGGGGAGAGCGGTGGGACACTGGTGTCCACGCGAGAGGACGCGCGACGGTGCGCGCCCGCAGCCCTGACGCTCCCGTGCGCCCCCACCCCGGGAACTGAGATCCTTACGGGCGGCATCCCTGTGGGTGACCAGAACGAGGACTCGGCCAAGGGCACCATGCGCGAGGAACGAAACAGCACGAACCGGGGGGAAGAGGGGGGAAGCAATGCCTCGTTGGAAGGCCTTGCCGGATGATCTCGATCCGCAGATCAGAGAGTTCACGAGCCAGCTCAGGCGGGTGGTGGACCGCAGCGGCCTGAGCATCGCGTCCGTGTCGGACCGCACGGGCTACAGCAAGACGTCCTGGGAGCGGTATCTCAACGGACGGCTGCTCGCACCGAAGGGCGCGATCGTGGCTCTGGCCGAGGTCACCGGGACGAACCCGGTGCATCTGACGACCATGTGGGAACTCGCCGAGCGCGCCTGGAGCCGCTCGGAGATGCGCCACGACATGACCATGGAGGCGATCCGGATCTCGCAGGCGCGTGCCGCGCTCAGCGAGCTGGCCCCGCCGCCGAGCGGGGGCAAGTCGCGCAAGGACTCCGGTTCCCGTGCGGGCGTCGCAGGACCGGCCGGCGTGGCGCAGCCCGGCACCACGGACGCCGGCAACGCCTGGGGCGTCTCCGGCGGTCACCCGGGCGCCGGCGGCCCGCAGCGGCCCGACGGCCGCGGGCCCGCCGTGCCGCCCCGCTCGGGCGGGCAGGG
>Ga0207873_1001349_pt1 | contig 23844 bp, 26 predicted proteins | sample BGWIniCompost_FD_187373 | JGI IMG/M metagenome (GOLD analysis project Ga0207873, IMG submission 187373) | Cellulose adapted compost microbial communities from Newby Island Compost Facility, Milpitas, CA, USA - BGW Initial Compost (SPAdes)... ...
TCGGTTCGCCGTAGCCGGCGGCGATCCGGCCGGCAAGCGGAAGCGGGAGGCGGCCTTTGAGGGCTCCGAAGCGCTCCTGCCGTCCGGGCGGTGCGAGCTCCGCTTCCGGGAGTACCGTACGAAGCTCCTGCAGGAGCCTCTGCAGCCGCCGCTCGTCCGCGCGCAGCCGCTCGATCTCGTCCTGCTGAGCGCTCAACTGCCGGTTGAGCGTCGCGAGAAGCTGCGCGCGGCGGGCGCGGGCCGCCTCGAGCGCGTGCCGTTCGCCCTCCTGACGCGCGCGCAGCGCTTCGAGCTCGCGCGTCTGGTCCCGAATCTCCACTTCCAGGGCGCGCAGCCGCGCGAGCGACGCTTCCGCCTCGGCAAGGCGCGCGAGCCGCGCTTCATTGAAATAGCCGTAGTAGACGAGGACGCGTGCCGCGGCCGCGGGATCTTCCTGATTGAGCAGCAGCTTGAGATGCGGCTGACGCCCGAGAGCGAAAGCGGTTCGAGCATGGGTTTCGATGGCGGCGAGATGCGCTTGTTGCGCTTCGCGCTCGCGCCGCTCGCGCTGCTCGAGTGCGCGCAGCGCCACCGCTTTCGCCGATTGCGCCGCCTCGATCGCACGCAGCGCCTCGAGCGTGGTGCCGATGCGCCGCTCGAGCGCGTGCAGCTCCTCGCGCGTGCTGTCGCGCCGGTCGGCGGTCTCGTTCAGCTCCCGCTGCAGCCGCTCGATGCGCGCGCGCAGCTTCTCGAGCTGTGCCTCTTCGGACTCACGTGCTGGGGCCAACGCGGGCAGCGCGAACGCGCAGGCGATCGCGGCGCAGAGGAATCGTGCGAGTAGGCGAACCGGCGCTGCGTCAGCCACGCGCCTTGGCGCCGGCCGCGCCGACCGCGGCTCCGCCGCGGAGCTCGACCAGCGGCTGGCCGGTCATCTCGGGCGGGATCGGCAAGTCCATGAGCCGCAGCATCGTGGGGGCGATGTCCTGCAGGGCACCGGTCGGCGCCATCACCGCCGGCCGACCGACATAGATGAGCGGCACCGGGTTTGTGGTATGGGCCGTATGCATCTGCCCGGTCTGCGGATCGTACATTTCTTCCGCGTTGCCGTGATCGGCGGTCACCAGCATCTGCCCGCCGGCCGCGAGCGTCGCCTCGAGGATGCGGCCGAGCGCCGCGTCCACCGCTTCGATGGCTTTCACCGCGGCATCGAAATTGCCGGTGTGGCCGACCATGTCGGCGTTCGCGAAATTGCAGACGATGACGTCGTACTTGCCGCTGCGGATCGCACGAACGATCTCCTCCGCGACCTGCGGCGCGCTCATCTCCGGCTTGAGATCGTAGGTCGGCACGTCCTTCGGCGACGGCACGAGGATGCGGTCCTCGTTCGTGTACGGCTGTTCGATGCCGCCGTTAAAGAAGAAGGTGACGTGGGCGTACTTTTCGGTCTCTGCGACGCGCAGCTGCCGCAAGCCGCGTTCCGCAATGTACTCGCCGAACATGTTCGTGAGCCGTTCGGGCGGAAACGCGACGCGCACGCGGAATTCGGGGTTGTACTCGGTGAGCGTCACGAAGGCGGCGAGTCGGGGCATCGTTTTGCGCGCGAAGCCCGTGAAGCCGGGATCGGTGAAGGCGGCGGTGAGCTGCCGCGCCCGATCGGCGCGGAAGTTCATGAACACGACCGCATCGCCGTCCTCGATGCGCACGGCCGGCAGCACGACGGTCGGCTTCACGAACTCGTCCGTCTCGCCGCGCGCGTACGCGGCAGCGAGCGCCGCGGCGGCGCCCTCGGCGGTGAACTCGGCCTCGGCGAGCGTCAGCATGTCGTAGGCGCGCTGCACCCGCTCCCAGCGCTTGTCCCGATCCATGGCGTAGTAGCGGCCGCAGATCGAGGCGATGCGCCCGATTCCGAGCGCGGCGAGCTTGCGCTCCATGGCTTCGAGCGAGGCGGCGGCGCTCTGCGGCGGCGTGTCGCGCCCGTCGAGGAACGCATGCACGTAGAGTTTCCTCGCTCCCCGCTGTGCGGCGAGCTCGGCCATGGCGTGGATGTGCTCCTCGTGGCTGTGGACGCCGCCCGGGGAGAGCAGGCCGAGAATGTGAACCGCGCGGTCGTTGCGCGCCGCGGCATCGACGCTCTCCGTGAGGACGGGATTGCGGTAGAACTCACCGCGCTGAATTGCGAGGTTGATGCGCGTGTAGTCCTGATAGACGACGCGCCCGGCGCCGATATTGAGATGGCCGACCTCCGAGTTGCCCATCTGGTTGTCGGGCAGGCCAACGGCACCCGCCGAGGCGTTGATGAGCGTGTGCGGGTACGTCCACAGGCGCTCCCACGCCGGCTTCTTCGCCGCCGCGATCGCGTTGTACTGCGGATCCTCCCGGTAACCCCAGCCGTCGAGGATGACGAGGACGAGCGGTCTGCGAGTCGAATGCACGGAGATCTACCTGTTCACCTTTTCAAATAGTTGCTTATTGTATATTGTTTCGCCAGCCGAAATAACGCGCACACCTCTGACTACAACCGCGGCCCGGCGGCGCGGGGCCGATCGATTCGATGCAGTTCATCCTCGATAACTGGTATCTGTTCCTCGCGCTGATCGTGGTTTTGGCGCTTCTCGTCGCGCCGACCGTGATGCAGCAAATGCACGGTATCAAGAGCCTGTCTCCGGCGCAGGCGGTGCTGCTGGTGAATCGCGAATCCGGCGTCTTCGTCGACGTATCCGAGCCGAGCGAATTCAGGGCCGGCCACATCCCGAACGCGATCAACGCGCCTCTCGCGACGCTCGCGCAGGGCGTGCCGCAGCTCGAGAAGTACAAGCAGCGACCGGTGGTCGTTGCCGGCCGCGTGCCCAATCGCGCGCTCAAGGCAGCGACGCTGCTGCGCAAACGGGGCTTCGGCTCCGTGCACCTGCTCGCAGGCGGTATCGCGGCCTGGGAGAAGGACAACCTGCCGCTCGAGAGGTAGCGGCGTCAACGGCCGCGCCCGAGGGCGGCGGATCAGCGGAGAATCACACATGGCAGAGAATGGCCCGGGCGAGGTCTTGTTTCACCTCGAACGCATCTACATCAAAGATGTGTCGTACGAGGCGCCTGCCGCCCCGCACGTGTTCCTGCAGCAGACGGCCCCGCAGCTCGATATTCAGCTGGGCGTACAGGACCGGGGCATAGTGCCGGCCGAAGGTCTGCACGAAGTGGTGCTGAGCGTGACGGTGGCGGCGAAGCAGGGCGACAAGACCGTGTTTCTGATCGAGGTGCAGCAGGCCGGGCTGTTCCGCATCAAGGGCCTGTCGGGCGAGTTGCTCACGCGCGCGCTCCACGTGAACGGCGCTTACATACTGCTGCCGTTCCTGCGCGAAGCCGTAAACGATCTGGTCGGCAAGGGCGGCTTCCCGCAGCTTCTCATCAGCCCGATCAACTTCGACGCACTCTACGAGCAGCGGCGGGCCGGGGCGCGCGAGCAGCCCGCGAGCTAGGGGCCGGCGGGGGCGGCGCGTGCGCGAGGATGCTCCGATCGCCGTACTCGGCGCTGGCGCGTGGGGAACGGCGTTGAGCGTGCTGCTCGCACGCAACGGCCGCCGCGTCTGGCTCTGGGGCAAGGATTCGGCCGCGATCGCGCGTCTCGCGCAGACGCGCACGCATCCGGCGCTCCCCGAGGTCGTTCTTCCGTCCGCGATCGAGCTGCGCGCGGATCTGCAAGAGCTCGTGCCCGAGGCGGCCGGCTTCCTGGTCGCGGTGCCGAGTCACGGCTTTCGGGCGACGATCCAGGCGCTGCGCGGGCGGCCTGCCGGGACAGCCGTTGCCTGGGCGACCAAGGGGCTCGAGCCCGGAACCGGCCGGCGGCTCGGGGAAGTCGCCGAGGAGATCCTCGGCGCCGCCGGCCTCGCCGTCGTGTCCGGCCCTACGTTCGCCATCGAGATTGCGCGCGGGCTTCCCGCCGCGCTCACTGTCGCCTCCCGAGAGCCGGCGGTGTGTGAATCCGTTGCGGGATGGCTGCGCGGCGAGCGCGTGCGGGTCTATACGAGCGACGACATCGTCGGTGTGCAGCTCGGTGGCGCTATCAAGAACGTGATCGCCATCGCCGCCGGTATCAGCGACGGCCTAGGCTTCGGCGCGAACGCGCGCGCCGCGCTCATCACCCGTGGTCTCGCGGAGCTCACGCGGCTTGGCGTCGCCCTGGGCGGCCGGCGCGATACCTTCATGGGCCTCACCGGCGTCGGCGATCTCGTGCTCACCTGCACGGACAACACCTCGCGCAATCGCCGGGTCGGCCTCGGCCTCGGCCAGGGCAGGAAACTGGAGGAAGTGCTCGCGGAGGTCGGGCAGGAAGCGGAGGGAGTTGCGACGGCGCGCGAGCTCTACCGGCTGGCACAGCGCGCGGGCGTGGAGATGCCGATCACGGAACAGGTCTATCGCGTGCTCTACGAAGGGACCGCACCCCAGGCCGCGGTCGAGGCGCTGTTGCGGCGCGACCCGCGCGCCGAATAACCCCGCAAGGCGTTCGTTCAGCGGCAGCGCACGTTGCTCGTTGTCGTACGCGAGACGCGCGCCCGGCCGGTATTCGAGATCGTCACGTAACGCGCGCGCTCCGGATCCCGGGCGTCGCAGACCGCGAAGGTGATCGTCGAGCCGCCCGCGGTCCCTGTCGGCTGATAGCTCACCGCCGGCCGGCTGCGCGACGTGCGTATCAGTACACGGTCGCCGGTGCCCGCGTGCAGACGGAGGATCTCCGCGGGGTCCGGCCGACCGTTCGCGTCGGCGTCGGCGTACACCAGCCAGCCGTGCTGCCAAAGCGTGTAATCGCCGCCGTCTGCGAGACATTCCGCGCCATCGGTGGTCGGGCACATGCGCACGGCCACTCTGCGCTTGATCGCTTCCGAGCGCGCGAGCGCGAGATGCGCGACGAGCTCGTTCGCGGCGGTCGTTATCGCGGTCTCCTGTCCGATCCGCGATAGGCCGGCGCCGGTCAAGGCCACCGCCCCCGCAATGCTCATCGCGATCAGCAGCTCGTGCACGGTTACACCGGCGTCGCGCCGTCTCGGGTCGGTACTGCCGTTTGGCATCATGCAGCGATCCTCCTTGTCGAGCGGTGATGCCGTCCCGCGCCGCGTCGGGCGAGCCGGCGGCATGCATTATTGGTAAAGCGCCGCACGCCTGAACGGCACTTTCGTGCTCACCAGGCGGCGCCATCGCGTCGGCGCCTGGGGTGTTCACCCGTGGCAGCGCGCGCTGCGGAGTCACATGGTGATGCATCACTTCACGACACGGAGGCTCGAGCATGGCGCGTCTGAACACGATGGATTGGGTGGCGCTCGTACTGCTCATCGTCGGCGGCCTCAACTGGGGGCTCGTGGGGCTGTTCGGGTTTGATCTCGTCGCCGCGCTGTTCGGCGATATGTCGGTCCTGTCGCGCATCGTCTATGTCCTCGTCGGCATCGCGGCAGTTCTTGTTGCCATCGAGGCGTTCCGCTGGGGAAGCGCGCGCAGTCACGCGGCCGTGGAAAGGCGCGGAGCGCATTAGCGCGAGCGGCTGCCTGCCGTTCGCAACTGAGGGGCCCGGCGGCGACGCCGGGCTCTTTTTTGTCCCGCGTGGCCGCGGGCGCTTGCAACCCGATCGAGCGCGTAGATAATTCGCGCGCCCGGGGCCAACGGGTACTTGCAGACGCGACAGATGAAGAAGGTGGAGCGCGGACTCGAATTGCTGATGTTCAACAGCCGCTGGCTGTTGGCGCCGTTCTATATCGGTCTGGTGGTCGCCGTGGGTCTCCTGCTGATCAAATTCGCGCAGGAGTTCGTCCATTTGCTGGCGCACGTCTTCACGAGCAGCGAGAGCGAAGTGGTGCTTGCGGTGCTGACGCTCGTCGACATGTCACTCGTCGCGAACCTGCTCCTGATCATCATCTTCAGCGGCTACGAGAACTTCGTGTCCAAGATCGACACCGGAGATCACGAGGATCGTCCGGAGTGGATGGGCAAGGTCGACTTCTCGGGTCTCAAGGTGAAGCTCATCGCATCCATCGTCGCGATTTCGGCGATCGAGCTGCTCAAGAGCTTCGTGAACGTCGCGGCGCTCGACAACCGCGAGCTCATGTGGAAGGTCGGCATCCACGTTACGCTGATCGTTTCCGGAGTGCTTTTCGCGGTCATGGACCGGATCGCAGTTACCGCCGAGCACGCCGGCAAGGAACACTAGCGCGCGCCGGCGCGGAACCGCTCCCAGGCGCTGCCGCTTTCGAGCACCCGACCGACGGCATCGGCAGCGGCGCGCAAGCTGGGGTAGTGCCCGAGATGGTGCAGGCACAGCGCCGCTGCGACCAGCAGGTGATCGCGTGCGGCCCCGCGCTCGCCGCGCAGCGCGCCGATTCCCGCCGCCACCGTCGACTGCACCACGGCGGCCGCATCGAACGTCTCCGCGAGAGCATCTTCGCTCTCCTCGCCCCTTCCGACCGCGAGCGGACGCAGCGACTCGGACAGCCCGAAGTCTTCGGCGCGCAATTGCAATAGCACCGGCTCGCCGTCCGCGCATCGGTATGCCTTTCCTTCCTGCCGCAGCGACGGGATGACACCCCCTTCGATGCCGCGCACAATCAGCGCCGAATCGAAGCCCGCGGCGCGCGCGAGCATCGCATAGATGCGCGGATAGGTCTTGTGCACGTAGCCCGTGAGGAGGTGCGTGCGCCCGCGGGCGCGCACCGGGCCGATCACGGTTTCGAGCGTGGACAGCGCAGGGCGTTTGACGATCAGCGCACGCAGGCGCGCAAGCGCGTGCAGGGGCGGGCAGTAGCGGCTCTGATCGACGTAAGCCCAGCCGACCGAGCCGTCCGCCAGCCGCGCGGCGGCTTCTGCGGGCGATAGGTCGACGGCAACGCCGGCCGCGCGGAGCACCTGACGGTGCGTGACCCCGTACTTCGGTGCGAGCGATTCCACGCCGTGCGCCACCGCGGGCACTCCGCAGGCCGCAAGCACGGGCGGCAGGAAGGCGGCGATCGGGAGGGAGCGAACATATCCGTCGTAGGGATCGGCGACATCGACGAGCGCTTCGACCTCCGCCAATGCGGTTACCGTCGCTTCGCGCAGGGCGTCGAAGAGGCCGAGCAGCTCCGCGTCGCTCTCGCGCTTCATGCGCAACGCGATCAGGAACACGCCCGCCTGCACCGCATCGACGCGGCTCTCGAGGATGAGCTGCATGGCAGCGCGCGCTTCGGCGCGCGAGATGTCCTTGTTCAGCGTCGGACCGGTCGCAATGCGCTGGAGGATCGAGCGCATCAGCTCGGTGTCGCGCGCCGCATCCATGCGCAGTCGCTCCTCAGAGCTCCCGCTCGAGCTCGGCTGCCTTCTGGAATGCGAACTCGGCGCCCGCGTGGTCGCCGCTTTGCGTGCGGGCCTGTCCGATCAAACGCCAGTTCGCTGCACGCAGCCGCGCGTCGTTGCCGGCGAGCGTGTTCGACTTCTGGGCGAATTGCACGGCCTGGCTCGGCTGGCCTTGATGAAGGTTCAGGCGCGCGAGTTCGTGCCAGAGCGCGGCGTTGCGGGGCTCGATGCGCAGCGCCCGCTCGAGCTCCGCGGCGGCGGTGCTCAGGCTTCCTGCGCTCGCGTGCTCACGGGCGCTCGTCACCAGCGCGACCACGGCGCTGTTCTGCGACGCGACCGGCGGCGGTGCGGTCTCGGGCGCCGACGGCGCGGGCACCCGGGCGCAAGCGGCGAGCGCGGCGACGAGCGCAAGGGCGGGATAAGCTCTCATCGTTCGAACAGTCTCCTGAACCAGTTGCGAATCCCCTGACCAGGCCCGCTCGCGCAAGGCGCCGTTTCCGTCGGCGCGCTCCCGCGCACGAACGGCAGCTCGATCGCGCCGGCGCAGCCGCGATCGGCGCGCAAACCGGTCTCGGCATCGATCGGTACGAGCTCGATGGTCTCGGGCATCGGCGGCTCCAGCGGTTCGGGGTCGAGCCGCGCCATCATCCGTCCCCAGACCGTGAGCGCACCGCTGGCGCCGGTAAGACCGGTGGGCTGGTTGTCGTCGCGCCCGATCCACACCACTGCAAGCTTATCTCCCGTGAAACCGGCGAACCAGCTGTCGCGCAGATCGTCGGTGGTGCCGGTCTTGCCCGCGGCGCGCAGCTCGGGCGGCAGGTAGGCATGGAGCGCCGTGCCGGTGCCCGACTGCACCACCTCCTGCAGCGCGGTCGTGATCAGGAATGCCGCGGCCGGATCGATCGCCTGCGACACGGTGAGCGAGTAGCGTTTGAGCGGCACGCCGTCGGGCGTCAGCACTTCGCGAATCGCCCGCAGCGGCGTGCGAAACCCGTTGGCCGCGAGCGTCTGGTACATCTGCGCCACTTCGAACGGCGTGAGACCGACGGCGCCGAGCAGGGTGGAGCCGTACGCCGGCAGCGGACGCTCGACGCCGAGGCGGCGCATCGTGTCGAGCACCGCCGGCACGCCGAGTTCGAGCCCGAGCCGGGCGGCGGCCACGTTGTACGAATGGGCGAGCGCCCGGTGCAGCGGCACCTCCCCGTGGAATTTCTTGTCGTAGTTCTGCGGCGCCCATTCCTTCACGCCTGGCTCCGACCAGACGAGCGGGCTGTCGTCGAGGCGCGTGGCGAGTGTGTAGCGCTCGGGTTGCGTGAGCGCGGTCAGGTAGAGCGCCGGTTTGACGAGCGAGCCGATGGGGCGGACCGCATCGAGCGCGCGATTGAAGCCTTCGTAGCGTGCACGCCGCCCGCCGACGAGCGCGAGCACCTCCCCGGTGGCCGCCTCGGTCACGACGATGGCGCCTTCGAGCGTTCCCGCGGGTATGCGTCGCTGCTTCTCGAGCGCTTCGAGGCGTGCGGCGAGCGCCTCCTCGGCGGCGCGCTGCGTGCGCGGATCGAGGGTCGTGAAAATGCGCAGCCCCTCGGAGCGCAGGTCCGCGTCCGAGTAGTCGCGGCGCAGCTGGCGCTGCACCAGCCCGAGAAACGCGGGGTAAGCGGAGGTACCGACCGGGGCGCGCTCCGTTACCCCGAGCGGCTCCGCCTTGGCGCGCAGGTGCTCGGCCGTGCCGATCACGCCCTGTTCCGCCATTTCGGCGAGCACGAGATTGCGGCGCGCGAGCGCCCGCTGCGGATGACGGCGCGGATCGTAGTAGGACGGCCCCTTGACCAGCCCGACGAGGAGCGCCGCCTGCGAGAGCGTCAGCTGATGCAGCGGCCGATCGAAGTAGTACTGCGCCGCGAGACCGAAGCCGTGAATGGCGCGGTTGCCGTCCTGCCCGAGGTAGATCTCGTTGATGTAGGCCTCGAGGATCTCGTCCTTGCTGTAGTGGGCCTCGAGCAAGAGCGCCATGATCGCCTCGGTCGCTTTGCGCCGAAGCGTGCGTTCGGAGGTGAGATAGAAGTTCTTCACGAGCTGCTGGGTGAGCGTGCTCCCGCCCTGTACCGCGCCGGCCGCGCGCAAATTCGCCAAGAGCGCGCGCGCGATGCCGCGCGGATCGAGCCCGTGGTGCTCGTAGAACTTGCGATCCTCGACGGCGATGAGCGCCTTGATCAGGATCGGCGGCACCTCGTCGAGCTTCACCAGCACGCGGTCTTCGTTGTGTGCCGGATAGATGCCGCCGATGAGCAAGGGATCCAGGCGGGCGAGCGCGACCGCCTCGCCCGTATCGCGGTTCACGATCTCGTCGATCCGCCCGTCCTCGAAGCGCACCCGCAGCCTGAGCGGCGGCTGCGGCCCGTCCCAGAAGACGAAGCCGCGGGTGTGCAACTCGATGCGGTCCGGCTCGCGCACGTACGAGCCGGGTTGCGCGAGCGCACCGTGCTGGTAATTGAGCTCGCTCAGCTCCTGCGCGAGTTGCGCGGGCGTGAGCGTCCTCCCCGGGTAGAGCTCGAGCGGGCTCGCGTATACGCGCGCCGGCAGCGCCCAGCGCTTGCCTTCGAACTGCTCGCGAATAGTGACGTCGAGGTAGACGACGTACGCCGTGAAGAGCGCCGCGAGCAGGCCGAGTGCGACGAGGGCGTGGCGCAGATACCTGCGGAAAGAGCGAGAGCGCATGCTAACGGGCCGCCGAGGGGCGCGGCCGAGAGTTGTTCATTCTTTCGTCCTCAGCCCGGGCACCAGAGTTCGGGCGCATTCTAAATATCGTCATCCCGCGCTTCGACCTTAGACGCCGCCGGCGAAGCCAAGCTGGCGCCACGCTTCGTAGACCACCACGGCGACGGCATTCGAGAGGTTCAGGCTGCGATTGCCGGGCTGCAGCGGCAAACGCAAACGCGAGGCTTCGGGCACTTGACTCAGTATCGTCACGGGCAGCCCACGCGTCTCCGATCCGAACAGCAATACATCGTCGGGCTGATACCGTACGTCGCTGTACCACCGCCGGCCGCGCGTCGTGTAGGCATAGATGCGGGCCGCACCGAGGGCCGCGCGCAGGCTGTCCCAGTCGGAATGACGGCGCACGTCCGCCCATTCGCGGTAATCGAGTCCGGCCCGGCGCAACCGCTTCTCGTCGAGCGTGAAGCCGAGCGGCTCGATCAGATGCAGTCGGGCGCCCGTGTTCGCGCACAGGCGCATGATGTTTCCCGTGTTCGGCGGGATTTCGGGCTGATAGAGCACGACATGAAACATCGCCGCGCGCAAGGTCGTTCGCATTGAAGGTGGGCGATTATCCCGAATCAGAGCGGCATCCGGGCGGTTTACGCCTGAGACCGTCGCGGGGCCGAGCGGGGTCGAGAGGCTGGTCCACCGATCCCCCGACGTATCCTTGCTACGAAGTGAGTACACACTAACAAAGAATACCGAATGATACCGTTAGCTGGACGCTGTCCGCTTTCCTGGCCCGATAGTTGCAATCCCCTACACATCATGTCCCTTTTTCCGCCACTTAACCGGCGAAGCTGGGATAACGAATCACTGATCGTCGGTAACTATTTGAATGGAAAGGCGCTCGAACAAGAGGGCCAGCTTCATTGCGGGCATGCTCGCAATGATTGCGTTCGCCTTCGCGGATGCCTTCCTCCACGAAGTCGACCGCGGCGACATGCCTCCTCGGCTTGAGCGCGAGAATCTGCCGGAAACATCGCGAGTCTCTAATCCCGAACGGATTTCGCGCCCCCGAGGCGCTCCGGCTACCGAACCGCCGGCTTCCAGAGGCAACGAAGGGACGGCGATCCAGCCCGTCAACAGCTCCCAAGTCGCCGTTGCCGCAGCGGTTGACGTTATGGAGCCTACGCCGACTGCTGTTATACCTACGCCTGCCTCGCCGATCCCGTACTACGACCAGCTCATCGACCCCAGCATGCCAGTGGACCCGGCGCCGACCGCCGGCGGGGGCATCGACAAGCTAGCGCCCGGGGCCCAACCGGGCAGCGCGAGCGTTGAGTATCGGCGCTTCGATCAACGGAGCGATTACGGTGGAACTCGGCGCCGCTACACCGAGCAGGGTGTGGGGGTTACCGCGCAACAGGAAACCCGCCCCTCGGCCGCTTCGAGCTGCGCGCCGCCGTCAGCGACGCCAAGGGGGCGGACGCGTTCGATACGTTCGACGGCGACGGCTTCGTCCACCTCGCGCAGCGCGGCTTCGCGCTGACCGATCGCTGGATCATGAACAACGAGCTCGGACACATACGCGCGCTCTCGCCCGTCGAAGTCGCCTCGGGATATCGCATTCGACTGCCGACCCCGCTCATCGAAGGTGCGGTGGTGGAAGCGAGCTCGTCCGACCTCAGCCTGCGCTTCACGTCCGGTTCGCTCGGCACCTATCGCGGCCGCACCTTCCCCGTGTTCTCTTCCGACGGCGCGACAGGGCGCATCGCGGGTGCGGCCGGCAGCTATCGTCTGGATGAGCGCTGGAGCGCCGGCCTGCAGGTGTGGCAGCTCGACGGCGTGACGACGGGGAACGGTGCGCGCGATTTCGCGACCTGGGCAGGCGGCTTGCGCTACGATGGCGGCACGGCCGGCAAGGCGCAGATGAGTCTGCTCGCCAACGATTTCGGCGCTACCGGTTTCTGGGCCGACGGCGAGCGCAGCGCCGGCGCCTGGCTGCACAACGTGGGCCTGTTCCGGCTGGAGCGCGATCTCGAATGGGTCGACATCAATTCGTCGATCCAGAGCGACATCGAAGGTTTGTACTGGAGAGGGGCGACGCGCACGTTCCATAAAACGCTTTCCGCCGGTCTCGACTGGTCGCGTACGAGCATCGACGGCGACCCGACGCTCCCGCGACGCAGCAGCGCGGCCGGCTTCGCCGCCGCGAGCTACCGCCTTTCCGCCGACACGAATCTCTCGGGCTCGTTCACTCTCGGCCGCGACACGATTCGCGGGGCCGGGCTCGACAGCGAGAGCAGCACGTGGTCCGCTCGCGGGTCGCTGTCGCGGCGCGTGAGCGCGGGCACCGACGTCTGGGCGCTCGCCGCGGCCGACCGCTCGGGCCCGTCCGGTTACTCGCGCTACGACGCCAGCTGGGATCGCTACTGGAACCGCAACGCCTGGTTTTCGAGCCTGCGCGCGGGCGTTGCGTTCGCCGCGCAGACCGGATCGAGCGAGGATTTCACGCAGGGGACGGCGCGCGCCTCGGGAACGTGGACGTTCAACCGTTGGCGGGTGAGCGGACATCTCAGCGCCGGCTATTACGAGAGCGACGATTCCGATGACGGCCGCACGATCGCCGTCGGCCTGTCCGTGGCCACCGAAATCTCACGCGCCTGGCAGGTCGCGGCCGATCTCAACTACAACCGCAACGCGCTCACGCTGCTCGCCGACGGCAGCGAGGTACGCGTGACCGACAAGCAGTTCCTGGTCAGCCTGCGGCGCGATGCGCGCTGGGGCAGACCCGAGCATCCGGTCGGTTACGTGAACGGCAGCTACGGGCGCGGATCGGTTCGCGGCGTGCTGTTCCTGGACCACAACGACAACGGCGTGCGCGATCCGGAGGAGCCGGGCGTGGCGGGCATCGTTGTCTTCCTCGATCGCGGCTTCAGCACCGAGACCGACGCTGCCGGCGAGTTCACCTTCTCCCCGGTCGCAAGCGGCGAGCATCAGCTCAGCATCGACATCGCGAACGTGCCGCTGCCTTGGGTGCCGGCGACCGAAGGCCCCTTGTCGGTCCATGTGGTGCCGCGGGAAACCGCGGTGGTGGAGATCCCGCTGCGCAGGGAGCTGCCTTAGGAAGCCGCAGCCCGTCGCCGCGCCGGGAAACGCGGTGATTCAGGGTGTGAACGTGGCGGTGAAGGAAATCGTTCCCGAGTAATTACCGCCAGGATAGACGGCTGCGTTCGCGAAATGGAACGTAAGCTGACCGCCCATCCACTGAGTGCTACCGCTACTGAGCGGCAGCGTCCCGAGGACTTGCGAGCCTGCGGTGAACTGCCCGGCGGGAATCGGAACCGCGCTGCCGACCGGCGTGCTGGTCCACGAGATGCTCGAGATTGGAATTTGAAAGCCGTCGGGCGACGAGAGGAAAGCGGGCGCATCGGCGCGCAGCTCCACGCTCGCCTCTTTTGTTCCGCCGCCGCCCCGGCGCGCACCAACTTCGACTCGGAGCGCCGGCGTACCTGCAACCGGTACCCCGTTGCCGAGGGCTTGTGGATTTCCGGAGAGATCGAAGCCGACCGCAAGGGTACCGGTCGGGGATTCGACAAAGAGTGCGATCATGGACGGGTTGCCCGGCGGCGGATTGATGCTTACGTGATTGCCGGCAGCGTTTCTGGGCCCCGCGGCCCACATCAATGCCAGCGCTGCGGCGGCGACGCAGGTCGTGGCGGAGCGCCAATACGAGCGGACGACGGGTTCGCAGGCTGCTGGCAACGGGCGCTCGGCACGTCGCGGTGAGCCCGAGGCTGTACTCGCGTGATTGCTTGGCGTGCGCAAGATACTCGTCTCAAGGGAGCCGGTAGTCGATTTTCAGGTCGCCGCCGCCCTGATACTCGAGGCGCCCGCGCACGTGGATGGGCGGCACCAGTCTGACGTCGGACGGTTTGGCCTGACCGCTCGACCAGTCGACTGGGCGAAGCAGAATGGCTCGTTCCGCGCCGGGGAGAATCACGTCCTGTGAGGCGACGAGATCCACCTGGCGCCCTTTGGCGTCGCGACCCTCGACCGCCCCGAGCACCCGGCCGTGCGCATTGCCCGAATTGCGGAAAGTGAGCGCGGGCATGGTCCCTTGGGGCGTGTCCTGCAGGCGCATGTGCACGAGCTGGAGGTTCGGCTTCGCGTCACCGATCGTGACGTAGACGATGACGCCAATGCGGCCGACGAGCGGAATCTGGATGCCCGATGCGACGGGTGTGACGCGGGCCGCCTCGGAAGCGATGAGCAGCGCGAAGCGGCACTCGCCCCTCGGTGCGTCCGGCGGCACGTGCACTTCGAAGCGATAGTGGCGCGTCTGCCGCGGTGCGATCTTGACGACGTGCCGTTCGATGCGTACCCACCGCCGGCACGAGTCCTGCGCCGGCTCGCCTTCGTGATAGACCACGCCGCCCTCCGGATTAAGGCGCCAATCCGCGGTTTTGACCGTGTAGCTCGCGACGGCCGCCGCGCCGTTCGTAATGTCGAGCACTTGGCGCACGACTTCCCCCGGATTCGCCCGAAGCTCGAAGCGCGGCGGTGAGACGGTTGCGTCGAAGCCGGCGCGCGCCTCACCGAGCGTCGAGGCGGCCGCGAGCAGACCGACCGCGATGCGCGCTATGCGCATCTTCGCCTCAGTACTCCTCGATCTCATAGTGCGGTTCGAAGCGGATGTGGTTGCGCAGGAAGCGCGCATCGATGTGGAAAGTGTAGGCGACGAAGTCGCGCAGCGGCGTCTCCGTCGTGGCACCTTCGAAAAGCAGCACACGCTCGCCTGGCCGCGCGCGCCCGGAGCGCAACGTGCCCTGTGTTTTCCATTCGACCTCGAGGCCCGCTGCGCCGGCGACGCCGTCGACGACGGGCGGAACGACCATGTGGATCCGAACACGCCGTCCGATCAGGCGATCGGGTATTCGCAGGTGCAGCTCGGTGAACGGGGATTCGGCGATGATCAGGTTCGCGAGAGCGGGATCCATACGGCTGTCGAGAAGCGCCTGAGCCCACCGGGCCTGAAGGTCGAGATGCGGCTGCGGAAAATAGCTGCCCTCGATGCGCTCGCCGCTTACCCCGACAAGCGGCTTCAGCAGAACGAGCGCGAGCAGCAATACCAGCAGACGCTCGCTCATCGTGAGCGCGGACCGGCGGCGACCGAGGAAGCGCGTGTTCACGGCATCTGAGCTACAGGATCGTACCCACGCAGGTCCCCGCGGGACAAAGGCTGGCGTTCGCGAAATCAGACGTCGTATGAGCGTTCATCCAGCGGACGTCGCAGCTGCGAACCTGCGTGAGTAGATGTTGCCGCTCCGTAGGCACTCACTCTAGCTTAGGAGCGGGAAGGGGCGCGTTGCCGCGCCCCTTCCCGGTGCACCGTCGGTTACGGATTGTGCGTGGCGGTGTACCGGATGGTTCCCGTGTACGTGCCGCTCGGGTACAGCGTGGAGTTGGCAAAGGTGTATGCCCAGTAGCCGGTTTCGTTGATAACCCCTCCGGCAGGCATCGGCACAACGGTCTGGCTCCCGGCGATAGGCAGGGCGACCGCGCCCGTGCTCGAGCCGCCGATCTCGGTGTAGGGAATCGTATTGCCGCTGCCATCGGTCAGGTCACTGCCCACACCCGCCGCGCTGATGGTGACGTCGGTTCCGCCTGCGTTCGAAACAAGCTCATAGCGCACTTGGTTGCCGTTTGCGCCCGAGCCGGCGTTCTGGACGGTATCGGCCGGAATCGGTGTGCCATTGCCGACATTGGCCGCGGTGATGCCGCCGTTGAACTGCACCTCCGGCACCAGCCCGTCTTGGCCGAGCTGGAACCGCAGGAACGCCGGAATGGTAATGCTGAAGTCGACTGCGATGGGCGCGGTAGAGCAGCCGCTGCCGGTGCACGTATCGGAATCCGCCATTGCGCCGGGCGCCGCCAGGATCGCGGCGAGCGCGGCCAGCGCACGCACTTTGGTCTTCATTGCTTCTGTCTCCTCGAAATGGGAATGGTTACTACCGCGTCCTGCTGTGCGAGAGCGTTACCCATCCAACAGTGCGCCGGAGGGCGCCGGCCGCCTGCGCCTCGCCACCGTGCAGCTGCATAACCCGTGCCAAATGAGTGGGGTTTAGTAAACCACTTATAAAACAATGGCCTGTGTAAGGATTACGAGATACGGGCCGTCCCCGGCGGGATTGATCTAGCGCGGCCTCTCCGCAGGCGGTTCCGCCGGTTCGCATGCTCCACGCACCTGCGTATAGTGTCCGCAGTTGCAACGTGGCGACGTTTGGCCCGCTCGGAGAGGCGGCCGCGCAGGGTCTACGAGAACCTCCGGCGAGGGGGCTGTGTTACGCAGCGCGGCACCGTAAGGGTTGGAAGCATTGTCGAACCAATATGTCTTTGCGCGCCTGCTCGCGCGCGCTTATCTCGACCAGGGTGCCGAGGCGAAGGCGCTTGCAGTGCTCGAGAGCGCCACACCTGCGGAGTCCGGCGACGCCGAGTTCAGTGCGCTGCTCGGTCTGCTCTATCAGCGCGCCGGCCGCCATGCCGACGCCGTGAAGGCGTACGAGCGCGCACTCGCGCTCGGGGGCCGTGACGGCCGCACATGGCTCGGGTTCGCAATCTCGATGGAAGCGGTTGGACGGGCGGACGCGGCCAGGGATGCGTATCAGCGCGCGCGCGAGGCCGGGCTGAGCGAGATGCTCGCGCGCTATGCGCAGCAGCGCCTCGCGGTGCTCGGTGCGAAGCACTAGCGGTGCCGGGGAGCCGCTCGAGGCGCGGCTAGGCGCGGGCTACGACCCATACTTCCACGCTTGCCGCGCCCGCGTCGAGCAGGCATCGCGCTGCCGCCTCCACAGTGGCGCCGCTCGTCATCACGTCGTCGACGAGCGCGAGCCGCAGACCCTCCAGTCGGGTATTGGAAGCAAACGCACCGCGGACGTTGCGCCATCGCTCGGCGCTCGACAGCTGCGCCTGCGGCGGCGTCGCGCGCACGCGCGCGAGCGGAGCACAGGCGGCAAGCCCGAGCTCGGCGGTGAGCACGCGCAGCAGCTCGACCGACTGGTTGTAACCGCGCTCGCGCAGCCGCGCGCGGTGCAGCGGAACCGCGACCGCGGCATCCACGTGCTCGCGCCGCGGGGCGACGTGCTGCGCGAGCCGGCGTCCGAGCAGCTGCAGCCAGTCGAGGCGGCCGTCGTACTTCGCGCCCTGAATGAGCCGATCGAGCGGCGCGGCGTAGCGAAAGGGGGCATGTACCGAGCTGTAGGGCGGCCACCGCTGCTGGCATTGGCCGCACAGCGCATCCGGTGCGCCGCCCTCGAGTATGGCCGCGCAGCGGCTGCAGCACCCGTCGAGTCGCGGGAGCGACCGCTCGCAGGCATCGCAGAGGTCTGTGCGGGCGGCAGTGGTAGCAGCGCAAAGCGCGCATTCGGAAGGGAGCAGCCAGTCGACCGCCCGTTCCAGACGGCTTCTTAAGAAGTCTTTCCCGATCATCTCGTGGGGCACCCTGCTTCGCCGCTGCCTCGGCGCCCGCGCGCCTGGTTGCTTACTTATACTATGGGGCACGTCCCGGACCCCGATAACCCTGTCGTTCGGCCCGTATTTTCGTGCCCGACCCAACGCTGCTATCGAAACTCCAGCCTAGTCCTGGCGAAAAGCGCCGGCTTCGCCGGCAGCGGGACCAGGCGGCGGTTACTTTCGACGCCGCCGCGGTACTGAGCCGCGCGCTCGCGGACGAGCTCATCGAACGCCTCGATGTCGTGCGCATGGTGCCCGCACGCATCCTCGATGTTGGTGCCGGTACGGGTTATGCCGCCCGTGCCCTGGCACGGCGCTATCGCGGCGCGGCGGTTTACGGCCTCGATCCATCGCCGGCCATGGTCGCTGCCGCGCGCCGACGCGCCGGCTGGTTCGCGCGCTCGCGCTTCGCCGCCGGCGACCCCGAGCGGTTGCCGTTTCCCGACGGCAGCTTCGATCTCGTGCTATCGAATCTCCTCCTTCCCTGGTACGACCCGGCGGCCGTGTTCCCGGAATTCCTCCGGGTGCTGCGGCCCGACGGCCTGCTCGTTTTCTCCAGCCTCGGCCCCGATACCCTGCGCGAGCTGCGCGAGGCGTGGGCGGCGGCCGACGACACCGTGCACGTGCGCACCTTCCTCGACATGCACGACGTGGGCGACGCGCTGGTGCACGCCGGATTCGCGAATCCGGTGATGGACGTCGAGCGCTACGTGTATACGTACGCCAGCGTGCGCGACGTGCTGCGGGAGCTCAAGGCGCTCGGCGCGCAGAATATCGAGCGCGATCGCCGTCGCAGTCTGACGGGGCGTGCGCGCTTTGCGCGTTTCGAGGCCGCGTACGCGTCGCGCAGGACAGACGGGCGCATTCCCGCGACCGTCGAAGTGGTGTACGGCCACGCCTGGGCGCCGAAGCGCCGGCGCGTGCCCGGCGCCGCCACGGCGGCCGTTCCAATCAGCGTGATTCGGCGGGGGCAGAGGTAAGAGGGCGGCCCGAACTCGCCTGTCTGCTGCGCGACCCGCAACGCGCTACCGACGCGCCGGGAGCGGGTGAGCAGCGCGGCGGCCTTACGCCGGCGCCGCAGGAAGCGTGCGCCGATTTCGTGTCGAGCATTCCTCCGCGTGGGCGTGCTCACTCTGCGCCTCGCGATCCAAAACAGCGACCGCGCATTCACACCGCCTCCGCTGCTACGCGTGCACGGTGTTGCGAAGCGCGCAACGACGAACGGCGCCGTGGCATGTGCGCAATTTCTGATCAATTTGGTGCGATATACAGCGCGCTGAACGCGTGCAAACCTTGCTAGGAATCATTGCGGCTCTATAGTGTTTGTGATAGCTTGCGCGCGCGCCGACGCGCGACTCTTGTTTCCGCAGGCTTGCCTGTATCCAACCACCTAAAGCGCTTGTACGAGTAGTCAGTCTTGAAGCTGCCTGTGAATCTCGGGAGTGTTTACGAGGCGGCCAACGCAAGCCTCGTCATCCGTCCGAATCGCTCCCTGTCCGCCGCCGGTGTCTCCGCGCTGTTCGTCGCTCTGAGCGTGGCGGCGCTGTTTACCGGTCTCGTTGCTACTCTGGCCGGCGCGTGGCCGGTGCTGCCGTTCGCGCTGCTGCAGATCGTCATTGCCGGCGTGCTATGCCGCTGGTTCTACCGCCACCTGGACGATTGTGAACTGGTCGCGATCGACGAAGAGCGCGTGTGTGTCGTGCGCCGCTTCGGGAAGGCGGTGTCGCGGCACGAATTTCCGCGCGCCTGGGCGCGGCTGCGGCGAGAAGCGGGCGCCGACGGATCGCCGCGGCTGCTGATCGGTTCTCACGGTAAGTACGTAAGCCTTGCCGAAGGCGTCAACGAAGCCGATCGTGCGACGATCGCACGCGAGCTCGAGGCGCTGCTGCACGCGCGGCGTGAGCCGCGCCTCAATATTCATTGAAGATTTAGATAACGGGGAGACGAGTAATGCGTTTTGTCCGTAGCCGAAGCCGTCGCGGTCTGTGGTCCCGCCTGATCGCCGCCGTCGGTCCGGCGCTGCTGCCCGGTCTGGCCGCCGCCGACTACAAGCTCAACCTGCCGCCGCCGGTCACGCGCATCGGGAGCGAGATCCTGAAGCTGCACAACATCATCATGATCATCTGCGCGGTGATCTTCGTGATCGTGTTCGGCTTGATGCTTTACTCGATCGTGATGCATCGCAAGAGCCGCGGGGTGAAGCCGGCTGCGTTCCACGACAACGCGAAGCTCGAGGTGCTCTGGACGGTCATCCCGTTCCTGATCCTGGTCGGCATCGCGATCCCCTCCACCGCGACGCTGATCGAGATGACCGACACCGCCAAGTCGGACATGACGATCAAGATCACCGGCTATCAGTGGCGGTGGCAGTACGACTATCCCGATCACGGCGTCAACTTCTTCAGCAGCCTCTCGACGCCGCGCGAGCAGATCGAGGGTAAGGCCGACAAGGGCGAGAACTACCTTCTCGAGGTCGACAACCCCATGGTAGTGCCGGTCGGCAAGAAGGTGCGGCTGCTGATCACGGCGAACGACGTCATCCACGCCTGGTGGGTGCCGGAAATCGGCCTGAAGAAGGATGCGATCCCCGGCTTCCTTACCGATGCCTGGATGACCATCGACAAGCCCGGCGTATATCGCGGTCAGTGCGCGGAGCTCTGCGGCAAGGACCACGGCTTCATGCCGATCGTCGTCAACGCCGTGACGCCCGAAGAGTTCGACAAGTGGGTCGTCGCGCAGAAGCAGCAGGCGGCCGCCGCCGCGGCGAGCGCGGACAAGACCTGGACGATGGAAGAGCTGATGGCCCGGGGCAAGCAGGTGTATCAGACCTGCGCCGCCTGCCACGGCGCGAACGGCGAGGGCGTCGGGCCGTTCCCGAAGCTCGCCGGCAGCAAGATCGCGACGGGTCCGGTCGACGCGCACATCGACATCGTGCTCAACGGCAAACCCGGCACGGCGATGCAGGCGTTCGGCGCCCAGCTGAACGACGCCGATATCGCGGCCGTCGTCACGTTCGAGCGCAACAGCTTCGGTAACAAGACCGGCGACCTGGTGCAGCCCGCGCAGGTCAAGGCCGCACGCAAGTAGCACGGTTGAAGAGGAGAACGACCATGGCAACTGCCGCCCATCATCACGACGAACATCCGACCGGCATCAGCCGGTGGCTGTTTAGCACCAACCACAAGGACATCGGCACGCTCTACCTGCTGTTCTCGCTGCTGATGTTCTTCGTCGGGGGCGTCATGGCGCTCGTGATCCGCTCCGAGCTGTTCCAGCCCGGCCTGCAGATCACGAATCCGCACTTCTTCAACCAGATGACCACGATGCACGCGCTGGTCATGATCTTCGGCGCGGTGATGCCGGCGTTCGTGGGTCTCGCGAACTGGCAGCTGCCGCTCATGATCGGCGCGCCCGATATGGCGCTGCCGCGCCTCAACAACTGGTCGTTCTGGATCCTGCCGTTCGCCTTCGCGCTGCTGCTGTCGACCTTGTTCCTGCAGGGCGCCGGCGGTGCGCCGGCCACGGGCTGGACCATGTACCCGCCGCTGTCGATCCAGGGCGGGATCGGGGTCGATCTCGCGATTTTCTCGATCCACATGATGGGCATCTCGTCCGTGCTCGGCGCGATCAACGTGATCGCGACGATTCTCAATATGCGCGCGCCGGGCATGACGCTCTTGAAGATGCCCATGTTCGCCTGGACCTGGCTCATCACCGCGTTCCTGCTGCTCCTGGCGATGCCGGTGCTTGCGGGTGCGGTGACGATGGTTCTCACCGACCGCCATTTCGGCACCTCATTCTTCGACGCCGCGGGCGGCGGCGATCCGGTGCTGTTCCAGCACGTCTTCTGGTTCTTCGGGCATCCCGAGGTTTACATCATGATCCTGCCGGCGTTCGGGATCATTTCTCAGGTTATCCCGACGTTCGCGAGGAAGCCGCTGTTCGGCTACCACTCGATGGTCTACGCGACCGCTTCGATCGCGTTCCTGTCGACCGTCGTGTGGGCGCATCACATGTTCACGGTCGGTATGCCGCTCGCTGGCGAGCTCTTCTTCATGTACGCAACCATGCTGATCGCCGTGCCGACGGGCGTGAAGATCTTCAACTGGATCGCGACGATGTGGCGCGGCGCGATGACCTTCGAAACGCCGATGCTTTTCGCCATCGCGTTCGTGTTCCTGTTCACCATCGGCGGGCTCTCGGGCCTGATGGTCGCGGTCGCGCCCGCCGACTTCCAGTACCACGACACGTACTTCGTGGTCGCGCACTTCCACTACGTGCTGGTGACCGGGGCGGTCGTCGCGATCTTTGCGGGCGCGTATTACTGGCTCCCGAAGTGGACCGGCCACATGTACAACGAGAAGCTCGGGAAGTGGCACTTCTGGCTCACCATGATCGGGATGAATCTCACGTTCTTCCCGATGCATTTCCTCGGGCTCGCCGGTATGCCGCGGCGCATTCCGGATTACGCGCTGCAGTTCACGGACTTCAACCAGTGGGCTACCATCGGCGCGTTCATCTTCGGCTTCTCGCAGCTGCTGTTCGCCTATCTCGTGATCCAGACCATCCGCGGCGGTAAGAAGGCGGACTCGCGTGTGTGGGAGGGCGCCGAGGGCCTCGAGTGGACGCTGCCCTCGCCGCCGCCGTACCACAGCTTCACTACCGCTCCCGTGGTGAAGTAGCGGGCGCCGAGGACCGTGATCGACGCGATGAATCGCAGCGACCAGCGCCGCCGTATCGTGATTACGGCCGTCATCCTCGGCGCGGTGGCGCTCTTCTTCTATATCGCTGCGATCGTGAGGTTCTGGTAAGTGGACGCAGCGTCTAGGAAGGCCAGGATACGCCGCAGCGCGACGAAGCTCGGGCTCGTCGCGGTGGCGATGTTCGGCTTCGGCTACCTGCTGGTGCCGCTCTACGACATCGCGTGCCAGGCGCTCGGCATCAACGGCAAGACCGGCCGGGTCGAAGCGGTGGCCGGAGTCGTAGATACCTCGCGCACGATCACGGTCGAGTTCACCGGCCACGCGAGCACGGGACTGCCCTGGGAGTTCCGCCCCATGACGCGGCGCCTCGAGGTGCACCCGGGCGAAACCGTGGTGGTGAAGTATTACGCGCGCAACACCACCGGCGAGACGATCGTCGGGCAGGCGGTGCCGAGCGTGGCGCCGGCGCGAGCGGCGCCGCATTTCAAGAAAATCGAATGTTTCTGCTTCACGCGGCAGGAGCTGAAGCCGGGCGAAGCGGTGGAAATGCCGGTGCGCTTTACCGTCATGCCGGAGATATCGCCCGAGGTCGAGACCATCACGCTTTCGTACGCGTTCTTCAATGCGGACAAGGCGTCGGCGGCTAAGTACGGCGACGCCGCGGCGCCGACGACCACGCAGCACGCACAGGATCGCCTTCATGCCGCGGGCGACAAAGGTTAACGCGAACTCTTAAGACAAGGGGACACACCATGGCGTCTTCATCCCACGGTAGCTACTACGTGCCTAATCCGAGCCCCTGGCCGATCGTGACTTCGGCCGGGCTGTTCATGCTCGCGCTCGGAACCGCGCTCACGTTCAACGACATCGGCGCCGGCCCGTGGTTCATGCTGCTCGGGGCCATCGTCATCATTGCCATGATGGCGAGCTGGTTCGGCCAGGTCATCGGCGAGAGCGAAGGCGGCTTGTACAACGAGCAGGTGGACCGCTCATTCCGCTGGGGGATGGCGTGGTTCATCTTCTCCGAGGTCATGTTCTTCGCCGCGTTCTTCGGTGCGCTCTTCTACGTGCGGCTGTTCGTCATCGACTGGCTCGGCGTGAGCGAACTCTGGCCGGACTACGACGCCAGCTGGCCGACGGCCGGCCCGCAGGGTCCGGTGCCGGTGCCGGGCGATACGCTGCCGGGTCCGAACCAGTTCACGCCGATGGCCGCATGGGGTATTCCGGCGCTGAACACGCTGATCCTCCTCACTTCGGGCGCGACGGTGACCTGGGCGCACTGGGGTCTCCTCAAGGACAACCGCGGCCAGCTCATCACGGGTCTGTTCCTGACGGTGGCACTCGGCATCACGTTCCTCGGGTTTCAGGCCTACGAGTACGTGCATGCCTACACCGAGCTCGGTCTGACGCTACAGACCGGCATCTACGGCTCGACCTTCTTCATGCTGACCGGCTTTCACGGCTTCCACGTGACGATCGGCACGATCATGCTCATCGTCATTCTCGGCCGGGCGCTGAAAGGACATTTCCGGTCGGATCGCCACTTCGCGTTCGAAGCGGTCGCCTGGTACTGGCACTTCGTCGACGTGGTGTGGCTGTTCCTGTTCATCTTCGTGTACTGGCTGTAAGCGCTCGCAGGAGCGAG
>Ga0207873_1001350_pt1 | contig 23835 bp, 20 predicted proteins | sample BGWIniCompost_FD_187373 | JGI IMG/M metagenome (GOLD analysis project Ga0207873, IMG submission 187373) | Cellulose adapted compost microbial communities from Newby Island Compost Facility, Milpitas, CA, USA - BGW Initial Compost (SPAdes)... ...
GGCGGCCGCCGCGGCCGTCGCCGCGCTCGCCTGCCTCGCCCTGCCGCTGCGGGCCGCCGCCGCGCACCGCACCGTCCGCGTCCACACCGGCCGCCAGGACGCCACCACCGCCCGACCCTCCCGCCGCCGGACCGTCGCCGAACTCACCCTGCTCGCCCTGGCGGTGGGCGCCGTGGTGGCGCTGCGCACCCGGGGCACCTCCGGCGGACCCGACGCCGCCGGCGACCAGCTGGTGTCGCCGGCCCCGGTGCTGGTCGCGGTGATCGCCTCCTTCGTGCTGGTGCGGCTGTACCCGCTGCCGCTGCGCGGTCTCGCCCGCCCGGCCCGGCAGCTGCGGGGTGTGGTCGGGCCGCTGTCCCTGGCCCGCGCGGCCCGCGCCTCCGGCTCGGCGGTGCTGCCGCTGCTCGCGCTGCTCACCGCGCTGACCACGGCCGCGTTCGGGGGTTCGGTGCTCAGCGGCGTGGCCGAGGCGCGGGAACGGGCGGCCGTACTCGCCGTCGGCGCCGACGCCCGCGTCGAGTCCCTGCACGCGCTGCCCGCCGCCATGCCCGACAGGATCCGCCGCGTGCCCGGCGTCGAGCAGGTGACCGCCGCCGCCATCTCCTACAACGCCCGCCCCCTGGACGGCGAACGGTCGGTCCCCGTGGCCGGTGTCGACCCGGCCGGCTACGCGGCACTCGCCCGGCACACCGGCGTCGGCCCGTTCGACCACCGGGCGCTCAGGACAGCGGGCACGCCCGACGAGCAGACCCCCGTGCCCGCCCTCGCCTCCCCCGACGTGGCCGAGCGCTACGGCACCCGCCCCTTCCCGGTCCGCATGGAGGACGGCAGCGACGTCACCGTACGGATCACCCAGGTGCGGGACCGCACCCCGGCCGTGGCGGGAGCGGCGTTCCTGGTGGTGGACCGCTCCGCGCTGTCGGCGCGGGCCGCCCGGACCACCGCGCTGCTGGCCACCGGCTCCCCCGACCCGGCCGCCCTGCGCAAAGCGGCGGGCAGCGGGCCCACCGTGCGGACCCGCGCCGAGGAGCGCGCCGGATACGTCGACTCGCCCCTGCAGTCCGGCGCCGAACGCGTCTACACCGCGGCCGTGGCGGCCGGCGCCGGTTACGCCGTCCTCGCCCTGCTGCTGACCCTGGTGCGGGCCGCCCCCGAACGGGCCGCGCTGCTGGGCCGGCTGCGCACCATGGGCCTGACCCGCGCCCAGGGACGCCGGCTCCTCGTCCTGGAGTCGCTGCCGCAGGCGCTGCTCGCCGCGCTGGGCGGCATGCTCACCGCCTGGGCCACCATCCGGCTGCTCGCCCCCGGCATCGATCTGACCGCCGTCGCCGTTCCCTCGTCCGTCTCCCCGCCCGGCGGTGCCACGCTGCCCGTCGACCCGCTGTCGCTGCTGGTGCCGGCGCTGGCCGTGCTGGCGCTCACGGTCGGCATCTCGGTGGTGCAGGCCTGGTGGACCAGCCGCCGCGGCTCGGTACGGGAGCTGAGAGCGGGCGATGCCCGATGACTCCGTGGCCGCCACGACACCGCGCGACCGCATCCGGAGGAGGAGGTCCCCGATGACCACGAATCCCACGCTGGACGACCTGACCCGGCGCGTCACGGCCGACCGCGACCGGCCCGCCTTCGGCCACGACGCGCTCATCACCTGCGACCGGCTGGTCCGGGTCTTCACCGCGGACGGCGTGGAGGTGCAGGCCCTGCAGGGTCTCGACCTGCTGGTCCGCGAGGGGGAGCTGATGGCGCTGGTCGGCGCGTCCGGCAGCGGCAAGTCCACCCTGATGAACATCCTCGCCGGTCTCGACGTCCCCACGGCCGGCGCGGCCCGGGTGGCCGGGCGCGACCTGCTCACCATGAATGCCCGGGACCGGCTCGCCTACCGGCGCGAGGTCGTCGGCTTCGTCTGGCAGCAGACCGCACGCAACCTGCTTCCGTATCTCACCTCGGCCCAGAACGTCGCCCTGCCGCTCCAGCTGCGCGGCGCGAAGGGCGCGGAGGGCGCGGAGGGCGAGGGGGACGCCGGGAAGGGCGCCGGAAAGGGCGCGGGCCGGATCCTGGGCCGTGGCTCCGGAGGCGGCCGCTGGGGTGGCCGAGCCGCCCGCCGCGCCCGCGCGGAACGCGTGATGGAGCTGCTGGAGATGCTGGAGGTGGCCGACTGCCGCGACCGGCGCCCGCACGAGATGTCCGGCGGCCAGCAGCAGCGGGTCGCCATCGCCGTGGCCCTTGCCAACGACCCGGCGGTGCTGCTCGCCGACGAGCCGACCGGTGAGCTCGACTCGCACACCGCCGAGCAGATCTTCGCCGCCTTCCGCACCGCCAACGAGCGGCTCGGCACCACCATCGTGATCGTCACCCACGACCAGGCGGTGGCGAACGAGGTGCGCCGCACCGTCGCCATCCGCGACGGCCGTACCTCCACCGAGGTGCTGCGCCGCAGCGAGGTGGACGAGGTGACCGGCGACGAGAAGGTGGTGGCGAGGGAGTACGCGATGCTGGACCGCGCGGGCCGCCTTCAGCTGCCCGCCGAGTACACCCGTGCCCTCGACATGCGCGACCGCGTCGCACTGGAGCTGGAGTCCGACCACATCGCGGTGCGCCCGGACGACAGCCGGACGGACTGAACTCGCCGCGCCTCAGCGCACGCTGACGTCCAGCGCGCCCAGCCCCGACCGCCGTACGGCGACGGATCCGTAGGGGGTGCGCAGCCGCAGCCACGCGCCGGAGGAGAACAACCCGATCTCCGTGCCGCGCAGGAAGCCCAGCGCCTGCGCCGCGTGCACCGCCCGCACCGGCAGGGCGGTGTCGCCGACCGTGCGGGACCAGATCTCCCGCCCGATCCGGTCGAGTCCGGCCCGGGTGCGCCCCTCGGGCGGCAGCCCGGCCGTGCGGGACTTGAACTCCGCGACCGCGGCGGCGACCAGGCCACGCAGTTCCTCCGGCTCCGGCAGTCCCGGCTCGGGCCGCCAGCCGCCGCGCGGAGGCAGCACCCCGGCCCAGGGCGGGCCGGTGACCGCGGCGGGCACGGTCGCCGTGGCCGCGGCCTCGTCCACCGACTCCAGCAGCTCACCGGCGGAGACGGTGCGGTCGAGGGTGACCTCGAGCCCGTCCTCGTACGGCTTGGCGAGCCGCACCGCGCGGACCGCGAGCACCTCGAAGGACGGCGGCCGGCCGAAGACGGCCAGCGCGGTCCCGGCCGACTGCATCCGCACGGCCGCCGAACGGTCGTAGTGGAGCAGCCGGGAGAGGAAGGCGGCGAGATCTGCCGCCTCCCCCTCGTCGGCCAGGTGGAGCACCGTCATGCGGCGACGGCCTCCTCCTCGGCGTCGTCGTCCTTCGCCGAACCGGCGGACCCGGTCGGCTCGTCCCTGTACTGCTCGAGGAACTCCCGCTCCTCGGCCGTGATCCGGCGTGGCCGCTGCGCCTCGAAGTCGAACGGCACGATCACGGTCGACGCCCTGACATAGATCTGGTCGTCGTCCTTCACCTCGTAGGCGATGGTGAAGGACGCCGCCCGTATCTCCGTGACCCACAGCTCGACGTCCACCGGGTGGTGCCGGTGCACGAGCTGCCGCTTGTAGTCGATCTCATGGCGCGCCACCACGGACCCCTGCTGGAAATCCTTGTCCGGGCGGAACAGGAAGTCGATACGGGCCTCCTCCAGGTAGCGGAGGAAGACGACGTTGTTGACGTGTCCGTACGCGTCCATGTCCGCCCAGCGCAGCGGGCAGCGGTAGATGTGCCGCAAGATTCGATCAGCTCCGGGTCAGCTTCTTGTAGGTGGCCCGGTGCGGACGCGCGGCGTCCGGACCCAGCCGCTCGATCTTGTTCTTCTCGTAGGACTCGAAGTTGCCCTCGAACCAGAACCACTTGGAGTCACCCTCGTAGGCGAGGATGTGCGTGGCGATGCGGTCCAGGAACCACCGGTCGTGGGAGACCACCACGGCGCAGCCCGGGAACTCGAGCAGCGCGTTCTCCAGGCTGGAGAGGGTCTCGACGTCCAGGTCGTTGGTGGGCTCGTCGAGGAGCAGCAGGTTGCCGCCCTGCTTCAGGGTGAGCGCCAGGTTCAGCCGGTTGCGCTCACCGCCGGAGAGCACCCCGGCCGGCTTCTGCTGGTCCGGTCCCTTGAAGCCGAACGCGGACACGTACGCCCGGCTCGGCATCTCGACCTGGCCGACGTTGATGTAGTCGAGCCCGTCGGAGACGACCTCCCACAGCGTCTTGTCGGGGTCGATGTTCTCGCGGCTCTGGTCGACGTAGGAGATCTTGACGGTCTCGCCGACCTTGATGGTGCCGGAGTCGGGCTGCTCGATGCCCTGGATCATCTTGAACAGGGTCGTCTTGCCCGCACCGTTGGGGCCGATCACACCGACGATGCCGTTGCGCGGCAGGGTGAAGCTGAGGTCGTCGATGAGGACCTTGTCGCCGAAGGCCTTGTGGAGGTGGCTGACCTCGACGACCACGTTGCCCAGACGCGGCCCCGGCGGAATCTGGATCTCCTCGAAGTCCAGCTTCCGCATCTTCTCCGCCTCGGCGGCCATCTCCTCGTAACGCGCCAGACGCGCCTTGGACTTGGCCTGCCGCCCCTTGGCGTTGGAGCGGACCCACTCCAGCTCTTCCTTCAGGCGCTTCTGCCGCTTGGCGTCCTTCTGGCCCTCGACCTTCAGACGGGCCGCCTTGGTCTCCAGGTAGGTGGAGTAGTTGCCCTGGTAGGGGTAGGCACGGCCGCGGTCGAGCTCGAGGATCCACTCGGCGACGTTGTCCAGGAAGTACCGGTCGTGGGTGATGGCCACGACGGTGCCCTCGTACTTGGCGAGGTGCTGCTCCAGCCAGTTCACCGACTCGGCGTCGAGGTGGTTGGTGGGCTCGTCGAGCAGCAGCAGGTCGGGCTGCTCGAGCAGTAGCTTGCACAGCGCGACACGGCGCCGCTCACCACCGGAGAGGTTGGTGACGGGCCAGTCGCCGGGCGGGCAGCCGAGCGCGTCCATGGCCTGCTCGAGCTGCGCGTCGAGGTCCCAGGCGCCCGCGTGGTCCAGCTCCTCCTGCAGCTTCCCCATCTCCTCGAGGAGCGCGTCGGAGTAGTCGGTCGCCATCTGCTCGGCGATCTCGTTGAACCGGTCGAGCTTGCCCTTGATCTCGGCGACACCCTCCTGGACGTTCTCCAGGACGGTCTTCTCCTCGTTCAGCGGCGGCTCCTGCAGCAGGATGCCGACGCTGTACCCGGGCGAGAGGAACGCGTCACCGTTCGACGGCTGCTCCAGCCCAGCCATGATCTTCAGAACGGTCGACTTACCGGCGCCGTTCGGGCCGACGACGCCGATCTTCGCTCCGGGGAGGAAGTTCAGTGTGACGTCGTCGAGGATCACCTTGTCGCCGTGCGCTTTGCGCGCCTTGCGCATGGTGTAAATGAACTCAGCCAAGAGAAACCGTCCGGCAGCTTGAAATCAGGCAGTGGGCAGATACACCCCATCTTGCCGTACGGCCAGGCCTGGGCGGAAACCCATGGGGTCGGGGGCCTCTGACCTGGGGCTTCGCCGGTGGTGGCGGTGGCGCGTCTGTCACTGTCGGTCGTCGTCGGGTGGCCTCGGGGGGCGTCGGACGCCCCAGGGACGGCCCAGGAATCAGCCGACTCTCCCTGAGCGGGCAGGCACGGCCTTGCGATCACTCCAGCGGGACGGCAGCGAGGGGGAGCTGTTCGCTGTGGGGCCAGGTGAACGTGCGGTCCGGTTCGAGGTGCGCTTCTCCCCAGTGGATGACGTGGATGCCGCTCTCCACGTCGGCTGTGAAGAACACGCAGACGAGTTGCGTCGAGGCCCCCAGTTCCTCGAACGCCTCGTGCAACTCCAGGTACTCCTCCGTCGTCAGGTCGTCGTCGAGCTCGAACAGCCCCTCGGGCGGCTGCGGCCCGTGCGCCCGGAGCAGCCGTTGGCGCGTGGGGGATGCCTTGGAGGGCAGCCGAGCACGATCGAGAGGCCTCGGCCTGTCCGCGTACCTATAGGGGAAGAGTGCGTGCTCATTGATCACCGCGTACTCGTACCCGCGTACATCGCGCACGGATTCCCCCAGCTCCCGAGCCATGTCCGCCAGGTTCTCGCGCACAGCCTCCGCGAGCGTGGCCCCGTACGGGCTCCGCTTCTTCAGCCCGGCCGTGAGATGCGTGGCGTGAGCCTTCGCGTGCGCCTTGGCCAGTTGCACCGGAACCGCCGCAGCGACCCTGCCGGCCAGCTTCCCGAACCGCTTGATCGCCCAGTCCGACGGTGCAACCGACTCCCCACCCGACATGGACATGCAGTGCCCCCTCCTCCAGACCACCCCGCCCTGACTGTGTGACACGCACGCGAAAGCCGCACAAGGGAGCGATCCGGCCACGGCATGGTCACAGGCGGAGTCGCGTCTGATCAGTGAGGGTTCTCGCCTGCGCATCCGCCATGAGGGGCGCGAGGCCGGGACGATGCTGCTGGAGCGGCCGGGCGACGCAGCGGAGGTATGCGGTGTCGCCAGGCGGCACGGGGCCGCCTGACGGGCGCCTTCGTTCGCGGTGCCCGCGAGGTCGGCCGAGCGGCGGACCGGGGGTTCGCCGCCGTCGGCGGCAGCTGCCCCAAGGCGGCTGTTGCGAGCGCATCGCACCTGGTCAGGCGGTGTACGACGGTTGTGGCTGCAATCGGGTTCCTGTGCCACGGTGAGCCGCATGGACGGGAAGCAGCACTGGCATCACGACCACGGTCACGATCACCGTCACGGCCACGTTCATGATCACGTTTCTGGACCGGGTCACGGTCGTCCGCACGGGCACGGGGGCGCGGAGACCGGACAGGGGGCCGGTGCCTCCCGGCTGAAGCGGTTCCGGCACCGGCTCGGGCATCTGGTCACGCCGCACAGCCACGAGGCCGCCGACAAGGTGGACGCGGCGATGGAGACCTCCCGTGAGGGCATGCGCACGCTGTGGATCTCGCTGGCCGTCCTGGCGGCCACCACCGTCGTGCAGGCCGTGATCGTCGCCCTGTCCGGGTCGGTGGCCCTGCTCGGGGACACCGTCCACAACGCCGCCGACGCGCTGACCGCCGTCCCGCTGGGGATCGCGTTCCTCCTCGGCCGGCGGGCCGCCAACCGCCGCTACACCTACGGCTACGGCCGGGCGGAGGACCTGGCGGGCGTCCTCATCGTGGCGACCATCGCCGCGTCCGCCGTCCTGGCCGCCTGGGCGGCCGTCGACCGCCTGCTCCACCCCCGCGAGATCACTCACCTGTGGTCGGTCTCCGGTGCGGCGCTGGTCGGGTTCATCGGCAACGAGTGGGTGGCCCGCTACCGGATCCGCACCGGCCGCCGCATCGGCTCCGCGGCCCTGGTCGCCGACGGGCTGCACGCCCGCACCGACGGCTTCACCTCGCTCGCGGTGCTGCTCGGTGCGGGAGGCACGGCACTCGGCTGGCGTGCCGCCGACCCGGTCGTCGGACTGCTCATCACCGTCGCCATCCTGATGGTCCTCAAGGACGCCGCCCGCGAGGTCTGCCGGCGCCTGATGGACTCCGTGGACCCTGAGCTGGTCGCCGCCGCCCACGCCGCCTTGCGCGGTGTGGAGGGCGTGCTGGGCACCGGTGCGGTGCGGATGCGGTGGATCGGTCATGTCCTGCGCGCCGAGGCCGAGATCGTCGTCGACGCACGGCTGACCGTGGTCGAGGCCCACCGGATCGCGGTGGCCGCCGAGCACGCCCTGATGCACGCCGTCCCCCGGCTGACCGCCGCCACCGTCCACACGGACCACACCCCCGTCGGGGCCGACCCGCACGCCGCACTCGACCACCACGCGGTGCATCCGGCACGCGCCCGCACGGCCCGATGCGCCGTCAGCGGTCACTGAGCGCCGCCGCGCGCCCTCCGCCTGCTGTCGGGCACGCCCGGCCGCTGCCCCTGAACAGTCACCCGGACGCCGCGTCCGGTGCCTTGCCGCGGCTCAGTGGGTCAGCTGCGCCGGCGGGCGAGGAGCAGGCCTGCGCCGCCGAGGAGGGCCAGGGTGATGGCGGAGCCGGCGATCCAGGCGGTGGCGTCGGAGGCGCCGGTGGCGGCCAGGTTGGTGTCGTCCGGGGTGATCACGGGGGTGGGGCTGGGGTCGCTGAGGGTCTGGGTGGTGGTGCCCAGCTCCGCCGCGCGGGTGCGGCAGTCGAGGTGGCCGGTGAAGCGCTCGGCGAAGCCCCCGGGGCCGCTGACGGTGAAGTCGTAGGCCTGGTCCTCGCTGAGCGGGACGGTCACCGTGCGGGACTCCCGCGCCCCGATGGTGTACCTCAGTCCCGTCACCTCGATGGTGAACGGCGTGTCGCCGGGGTTGGTGACGGTGACGTCCACGCCGCCCTTGGCGCAGTTCTCGCGGGCGGACACCGCCGGCACCGCGCCCTGCCCGGACCAGGACACCGCGGCGGTCGCGGAGACCGCCGACTCGCTGGAGCCCGCCAGGATCTGCGTCTGGCTGCGGCTCTCCGAGGCGAAGGCCCGGCCGACCGGCACCGTGGTCGAGGCGTGCACGGTGAGCCGGGCGGTGTCGGCCGGTGCGTCCTCGGGGACGTCGAAGTACAGCCGGCTGCCGTCGGTGGCGCTGGTGACCGGCTTGCCGTCCTGGTCGACGACCCGCACCTCGCCGGTGGCCGTCCCGGTGAGCGGTGCGACCGTGACGCTGGAGGCGTTGGTGCGGACGGTGACCGGGCCCAGCTTCTCGCCGGGCCGGCCGGAGACCGCGGGCGGGTCCAGGGTCAGGGACGCCCTCGGCTCCGGCTGGTCGCGGGCGTTCTTCTCCAGGTAGTCCGCGAGCTGTTCGGCCTGCGGGTCGACGGCCTCGACGTCCACGTCGTCGGAGTAGCGCCAGATCGCCACCTGGGTGCCCGCCGCCGCGTCCTGCTCGGTGAGCCGGCCCTTGACGCCCGCCTTCTCGGCGAGCGCCGCGAGGTCGTTCACCTGGGGGTAGGAGTGGTGCAGGATCCAGCGGATCCGGCCGGCGTTGTCGTTGGTGGCCAGCGAGGTCCCGCTCCACGGGGTCTCGCGGTACCGGGCGTCCTGCTGGGTGGGGGTGTGGATGTCGATGCAGTACGTCTGCAGGGTGCCGCCGCCCTCGACGGACATCTCGAACAGCCCGGCGGGGATCTGCTGCTCCTGCGCGGCTCCGCGTATCACGGCCGTGCCGTATGTCTTCAGTCCGGCGATGGTCGCGGTCGCCCCGCCCTGGCCCGGCTCCGTTCCGCCGCCGGCCGCTCTGGCCGTGCCGGCCCCGGTCAGCAGGCCGGCGACGAGACCGGCCACCAGAGTCCCGGCGGCGAGGCGGGCCGTCCCGCGCCCACGCGCGGACGACGCGGAGAACGAAGCAAACACCGATTTCCCTTCCGAGCGGGACCCGTTGCACGTGGGGGACGGTCCCACCAGCAGAATCAGCGGCCCCCTGAACCCCAGGAGCCATTTCGGCATCCTAAGGACGCGTCGCGACGCGCCGGCCGGTGATCCCGTCGGAGGGCTGATCCGACTCGCAATCGTTATCGCCTCGTGGGCAGATAAGCCGTAGTTCGGTCAGGTCGGGCATCTCAGGGGGCGACCGGAGGAGCCCCTCCGCAGCTGACGTCATGTCACGGCCGCGGGCTGGGGCTGTCGTTGCCTCGGCCGGGCGTCCGCGCCGGAGGGCGCCGAAGCGTCGCGGCTGGTCTCCCGGCTGGGTTCGGGACGGTCCTGGGACGGGGTGCCTGCGGGCTGTTCGGTGCGCTGCCTGCGCTGGAAGGCGGATGTGCCGCGGGTGAGATCGTGGCCGATCGCCACCGCGTCGATGTCCGCCGACAGCCAGCCCTGCTGTCCCTCCCGCAGCTCGGTGCGCACCTTGAGCCGGCCCTGCACGATCACGGGGTCGCCCACCGCCAGCGAGGCGGCAGCGTTGGCGGCGAGCTGCCGATTGGCCCAGACGGTGAAGAAGTTGGTGTGCCCGTCGGCCCAGGTGCCCTTCTCCCGGTCCCAGTACCGGGAGGTGACCGCCAGCCGGAACCTGGTCGACTCTCCGGAGGACAGCTCCCGGTGCACCGGCTGCGTCGCCACATTGCCCACCGCACAGACCATCGTCTCGTTCATCGCGTCTCCCTCCCTCACCCGGTCGCCACTGGACGCCGGGCGGATACGCGTACGGGCCCGTCCCGTACGGAAGCGTCCGCCGCGACGGTCGCCGCATCCGCCGCAACCGTCGCCGCGCAGTCAGACTGCCTCCGCCGGGCCGGGCCCGCTGAGCCCTGTGGACCACGACCGGCCTGTGGACAACGCCGTCACCCGAACGGGCGACGCGGTCCCCCCCCTCATCTCCCCCCGGTCCCGGCCGCCACCCCCGCGACCCGCGCGAACCGCTCCCGTACCTCCCGGTACCGCAGCAGCTCCGCCGCCACCGGATCCAGGACGCGGGCCCGGCCGCAGCCTGCGGCCGCCTCCCGCAACCGTCTCTCGGCCTCCATCCCGTATCTCCGTGCGGGCCCCCGGGCGGCCATCTTGCAGCTCCACTCGATCAGCGGCCCGCCGATGATGCCGATCATCATCAGCAGCACCGGGACCCCGAGGTTCGGCGACATCACCCCGATGATCTGGCCCAGCAGCCACAGCCCGCCCACGAACTGCAGGATCGTCATCGACGCCTGGGCCAGCACCGCGACCGGCCACCAGCCGGGCCGGGGCGGTCTCCCGGGCGGCAGTCCGGCCCGTACGGCCAGCTCGTCCAGCGCCTCGGGCAGACCTTGGGCACCGCGCGCGGCCGCCTCCCGCACCGCCTGGGCCCAGGGCGCCGGCAGCCCGGCCGAGGCCCGGTCCGCCACCGTGCGCACCGCCTGCTCGACCCGCTGCCGCGCGGTGGCCTCCTCGTCGGGCTGCGGCCGCACGACCTGCCGGCCGGTGGCGGGTTCCCGGCGTTCCTGGCACCAGCGCCACAGCCGCAGCCAGGGCGTGCCGCAGGCGCGGTTGGCGTTGCGCAGCCAGGCGCGTTCCGCGGCCTCGCCCGCCGCGGTGGCGCCCACCGCATCGGCGAGCCGGGCGGAGAACTCCTCCCGCGCCTCCTCGCTCAGTCCGACCCGGCGGCGGGCGGCGTAGACGGGCCACAGCCGGGCCGCAGCGATGTCCACGTCCGCGGCGATCCGGCGGGACGGGGCGGCGCGCTCGGCGACGAACTGCGCGAGCGCGTCGCGCAGCTCCCCGACTCCGTCGCCGGTCAGCGCGGACAGCGCCAGCACGGTCGCCCCGGGCTCGCCGTACTCGCCGAGCGCGATGCCGTCCTCGTCGAGCAGCCGCCGCAGATCGTCCAGGACCTGCTCGGCGGCCTCGCCGGGCAGCCGGTCGATCTGGTTGAGCACGACGAACATGACCTCGGCGTGGGCCGCCATGGGCCGCAGATAGCGCTCGTGCAGCACGGCGTCGGCGTACTTCTCGGGGTCGACGACCCAGATCACCGCGTCGACCAGGCGCAGCACGCGGTCCACCTGCTCGCGGTGCTGCACCGCGGCCGAGTCGTGGTCGGGAAGGTCGATCAGGACCAGGCCGCGCAGCTGCTCGTCCACGTCCGGTCCCGACTGGAGCGGGCGCCGGCGCAGGCGGGGCGGGATGCCGAGGCGTTCGATGAGACCGGCCGCGCCGTCGCTCCAGCTGCACGCGATGGGCGCGGCGGTGGTGGGGCGGCGGACACCGGTCTCGGAGATGGCGACTCCGGCGAGCGCGTTGAACAGCTGCGACTTGCCGCTGCCGGTGGCGCCGGCGATGGCGACGACGGTGTGCTGCCCGGAGAGCCGGCGCCGCGCGGCGGCCTCGTCGAGCACCCGGCCCGCCTCGGCGAGGGTGTGGTTGTCCAGGCGGGTGCGGGAGAGGCCCACCAGCTCGCGCAGCGCCTCCAGTCGGGAGCGCAGCGGCGGGTCGTACGAGAGCGGGGTGATGAGCTGCTGCGCCGGAGGGCGGGTCTGGGTGAGGCCGTACGGCGCGTGGCCGGGGTTCTCCTCGGCGCGCCGCGCGATCAGCCCGTCGTCCCAGGGATCGCCGTCGCCCGCACCGCCCGCGCCGGAGCCCGTGCCCTCCGCCTTGCCCGCACCCGCGCTCGCGCTCGGGCCCGTGCCCGCGTCTGCGTTCACGCCCGGGGAGCGGTCCCCGGTCCGCCGCCCGGTGCCGTCGCCGGACGTGCCGCCCGCGCCGCCGGAGGCGTCGTCCGCACCGGACCGGTCGTCCTCGGCGCGCCCCGGCCGCACGGCCTCCGCGCGCCGTCCGGCCACCGGCGCGCTCCCGGAGGAGGCGGACCGGTTCCCGGAGTACGCGGTGTGCTCGGTCGAAGGCCCGGCTTGCCCGCCCTGCTCGGGATGCTCGGTGTGCCCGGTGTGCTCGGGATGTTCGGGGTGCTCGGGGTGCTCGGGGTGCTCGGTGTGGTCCTGGTCAGTGACGGCGGTCACCGAATCACCTCTCCTTCTGCAGTACGGACAGCGCGGCGATGAGTTCGGCCTGCGGCTCCGGGTGCACCTCGAGCGCGTCGAGCGGCGCGAGCCGGCGTTCCCGTTCGGTGTGCAGGATGCGGTCCACGTGCTCGACGAGCAGCCGGCCGCCCCGGTCGCGCAGCCGCAGCGCCCCGTGCGCGCCGATCCGCTCGGCCAGCCGCTCCCCCGCGGCGCGGCCCCGGCGCCCGCCCAGCAGCACCGTGGCGACCAGCGCGGCGACCAGCTCGGGGTCGGGCGCGACGCTGCGGTCGAGCTCGCGCACCTCGTCCTCGGCGTACTCCTCGAGCTCGCGCCGCCAGCGCCGTACCGCCAGCCCGATCCGGTGCTCGGCGTCGTTCCCGGCGGTGTCGCGGGCGGTGAGCTCGGGCGCGGCGGCCGCCGGTTCGCGGCGCCACGCCTCGTCGACGCGCTCGTCGGCGGCGGTGACGGCGCACAGCAGCAGCTCGGCCAGGCTTTCGACGAGGGTGTCGAGCAGCTCACCGGGGGTGCAGTCCAGAGGGAAGGCGCGCCACCGTTTGAGCGCGTCGCCGGCGAGCACGGCACCGGCCTGGAGCCGGCCCCGCACCCGGTTGTGCTCCCTGTCGTAGGCGGTGTCGACGGCGGAGGTGAGGCGGAGCGCGGCGGCGTGCTGGGCGGCGGCGGCGCCGGCCAGCTCGGGCAGGCGGGTGTTGAGGGAGTCGAGGATGCCCTGTGCGGTGCGGGCCACGGCGTGCTGGCGGGCGGCGGGGTCCTGGGTCTGGTGGACGAGCCAGGTGCGCAGCGCGGCCACGGCGGTGGCCGGCAGCAGCCCGCCGCCCCAGGCGGACTCGGGCAGCTCGGGCACGGTGAAGCGGGGCACCTGGCCGAGGCCGGCCTTGGTGAGCAGCGCGCCGTACTGCCGGGACACCTCGCCGATCACCTGGTGCGGGACGCGGTCCAGGACGGTCACCAGGGTGACGTCGTACTCCTTGGCGGTGCGCAGCATGTGCCAGGGCACCGCGTCGGCGTAGCGGGCGGCGGTGGTGACCATGATCCAGATGTCGGCGGCGCAGATCAGCTCGGCGGCGAGGACGCGGTTGTCGGAGACGAGGGAGTCGACGTCGGGGGCGTCCAGCAGGGCGAGGCCGGGCGGCACGGTGTCGGCGGTCTCGATGCGCAGCACCCGGGCCGGGTTCTCGCCGGGGAGCAGCAGGTCGTCGGTGGTCTCGTGCCGGTGCGCCCAGACGCGGGTGAGGTCGGGCAGGACTCTCATCCCGCTGAACCAGTGATGATCCTCCGGATGGCAGACCAGCACCGGTGTGCGCGTCGTCGGCCGCAGTACACCGGCCTCGCTGACCCGGCGTCCCACGAGGCTGTTCACCAGGGTGGACTTGCCGGCCCCGGTGGATCCGCCGACGACGGCCAGCAGGGGCGCTTGGGGATCGCGCAGCCTGGGCACCAGATAGTCGTCCAGCTGCGCTAGCAGTTCGTCGCGGTTGGCACGCGCGCGGGGAGCCCCGGCCAGGGGCAGCGGGAAGCGTGCGGCGGCGACACGCTCGCGCAGGGCGGAGAGTGCGTCGAGCAGCTGAGGCCGTACGTCCAAGGTCACCACATGCGAAGAATGCCCAATTTTAGGGGAATTCTGAAGCATATGAGCATGTCTGCGCGCCGACCGGACGCAAGAGACAGAAGGGGCGACCGGGACAGGGGCGCACTCCAGGCATAACGAGTGCACAACACCCGGCGTGTGAGCCTTCAAAAGCGATGCGGGAATCGCACCGGCCTGCGATTATCGGGACCGCTTCACTGAACCTCCACATCGAGCCACGGAGGCGAAGCGTCAGGGGCAGGGACACGGGAGCCCTATCCTTGTCCCCGGCAAAGGTCAGGGGTCCGCCGCACCCGGTCCCATGGCACCAGGCCGGCACACCGGCCCCCGTAGCTCAGCGGATAGAGCAGGCGCCTTCTAAGCGCTTGGCCGCAGGTTCGAGTCCTGCCGGGGGCGCCACACTCCTTCCGGTCTCCGCACCGCGCCGCACGGCCCCTGCACCACGGCAGGGGCCGTCCTTTCATTCGTTCTTCCATGCGCCCATGCGCCTCCCCGCGCGACCGTCCCGCGACGCCGCCGCACCCACGCCCGCGAACAGTCACGAACAGCCGCGAAGGACTGCGGGCAGCACCCCTCTCCAGCCTTGCCGCATGAGCCACTTCGTCCGGATCGCCCACAATTGAGTGATAGCATCGGGTTGGTGAGGTTCCTGGTAATCATGGAACGGTTCTCCGTCGTTCCGCCTTCCCCGGAGCCGCTCATGCGCACTGCCGTCACCGCCGCCCAGGACTTGCCGATCCAGCAAGCCTCGGGGCCCGCCCTCTCGGAACAGGTGGAGGAGCACGGCCTCGTGTTCGGAGGCTTCGCCTACCAGTGCCGCATCGTCCGTCAACCCGCCCCGCTCACCGAGCCGTTGCTGCTGCTCGGCGGTTCCTCCCAGAACCGTTACTCCTGGCAGGGCCACGAACGGTGGCTGTCACCGCTGTGCACGATGGTCACCGTGGACCTGCCCGGCTACGGCAGCGCCGACTTCCTGCCGGCCCGGTACGACATCGACTTCCTCGCCGACGCGGTCGCGCACATGCTGGTGGAGCTCGGCATGCCGCGGGTGAATCTCTTCGGCGGCTGCTTCGGCGAGGTGGTCGGCCTGCGCTTCGCCCAGCGGCACCCCTCCTTCGTCTGCCGCCTCCTCTTCGGCGGCGCGGCGAAACGTCTTCCCGACGTGTACACCGAGGCCGTTCCCCGGCTGACCCGTGCGCTGGAACTAGGGTCGATCGAGGAGGCCGCCGACGGTCTGGTGCGGCTGTTCATGTCGAACCCGGAGGCCGGCCGGGTCCGCAAGCACACGGCCGTGGCCCGGCTGCTGCGCAACCAGTTCCTGACCCAGACGCCGGACGAGATCAGAAAGGCCGTCGAGCACAACACCCGCCTGATCACCCACGGCTGCTACCGCCCGCTGCCCGTGCCCCGGGTGCCGACGCTGGTCTTCACCGGCGAGTACGACACCCTCTGCACCCCCGCGATGGGCCGCGAGCTGGCGGCGACGCTGCCCGGTTCCCTGTTCACCACCGTCAAGGAGGGGGACCACCTGGTGACCGTGGAGCGCCGGGAGGAGTCCTCCGACCTGATCGGCCGCTTCTGCACGGACCGTTCCGTCGAGGGCCTGCCGTACTGCAACGCCGTCGAGCGCATGTGAGGGAGGGGCGCCGTACAGCGGAGAGCGGCCGGAACCCTGCGGAGGGGTTCCGGCCGCTCTCCGGTGCACGGCGCAGGCGGGGTGCCGACGTGAACAAGGCGCCTCGGCCGCCGTGCCGGGACGTCAGGACTTCTCGGGCCTGACGACCACGTCGCTGACGCAGGTGACCTGGCTGTTGCTGGTCGGGCAGCTCTGCACGGACTCGTTCTGCAGCAGGACGTTGCCGAGCGAGTCGGTCTTCATCCGGTACTCGGCCACCTGCACGCAGCGGATGTTGCCCTTTCCGTCGTCGACGCACTTGTTGGTGCCGGGAGCGTCGGTGGCGGCGGCCTGGCCGGCGCCGAGGCCGAGGAACGCGAGGCCCGAGAGGACGCCCGCCGCCGCTGCGATCTTCTTCGTCGTGAACATCTACCTATTCCTTGAGCGGTCGCCCCCGGTGCGAGAGGGCGACGACGTGCTGCCGGGTGGCCCACCGGGCCACAAAGCCGGGCAGGCCCGGGGCCCGAACACGAGGTTCGGGCCCCGGGACCCGTCTGGTTCGACCGAGAGGACTCAGTCCTCCTCGCCGCCGATGGTGAAGCTGGTGGCGCAGGTGACCGACGACTTCTCGCTCGCGTCCTGCTGCGACCAACCGAGGATGCCGAGCGACAGGTTGATGTCGTCGATGTTGATCAGACCGGTGGTCGAGTCGTTCTGCTCGCAGTTCTGGGTCTGCGTGTTCTTGAACTCGACCTGCGGGTCGTCACCAGCGTGGCCGACACCGGCGCCCAGGAAGCTGACACTGCCGAGCATGGCCATGACGACCGCGGCCTTCTGGTACTTGCGCATTACCTCTCCATTCTCGAGTCGACCCGATCCGGGACGAACCGGGCCGCTGTTTCCGCCGCCCAAATTAGGCGACCTGCCGGGATATTCAGTACGTGAAACGCCGAGTCGCGGAGCGCCGATCAAAAGGAACCCATTGGCGCCATTGCGCATTCATTTAATCTGCAAATCAAACGGTTTCCGTGAATTCACCGACCGCTCGGACCGGCCCCGGAAACGGGCCGGGCGGGCCCGGAACCCGGGCGCGAGGCGCCGGATACCGAGACCCGCCCGGATCACTGAACCAGTGATCACTTGCCGAGCTTGAAGCCCTGGACGCAGCTCAGAGCCTCGGACTCGCTGGCGTCCTGGGCCGACCAGCCCAGGAGCGCACCGGCGCTGACGTTGACGTCGTCAACGTTGATCAGACCCTTCACGCTGTCGTTCTGCACGCAGTTCTGCGCCTGCTTGTTGTTCAGCTTGAACGACGGGTCGTCACCGGCGTGACCGACGCCGGCACCCAGGAAGCTGACACTGCCGAGCATGGCCACGACGACCGCGGCCTTCTGGTACTTGCGCATTACCTCTCCGTTCTCGTGTGGACACAGTCCGTTACGGACCGGTCACGTGCAGTGAGTAACGTAAGGGAGTGGCGCGGATTTGCACAGGCGAAACGCCCAATAACGTAGCTTTCCTGTGAATGAGCACCTCATAGGACCGGCTCGCCGACGTCGAATGGCGGAGCGCACGGACCTCCCGGCCCCGCTCCCCCGAGGTCCGCCTATTTCAAAAGAGTGATCCGCGGCAGATCACCGTTACCGGTTCGGCATTGCCGCGTTGAGTCGGCTGTGCGGGTGCGCTTCGTGCAACCGCCCTTACCGAACCAGTTAGGAGAACGTGATGTCTCGCATCGCGAAGGCTGCCACTGTCGCTCTCGGCACGGGTGCCGTGGTCCTCAGCGGGGCCGCCATGGCCCAGGCTGACTCCGGTGCCAAGGGCTCGGCGGTCCACTCGCCGGGTGTCGTCTCGGGCAACGTCATCCAGGCCCCGATCCACGTGCCGGTCAACGTGTGCGGCAACACCGTCGACGTCATCGGCGCCCTGAACCCGGCGTTCGGCAACTACTGCGTCAACGAGGACTGAGCCGGACGCACCTGACACAGAGCCCCGGCCCCTCGAGCGCCGGGGCTCTTCCCTTGCCCGGTGGTGTGCGACGTACAACTCCCGTGGCGCAAGGCCCGCATGCTCGCCCGGTCGACCGGACGTCAGCAAGCCTGGAAGCAAAGCGAGAAGGCCCCCGGTGCGTACCGGGGGCCTTCTCGCTGTCCGCGCGTCGTGGGATCTCAGGCGCGCAGCCCCACGTCGCCGTGCACCGGCTTCGCCTCGTTCACCATGGCCGCCGCTTCCTTCATCGTGCCGAGCACCGAGGTGTCCTGCTGCTCGCCGGTGAGAACGTTCGTCTCCTGCTGCAGCGGCATCATCTCGAAGGGAATGCCGGTGCGCAGACCGGTGTCCAGGCCGGTGGAGGCCAGGTCGCGGCCGTCCTGGGCGTACGCGGGCGCTGCCGCACCGGCGGCGATCAGGGATCCGGCAAGGACGACGGCAGCCTTCAGGGACTTCATCATGTTCCTTTCTTCGGCGACGCAGGTCGCCGGAGGGGAATGTGTCGTCCTGCCTAACGATCCCTGGCGGCACCGGAAACCGGGAGTCCCCAGATTGACGAGTCCTCATATGAGATCAGCGCAGACCGCCCGGTGAAGGCTCCCGGAAAGGGCGTGGCGGACCGTGACACGGCACGGTCCGCCACCGGACGGGTCACGGCGCCGGCAGCAGCACCACCGTGTTGTCCGGGGTGAGGGCCGGCAGGGTGGTGGCGGTCGCCTCCGGGGTGGTGACCGCCGTGTCCGAGGCGGACGTGCCGGCGGCGGTCCCGGTTGCGGTCCCGGCGGTCGCGGACTCGGCGAGGCCGGGGTCGCTGACCTCCTCGATGAGCGCGTCCACCTCGGCGAGCAGTGCGTCGATGAACGCGTCCAGCGAGTCGAAGGACCCGAAGTCGGCCAACGCCTCGTCGGCAGCGGTCTCGGCGGCCACGTCAGCGGCATCGGCGGCGTCCTGTGTGACCGCGGCCTCGGCGGCGGAGTCCGCGGTGTCGGTGGTGGAGTCCGTCGTGCCGGTCGTGCCGGTCGTGCCGGTCGTGCCGGTGGTCCCGGTGGCCGGGGTGCTCACCGGGAGGCCCGGCACCAGTTCGAAGACACTGCCGAGCAGGTCGAGCAGTTCGCCCATCAGGTCCTGAGTGAGCGGGGTGTCGGCGGCGGGCAGCAGGACGCCGGTCGCCTCCTGTTCCGCAGGGACGAGGGTCACCACCGGCTGGTCGTCGGCGGCCTCGCGCAGCGCCGCCCTGGCGGCCGCGCCCAGTTTGCGCGCCTCGGCGCGCGGCAGGGTGCCGCGGTCCCGGCGCAGCACCGCCTCCGCCAGGTCGACGACCGGAGCGAGCGGCCCCGCCTGGGCCTTGAGCTTCTCGGCGCGCTGGAGCAGCGCGTCGGCGCCGGGGAGCGCCGCGCCCGGTGCCGCAGCCTCACCGCGCTCACGGACCGGGTCCGCCGCCAGTGCGGCCGGGCCGGTGATCCCGACCAGGAGGGCGGCGCACAGGGCGCCGAGTGCGAGGCGCCGTGCAGGCAGAGCGCGCATGGGCAGTTCCTTTCGAGGGAGGTGCGAACCTGCACCCCACCGTGAGAGCGCCCTGTGGCTCCCGCAACCGATCATCGGCCTTTCGGATCACTGCCCCGTCACCCCGGTGCCCGTACGGCCTGATGAGGGGACGTGGAGCAGAGCGTGCGCCCCGGGGCGCACGCACGAGGGATTCACGATTCCAACACACTTGCCGTTGTTCATCGAGTTTCAGTGAATTTGTCCGGTTGGTGACTAGAGTTGCCAACCTCTCCACGCTTTCCCCACGGGCGGACGCATCGCACTCGTCCCCACTGCTGCCTGCCGCCGCCACTGCTTGACGAAAGGCTCCGACGGTCATGCGCCATTCCCTGGGTCAGCTGCTCCGCCATGCGACGGCGGGTGTGCTCTCCCTTGCCGCGGTGTGGGCTTCCTGCGGCTCCCCCGCTGCCGCCCCGGCTCCCGAGGCCGGCAGCATCCCGTTCGATCTCCGGCACCGGGCGGTCCAGCACGGCGGCATCGTGCGCGCCGCCAACTCCTCCATCACCTGCCGCGCGCGCCAGAAGTCGTGCTCCGACGTGCGCGAGGGCAAGGCCGGGGTGAACGGCGACTTCGACATGCACTACATCGACGTCGACAGCGACCCCAACACCTACAACTCCTCCCGCGCGGCGGTCCGGCTGCCCAGCGGCTCCCGGGTGACGTACGCACGCCTGTACTGGGGCGGCAACCTGCGGGTCGGCGAGCAGAAGCCGTCCGGGGACAACGGGCGCGTGCTCATCGCCGAACCGGGCGGCGAGTACAAGGAGGTGCTCGCCGACACGATCGTCGGGCACCGGGTGACGGACGACGCGGACGCCTTCCAGGCCTCGGCCGACGTCACGTCCCTGGTCCGCGACAGCGGGTCGGGCCTCTACACCGTGGCGCAGGTCAATGTGGCCGCCGGGCAGTCCGCCGCCGGCGCCTGGGGCGGCTGGACGCTGGTGGTGGTGTACGAGAACCAGTCGGAGCCGCTGCGTCAGATCGCCCTGTGGGACGGCTTCGCAGCGCTGCGCTCCCGCGGCGAGGACCTGCGGCTGGCCGGTCTGAACATCGCCGACGGGGCGTCGGGCCAGGTGGGCCTGGTCGCCTACAACGGGGACCGCGGCACCACCGGCGACTCGCTGGTGGTGACCGGACCGTCCGGCTCGACCTCGCTGGGCGACGGCGCCAACCCGCGCGACGACGTGCTCAACTCCACCATCAGCGGCCCCGGAACCGGCTCCCGGGTGCCCGACTACGGCAACACCCTCGGCTACGACTCCGACGTGTTCGACGTCGGCCGGGGCGTGCTCGGCGCAGGCACCGACGCGGCCCTGCGGCTCACCTCCGGCGCGGACGCCGCATGGGCCGGAGTGCTGTTCCTCGCCGCCGACGCGCGGCGGTAGCCCGGGGCTCCGCGGCCGCGCCTCCTTCCCGACTCTCTCGTCACCGCCTTCGTCAGCGAGGAACCCTCACCATGGACCTGTCGTCCTCCGGCCGCCGTCCGCGTGTCCTGCACCTCACGCAGCCGGTGGACGGCGGAGTCGCCCGCGTCGTGGCGGACCTGGTGCGGGCTCAGCTCGCGGACGGGCTCCAGCCCGTCGTGGCCTGCCCGGAAAGCGAACTCTCCGTCCGGCTGCGGGCGCTCGGCGCGCCGGTGCACCCCTGGCAGGCGACCCGCTCGCCCGGCCCTTCGCTGGCGCGGGAGGTGCGGCAGCTCGCCCGTCTGATCGACGGGATCCGCCCGGACCTGGTGCACGCGCACAGCGCGAAGGCCGGACTCGCCGGGCGGCTCGCCGTGCGCGGCCGCATCCCGACCGTCTTCCAGCCGCACGCCTGGTCGTTCGAGGCGGTCGGCGGCACCACCGCCGACCTCGCGCTCACGTGGGAGCGGTGGGGGGCGCGCTGGGCCGCGCGGACGGTGTGCGTGAGCGAGGCCGAGCGCCGCACCGGGGTGGCCGCGGGCATCTCCGGCCGGTGGACCGTGGTGCCCAACGGCGTCGACCCCGAGCACTTCCGCCCGGCGCCCGCCGAGGACGTACGGGCCCTGCTCGCACCGCTGGCCGGGGTGCCGGCCGGCGCGCCCCTCGTCGTCTGTGTGGGGCGGCTGTGCCGGCAGAAGGGCCAGGACGTGCTGCTGCGGGCCTGGCAGTCGGTGGTGCGGCAGGTCCCCGAGGCGCGTCTGGTGCTGGTCGGCGACGGGCCGGACCGGGAGCGGCTGCGGGCGGCGGCGCCCCGGTCCGTGGTGTTCGCGGGCGCCGTCGGCGACACCGCCCCCTGGTACCAGGCGGCCGATCTCGTCGTCCTGCCGTCCCGCTGGGAGGGCATGGCGCTGGCGCCGCTGGAGGCGATGGCCTGCGGCCGGCCCGTGGTGCTCACCGAGGTCGACGGCGCCCGCGAGAGCCTGCCCCCGGCGTTCGCCCCGTTCCTGCTGGTCCCGCCGGAGAGCCCGGCCGAACTGGCCCGTGCCGTCGCGGATCTGCTGCGCGACCGGCCGCTGCGCGCGTCCCTCGGCGACGGGGGACGCCGGCATGTGCTGGCCCGGCACGACGTGCGGCGCACCACGCGGGCGGTCACCGACGTCTACCGCGACCTGCTCGGCACCTGGTCCGGCCGGAGATGGACGCGCCCGCCGCGGGAGGGCGGACCGCAGAGCGGCCGCGGCGCGGATGTCCGTGCGCCGCGGCGGAGCCGGGCGGAGAGCGCCGGGGCCCATCGGACCACACAGCGAGTCGAGCCATCCGAGCACAGGGAGTCCATCCACTCGTGACCGCCGAACCTACCGTGCCCTCCCCCGGCAGGCCGAGGGAGCACGGATTCTCCGCCGTCTCCGTCATGCCGAAGCCCGGCATCGACACCGCCGTCCTCACCGAGCCCGTCTCCACCGGCTTCCGGCCACCCGCGACCGGCCGCCCGGCGCGGCCGGCCTCGCCGCTCCCGCTGCTCGCTGCGGACGCGGCAGCCGCGCTGGTGGCCGGGCTCGCGCTCGCCGAGACCCGGCGCCACCCGCTCCTCGTCGCGCTGCTGTGTGCGGCGGCCCTGCTGCTGCGCCCGCGCGACCGCAGACCTCCCGTACCGGCGCTGCTCGAGGAGCTGCCCGCCGTGTGCGGGCGGGTGGCGGTGGCCTGGCTGACGTCCGCCGCGCTGTGGGCGGTGCTGCGTCCGGAGCTCGCGCCGGCCACCGTCACCGTGCTGAGCGGGCTCGCGCTGCACGCGGTGCTGTGCTGTGCGCTGCGCGCGGCCGTGCACGGGCGGCGGCGGGCCGCGCTGCTGCGGCATCCGCGGGCCGCGCTGGTGATCGGGCCGGCGGCGACCGCGCAGCGCGTGGCCGCCGCCGTGCTGCGTCATCCGCGCTGCGGGCTGCGGCCGGTGGGGGTGGTGTGCGAGGAGCCGGACGGCGCCAAGGGGCTCCCGGTGCTGCGCACCGGCGAGGAGGTCGAGCGGGCCGTCGTGCAGAACGGGGTGCGGGCGGTGCTCGCCGTGCACCCCACGGTCCGCGCCGACCAGGGGCCGCTGCTGCGGGCGCTGGCCGGGTCCGGCTGCGAGATCTGGGAGCTGGACGCGGCCACACCGGCGTGTCCGACCGGTGAGCGTCTTGCCGGATTCGCCTGCCGGCGGCTGGAGTTCTTCCCGGCGCGGGCGGGCAGCGCGGGCAAGCGGGTCCTGGACGTGGCGGTGTCGGGGGTGCTGCTGCTTCTGGTCAGCCCGCTGCTGCTGGTGTGCGCGGTGACGCTGCGGATCTGCGACGGGCCCGGGGTGGTGTTCCGGCAGGAGCGCATCGGCCGCGACGGGCGGCCGTTCACCCTGCTGAAGTTCCGCACCCACCGGCCGGTCGACGAGCACGAGTCGGCGACCCGGTGGAGCGTGGCCAACGAGAACGAGATGCGCCGCTTCTGCCGGATGCTGCGGCGCACCTCGCTGGACGAGCTGCTGCAGCTGTGGAACGTGCTGCGGGGGGACATGAGCCTGGTCGGCCCGCGCCCCGAACGTCCCTACTTCGTGGCCCAGTTCAGCCAGACGTACCCCGGCTACGCGGCCCGGCACCGGATGCGGACCGGCATCACCGGCCTCGCCCAGATCCACGGGCTGCGCGGCGACACCTCCATCGAGGACCGCGCCCGCTTCGACAACGCCTACATCGACGACTGGTCGCTGTGGCAGGACGTCTGCATCCTGCTGCGCACCGCCGTCACGCTGATCCGGCCGACGGGGAGCTGAACTCGACGTGCGTCACGCCCTTGCCCTGCTCCCGCGCCGGGCGGCCGAACGGGTGCCGGTGCTGCCGCTCGCGGCGGTGATCGCCCTGCTGGCCGTGCCGCACACGGGAGACGGCGCCGGTCCCGCGGACGCCATGTCCGGGCTGCTGGTGGTGTACTGCGTGATCCTGCTGCTGCGCGAGCGGCGGCGCCCGCTGACGCCGGTGGCCGCGCTGGTGCTGGGCCTGCCGGTGGCGGGCCTCGCGCTCGCCGCCATGGGGGCGTCCTCGGCGACGGACGGGCTCACCGGCCTCGGCCGGTATCTGCAGGTCTTCGTACTGGTCCCGGCCACGGTGCTGGTGCTGACCCGGCACCGGGCCGACTTCCGGCTGCTGGCCTGGACGTTCGTGGGGCTCGCGGGGTGGCAGGGGGCCGTCGGCGTGCACCAGTACGCGACCGGCACCGGCGCCACCTACCAGGGCG
>Ga0207873_1001351_pt1 | contig 23798 bp, 32 predicted proteins | sample BGWIniCompost_FD_187373 | JGI IMG/M metagenome (GOLD analysis project Ga0207873, IMG submission 187373) | Cellulose adapted compost microbial communities from Newby Island Compost Facility, Milpitas, CA, USA - BGW Initial Compost (SPAdes)... ...
CTGGTCGACTCGCGGCGGCTGGCCGACAGCTTCCCCGCCGTCGACTACTTCGAGAACTCCGGCATCCCGTTCATCATCGGGCTGAACGGATGGGACGGCCAGTTCCCGCACGACGAGCACGAGGTGCGGGAGGCGCTGACGATCTCTCCCCACGTGCCGATCGTGCGCACGGACGCGCGGGCCAGGGAGGCGGTCAAGCAGACCCTGATCGCGCTGGTCGAGCACGCGCTCGCCGTGCGCGCGCGCTGATCGGCCGTCCGCTCGGCCGTCAGCTCAGCCGTCTTCCTGGGCCGACCACCAGTAGGCGGCCACCAGCTCGGCCACCAGCGTCTCGGTGAGCAGGGCCACGTCGGGGTCGTCGTCGTGCAGGTAGCGGACGGCCGCGGCGGCGTCCTTCACCTCGCCGCCCACGGTCACCACCGTGGAGCCGCGCTGCCGTACCCAGTCCATGGCCTGCTCGTCGTAGCGGGAGCCGGGGAAGAGCAGGGCGCGGTAGTCGAGCGTCTTGGTGAGGTAGACGTCCACGTGCGACCAGTCGCCGCTCTCGCAGGCGTCGGCCGGGCGGCGCGGGCCCTCGCGCAGCATCAGCGCCGACTGCTCCGCCGACGACAGGCGCTCGGCGGGGGCGATCGTGTAGACGCCGTGCGGGCCGTCCAGCAGCTCCATCGTCAGCGGCAGCCACTCGTCCCTGCGCTCCAGCAGGAGCTGCAGCTCAAGTCGATCATGCAGGTGCCCCGCCTGCAGAAGATCGTCGTCAATATCGGTGTCGGCGAGGCCATCCAGAACTCGAAGGCGTTGGATGCCGCCGTTGGCGATCTCGCCACGATCACCGGCCAGAAGCCCGTGATCACAAAGGCCAAGAAGTCGGTCGCCGCCTTTAAGCTGCGCGAGGGTATGGCGATCGGCGCGATGGTTACCCTTCGCGGCGATCGTATGTACGATTTCCTTGATCGGCTCGTGAACCTGGCGCTGCCCCGCATCCGCGACTTCCGCGGCGTCAGCCGGCGCTCTTTCGATGGCCGCGGTAACTATAGCCTGGGCCTGCGGGAGCAGATCGTCTTCCCCGATATCGACTACGATAAGATCGATAAGCTACGGGGCCTCGAGGTGGTGATTGTGACCAGCGCCACCAACGACGAGCACGCTTACGCCCTGCTCAAGCGCCTCGGTATGCCATTTCGTGATTAGTCTGGGCCAGGAGCGGTAGCTCACCAGCCCAACAGCTTAGGAGGATTCCCTTGGCGAAGACGTCTTGGATCGTGAAGTCGCAGCGCCCGCAGAAGTATAAGGTGCGCGAGTACAACCGCTGCAAGATCTGCGGCCGCTCGCGAGCCTATATGCGCAAGTTCGGCATGTGCCGCATCTGCTTCCGAGAGAATGCCCTCAAGGGGCTGATCCCGGGCGTTGTGAAGTCCAGCTGGTAACGAGGAGGCTCACAGTGAGTGTGAATGACCCAATCGGCGACATGCTGACGCGGATTCGTAATGCGTGCATGGCGCGGCATACGACTGTGACGATGCCCTCGTCGAAGATGAAGCTGGCTATCGCCGCGATTCTCAAGCGCGAAGGGTTCATCAAAGATTACACCGTTATCGAGGGCAAGCCCTGCGATACGATCTCGATGACCCTCAAGTATATGTCGGACCGGCGCCCGGCCATCACCGGCCTGCGCCGTGTGAGCAAGCCCGGCCTGCGTATCTACACCAAGCGTGAGGACATTCCGCGGGTGCGCGGCGGCCTTGGTCTGAGCATCCTCTCGACGCCTAAGGGCGTGCTGGCCGGCCACGACGCCTGGCGGGAGCGCGTGGGCGGCGAGGTGCTCTGCTACATCTGGTAGGCGCAGAGGGAGATTGCCATGTCCCGTATTGGAAAAAAACCGATCACCCTGCCGAAAGGCGTAGAGATCAAGGTCGAGGAAGGTAACCTGGTGACCGTCAAGGGTCCCAAGGGTACCCTCACCCAGAAGTTCCACCCCGACATGATCATCTCGCAGGAGAACGGCACGCTCAGCGTCAACCGTCCCTCCGAGAGCAAGCAGCATAAGGCGCTCCACGGCCTCACTCGCACCCTGGTGCACAATATGGTCGTCGGCGTGACCGACGGCTGGGAGCGGCGGCTCGAGATCAACGGCGTCGGCTACCGCGCCGCCCTGGAGGGGAAGACCCTGGTGCTGAACCTGGGCTTCTCGCACCAGGTGCGCCTTAACCCGCCGGAGAATGTGCAGTACGTGGTGGGCGAGCGCAAGAGCGCCAACGACCCCCTCGGCCTGACTGTCCGCGGTATCGATAAGCAGGTTGTCGGCGAGGAGGCTGCCCGCATCCGCAGCCTGCGCCCGCCGGAGCCCTACAAGGGCAAGGGCATCAAGTACCTGGAAGAGAAGATCCGCCGCAAGGCTGGTAAGGCCGGCAAGGCCCGGTAGGGACGAGGCATCGCCCTCGCCCGATCGGGGCCACGTAGGGGCGAGGCATTGTCCTCGCCCAACCGGACGGATAACGGAAGAATCGATCTCCGACGATGGGGGATGGAATCTCCATCGCGAGTGTGAGGATAACAATGGCGAAGCGAACCCCGCGAGAGCTGCGCATCCGGCGCCACAACCGCCTGCGCAAGCGCGTCAGCGGCACACCAGAGCGGCCGCGGTTGAATGTGTTCCGTAGCAACGCTCATATCTATGCCCAGGTGATCGACGATGTCAAGGGCCACACCCTGGCCGCCGCGTCGAGCAACGAGAAGGGCTGGAGCGAGGCGAACGGCAAGAAGACGAAGTCGGAGCAAGCGACAGTGGTCGGCCGGCTGATCGCCGAGCGGGCGAAGGCCGCAGGTGTGGAGAAGGTCGTGTTCGACCGTGGCGGCTATAAGTATCACGGGCGGGTGAAGGCGCTGGCCGAGGCGGCGCGCGAGGCCGGCCTGATCTTCTAGGCCCAGTGGGCCGCTTTCGGAGGAAGCGTGAAGCGAGAACGTATTAACGCCGAAGGGCTGGAGCTTGAGGAGCGGGTCGTCCAGATCAACCGCGTCTCCAAAGTGGTAAAGGGCGGCCGCCGCTTCAGCTTTAGCACAGTGGTTGTGGTTGGTGACGGCAAGGGCCACGTGGGCGTCGGCATGGGCAAGGCCGCCGAGGTGCCCGAGGCCATCCGCAAGGGCACCGAGGCCGCTAAGAAGAACCTCATCCGCGTGCCCCTGGTGGGCGCCACGGTGCCCCACGAGGTGCTGTCCAAGTTCGCCGCTACCAAGGTGATGCTGCGTCCGGCCGCGCCCGGTACCGGCGTGATCGCCGGCCGTGGTGTGCGTCCCGTTGTGGAGGCCGCCGGGATCAAGGATCTGCTCTCGAAGGTCTACGGCAGCAACAACCCCGTGAATGTCGTGAAGGCGGCCTTCCAGGCCCTCAGCGAGCTCACCTCGCTGGCTGAGATGGCCCGCCGCCGCGATATGACGCCGCAGGAGCTGGCCGCGCGCCGCGTGCGCCGCGAGGTGGCCCCGGCTGCGAGCGGCCCGGCTGAGGAGACCGCGGCATGAGCAAGCTGCGCATTACCTACAAGAAGAGCATGATCGGCTATGCCAAGGACCAGAAGGAGACGGTGCTCTCCCTCGGCCTGCGCAAGCTCGGTCAGTCCGTAATCAAGCCCGACAACCCCGCCATCCGGGGCATGATCTTCAAGGTCAGGCACCTGGTTGAGGTGGAAGAGGTCGGCGACGAGGTGACGGCATGAAACTGCACGACCTGAAGCCCGCCCCTGGTTCCACCACCAGGACGAAGCGGGTCGGCCGTGGCCACGGCTCCGGCAAGGGCAAGACGGCCGGCAAGGGCATGATGGGCCAGAAGGCCCGTCGCGGCCCCGGCCCCTATCGCACCTTTGAGGGTGGCCAGAACCGGCTCGTGAAGCGCATGCCCTTCAAGCGTGGCTTCACGAACATCTTCCGCGTCGAGTACGAGCTGATCAACGTCGGCAGCCTGGCCCAGTGGCCCACCGATGTTGAGGTGACGCCCGAGGCGCTGCTGAAGGCCAGGGTGCTGCGGCGCAAGAACCTGCCGGTGAAGGTGCTCGGCGATGGCGAGCTCACCACCGCCCTCACGGTGCACGCCCACAAGTTCTCGGCCAGCGCCCGGCAGAAGATCGAGGCCGCCGGCGGCAAGGTTGTCGAGTTGCCTTGGGAGGTCGAGCGCCACTCGCGCTCCCGCGGCCCGAACCCCTCGATGCGCAACGCCGCAGCCAAGAAGGCGAAGGCCTAGCCCAAGTTGATGGACGACGGCGCGCGGCCCAGCAGGCCGCCCGTCGTCCATCGATCGTCCAGAGGAAGCACAGATGCTCCAGGCACTTGTCCGCGCTATCCAGCTGCCCGATCTGCGCCGCCGTATCCTCTTCACCCTGGGGATGCTGCTGGTCTTCCGCGCGATCGCCCATATCCCGGTGCCGAATATCAACCCCGACTCGCTGGCTCAGCTCCGCGAGGCCCTCGCCTCCAACCAGCTCGCCCAGCTGCTGAATATCTTCGCCGGCGGCGCGCTGCAGAACTTCTCCGTGGCCGCGATGGGCGTCTATCCCTACATCACGGCCCAGATCATCATGCAGCTGCTCCAGCCGCTCATCCCCGCGCTCCAGGAGTTGCAGAAGGAGGGCGAGCAGGGCCGGGTGCGCCTGAACCGCTATATGATGTGGCTGACCATCCCCCTGGCGTATCTGCAGGCGTATGGGCAGACCCTCACCCTGGAGCGGACGGTCAACCCCACCGCTGACCCCAGCCTCTCGCTCTTCCGCACGCCCTTTGACATCATCGGCAACTTCTTCCCCACCTTCACCGTGCTCACAACGATGGTGGCAGGGACGATGCTGCTGGTCTGGCTGGGCGAGCAGATCAACGAGCGGGGCATCGGCCAGGGTATCTCGGTGATCATCTTCGGCGGCATTGTCTCCGGCCTGCCGGGGCTGGTTGTGCAGGGCTTCCAGATCAGCCAGGCCGGCGATGTGGCCACCTTCCTCGGCATCATCGGCTTTATCGCCATCGCCCTGCTGACGATCGTCGGCATCGTTCTGATCCAGGAGGGCCAGCGGCGCATCCCGGTGCAGTACGCCAAGCGGGTGCGGGGCAACCGCGTCTATGGCGGCCAGAGCAGCCATATCCCGCTCAAGGTGAACATGGCCGGCATGATCCCGCTGATCTTCGCCCAGAGCATCATCATCTTCCCCGGCATCGTGGCCTCCTGGTTCTACCGGCCCGGCGCTACCGGGATCGGCAACGCGATCGCGGGCTTCTTCTACAACACCTTTAACCCCACCGGCACCGGCGGCGGCGCGCTCTACATGACGCTGCTCTTCCTGCTGACCGTCGGCTTCACCTACTTCTACACGCTGGTCCTGTTCCAGCAGCAGGACATCCCCGACAATCTGCAGCGCAACGGCGGCTTCATCCCCGGCATCCGCCCCGGCAAGAATACCGAGCAGTATCTCAGCCGGGTGCTCAACCGGATCACGCTGGCGGGCGCGCTCTTCCTCGGCCTGATCGCGGTGCTGCCCTTCATCACGCAGAGCCTCACCGGCCTGCAGTTGGGGCTCGGCAGCACAGCGCTGCTGATCGTCGTCGGCGTGGCGGTAGATACGATGCGGCAGCTCGAGGCGCAGCTGATCATGCGCGATTACGAAGGCTTCCTGACGCGCTAACGCAGCATGTCACGAAGCCAGTTCGGATATGGTATCATCCCAGGGAGTCGTACGGCTGAGCCCGTACGGCCCCTGGCCCGAGGGTAGCCCCGCGGGTCTGTACGCGAACAGCATCGGTAGCGCAATGATGCGCAACGGGAAGTAGCGGAGAGCGCCGATTATGACCACCAACGTGATCCTGCTTGGACCTCCAGGAGCAGGGAAGGGCACTCAGGCGAAGACGCTGAGCGAGCGCACCGCGCTGACCCACGTGGCCAGCGGCGATCTCTTCCGCGCGGCCCTGCGGGAGGGCACCGAGCTCGGGATGCTCGCGAAGTCGTATATGGATCGCGGCGAGCTGGTGCCCAACGAGGTGGTGATCGGCATGATCCTGGAGCGGATCGCCCGCCCCGACTGCGCTCCCGGCGTGATCTTCGATGGGTTCCCCCGCACGCGCGAGCAGGCGGTGGCCCTCGAGGATTCGCTGAGCAAGCAGGGCAGCAAGATCGACGCGGTGCTCTACCTGCGGGTGCCGAACGATGTGCTGCTGCGGCGCATCGCGGGGCGGCAGACTTGCAAAACTTGCGGAGCTACGTATAATATCTACTATTTCCCGAGCCACAGGCCGGGAATTTGTGATGCCTGCGGCGGGAAGCTCTACCAGCGCAGCGACGACTCGATGGAGACCGCCCAGCATCGCCTGGATGTCTATTTCGCGCAGACAATGCCCCTGATCGAGTACTACCAGCGCCAGGGCATTCTGCACGAGATCGATGGCCAGCTTGAGATTTCATGGGTCACGGACGCTATGCTCAAGAAGCTTGGACCGTATCTGGTGACCTCAGTGCAACCGAAGGAGTGATATGTCGAAAAAGAAGGACGTCATCGAGATGGAGGGGACCATCACGGAGCCGCTGCCCAACGCCATGTTCCGGGTGGAACTGGAGAATGGCCACGAGGTGTTGGCCCATATCTCCGGCAAGATGCGCATGAACTATATTCGTATTTTGAAGGGCGATCGGGTGCTGGTTGAACTTTCACCCTATGATCTGACCCGTGGGCGTATCACGTATCGTTACAAGTAGTGCGTCTCTAGTAGCGGCTGTTGTTGAATGGCTAGTGAGGCGGCCGCGAGGCCGCTGCGGGGAGGACTGTTGTGAAAGTACGAGCTTCGGTCAAGCCCCGCTGCGAATATTGCAAGGTGATCAAGCGTAAGGGTGTGATCCGTGTGATCTGCTCGCGCACGCCGAAGCACAAGCAGCGCCAGGGCTAAGCAGGAAACAGCGACGAGGGAGCAGGATTGGCGCGCCGCAGAAGTTCAGTGACGTTTGCCGAACCTGGTCTTAGGAAACTAATCGAGGAATTGCATGGCACGTATCGCCGGGGTTGATATTCCCCGCAACAAGAAGATCGGGATCTCGATCACCTACATCTACGGGATCGGGCGCTCGAATGGCGCGGAGATTCTGCGCAAGGCCAACGTGAACCCGGACGCCCGCGTGCGCGACCTGACCGAGGAGGAGGTTGGCCGCATCCGCGAGATCGTAGACCGGGAGTATCGGGTGGAGGGCGACCTGCGCCGCGAGGTGCAGCTCAATATCAAGCGCCTGATGGACATCGGCTGCTACCGGGGCCTGCGGCACCGCCGCGGCATGCCCGTGCGCGGCCAGCGCACCCGCACCAACGCCCGCACGCGCCGTGGCCGCAGGGGCCAGGCGATCGGTATTAAGAAGAAGGCTAAGAAGTAGGTCGCTGAGGCGACCGCCACGCCCACAGGTCGGGCATGGCCCACCTGTGGCGCCTGTGTGTGAAGGAGTATCGAATGCCCCCGAAGGGACAGCAGAAGAGTGGTGCGGCCTCCAGGCAGCGCGGCAAGCGCCGCGAGCGGAAGAATGTTCCGCGTGGCCAGGCCCACGTGCTCAGCACCTTCAATAACACCATCGTCACGATCACCGACCCGCAGGGCGCGGTGATCTGCTGGGCCAGCGCCGGCCAGAACGGCTTCAAGGGCTCGCGCAAGAGCACACCCTACGCCGCCCAAGTCACGGCCGATATGGCCGCCCGCAAGGCGATGGAGAACGGGATGCGCTCGCTCGAGGTGTTTGTGAAGGGCCCCGGCTCCGGCCGCGAGGCCGCCATCCGCTCGCTGCAGGCGGCCGGCCTGCAGGTGACGGCGATCACTGATGTGACGCCGATCCCGCACAACGGCTGCCGCCCGCCCAAGCGCCGCCGCGTGTAGGCGACGTCACCTGAACAATCGAATGGCGAGACGACCGTGGACGGTACCGCGGGGCCTTTGCCCTGGCGCCCACCACGGGTGCGATGCTCGACAGAAGCATCGCAGCTGCGCCCATCTCGCCGCGTGTTAATCATTGCGGGCACGCTACCATTGCGCCCGCGCAAGGAAGGATCAGCAGACTATGGCGCGATATACCGGCCCCGTCGGTAAGGTAAGCCGACGGCTTGGCATCGGCATCACTGAGAAGGGCTCCCGCATCCTCGCGAAGCGCCCCTTCCCCCCTGGCCAGCACGGCCCCACCTCTCGGCGCCGCCAGGTGTCCGACTACGGCCTCCAGCTGCTTGAGAAGCAGAAGGCGAAGTATATCTACGGCCTGCTGGAGCGCCAGTTCCGCCGTGTCTTCGAGCAGGCCGCCCGCCGCAGCGGCGTGACGGGCGAGTATATGCTCAGCCTGCTCGAGCGCCGGCTCGATAATGTGGTCTACCGCCTTGGCTTCGCCACTACCCGCGCCCAAGCCAGGCAGCTGGTGACCCACGGCCATATTACGGTGGACGGCCGCAAGACCAATATCCCCTCCTACACCCTGAAGGTTGGCCAGGTGGTCGCGGTGCGGCCTGAGAGCCGCCGCCGCACCTATTTCAAGAATCTCGTTGACAGCGGCGAGCTGAACAAGTACCGGGCCCCCGACTGGCTGCGCCTGAGCCCGGCCGAGCTTTCGGGCACGGTCGTGTCGCTGCCCCGGCGCGAAGATGCCGAGGCCGGAATCAACGAGCAGCTGATCGTTGAGTTCTACAGCCGCTAAGCGAATTTGTAGATTGTAGATTGCAGATTGCAGGTTGTTGCGTGCGGGTTGTCGCTTGCAGATCGTCACGCCAGGCGTTGCTGAGCCGGCCCAATCTGCAACCTCCAATCTGCAATCTGCAATTGTTATATGGAGGCGTGCCGTGCTGGACATCGCCATGCCTAAAATCGAGGTTGTGGAGGCGGCCGAGAACTACGGGCGCTTTAAGATCGAGCCCCTGGATCCCGGCTATGGCCACACCCTGGGCAACGCGTTGCGGCGGGTCCTGCTCTCGTCCATCCCAGGGTCGGCGGTTACCAAGATCAAAATCGAAGGCGTGTTTCACGAGTTCGCTACGATCGAGGGTGTGCGAGAAGATGTAACCGAGCTTGTGCTGAATATCAAAGGCATTCGCGTGCGCTCCACCAATGAGCGCCCTGTGAAGCTGCTGCTGACGAAGCATGGCGCGGGGGTCGTTACCGCAGCCGACATTGAACAGCCTGCCGGCGTGGAGATCGTGAACCCCGACCACTATATCGCGACGATCGATAGCGACGACGGGCGGCTCGAGATCGAGTTGACGGTCGAGCGGGGCAAGGGCTACATCTCGGCCGACCAGCGGGAGATCCTGCCCCTTGGCGAGATCCCGGTGGATGCGATGTTCACCCCGGTGCCGCGGGTGAACTATCTGGTGGAGAACACCCGTATCGGCCAGGCTACCGACTTCGACCGCTTGCTGCTCGAGATCTGGACCGACGGCACCGTGAAGCCGGGCGACGCCCTGAGCCACGCGGCCAAGGTGCTGGTGCAGTACAGCCAGACGATCGCCGACTTCAACCGGCTCTCGATCGAGCCGGAGGAGCAGCCGGCGCCGCTTGGCCTCACCATCCCGGCCGACGTCTACGATACGCCGATCGAGGACCTGGATCTCTCGACGCGCACCTACAACTGCCTCAAGCGGGCCGATATCACCAAGGTCGGCCAGGTGCTGCAGATGGACGAGAAGGCGCTGCTCTCGGTGCGTAACCTGGGGCAGAAGTCGATGGAGGAGATCCGCGACAAGCTCAACGAGCGCGGCTACATCCCGCGCCCGGCGGCTGTGGCGGGTGAGTAGGGAACAGGGAACAGGGGACAGGCAAAGCCGTTCCCTACTGAGAGGATACGAGCATGCGACACCGACACGCGGGCAAGCTGCTGGGGCGCTCCTATGAGCACCGCAAAGCCCTCTACCGCAACCTGATGATCGCGCTGCTGCAGCATCGCAAGATCACCACGACGATCGCCAAGGCGAAGGCTGTGCAGCCGGAGATGGAGAAGCTGATCTCGATCGCCCGTGAGGATACCCCCCACGCCCGGCGCATGGTGCTCTCGAAGCTCGCCAGCAAGGAGGCGATGCGCCTGGCCTTCACCTTCCTGCCGCAGGACTACGCGGGCCGTAACGGTGGCTACACCCGCCTCACGAAGCTCGGCCCGCGGCAGGGCGACGGCGCCGAGATGGCGCTGCTCGAGCTGGTCTGATGCGCAACGTGGCCCTGCGCCTCGCCTACGACGGCACCGACTTCGTCGGGTCGCAGTGGCAAAATCAGGGGCGCACGGTCCAGGGAGCGCTGGAGGAGGCCTGGGAGGGCCTCACGCAGGAGCGGCGACGCTTCACCTTGGCGGGGCGCACCGATGCCGGTGTCCACGCTCACGGCCAGGTGGCGAATGTACGGACGGAGGCGCGGCACCCGCTGAACACGGTGCTGAGAGGGATGAACGCGCTGCTGCCAGATGATGTGCGTGTACTGGCAGCGCAGGAGGTCGGGCCGGAGTTTCACGCGCGCTACAGCGCGATCCGACGCGACTACCGTTATCTGATCGACCAAGGCCCGGCGCCGCTGCCAACCCTGCGGCACCTGGCGCTCTATGTGGAGCAGCGGTTGGACCTGGAGGCGATGGCCGAGGCGCTGCCGCAACTGGAGGGAACCCACGATTTCGCCGCCTTTACGGCGCAGTCGCCCGACCAGAAGCGTACCGTCCGCACGGTGTACACGGCCCGGCTTGGTGAGGTGGAGCTGTTTGGGCGGCGGCTGATCACGATCGACCTGGCGGCGAACGCCTTTCTGCAGCATATGGTCCGGGTGATCGTCGGCACCGTGCTGCTAGTGGGGCGGGGCCGCATGACGGCAGCAGAGTTCCGGCAGGTGCTGGAGCGCCGCGACCGGAAGGCCGCAGGGCCGACCGCCCCGGCCCACGGGCTGACGCTTACACGGGTGAGCTACCCGCCCGAGCTTGTGCGCTGGGACGACGAGCGGGCGTAACGAAACTGAGAAGGAAGATTGCTGTGAAGACCTATCATCAGAAGGCCTCCGAAGTGCAGCGCGATTGGCTGCTGGTGGATGCCGACGGCCAGGTGCTCGGCCGGCTGGCCACCCAGATCGCCACCCTGCTGCGGGGCAAGCACAAGCCCACCTACACCCCGTCGATCGACGGCGGCGATTTTGTGATCGTCGTGAATGTCGAGAAGATCAAGCTCATGGGCAAGAAGGCCGAGCAGAAGGTCTACTACCGCCACTCGGGCTATCCGGGCGGCCTCAAGGTCACGCCCTACAAGATGATGCTGGCCAAGCATCCCGATCGCATCTTGCGCAGCGCCGTCAAGGGCATGCTGCCGAAGAACCGGCTGGGCCGCAGGCTGCTGACCAAGCTGCGCCTCTACGCCGGCCCGAATCACCCCCACGCCGCGCAGCAGCCCAAGGTTTGGACGCCGCGGCCGACAACGTCGAGCTAAGGAGTATCTTGAATGGACGCGAAGCGCTACTATCAGGGCACCGGCCGCCGCAAGACCGCGGTGGCCCGCGTGCGCCTCTTCCCCGGCAATGGGGAGTACGTGGTGAACGGCAAAAGTCCGGAGGAGTACTTCGGCCCCCGCGATCTGCTGCAGCGGGAGATCCGCTTGCCGCTGCAGCTTACGGATAACCTCGCCAGCTTCAACGTGCTGGTGAAGGTGCGCGGCGGCGGCGTGCACAGCCAGGCCGGCGCCGTGCGCCACGGCGTGGCTCGCGCCCTGCTCGACCTCGACCCGGACCTGCGGCCGACGCTGAAGAAGGCTGGCCTGCTCACCCGCGACCCGCGCGTGAAGGAGCGCAAGAAGCCCGGCCTCAAGCGCGCCCGCAAGGCCCCGCAGTACACCAAGCGCTAGGCCTCTCACGCGCCCGGACGTTCACTACAGTGGCACGGAGAACACGGAGTTGGACGGACCGCTCTGTGCACTCTGTGCCACTGTGGTGCAATCTGTCGCGTGACATGCTACAATGGCGTAACACTGGTTAGCGAGGGCGGCGATGCGCGTGATCACCGGGCGGGCGAAGGGACATCGGCTCAAGGCCCCCAAGGGCCTCGGCACGCGCCCGATGCTTGATCGGGTGAAGGAGTCGCTCTTCTCCGTGCTCGAGGGCTACGGCCGCATCAGGGGCCGCGTGCTCGACCTCTACGCCGGCACCGGCTCGCTCGGCATCGAGCTCCTCTCCCGCGGCGCCTCCTCCGCCGATTTCGTGGAGCAGAGCCCCCACGTCGGCGCGATCATCCGCGAGAACCTGCGCCACACCAAGCTCGACGCGTTCGGCCAGGTGCATACGATGCCCGTCGAGCGCTTCCTGCTGAGCCACCGCGGCGTGGGCCACTACGACTACATCGTGATGGACCCGCCCTACGCTGATCCCGCGATCGAGCGTACGATCGGCCTGGTGGTCGAGACGAAGATGGGCCACCCCGGCAGCCTGCTGATCGTCGGCCACTCCCCTCGGGTCACTCTCGCCGACAGCTACCCCGGTCTCACGCGGATCAAGTTCCGGCGCCTCGGCGACTCCTGCTTCTCGATCTACGAGCACGACGACCCGGCCGCCTCGCCTGCCACGGGTGCCGACGCCGAGGACGTCTGAGCATCTCTACCGCACGAAAACTATGCGCATCGCCGTCTACCCCGGCAGCTTCGATCCCGTCACTTACGCCCATCTCGACATCGCCGCCCGCGCCGCGCGGCTGTTCGACAAGGTGGTGATGGCGGTGTTCGACCGGCCGCAGAAGAATCTGCTCTTTAACACAGAGGAGCGCTTGGGTCTGCTGCGCACGGCGATCGCCGATCTGCCTGGGGTGGAGGCGACCACCTACAGCTCGCTGACCGTGGAGTTTGCCCGCTCGATCGGGGCCCAGGCTCTGGTGCGCGGCCTGCGCACGGTGAGCGACTTCGAGGCGGAGTACACGCTGGCCCAGCTCAACCGGGCCCTCGACCCTGAGATCGAGGTGGTGGTGCTGATGGCTAGCCAGGGCCTGGCCCATGTCAGCTCCAGCGCTGTGCGGGAGATGGCCGGCCTGGGGCGGGATCCGGTGGAGTTCACGCCGCCGCATATCGTCGAGGCGCTGCGGCAGAAGTTCGCGCAAAGGGGGTGAGCGCCATCGAGCTTGACGATCTGATCGATGAGCTGGAGGACGCCCTCGCCGAGGGTCGTCGGCTGCCGTTCAGCGGCGGCCGGCTGCTGGTGGACGAGGAGCGCCTGCTCGATATCATCGACCGTATGCGGGTTGCCATTCCCGAGGAGCATAAGCGTGCCCGGCGGATCGTGCAGGAGCAGGAGCGCCTGATCGCCGAGGCCCAGGCTCGTGTGCAGCAGGTGCTCGAGGAGCGGGGTCTGCTCGAGGCCGTGGAGCAGGAGCGGGCCCGGCTCTTGCAACAGGCTGAGCAAGAGGCCGTGGGTGTGCGCGCCGGCGCCGATGAGTACGCTCGCCAGGTGCTCGAAGAGCTTGACGAGCGGCTGACGAAGCTCATCACCAGTGTGCGCAATGGCCTCAGCGCCCTTGGCGGCACCGGCGACGACCCGCTGAAGCAGGCATAGGCCCGGCATATTACGCCCCGTAGCAAGGCGGCGACGCCTTGACAGCGGGCCGCTGTGTCGCCTATAATGCGGCGTTTGCAGCTCCGGCTGCGACGTCGCTGCACGTACACAAATGACAGACTTGAAGTTCAACCTCGCGCAGCTGCTCCGTGAGGAGATGGGCTCCCGCCGGGACTACAGCTTCACTGAAGAGGAGCTGGAGCTGGACGATGAGCTGAAGCTGCGGGGGATCAGCGGCACTGTGCGCTTCACCCGGACTGCCAGCGGCGTCTGGGCCAATGTGAAGGCACAGGGCAGCGTTCGCCTTACCTGTGTGCGCTCGCTCGAGGAGTTCGATCAGCCGATCACCGTCGAGTTCAGCGACCAGTTCCACTCCGTGATCGATGTGTTCACCGGCGGCGTGCTGCCGAAGCCGAGCGAGGAGGACCCCTTCCTGCTCAACGAGTTGCACATGGCCGATATCGGCGAGGCGATCCGCGAGTATGCGCTGCTTGAGCTGCCGCTTAACCCGGTGAGCCCGGCCTACCGCGATCAGCCGGTGAGCTACTCGGTGCAGTCGGAGGGTATCGAGGACGAGGAAGAGCAGAGCGAGGCGACCGACGATCCGCTTGATGCGCTGAAGGCCTGGGCCGAGCGCCACAATAGACGAAACAGCAGGAGTTGAGAGACAATGGGTGCACTACCAAAACGTAAAGTCTCGCGCCACCGCCGCGGCAACCGCCGCCAGCATCTCGCGCTCACCGCGCCGGATCTGGTAACCTGCCCGCGCTGCGGCAGCCTGGTGCGCAACCACTACCCGTGCAAGAACTGCGGCACCTACCGGGGCCGCCAGGTGATCGAGATCCCGCAGCCCGAGTAGCTCGTTCATGTCTAGTGGCAGAATCTCGAGGGGGCGACTGGCCAGCACGCAGCGTGGGCCGGCGCCCCCTTCGCTCTATGGAGGCGCAGCTTGAGCAGTCTACCCTTCGCCGCAGTGGCCGGCTGGGGCATGGCCGTGCCCCGTCGGGTTGTCACCAACGACGATCTCGCCCAGCGCCTCGACACCTCCGACGAGTGGATCCGCACCCGCACCGGCATTAGGGAGCGGCGCGTGGCCGGCCCCGACGAGTTCACCTCGGTGCTGGCCACGAGGGCTGGCCGCGAGGCCATGGAGCGGGCCGGCGTGGCCCCCGACGCCGTGGACACGGTGATCGTCGCCACCTGCACGCCCGACCGCCCCTTCCCCGCCACGGCCTGCACCGTCCAGGCCAACCTCGGCATCACCCGCGCCGGCTCCTTCGATCTCGCCGCGGCCTGTAGCGGCTTCGTCTATGGGCTGAGCGTGGCCACGGCCATGATCAAGAGTGGGATGAGCCGCACTACCCTGCTGATCGCGGCCGACGTCTTTACCCACCTGATCGATTGGGAGGACCGCAACACCTGCGTGCTCTTCGGCGATGGCGCCGGCGCCGTGGTGCTGCGGGCCACGGATCAGCCGCTCGGCCTGCTTGCCTCGAATATCGGGGCCTGGGGCGAGGGCGAGACGCTGATGGCCGTGGATGCCGGCGGGACGCGCATGCCCGCCACGCCCGAGCTGATGGAACAGCGGCGCCAGTACGTCTACATGAACGGCCGCGAGATCTTTAAGCACGCCGTCCGCGGCATGTGCGAGTCGTCGGAGCGGGCTGTGGCGGAGGCCGGCTGCCGGCTCGATGACGTGGCGCTGGTGGTGCCCCACCAGGCCAACGTGCGGATCATCGAGGCGATCGCCAAGCGGCTCGAGCTGCCCATGGAGCGCTTCTTCGTCAATCTCGACCGCTACGGCAACACCTCGGCGGCCTCGGTGCCGATCGCGCTCTACGAGGCCGAGCAGCAGGGGCGGATCAAGCCGGGAGACCTGGTGTTGCTCACCGCGTTCGGCGGCGGGCTCACCTGGGGCTCCGCGCTTGTGCGCTGGGGCTGATCGCGAGAGTCGCTCACGCGACGATGTGAACACGCGAGGACGCGGCTCCTGGAACGCGCACCCAGCTGGTGGGCGGCTCGGGAGCAGAGCGCATTGCGTTGGTGAAATTTCGGTAAAAACCGTTATAATCAAAGAGCTATGACAACAGCGTGGATCTTCCCTGGCCAGGGCTCGCAGACGGTGGGGATGGGTCGGGACCTGTACGAGCAGTTCCCCGCGGCGCGTGCTGTGTTCGATGAGGCTGACGCGGTGTTGGGGCTGCCGCTCACGCGGCTCTGCTTCGAGGGTCCCGAGGCCGAGCTGACGGCCACGGAGAATGCCCAGCCCGCGCTGCTGACGATGAGCGCGGCGCTGTTGCGGGCGCTGGAGGCGGCCCGCGGCGCGCCCCTCGAGCGGCCTGGCGCGGTGGCCGGCCACAGCCTCGGCGAGTACTCGGCCCTGCTGGCCGGCGGCGCGCTCGACTTCGCGCAGGCGTTGCGCCTGGTGCGGCGCCGGGGCGAGCTGATGGCCGAGGCCCACGAGGGCGGCATGGCCGCGGTGATCGGGCTGGCCCCTGAGCCGCTGGAGCAGCTCTGCCGCGAGGTGAGCGAGGCCGAGGGCGGGACGGCCGGTGTGGTGGTGGTGGCGAACTACAACGCACCCGACCAACTGGTAATCAGCGGGAGTACACTAGCAGTAGAGCGCGCATCGCTCCTGGCCAAAGAGCGCGGGGCGAAGCGCGTGATCCCGCTCAAGGTGAGCGCGGCCTTCCACTCGCCGCTGATGCAGAGCGCTGCCGAAGGAATGGCCCGGGCGATCGAGGGCGCGACGATCAGCGACCTGCAGGTTCCGCTGATCGCCAATGTCACGGCCGAGCCGTTGTTGACGGCCGATGAGGTGCGGCGAGAGGCGGTGGCCCAGGTGACGGCGCCGGTGCGCTGGGTGGCCTCGGTGCAGCGGATGGCGAGCGATGGAGCCACGACATTTCTTGAGCTTGGCCCCGGCAAAGTACTCACCGGACTGGTGAGGCGGATCGCACCCCAGGCCCGCCTGGTGAACATCGGCACTGCCGATGAGGTTCGGGCCTTCGTCGCAGAGAGTAGCTAATGTCGCTCCACAACCAGGTGGCGGTGGTCACTGGCGGCTCACGGGGGATCGGGCGGGCGGCGGCCCTGGAGCTCGCCGCACAGGGCGCGCGCGTGCTGGTGAACTACCAGCAGAACGGCGCCGCCGCCGCTGAGGTTGTCCAGCTGATCGAGGCGGCGGGCGGTGAGGCTGTAGCCTTCGCCGCCGATGTGAGTGATGAGCAGGCCGTGAACCGGCTGATCGAGGCGGCCCTGGAGCGCTGGGGCCGCCTTGACGTGCTGGTGAACAACGCCGGGATTACCGACGATGCACCCCTGCTGCGCCTCAGGCCTGAGCAGTGGCACCGGGTGATCGAGACCGACCTGACTTCGGTGTTCCTCTGTTGCCGCGCGGCCCTGCCGGTGATGCGGCGGCAGCGCTACGGCCGGATCGTGAATGTTGGCTCGCTGGCCGGCCTGGCGGGCAATGTGGGGCAGACGAACTATGCCGCCGCCAAGGCTGGCCTGATCGGCTTTACGCGGGCCCTGGCGCGCGAGGTGGCCATCGACGGGATCACCGCGAATGTGGTAGCGCCCGGCTATATCGACACCGAGCTGGTGGAGACGGTGCCGGCGGCGATCAAGGAGTGGGCTCTGGGGGTGATCGCTATGCGACGCTTCGGCAACGCCGAGGAGGTGGCGGCGGCGATCGGCTTCCTCGCCTCGCCGCGGGCTTCGTACATCACCGGGCATGTGCTCACGGTGGACGGCGGATGGGTGATGCCGTGAGAGGGGCGTTTGGATCGGGGGCGTTTGGATCGCGATAGACGCGAAAGTTAGCGAAAAACGCGAAACGAAGGTTCGAACTTTCGAAAGGGAAGACGCGAAACGAAAGCGCGAAGACGCGAAACGAAAGCGCGAAGACGCGAAACGAAAGCGCGAATGCGAACGCGAAGGTGAGGTCGAGAGGTATGGATTTCTCAGGGCAGGTGGCGATTGTGACGGGCGGGTCGCGGGGGATCGGGCGGGCCGTGGTGCGCGACCTGGCCCGGCGCGGCGCGCGCGTGCTCTTCTGCTACCGCGAGCGGGCCGATGCGGCCGCTGAGACGCTCGCCCTGGCTCGCGAGGCCGGCGCGGAGGTGGAGGCCCTGCAGTGTGATGTGGCCGACCCAAGCGCCGGCACAACGCTGGTCGCGGCCGCGCTGGAGCGCTGGGGGCGCCTCGATGTGCTGGTGAACTGCGCCGGCACGGCCGCCTTCGGCCCGCTCGAGACGCTCGACAGCGCCCGCTGGGCCGCGGCCCTCGCGGCCAATCTGACCGGCGTGTACCACACCTGTCGCGCCGCCCTGCGCCCGATGATGCAGCGGCGCTATGGGCGGATCGTCAATGTGGCCGCCCTCCACGGCACCGGCGGCTTCCCCGGCCAGGCGGACTTCTCGGCGGCGACCGGCGGCGTGCTCGGCCTTACCCGCGCGCTGGCCCGCGAGCTGGCCCCCTGGACGATTACCGTGAACGCGGTGGCACCCGGCTTTGTAGAGACTGATCTGCTGGCGGTGACGCCGCCCGAGATGCGGGCCTGGGGCGAGCAGAGCATCGCGATGCGCCGGGCCGGGCGCCCTGAGGAGGTCGCCAACGCGATCAGCTTCCTCGCCTCGCCGCTCGCATCGTACATCACCGGCCACACCCTCGCGGTGGACGGCGGCTGGACGATGGCATAAAGAAAGGGGGGCTAGCGATATATCCGCCTTGCCCCCCAATACCTACTTACTACCGTCCGACAGCGTTCACGAACTTGCGAACTCCGACGTACGTACAGTTCCGACTGGTTCCGACGTGCGTACAGTGCTGTCCGATGTAGCCTCAAGGGGTTTTCGACAGGAACCGGAGTTTTCTGTTCAGCCTACTTATCTCGTTGCAGACCCTTGGCCGCTCTGCCTATGGCTTGCGTTTTCACGCAATACCTGCCAGCTGTTGCTGTTGGGTATGGCTCACGCTTGCGTGGGTGACCATTACTATGTCCCGACGCTTGGAGCTTTGCGTTGAGAGGCTAACACTTGGCTCGCAGAGCATCCGATCGCTCATCAGCGATCCGGCGCTTGTCTGTTGGTCTCCCTGGGGGGTACCCGGTACCTTACCCATTTCCACCAACTTACGCCTCGTTCCCCATGCACTCTTTTCCTTTACAGTAGGGAAGTTGGCGCTTGCTTCGCGCTAGCACATTTTCGGCTGTTCAGGTGCTCGGGTCTGATGTCGTCCCCTTGAGGCTTCGAGGGGATCATAGCATCATGACGCCCTAAGATCAAGGGGTTAATCGGCTCTTAACGATGATAAAACGACTTTCATCCGCTCATGCTGGAAACATGGCGGCTTTTTGCCTCAATCCCTATCGCCTGTAGTAAGCTCAAGTGTAAAAAGTTTATCCGCGATCGTGGGCCATGCGCTCGGCTACGGCCCTGCCTGAGAGCAGGACGAGGGGGATGCCGCCGCCGGGATGGGTGCCGCCGCCGACGAAGTAGAGGCCGCGGATGGCGCGGGCGCGCAGCGGCGGGCGGAGAAAGGCTGCAAATGGGTTGTTCGAGGCCAGCCCGTAGATAGCGCCGTCGGCGGCGTTGTAGCGCGCGGCGAGGTCGGCGGGCGACCAGATCTGCTCATAGGCGATCTGGCGGCCGAGATCGGTGAGGCCCATCCGCTCCAGCTTCGCGATCACTAAGTCGCGGTAGGGCTGAGCCTCGCGCTCCCAGCGAACCCGCGGGCCGAGGGCCGGCGCGTTCACCAGCACGAAGAGGTTCATATGGCCGGGCGGCGCGTGCCCGGGATCGCTCACGCAGGATGCCGCGACGTAGATCGTGGGGTCCGCGGCGGGTACGCCTCGCTGGAAGATGGCGGCGAACTCCCGCGGGTAGTCGGTGCTGAAGAAGATGTTGTGATGGGCCAGCTGCTCGTAGCGCCGCCGCACGCCGAGGAAGAGCAGAAAGCCGCTGCACGAGGGCTCGAGGCGCGCCAGGCGCCGCGCCATCGCCGCCTGGCCGGGTATGAGGGTATCGTAAGCGTAGCGAGGGTCGGCGTTGACCACCACCTGCGCGGCGCGGAGGCGCTCGCCGCTCTCCAGCCGCACGCCGCGCACGCGCCCGCCCTCGTGCTCGACCTCGGCCACCGGCGCGCAGGTGTGCACCTCCACGCCAAGCTCCGCGGCGAGGCGCAGCATCGCCTCGGCGAGGCCGTACATGCCGCCGCGTACATACCAGCCGCCCTGCGTCAGCTCGATGTAGGCGATCACGTTGAAGGTGGCGGGGCTGAGGTAGGGCGACGAGCCGTTGTAGGTGGCGTAGCGGTTGAAGATCTGCTGCAGGTAGGGGCTGCGAAAGAATGAGCGCACCGCCGCGTCCACGCTGCGCAGCGCATCGATGCGAGGGCCGTTCCGCAGCAGGGCGGGCGTGAGCGCCTCGGCCAGGCCGTCGAAGGGCCTGAGCAGAAAGGTGTCGGCGACGGCGTCGTAGATGCGGGCGGTGTGGGCGAGGAAGCGGAAGAGGCCAGGCAGATCGGCGGGGCTGATGCGCTCAATCTCCTGGCAGAGCTGTGGCAGCCGCTGCCAGGCGTCGAAGCGGGTGCCGTCGGGCCAGCGGTAGCGACAGGTTGGCTCGATCTGCTCGAGGGTGAGGTAATCGGCGAGGGAGCGCCCAGCGGCGGCGAAGAGCTCCTCGATCACCCAGGGCATCGTGAGCAGCGATGGCCCGGTGTCGAAGGTGTAGCCCGCCTCGCGCACGAGGTTGAGCTTGCCGCCAGGCCGCTCGTTTTTCTCCAGCACCGTCACCCGGCGGCCTTGGGCGGCGAGGCGGATGGCGGCGGCGAGGCCGCCGAGGCCGGCACCGACGATGATGACCTGATTCGCCATACGATCTTCTCAGGCACACAAATGGGCGCCCACGAGGGGCGCCCGTACAGCGTAGCTTCAGGGCTATCGGCCGGTTACCAGGCCTTCTTCTGCCCGGGGATCTGGGCGCCGAAGATGCTGGGCGGCAGCTTGAAGCCGTGGGCCTCGAGGCGGGGTGTGAAGCGCGGGCGCACACCGGTGGGCCGCAACTCCGCCTGCACTTTGCCCTCCGGCGTCTTGCCCAGGATCTCCAGCTTGAAGATGTCCTGGAGCACGACCGTGTCGCCCTCCATGCCCTGGACCTCGGTGATATAGGCGACCTTGCGGGCACCGTCGTCGAGGCGGGTCTGCTGGACGATCACGTCGATGGCGGAGGCGATCTGCTCGCGGATCACCTTGAGCGGCATATCCATGCCGGCCATCAGCGACATCGTCTCCATACGGGCGAGGGCATCGCGGGGGGTGTTGGCGTGGAGCGTGGTGAGCGAGCCGTCGTGGCCGGTGTTCATGGCCTGGAGCATGTCCAGCGTCTCGCCGCCACGGCACTCGCCGATCACGATCCGCTCGGGGCGCATACGGAGTGAGTTGATCACCAGGTCGCGGATCTGCACGCGGCCCGTGCCGTCCACCTCCGGTGGCTTGGCCTCAAGGCGCACCACGTGGTCCTGGGCGAGCTGTAGCTCGGCGCTATCCTCGATGGTGACGATGCGCTCGTCCTCTGGGATGAAGTTGGAGAGCACATTGAGCAGCGTCGTCTTACCGGAGCCCGTGCCGCCGGCCACCACGATATTGAGGCGGCTGATCACGCAGGCGCGGAGAAACTCGGCCATCTCGGGCGTCATCGAGCCGAAGCGGATGAGGTCATCGACCTTGAGCTTATTCTTGGAGAACTTACGGATGGTGATCGTGGAGCCGTCGATGGCGCAAGGGGGGATGATCGCGTTGACGCGGGAGCCATCGGGGAGGCGGGCGTCCACCATGGGCCACTTGCGGTCGATGCGGCGGCCGAGGGGACGGATGATACGGTCGATCACCTTGAGCACGTGCTCATCGTTCGCGAAGCGGACCCCGGTGAGCCGCAGCTTCCCCTTCTGCTCGATGTAGACCTTATGAGGGCCGTTGACCATCACCTCGGAGACAGTATCGTCGTTGAGCAGCTGCTGAATGGGGCCAAAGCCCATGAGTTCATCGCAGACCATGGTGAAGAGCTGCTTCACCTGCTCGCCGCTGAGGTTGACGCCGGCCTGCTGATAGACGCGGGCGAAGCGCTCTTGGAGCAGGCGCTCTGTCTCGGGCGAGCGCTTGAGCTCCATCTGGTTGCCGAGGGAGGCCTGGATGCGATCCACGCACCAGAGGGAGAGCTCGAGCATGCGCTGCTGCTCGCTGGGGGCGACGGCATCCTCGACGACGGCGCCGTTGCTCTGCAGGCCGCCAAGGGGGGAGCGGGGCTCGCTGGCCGGGCGGGCCACAGGCGTCTCGGGGGGCGGGGCTACTGCGGTGATGGCCGGGGCGATAGGAGTGGAGACGGGGTCGCCTGGCTGGGGGGAGCCACCGCCTAGACGCTTCAGCAGAGACATAGCTTCGATACCTCCTAGGACGCCGTGGGCGTCTTAGCCGAGCTTGACAAAATACGCCTCAGCGGCGCGATCGATCAGCTCTTTGGTCATTGCGGGGGCGATACCCCGATACTTCGCCTCGTCGAGGATCTGGTCGCAGAGATCGCGGGGGTGACAGCTGCGCAGATCGCGGCCGACCTTCATGTAGTGCTCCTGGAGCAGATGGCGCAGGCCCTCATCGCTGTAAGGGATCTTCTTCTGCTTGCAGACGAGCTGGAAGATGGCGCGGAACTCTGCCGGAGTCGGGTTGGGCACCTCGATCTTGTGGCGGATACGCCGCAGGAAGGCGTCGTCCACCAGATCTTTGGGGTTGAGGTTGGTTGAGAAGACGATCAGTACATCGAAGGGCACCTGGATCTTCTTACCCGTCTGGAGGGCGAGGAAGTCCCACTTCTTCTCGAGAGGGACGATCCAGCGGTTGAGCAGATCCTGGGGGCGGCACTTCTGGCGGCCGAAGTCGTCGATCAGGAAGAGGCCGCCGTTGGCCTTCATCTGGAAGGGGGCCTCGTAGATCTTGCTGACGGGATCGAAGATCAGTTCGAGCTGCTCGAGGATGAGCTCGCCGCCGACGACCACACGAGGGCGCTTGCAGATCAGCCAGCGGGCATCGGGGAAGTAGGTGGCTGCGGGGGCGCCGCCGAAGGGCGTGGCTGGCTCGGCGTGGCCGACCTCGTTCTGCTGCACCACCTGGTGGTTGAGGGGGTCGTAGACCTTGATGATCTGGCCATCGACCTCGACGGCGTAGGGGATGAGCACGTGGCCGCCGAGCATATTGGCGATGCCCTCGGCGATGGTCGTCTTGCCGTTGCCGGCGGGGCCGTAGAGGAAGAGCGAGCGAGAAGAATTGGCGGCGGGGCCGATGCGGTCGAGCATCTTCTCGCTGACGATGAGGTGGCTGAAGGCCTGGCGGATGGTGGCCTGCTCGATCACCATGTCGCCGATCTGCTGGCGCTCCAGCATGGCCAGGTACTGCTCCAACGGCACGGGAGCGGGGCCAGCGTACTGGTTGCGGTCGAGCACCTCGTGGACCTTGATGCGGCCCTTGTTGGTGATGATGTACTGGAAGGCGCGCTCGCTGAAGCCGCCCTCGGCGCCGATAATATCGACATACTCCTCGAGCTTGAGGAACTCGAGGACCTTATCGATCACGCCGAGGAAGGGGAGCTTGATCGTCTCCTCGAGCCGCTGGCCGGTGATGGCGCCGGTGAAATAGATCACCTTGAGCACGAGGTCGGTGAGGAAGCTCATCGTCAGGCCCGTCTCAGCGATCGAGGTGGGCTGAGGTGGGGGCTCAGGCATTTTGTTGTTGTCGCGTGCGGCTGCTGGAGCCTGCGCTGGCGCGATCTCATGAAGCCGGAATGTCATCGGGCCTCCTTGGGTTTGGCCTGCGCGATCTATGCCGTATTAGTATAGCGAGGCGGGCGAACCGTGGCAATAGTACGGGGGTTTTGGATCGCGATAGACGCGAACATAGAGCGTTACGAAGTGGCGCGCAGCGCTTAAAACGCGAAACGAAGGTTCGAGGGGGTTTTGGATCGCGAAATGCGCGAAGGAGAGCGAAAAACGCGAAACGAAGGTTCGAACCTTCGAAGGGGAAGACGCGGAACGAAGTGGCGCGAAGCGCTTAAGAAAGGGCGAAAGAAGGAAAGGCGAAAGAGCGAAAGCGCGAGCCACAATACAGCTCGCGCTTTGACGTTCAGGGGCTTCGCGCGTTGGCGCTGACTAGAACCACGATAATTCGCCGGTAATGGGCTGGCTGGCGAGTCCCAGGAGGGCGGCCACGACGGGCCGCCCTTACAGGC
>Ga0207873_1001352_pt1 | contig 23791 bp, 26 predicted proteins | sample BGWIniCompost_FD_187373 | JGI IMG/M metagenome (GOLD analysis project Ga0207873, IMG submission 187373) | Cellulose adapted compost microbial communities from Newby Island Compost Facility, Milpitas, CA, USA - BGW Initial Compost (SPAdes)... ...
CCTCGTCCTGGTGAAATTCTACAAGCGTCTTATCTTTTAGAAGGGCTATCCGACATCCGTTCTGAGTTCCATTGATGATTAGTTCATTACTCAAAACGCTGAAATGTTTTAGTCAGTTAAATACCCTTACTTCTTCTTGTGCCTGTTTTTTCTCAGGCGCTTTTTGCGCTTGTGGGTTGCCATTTTGTGTTTCTTCCGTTTCTTTCCACTTGGCATAAAATTTTTTTGGTTTAGCCGCCTTTCGGCGGATCGTTGAACAAAAATTATTTCAGGTCCTTGAGATAGGAATCAACTTCTGCCTGTACGGCAGGATCCCCACTCATGGTTTTCACCTTTTCAAACTGTGCTTTTGCCCGTTCTCTTTCACCGGCATTCAGCAACGCAACGCCGAGGAGTAATTGCCCCTGAAGGTGCGTCGAATCGACCTTTGTCAACATCTCGAAGCGCTCGATGGCGAGTCGGTACTGCCCCGACTGGATGGAGAGCAGTCCAATGTTGAATAGAGCTTCGGGATGTTGTGGATTGGCTGCTAACACTTCCCGCAGCATTACAATACCCTGCATCGGATTCTCCGAATTCAGGAAGGTCATAGCCATCCTTGTCTTGACGTCGAGGTTGGAGGGATCGGCATCCAACACCTTTCCGTAAAACTCGCGCGCCTTCTCGGCCATTTCCTCCTGACGGGCGGGATCTACTGCAAAGGTATAGGCCTCGTAGTATTTGTCGCCAGCCCGAATCCAGCTTTCCTTAGTGTCGAAGAACGATGCAGCCTCAGCGGCAAACCAGGCGGCGCTGTCAAATCTGCCAGCTTCCTTGTACCGGTCTGCCAAAGAGTCGGCAAAGATAGCACTTTTTTCTTTTTCGGCTGACGTCTCCCAGGCCTCCCTGAGGGACGCAATCGTGGTTCTAAGCTCCTGGGAGGGCTCGGCGTGAGCGACCTGGCCGGTCGAATCAGCGGGTGTTCCCTGATCTTCGTTGCTGACTACGTGTTTAGGCAATTGAAACAGCAGCCAGACCACCAGCAGGCTGACGGCCGCGAGCAGGATACGGGTTTTCAGCATTAGTCAACATCCATATCCTTGAGGTTGGCCTGCTTCTCAGCCATCTCCTTGACCTTTTCACTGGTCTTGATCTTGTTGACAAAGATCTTGGCCGGCTTGAAGCTCGGTATATAGTGCTCGTCGATGACAAGCGCAGTATTCCTGGAAATATTACGGGCTATTTTTTTCTTCCGCTTCTTGTTGACAAAACTCCCAAAGCCGCGAATGTAGATATTGTGCCCATTTGCCATCGACGACTTGACAACGCTAAAGAAGGCTTCAACAGACGCCGTCACATCGGCCTTGTCAACGCCGGTCTTCTCCGCAATCTCATTAATTACATCTGCCTTGGTCACTTTTGATAAAAGTTTTAGTGATAGAGAAAAATTAAGGGATCGCAAAGTTAATTTGCAGTCGCCGATTATGGAATCAATATTGAAAAAAACTGATAATCAGGGGGATGGAAGCCGATATTTCTCCAAAAAAATCGTTGAATGGTATCATGAGAACCATAGAAAACTCCCATGGCGCGATACCCGCGATCCCTACCGAATCTGGTTGTCAGAAGTAATCCTCCAGCAAACCCGAGTGGCCCAGGGGTTGCCCTACTACCACCGGTTCATATCGCACTATCCAACCGTTTATGCGCTGGCATCGGCACCGGAAGAAGAAGTACTTCGTCATTGGCAAGGGCTGGGCTACTACACCCGCGCGCGCAACCTCATTCGTTGCGCGAAGGTTGTTGTGAGCCAACACGGCGGCTCGTTTCCTAGTAGTTATGAAGAATTAAAGTCGCTGCCGGGTATTGGCGACTACACCGCCGCGGCCATTGCATCTATCGCGTTCGATGAACCCGTAGCCGTACTTGATGGCAACGTCTTCCGCGTCCTGTCGCGGTACTTCGGCGCGTGGAATGATATCGCCCAGCCGTCATCCCGAAAGGTCTTTGCAGACCTGGCGTCTATGTTGGTGCCGAACGAATATCCCGGCATCTACAACCAGGCAGTTATGGAGTTCGGTGCGCTTTGCTGTTTGCCGAAGGCGCCGCAATGCGCCGAATGTATCCTGGCGCCGGGATGCTACGCGCGGGAACATCGCGCCCAGGCTCTCCTGCCGGTACGCAACGTCCGGAAGAAAGCACGAAAGCGATACTTCTATTATTTCGTGTTCATGAACGGGAGCCGCATTGCCATGCGTAAGCGATCGGACAAGGACATATGGCAAAATCTCTACGATTTCTATGCCGCGGAGACTTCAAGAAGTCAGTCACTCCGCAAAGTGCTGGAGAAAGATGAAAAGTTGCGGACACTCGCAGGACGCCTTCCGGAATTGGAAATCACTGGGACGTACCGGCACAAACTCACCCACCAGGAAATTTTCGCGAGGTTTGTTGTGGTGAGGCCACCATTCAAACGTGCTGCCCTCCCGGCCGGACTGAAGTTCTTTTCGAAAAAAGGCCTGGAACGGCTTCCCAAGCCAGTATTGATAAGCCGGTTTCTGGCCGACCGGAAAATTTTATAGTTCCCCCTAACTTTGGTACTTTTACCCTAATCGGATCGCCTTCCGGAAACCGAACCCGATAGCGTTCCGTGACGTTCTTCCGATATCAAGTAAATCCAATTATATGTCAGGAGTAAACAGAGTAATCTTGGTGGGTCGGCTCGGAAAAGACCCTGAAGTCAGAAATCTCGAGAGTGGGGTCGCCGTGGCAAACTTCAGCCTGGCAACCTCTGAAACTTATAAGGACCGAACAACAGGCGAAAAAAGGGAGACCACTGAATGGCACAACATCGTGTTGTGGCGTGGTCTGGCTGAAATCGCTCAGCGCTACCTGCACAAGGGCGACATGATTTATGTTGAAGGCAAGCTTCGCACGAGGTCCTGGGAAAAAGATGGTATTACCCGTTACACCACTGAGGTGGTGGCCGATAACATGACAATGCTCTCCACGGGGCGGGGCAGCGGTATGCCGCAGCCTGCAGAAATGGGCAGTTCAATGGTCCCTGATCGCGGCCAGGAGCCGTACCGGGCGCCAGTCGACACGAACAGCACGGACGACCTGCCGTTCTGATTGTAGTACCAATGTCAAACCGCTTTGGACGAACCTCCCAGTTACGCGTCATACCTTCTGGCTAATTCAGGTACAGGCCTGATTTACCTCCTGGGCATTGCAGCTTTGCTGTTGCTCGGGCTGTCAGCCCTGATCACTGCTTCTGAAACCGCGCTGTTACAGGACGAAGGAAATAAGCGCAACGGTAGTTCCATGAACCTGAAGGACGCAACCCTTTTGCCGGCAACCATTCGGATCGTCCGGCATGGGCTGGTTATTGCCGTCGTGACGCTTTGCGCGGGTATACTCTGGACACCATACGGAGAAGTTCACGCGCACACTGCAACCGTGTTGATCATCGTCATCGCTACGACGTTCGCACTTGTAACTTTCGGTGACCTTGCACCACGCGCTGTTGCGTCGCGATACCGAACGCGACTCCTTCGCATCATGCTTCCTTTCTGGAAGTTTGCTCTGAGCGCATGCAAGCCACTTGCTGTGGCGCTGTCCGGAATGGATCGCGCAGCTGAACAACGCCTGAAAAAACAGGTGCCTCCGCCGCGCGTCCAGTTGTCAAACGGCATCAACGGGACGGAACCGGATTTTCTGAAAGGCATCGAAGGCTTTGGAACGCTTACCGTCCGCCAGGTCATGCGGTCCCGTATCGACATCGCAGCGGTTGATGTCGCGATGAATTTCCATGAGCTGATGGACTTCATCAACAAGACGGGATTTTCACGAATGCCGGCATATCGCGAAACCATCGACCACATCGAAGGGATTTTATACATCAAGGATCTCCTGCCCTTCACAGAAGAAGACGAAAATTTCAGATGGCAGAATCTTCTTCGTCCGGGATTTTTCGTCCCCGAAAACAAAAAGATCGACTCACTGCTGAAGGATTTCCAGGAGAAACGCGTTCACATCGCATTGGTCGTGGATGAATACGGCGGCACCGTGGGCTTAATTACCCTCGAAGATATCATCGAGGAGATCATCGGCGAGATCAACGACGAGTTCGACGAGGAAGCCACCGGATTCCGGCAAATCGATGATCACACATATGTCTTTGAAGGAAAGACACTATTACATGATCTTTGCAAAACGCTCGATGTGGACGGCAGTATATTTGATGAAGTGCGAGGTGAAAGCGAATCCCTGGCAGGTCTTATCCTCGAACTGACGAACGACTTGCCAAACGTGGGCAAGAAAATTACGTTCAAGCAGTTCACATTTGTTATTGAAGCGGTCGACAGAAGAAGAATAAAGCGCGTGAGGGTACATATCCATGAACACGAAGAGTCATAATATCGCACTGATCATCGCGCTGGCGTGTTTCGCACTTTCCTGTGAACGTACTTACGTGCCAAAGCCCATCGGCTATAACCGGCTCGATCTTCCTGAGCCTGCCTATCATGGTATGCCCGATACCCTGCCGTATTGGTTTGAATACTCAAAGCACGCGAGGATTCTAAAGGATACGTCCTTCATCAATGATCCCGAATGGATCGAAGTATACTATCCGCTCATGAAGGCCACGGTGCATATCACCTACAAGCCCGTGAACAACAACCTGGAGTTGTTGAAGGAGTATGTTGACGATTCCTACCGGCTCACATCGAAACACCAAATTAAAGCATATGCCATCGACGAAGTTCTTGTCAGTACGCCGTCCGGCAAGACTGCTGTCATAGAAGAAATCGAAGGCGAAGTCCCCAGTCAATTCCAGTTCACCGTCACCGACTCTACGAGGAACTTTCTTCGCGGAGCCTTATACTTTAACACGAAGGTCCAGAACGATTCCCTTGCTCCGGCTATCGAATATGTGAAGAAGGACATCATGCACATGATCAACACGCTGGAATGGGCCACTGAAAGGCGAGGATCGTAGTCGTCTATTTGACGATTGGTTTGGACCCCGCGTGAACTAAGTATAAATTTTGAGACCTTTCGTCAGAAAAATCCATTCAATGAAATACAGACTTATCGCACTGGCTGTTCTCGTCGCTGGCAGCCTGAACCTTTCGTATGCTCAATCATCTGCTCGCCAGATTTATGAACTCAGGGTGTATGAACTTACAATGGGCTCAATGCGCCACATTGAAGATTACCTGGGCAAGGCGCTGATTCCGGCACTCAATCGAAGTGGTGTATCCAATGTTGGCGTCTTCCGCGAATCGGGTAAGAACGAGCCACCGAAAATCTATGTGCTCATCCCTTATGCATCTATGGTGGACTATGGTCGGGTAAGGGAGACACTAGGTCGTGATGAAACCTATCGCAAGGACAGCGAAACGTACAACAAACTTCAGAGTGCGGTTTATTTCCGTTATAAATCGTCCCTGCTGGAAGCGTTCGCGGGTCTTCCGTCATTGGTTGTGCCGCCCAAGGGAGACCGCATATTTGAATTGAGGATTTACGAAGGATACAGCGATGACGCTGTATCGCGCAAGGTGAGAATGTTCAACGAGGGAGAAATTGAAATCTTCAGAAAGACAGGCTTAAATGCAGTGTTCTTCGGAGAAACAATTTCCGGACCGGACATGCCCTGTCTTCAATACATGCTCGTGTTCCGCGATATGGAGGAACGCGACAAGAACTGGCAGGCATTCATTGCCCATCCCGACTGGGCGGCAATGTCGAAGGATCCGCAATACGCGAACACCGTTTCAAAAATTATCCGGGTGTTTCTCGAACCAATGTCTATCTCGCAGATCTAAGACTCACTTGTTGTTGTGCTCGCGGGCGTAGTGCTCCTTTAGAATATCGTACGCAAAGTCGTCGGTCAGATCGCGCACAGCAGTGTGTATGTGGTTGGCGTTGTTCTGCGTGTTGTCAAATTCGATCAGCAGCATCGGACCCTGAATGCGATAGTAATGTCCCGTGCCCGGCTGCAGACTGCCCGCCCATGCGAAAGAAAGATTTTCAATGCCTGCATCCTGAATCTTTTTCATCAGACGATTGGAGAACCCGAAAGCATAGTTCTTGACATATACATCCAGCAAGCTGAGCAGCATTTTTTGTTGGGCGGATGTCATGTCGCGATACGAAAGCCCTTTCGGTTCGAGCGGCGCTGCTTCACGTTCACCAAGCGTGAACATTTCGTAGGGTGCCGTGTCGGAGAACTTTGCGACCTTAAGCTGAGCGGGAGTTAGCGAGTTTACGAGTTGAAAGCCCAGATCGCTTTCCAGTTTGAGGATCTGTTTTCCTGTCTGCGGTCCGCGCGGTACAGTGGCTGGATTCGATCCAAAGCCCGAGGGCGTAGATGAGACCAGTTTGCCGCCAATTGAAAAGAAGTTGAGCGCAACGTGGTGACCTTCCAGGCGCCATCCCCAGGGCTCTTTCGATGACGGCGATCCGAAAATGCTGACGTAGTAATTTTCCGGGTCGCGATATGTGTCGTTCGGTCCCCTTCCCTCCAATTCGCGAAGGATGATCTCATGCGACATGATTTCTGTTGCCTTCGTATAGCCTTGTTGACTCAGTGAAGCACGCAACAGGTTCAGAGCAGCCTCCCGTTGCTTTGCGTTCAACTCCTTGAACGGGATGCCTTTCCGTGCTCTGGGAACAAAGGTCCAATCGGTCCGTTCATCGGTGTCTACGGGAAAAGTCGTCTTTTCGAGCTGTTCCGAGCCCAGCAGCGCCATGAATGCCTTAGCTGTCTCCGCAAGGTCCTGCCCCGCACCCGGAAGGCATACACAAGTGATCAATGCGAACAAAAGCCCGAACGTTACTCGTTCCATAGATGGATTATTAACGATGTGCTACTAAAGATAGACCCTTTTTTGCTTCCGGGGTATTATTGTACGGAAACGGTTGCATACGTATACAAATCGTATTTTTGGACCATCGACCCCTGAGTTCGCCCCGGAAAACACGAATATGCTGAGCGATGAAAATGTATGATGTCATAATAATCGGTGCGGGGCCAATTGGTCTTGCCTGCGGAATTGAAGCCAAAAAGGCCGGCCTGGAATACCTCATTCTTGAGAAGGGATGCCTGGTAAATTCCCTGTACAACTATCCGCTCAACATGATGTTTTTCTCTACCTCGGAGCGACTCGAAATCGGTAATGTCCCATTCATTTCACATCAACCAAAGCCGAACCGCTTTGAGGCACTGGAATACTACAGGCGCGTCTGCTCGTCGTGGGAACTTAATGTCAGGCTTTACGAGCGCGTCGACAGCGTACGAAAGGTTGGTGAGACTTTCGAAATAGAAACGATCAAGGACAAATATCACACACGGGCTGTCGTGCTTGCGTTGGGATTTTACGATCTTCCATTTCTGCTAAACGTGCCCGGTGAAGACCTGCCTAAGGTCAAACACTATTACGACGAACCACACCCTTACTACCTGCAACGCATTGTCGTTGTCGGCGCAGCCAACTCTGCCGTAGACGTGGCGCTTGAAACGTACAGGAAGGGCGCTGATGTCACTATGGTAATTCGTGAGTCAGCCATTCGTGATACTGTCAAGTATTGGGTAAAGCCCGATATAGAGAACCGTATTAAGGAGGGATCGATCAAAGCGTACTTCAATTCAGAAGTTTTGAGAATAACGGAAGACGCTGTGATTGTCCGTACGCCGGAGGGCGAGCTAACGATTGAAAACGACTTCGTGCTGGCGATGACGGGATATCAGCCACCGTTCGAGTTTATGGAACGGTGCGGCATTCAGTTTCATGACGATGAATTTCACACGCCGGTATATGATGAGTCAACTATGGAAACTAATGTTCCGGGACTCTACCTCGCGGGTGTTGTATGCGGAGGTTTGAAGACCAATAAGTGGTTCATTGAGAATTCCCGCGTTCACGCTGAAGTGATCATGAACAATCTTTCACGGGTTCTGGCCTGATCATCACACAAACTGGTGCAGGATACTGCGCACTTCATTCAAGTATCCGCCTCCAAAAAGGTTGACGTGCACCAGCAACGGGTATAGCTTGTAAATGTCGAGTCGTTCCCGGAGGCCAGGTTCTGTTGGATACGCTTCTTCGTAGGCATCGTAAAAGCTGTGATCGAATCCTCCGAACAATTCAGTCATCGCCAGGTCAACTTCACGGTGTCCGTAGTACACTGCAGGGTCTATGAGACACGGATTTCCTGAATCATCAACGATCACATTCCCGCCCCACAAGTCGCCATGTATTAACGACGGTGATTCCACGCTGAGAATTCCCGGTAACTTTTGGTAGAGCGTGTCAAACTGCGTGACTACCTCCTTGCCAATTCGACCCGCATCAACACCCAATTTCAGTTGAGCATTAAGTCGTCGTTCGATGAAGAATGAAATCCACTCATTGCCGGGTGTATTGTCCTGTGGCAGCGAGCCAATGTAGTTGGCGTGATCCAGCCCAAACTGAGGCGATGACTTTCGGTGGAGGGCAGCCAGCTGCCGGCCCAGCGTTTGCGGGTACGTGCGACTCCTCGTGGCAGGGGCAATGAATTCCATCAGGATGAACTGGTAATCGTCACTCACACCCGTTCCCACGACGCGAGGAATCCGAACGGATTGTGCTTCGGAGAGCAGAGTTAGTCCTTTTGCTTCCGCATCGAACATACCCGGATAACGCCGCGAACTATTCCACTTCAGAAAAAAAATGCCTTGCCCGGTTTGGAGTCGCCCGCCATTATTGATACACCCGCCGCCCGTTGGGGTAAAGCGAAGCAAGCCGGGCTCCTGGCCATTGTTACGCAGTAGCTCGCTTACACCGCGAACGACCGGACCGGGAATGGAGCTCACTGTTGCCTTGGACGAAAATTGAGACTGCCCTTCACACCGGCGAAAATTGTAAGCGGGGGTGCAGGGTTGTAGAAACGATTCCCGAACGCATTCAGGTCGTGGCCGAGGCTGTATGTTTCATCGAGAATATTCTCAGCGCCGGCGAAAAGGTGAAGGGGGAAGTTGTTTCCTGCACGAAAACGGTATTCAATCTTCGCGCCAAGCAACGTATAAGGATCAGAGAACGCCGAGTTGGCGTCATTCAGCGGGATGCGGTCTGTGTACGTGCAATTGACATTAATTAGCCATGCCCGACCGATATCAGCGGTGAAACCCCCCACAAGTATATTCGGCGCTACGCCTGTTAGCTTGTTGCCGCTGTAATCGTCGACACCCTGTACGTAATCTGAAAAGCGATAACGATTCAGCGTGTACGATAGCCAGGGCGTTATAGACGTGACGGTACTGATCGGCAGCGCCTGCCAGCTGAGGGTGACTTCCAAACCGCGTTGCGTTGTCTTGCCCGCATTGACGAAATAGTCTGCATCGTCATCTGTACGCCGGACAACGATCGTTTCGTCGAGTCGGAAATCATAGCCGACAATATCGAACATCAGGCTGTTCCTTATGAGGCTACCGCGAAAACCCAATTCAAAGTTGGTGCCTTCCTCCGGATTGATTTGATCGTTGAAAGTGGAGGTAGAAGGATACAACTCAGCAACCGTTGGCGGTGAAAAGCCTTTGCTTACACTGGTGTGAACGGAAATGTTCTCGTTGATCTTTTTCAGCAGCGCTACGCGCGGCGAAAGCACAGGATCAAAGTCGCGATGTCGGGAAAACGGTGGTACGTCTGACAGTCGCTGATAGCGCACGTCGACGAGGTTCACACTTCCTCCCACTGTGAGGAAGAAATCATAGGGAAGGAAAAATTCAATTTGAGAAAAGACAAATGCTGTGGATGATGTGATCTCATCGTCGTTTTGAATTGCTCCGGATAGACCCTGGTTGTTGTCGTATACGCCGATGGAGGAAAAGCCGTGTTGGAATTCCGCACCAAAGTCGAGTTTACCGCGGCGGAAGGCGAAACTTGTGTTTGTTCTTCCACCGACGCTGAGTTCCCTGCGTCGCTCGTAATTCCGAATCGCAGAGTTGTCAAACTGAGAAAATGATCCATACACGCCGATGCTGTTAGACCACCGTGCGTTCCATCTGAAGTGATGCGATACTCCGGAATAAAACGTCTTGTTGAACACCGCTGCTTTTTGCTCTACGGCGCCGGGATTGGGTCCGGCTGCAGGTCGTGCCTGTTTGGGATTTGCTTCAAACTCTGCTGCCGTAAGACCGCCGGGCGTTTCATAGGTGAGATCGGAATACACGACGTTCAGGTCAACGGTTCGCGATGCCGACGGCCTGAACGTTCCCAGTATCTGCAAAACATCACGAGCCATAGCGGTCTGTTCGCGCCAGCCATCGGAATTCTGGTGGGCGTATCGAACGGCAAGATCGGCTCCCTCCTGGTTTGTACGAGCTTCTGCCGTGTAGCGCATTGATCCAAAACTTCCCGCTGTCGCGGAGAACAGGAGTGCGCTTCCCTCATCTTCGACCGGTGCTTCGCTTTGCATCAGCAAGACACCGCCGGTGCCTGCGCCGTAAAGACTTCCACCCGGACCTTTAATTATTTCAGCTGTTTGCAGCGAACCAAAATCCAGGAGATTGATGTAGGTATTTCCGCCCGGATCGGTAAACGGGAGACCATTCCAGTAAACTTTTACATTTCGCAGTCCGAACGGTGACCGCAGCGTACTTCCGCGTACAGATAACCTGTAGCTGCCGGGCGAGCGCTCCTCCATTCTCACACCGGGCACGGCGTTGATCACCGGAAGCAGCGATGTGTTGTTAAAGCGATCAAAATCCGCTTCCGTGACGACGCTGACGGAAGCAGGAACTTCAAGTAATGCCCGCTCATGCTGGTAGGCCCGAATAACGACAGGGCTTAGCAGCAGCGAAGAGTCATTGGAAGCGGACTGGCCGTTTGCCAAAAGGCAAGCCGTCAAAAGGAAAAGAGACAGTGCAAACAGTTTCCCATTCATGGCCGAAAAGTACTAAGGAAATTGCGCACGTCCCCAACCGCTCGGAAAACCTGCGGGAAAAGTTCGGTGTGGCAATCCGGAAAAAGTTACAAATGGGAGGATCGGTTCTCCTCCCTGTACCATCCGGAATTTAACCTTTCACGATAACGCCACAGCCTTCACGTGCACCCGCATTGCCTGCAGGCTGAGATACAAAATCGTCCGGATCGGCGTGGATAACAACAGCCCTGCCGATGATGTCGGATGCCGTTCCCGTTCCAATCGTCCAGTCTTTGGCGACTATTTCGAGGGTACCGGTGCCGTCTTCACCTACTATGAGATTGTCGATATCACCAGCATGGAATTCGCCGCCTTCCGCGCGATTGCCGTGCGCATGGCTCATGGGATTCCAGTGCGGGCCCGCGGATGTAGCATCAGGTGCGCTGCAGTCGCCGTTCTCGTGGAGGTGAACCGCGTGCGTACCTGGTTTGGCACCCTGCACCTTCAACGTCATCTTCACGCCATCGCTGGTTTCTTCAAAGGTTGCCTCACCCGTGAGGGTGCTTCCACTCGCGCTTTGAATCTGGGCCGTAGCGGTATTCTTTTTTGTTGAGCAGGAAATGCTCGCGGCTGCAATGAAGGCCAAAGCGAGAAAGTAGATTTTGATGAACGCTTTCATAATGTCTTGTTTTTTTGTTCCCGCATTTCGCGGCGTGATACATTAGAGGATCGAATTTATAACAAAACAGGAGAATATCCGGTTTTGTGTCTCCTTTCTGCTGTGTAAACCAATTTCCACAACGTTGTACGATGTCCATCGAGCATTTCATCTGCTGTGATTCCCGTTGAATCGCTCAATTTTCCGTTTCAGAAAGTTGATCAAAGGAAATCGAGCATAGTTTCATCGATTTGAGTAGATTGGTAAATGAGTGCATTTAGATTTCCTCTGATTGTTATTGTCATTCTTCTCAGCAGTACCGTGCCTGTGGTGGCGCAGCGTTATTGTTATGTGATACTGAATACGAACCCTGACAGGAAGGCATTGCCGGAAGAGGAGGTAAAGAAACTTATGGAAGGCCACCTGGCCAACATCGACCGTCTTGCAGAGGAGGGCAAGTTACTTGTAGCCGGACCCTTCGAAGGTGGTGGTGGTGTGTTTATCATGAACTCCGGCGATACAGTCGCGGTGCGCGAATGGCTGGCTACCGACCCTGGCATACGCGCTGAGCGGTGGAAGCTTGAGGTGTATCCCTTTGAGCCCGTAGCCGGGCAGGTATGCCGCGGTCAATCAGATGCGCATGGTGACCTATACGTGGGTGCGGTTTGGTCAGGCGAGCATCCCGGTTGGTGTTGCTGATGCACATCGTCGTTACATCAATGATCTGTCGGCGTCAGGGGAGGTTGTTTCGGAGGGGGTATTTTCCAATGAACGCGGAGGCATTCTAGTACTCCGCAGCGATTCTGTCGATCTCGTAAACAATGATCCTCTGGTGAAGCACGGTGTCCCGCACAATGTGAAGAAGTGGTGGGTAGCGGAAGGGAGTTTTTGTGAGTAGCTTATTAGTATTCAGTATCTGAGTATCACTCACTCATTTGAGAGATGCGCGCTGCGAGCGGGAAGTTTTTGAATGGCTTCCAGAGTTTGCCGGTGTGCTTGAGGAGTGTGATGGTGTCGACTGCAAAGTCAGCGCGGTATTCCTTGTCGCGAAACTCCTGCCAGGCTTTTTCAAAGTTGGGTTTCTTCAGATCGCGGAAGGCGAGGGTAAGGTGAGGATAGAATGGCTGTTCCTTGTATGTTGCGTTGTACAGGTTCAGCTCGGTCCTGCAATAGCGGTGGAGTTCCTGCTGCAGCGCATGTAGCTCAGGGTTGGTCTCCACATCAATGAAAATAACCTTAGGCGAAAAGCAGGAGAAGTTGCGCAATGTGAGGTGGAAACTCTGACGGTCCTCTGCAAAGCGGGCAAGCTTTTCGATCAGTTCCGCTTCTTTTTTCTCCTTCATCCGGAAAGGCATGTGAAGGGTAACGTGCGGGGGCGAATTAAGGGACGCCTTGCTGTTGTAGGTATCGCGGAAATATTCTTTAAGCTTCAATGCTTCCTCGTAAACCGGTGAGGGCGGTATGATTGCGATGAAATACTGTTGTGACTTATCAGGCGATTTCCCGGGCATGGTCCCACCAACTGAATAAAACGGGAAATTCGCCAACAAAATGTTTATCTAATAGCGTTTCGGCCAAAAAGTTCGGCGTTCAATCTGATGCGCAAATAATTAGGCACGATTTACTACCTTTAGATACCATTTAACCTAAACTTATGAGCGACGACTATGCAGGCTTCTGGCTGCGCGTGGTGGCCTTTGTCATCGATTCCATTGTCCTCTCAGTCCTCTACCTACTGATCATAATTCCGCTGTACGATACGCTTATACCTCCTGCCGCCTTTGATCCTGATATATCCGATCAGGGGCCGACATTTCTTCAGACAGTATTGTCTCCTGACGTATCGACGCTGGTACTGATTGTAGTGGCTATTCTGTATTACGGCGTCATGGAGGCCTCGCGTCACCAGGCGTCATTGGGCAAGCTGGCGCTTGAGCTCAAGGTTACGGACGCAGAAGGAGGGCGGCTGAGTTTGTCGAAGTCGATCCTTCGCAACGCATCCAAAATATTGTCGACCGCGCTGCTCCTGCTGGGATACGTGGCCGCAGCCTTTACGCGGCGCAAGCAGGCGCTTCACGATGTAATTGCGGGAGCGATGGTGCTCAAGCGGTGAGAAAAGCGAGTGATTGGCGATTATCGATTATCGATTAGGGATTTGAGATTGACGGCCTGCGACGGCGCCGGGGAAAAAATCAAGCGTCGCGTTCTCGCGAAGTTGGTTATGGTGTGGCTATTTGCAATGCTTTTTTAACAACGCCTTCGCATCGACAGAGCCACGCGTGTCTGCTTGTTTCAGATCGAGGCACGCATCGTACTGGTTGTTCATGGCGAGCTTAACGAGTGCGCGTTGATAGTACGTCTCGGGGTCCTGCGGATAAAGTTCGATTGAACTCGTGTAGTCTTCCAGCGCGCCCTGGTAGTCTTCCTTTTCCATTCGACTCAGGGCACGGTTGTCGTAATACACAGGATTCGTGTTATCGATTTCAATTGCCTTCGTGTAGTCGGCGATGGCGCCATCGTGGTCCTCCAAATTGAACTTGACCACACCGCGCAGGTTGTAGGTGTCTGGATCTTCGGGATCCAGCTCAATGGCCTTCGAATAATCCGCAAGAGCACCTTCATAGTCTTCCATCGCACTGCGGGCAAGTCCGCGGTTTTCATACTTAAGCGGATCTTCAGGATCTAACTTTATCGCTACGTCATAATCTGCGATTGCTTCCTTGAAATTGCCGGCAGCGTAGTAGGCCACGCCGCGATAGTTGTAGAGTGACGCATCTTCTTTGTCGAGTTCAATGGCTTTCGTGTAGTCGTCAATGGCGCTTACGTACTCGCCCAGTTCGGCTTTAAGAAGTCCGCGATTGAAATACTTGTCAGCATCGGGTGGACCCAGGTCCAGCGCTTTGGAGAAATCGAAGTACGCACCTTGCAAATCTTCTATATTGTATTTTGCAAGACCGCGGTTGGTGTACGCATCGGCGTTCTTTGGATTGAGCTGTATTGCCTTGTCAAAATCTTCAATTGCGCCTTCGTCGTCGCCAAGCAGCATCTTGGCTTCACCACGAAGGTTGAGCGCACCGTGGTCGGAAGAATCGAGTTCCAGCGCGTGCGTTAGGTCGGCAATAGCGCCGTAAATGTCTTCCTGGCCCATGCGAGCTTCAGCACGCAGCGTCAGGGCGGCCTTGTTTTTGGGATCGTTCTGGATCACTGTGTTGAGCAAGGCCCGGGCACCAGCGAAGTCGCCCGCGTCCATCTTTTGTTTTGCGCCCGCGAGGGGGTCAGATTGTGCAAAAAGTATGGCTGGTAGCGACAGCACGAAAAATAGCGTCAGAGATGACTTTTGCATTGTGTTTGGCGGTTATGCCACAAGTTAAGGGTTTTAATCAGCAGCGTAAAACGGAGGGCGTTTGTATGAATAACGACCAGTCAAATACCCTATTTCCCGCACACCTTTTTTCGATAAAGCGCCGCCGGATAATTTCTATTTTTCAGAAAAATTCACCCTATGCACACACGTTTGACCGCCATCTTGCTTGCTATAACGCTGGTTCAGCCGCTCCTGGCCCAGCAAATGGACTTTGAGGCGTATGATCCGCCATCCACGCTTGTAGTCCCTGAACACGTCCTCACCCGTGCCAAGTATCCTTTCATCGATGTCCATAACCACCAGTTCGGTATGGCCAGCGGCGACCTCTCCGGTTTGGTGGCCCAGATGGACAAACTCAACATGAAAGTGATGGTAAATCTCAGCGGACGCGGACGCGGCGACAGCGACCACTTAAGGCGTTCGCTGGAAAACGCGCGCAAGTATCCTGGCAGGTTTATCGTGTTCACGAATGTCAGCTTTGAAGGAATTGACGACCCCCAATGGGCTGCGCGCACGACAAAGCAGCTTGAGGAAGATGTAAAGATGGGAGCATCGGGATTGAAGATATACAAGAGCCTTGGGATGTTCGATCGCGACAGCAAAGGGAATCGCATTCGTATAGACGATCCGCGCATAGCCCCAGTGTGGGACAAGTGCGGGGAGCTCGGAATTCCCGTGCTGATTCACTCCGCAGACCCGAAACCCTTCTGGGATCCCATGGATGAAAACAACGAACGATGGCTGGAGTTGAAAACGCGTCCCGGACGGAAGCGCAGTGATACTGATCCCGCGCCATGGCAGACCATCATCAACGAACAACACAACGTGTTCCGTCGCCATCCCCGCACGATCTTCATCAACGCGCACCTCGGATGGTACGGCAACAACCTGCAGAAGCTCGCAGAATTGTTGGATGCCTTCCCGAACATGTACACGGAGATCGGTGCGGTGATCGCCGAGCTCGGCCGTCAGCCACGGTTCGCGCGGGAATTCCTCATTAAGTACCAGGACCGCGTTATGTTTGGCAAGGACTCATGGGTACCGGAAGAATACACCACGTATTTCCGGGTGCTTGAAACCGCCGACGATTATTTCCCCTATCACAAACGCTATCACGCGTTTTGGAGAATGTACGGTCTCGATCTTCCAGATGAAGTGCTGAAGAAGATTTATTACAAGAATGCACTGAAGGTCATTCCTAATATTGACGCAAGTCTTTTCCCCAAATAGATGTAGTCGCAGATGCAGGTGCAGATGCAGTTCTCACTTTGCCACTGGCACTGCGTCTGCAACTGCATCTGCATCTAAACTAAACTCTCTGAAGTTTTGCCTTAAACCGTTTCAGCTGTGTACTCAACGTATCAACAGCGAGGTCCGTTGCTGCTTCGAAAGTCCGGGCTTTCTCTGTTACAAAAAGGCGATCGCCCGGAACATTGAGCTTGACTTCAACCGTCTTGTTGTCCGTACCTTCATTATTAAGACGCAGAAAAACCTCTCCGTCAATGACCCGGTCGTAAAACCGCTCTAGCTTATCCAGTTTCTTTTGGATGAAAGCAATCAGCTTGCGGTCTGCATCAAAGTGAATGGAATGAACCTGTAACTTCATAATCAAAAATTTAGTGAAGGATAAAACAACTTGCCGGTTTAGTTCCGGCCTCAGTACACGTGTTACATAGGCATACGAGCTAAAAGCGTTCAATACATATTCAGGCTTTAGGATGTGCCTGTTCGTAAATCTTTCGGAGTTTCTCCATGGAGTTGTGCGTATACACTTGTGTAGCCGCGAGACTGCTGTGACCAAGAAGGTCTTTCACAGCATTGATCTCGGCGCCCCTGTCGAGAAGGTGCGTGGCATATGTATGGCGCAGAATATGTGGACTCTTTCGTTTTGATCCCGCCTCCTGCAAACATTCTTTCACAATTCGGTAAATCATCATGGGATATGCGGCCACCCCGTTGTCCGTCACGATCAGGCGATCGGTTGCGGAACCGCGGATGGCATCCTTTTTTAGTTTACGGTACTCGCTAATAAGAGATACGAGACTTTGAGGAAAAGGGATTATCCTTTCCTTGTTTCTTTTCCCTAATACTTTTATAACACAATTTTTCAGATCAATGTCCGTTTCCTTTAGCCCGATCAATTCTGAAAGACGCATACCTGTACCGTATAACAGCTCTATGACGAGTTGTTTTCTCTTCAGACTAAAAGGAGTTTCCGATTTCTTCCCTTTTTGCTCCGTCTTCTCTTCGTGAATTTTTTCAGGAGCATCCAACACCGCCTTCATGTGTTCCTCCCGAACAAAGTCGGGAAGGCGTTTACGGGTTTTCAGCACCCGGATTCGCGTCATGGGATCTTTCTTTAGAGACCCGTGCACGCGGAGGAACTTGTAGTACGTCCGGAGACACGCAATCTTCCGGTTGACGGTAGCGGCGTCCATTCCGCTGTCCACGAGGCTGATGATCCAGGACCGAATGACATTGTGTTCCGCACGGTCAATGGTTTCGTCCGGAAAGGTGTCTGATATAAATTTTTCGAATTGTCTGAGGTCGTTCTGGTATGCTGTCAGGGTATGGGGGCTGACCCGTTTTTCATACCTCAGGTACTTAAGGAAGGATTCTCTCATAACTGCGCAGCGCCCCCGGTGTAGCTAATGTAAAAAAATAATCCCCTCCGGAAAAGCACGAAGGGGACCTATATCCTACCTGGGGCGACGCGCGATTAGCTCGCAGCCTTCTGGCGTTGTTTTTCACGATAGATAGCGCGGATCACTTCATTCCTGCGCCGAACAGAAGGCTTTTCGTATGCGGTGCGCGCCCGCAATTCCTTCAGAATGCCGGTCTTTTCAAACTTTTTCTTGAAGCGCTTCAGCGCTTTGTCAATCGACTCGTTCTCTTTTATGTTAACAACGATCATAATTTACTTTAACTCTTCGCCTTACTGTTAAGGGGTGCAAATATAGCCTTTTTTGAAGAAAAGACCAATAGATTGGCGATTTTAGATGGCGATTAGTGATTTGAGATTTGGGCTCCTGGGGATTCGGCTTGGGATCACCCAGCTAAGAAACCTCAATCACAAATCGCCAGTCGCTAATCACAAATCGCAAATCAATCCCTTTCCCTACCAATCACCTCCCTCGCAATCACAATCTTCTGTATCTCCGACGTCCCTTCTCCGATTGTACACAGCTTGGCGTCGCGGTAGAACTTCTCTACGGGAAAGTCCTTCGTGTATCCGTATCCTCCGAAAATCTGGACGGCTTCGTTGGCGATGGCGACTGCCGTTTCAGAGGCATGCAGTTTTGCCATAGCGGATGCCTTTGATACCGACTGGCCCGAGTTTTTCAGCCAGGCTGCCCGAAGGGTGAGCAAGCGAGCCGCTTCGATTCTCGTAGCCATGTCGGCCAGCTTGAATGAAATCCCCTGAAAAGCAGAGATGGGCTTATCAAACTGGTGCCGTTCCTTCGAATATTTTAGTGCCGCCTCAAATGCGCCCAGGGCAATGCCTAGGCTCATGGCTGCGATGGAAATCCTGCCGCCGTCGAGGATTTTCAGCGCCTGAATAAATCCGTCTCCTTCTTCACCCAGTCGCCGCGACTGATGTATCCGGCAATCCTGGAAGATCATCTCGGCTGTCTCGGACGCCCGCATTCCCAGCTTATTCTCTTTTCTTCCAGCCTGAAATCCCGGAGTGCCACGCTCCACAACAAAGGCCGTCATACCATGGGAGTCGCGCTTTTCGCCTGTTCGCGCGATCACAACGGCGACATCGCCACTAATTCCGTGCGTAATGAAGTTTTTCGTGCCGTTCAGGACGTAGTGATCACCATCGCGAACCGCGACGGTATTCATGTTTGCTGCGTCTGATCCGGTATTGGGCTCGGTAAGTCCCCACGCGCCGACCCACCGCCCGGTGGCGAGATTCGGGAGGTATTTTTGACGCTGCTCTTCGTTTCCGAACGTCAAAATGTGATTGGTGCAAAGGGAATTGTGGGCGGCCATCGACAATCCTATGGCTCCATCAACTTTTGAGATCGCCTCCAGGGCGGTAACGTACTCCAGATAGCCAAACCCAGCTCCGCCGTACTGCTCCGGAACGAGCATCCCCATGAGCCCCAGCTCGCCCATCTTCCGGAAGAGCTCTTTAGGGAAAGTCTGCGCCTCATCCCATTCCATCATAAACGGCGTGATCTCCCGCGCGGCAAAGTCACGGATCATCTGCCGGATCATCGCCTGCTGTTCGGTGTCGGTAAAGTCGATTACCCCGGATTCGCTCATAAATCGCCTTTTTTTCGCAAGGTCGGTTAAAACATGGGATTAGCCAAACGAATGTTAGGCGATGACGAAGATTGTCAGGAAATCAAGTTTTGGTCATGTCCGGCGCCACCCGAAACTTCTATTTTCGCAACTCAATCAAAGTTCTGATTCAATGAAACTAGCTGTAGTTGGTACTGGATATGTCGGTCTTGTTACCGGGACTTGCTTTGCTGAAACAGGAAACACGGTCACCTGCATCGACATAGACAAAGAGAAGGTTGACAAGCTCCGCCGCGGTCAAATCACGATTTACGAACCCGGACTGGAACAGTTGTTCGAGCGGAACATTCGCCAAAACCGGTTATTTTTTACCACCAGCCTCGCTGAAGGCATCCAGGGTGCCCAGGCAATATTTCTCGCCCTTCCCACACCTCCGGGCGAAGACGGATCGGCGGACCTGAAGTACATTCTTAAGGTGGCTGATGACCTGGGTCCACTCCTTACCGACTATACGGTAATTGTTGATAAGAGTACTGTTCCCGTTGGCACGGCCGAGAAGGTTAGAGCCAGAATCGCTGCAAACACTAAAGTTGATTTTGACGTCGTCTCCAACCCTGAATTCCTGAGGGAAGGTGTCGCGGTCGATGATTTTATGAAGCCCGATCGGGTCGTTGTGGGGACCGGATCACCGCGCGCCCGCAAGATCATGGAAGTGTTGTATGGACCGCTCGTTCGCCAGGGTAACCCGATCATATTCATGGATGAGCGCTCCGCGGAATTGACCAAGTACGCTGCTAACTCGTTCCTTGCCACCAAGATCACATTCATGAATGAGATCGCGAACCTCTGCGAGCTTCTTGGCGCGGATGTAGATGCAGTGCGAAGGGGTGTCGGTACTGACAGCCGTATTGGCAAACGATTTTTGTTCCCGGGTATCGGTTATGGCGGAAGCTGTTTCCCGAAGGATGTGCAGGCGCTGGCGAAAGCATCCGAAGAAGCGTCCTATGATTTCAGAATTCTCAAGGCCGTAATGGCTGTAAACGAAGGTCAGAAAACACGCCTCATTCCGGCGATGCGGAAATACTTTGGCGGATCCCTCAAAGGGAAAGTCATCTCGGTGTGGGGTCTTGCATTCAAGCCGCACACAGACGACATACGTGAAGCACCTGCGCTTTACAATATCGATGCCCTGCTCAATGAAGGTGCCAGTGTCCGTGCGCACGACCCTGAGGCAATGGAGAATGTGAAGAAGATTATGGGCGACCGCATCACCTACTTTGAAGACCCATACGAAGCGGCAACAGGTGCCGATGCAATACTGATTGCGACCGAATGGCCGGAATTCAGAACGCCTGACTTTGATAGATTATCGTCGCTTGTGAGAAATAAGGCGATATTTGACGGTAGAAATTTGTATGATCTTTCGCTAATGCGAGATTTGGGATACACCTACTATAGCATAGGAAGGGAGGTGATCAATGCCTAAGAAGGAACGTGTACTTATTACGGGTGCGGCCGGCTTTATTGGCTCTCACCTTTGCGACCGTTTCCTGCGGGAAGGATATCAGGTCGTTGGGATGGACAACCTTATCACGGGTGATCTTCGCAATATTGAACACCTGTTTCGTGAGCCCGATTTTGAGTTCTATCATCACGACGTATCAAAATTTGTTCACGTACCCGGTGATCTGAAGTACATACTTCACTTCGCCTCTCCGGCAAGCCCCATTGATTACCTTAAGATTCCGATTCAGACCCTGAAGGTAGGATCATTGGGTACCCACAATTTGCTGGGACTTGCGCGTTCGAAGAAAGCTCGCATCCTGGTCGCATCTACATCCGAAGTGTACGGCGATCCCCTGATCCACCCTCAGCCGGAGTCTTACTATGGTAACGTAAACCCTATTGGTCCCCGTGGGGTGTATGATGAAGCAAAGCGCTTCCAGGAAGCCATCACGATGGCGTACCACACGTATCACGGACTTGAAACACGTATCGTTAGAATATTCAACACGTATGGACCCCGTATGCGTCTGAACGATGGCAGAGTGTTGCCGGCGTTTATCGGCCAGGCGCTTCGCGGTGAGGACTTGACGGTGTTTGGCGACGGATCGCAGACACGTTCATTCTGCTATATCGATGATCAGGTCGAGGGGATCTATCGGCTCCTCATGTCTGACTATCCCTATCCGATCAACATTGGTAATCCCGATGAGATTACGATCATGCAGTTTGCTGAAGAGATCATCAAACTCACGGGTACAAAGCAGAAGATCATCTTCAAACCGCTTCCCGCTGACGATCCGAAACAGCGACAACCCGATATCACAAAGGCACGGGAGATACTCGGATGGGAGCCGAAGGTAAATCGCAAGGAAGGGTTGAAAATTACGTACGAGTATTTTAAATCGCTACCCACGGAGACCCTGTATCAACGTGACCACAAAAACTTCGACCAGTACATCCGATAGCACTGCCCTTTCGAGGAAGATTCTCATTACGGGCGGGGCCGGATTCATCGGCTCACATGTCGTACGGCGATTTGTTACCCACTATCCGTCGTATACCGTCGTCAACCTCGACAAACTCACGTACGCCGGGAATCTCGAAAACCTCCGGGACATAGAAGGGAAGCCCAATTACCACTTTGAAAAAGGAGACATTCTTGACGTCGAGTTCCTGAATAACGTGTTCAGACGCTATGAGATCGACGGTGTCATTCACCTCGCAGCCGAATCGCATGTCGATCGCTCGCTGCACAATCCTGCAGAGTTCGCTGTCACGAATGTGATTGGAACCATCCACCTGCTGAACGCTGCGCTTACCGCATGGGACGGCGTGTTCGAGGGCAAGAGGTTTTACCACATTTCAACAGATGAGGTGTATGGTACGGCAGCACCGGGCAGCTACTTCACGGAAACAACACCCATCGATCCTCGTTCACCATACTCGGCGTCTAAGGCGAGCAGCGACCACTTCGTCACGGCGTTCAACAACAGTTACGGATTGCCTACAGTCATCAGCAGGTGCTCCAACAACTACGGACCGTACCAGTTCCCGGAGAAACTTATCCCGCTAATGATAAACAACATTCGCCTGCGTAAGCCGCTTCCCGTCTACGGCGAGGGCGAGAACATCCGGGACTGGCTGTACGTCGAAGACCACGCGCACGCCATCGACAAAATATTTCACGTCGGGGAAGTCGGGTCCGTTTACAACATTGGCGGCAACAATGAATGGAAAAACATCGACCTCGTGAAGCTGCTTTGCCGCATCATGGATCAGAAGCTGGGACGTGAAGAAGGTGAATCAGCAAAGCTCATCACGTTCGTAAAAGACCGTCCGGGCCACGATCTCCGTTATGCGATCGATGCATCAAAGGTCATAAGCGAAACTGGCTGGCGACCCGAAACAAGCTTTGATGCAGGTCTTGAGAAAACGGTGGACTGGTACCTTGCCAATGACGCGTGGCTCAATCACGTCACGTCCGGAGAATACCTTCGGTACTACGAGGAGATGTACAAGAACCGTTAGATCATCACACGCCTGAGCGTTCTTCGTACAGAACATGTAGTATGGTAGATCCTACTGCTTCCAGTGTTTCCCGACTAATAAGCTCCATGTTATCGTCCTGGGTGTGATGGAACGCGCCGAAGGATCCGATCACAGGATCGTAGTTTACAATATTGATCATCGGGATCCGACCGATCTCCGTGACGAACTTGTGATCGTCGATGATTTCTGATTGGACTTCATTGACAAAGAATTGTCCGTATCCCAATCGTCGCGCCGTATTCCATACCTTGTCGACAATGCTTGGCGCATAGCGGATGGAAAGCTCCTCGCGGAAGAACTTTCCGCCTTTCGCTCCCACCATGTCCAGCAAAATCCCGTAGTACGCGGAATAACCCGGTTTGTGTTTGTGTGCCGCCCAGTACTGCGAGCCCAGGCAATACCAGCTTTGAAGGCCCTGGGGAGGCATGCGGCGTTCATCAAAGCGTTCACCCCAGTCCTCGCCGTCGAAGAGGATAATATCGAGACCCACTTCAGGGGCCTGTTCCGCGGAGCTCAGTACCCGCGCGATTTCCATGAGGACTGCCACGCCGCTGGCGCCGTCATTGGCACCGTCCATGGGTGCGTTGGGATTGTTCTTGTCCTTGTCTGCGAACGGGCGCGTGTCCCAATGTGCGGCAAACAGCAGTCTGCGTTGCCGCTCCGGATAAAAGGATGCGATAATGTTTTTCAGACGTACACGCGTATTGTCGTACATGGTCTGGTCGAACTCCTGCACGGTGACGGTCGCTCCCCATTCAGAAAGCCGGCGGGTGATGTATTCTGCTGTACGCGCATGGGCCGCGGTGCCCGGAACGCGGGGGCCGAAAGCTACCTGCTTCTCAACGAAGGCGTAGGCGCTGTCCGCGTTGAAAGTTGGAACTTCAATCGATACTGGCTTGTTGTCTTCAGCGACCTGAGGCTTTTTCCGGCTTTTTTCGCACGAGAGGAGCGCAATCAGGCAAAAAATTGGAATTAATCGGCCCTGCATACGGTGGTTCAGAACGTCCAAATAACACAATATTTTGTGATATAATTAAAAAACGACTAATTTTGAAGCCGCTTCTACTAAGTCA
>Ga0207873_1001353_pt1 | contig 23743 bp, 15 predicted proteins | sample BGWIniCompost_FD_187373 | JGI IMG/M metagenome (GOLD analysis project Ga0207873, IMG submission 187373) | Cellulose adapted compost microbial communities from Newby Island Compost Facility, Milpitas, CA, USA - BGW Initial Compost (SPAdes)... ...
CCGAGGGCGGGCCCCGCCGCGCTCCTTGGCTTCGGAGAGCCGGGAGGCGAACTCAGGTGACCGCGTCGTGGCCACCACGCCGCGGAGACCACGCGCGGAGACGATGCGCGGAGACCACGCGCGGAGACCACTCGGAGACCACGCTCTGACCACGCGCGGAGACGGAGCCCGGAGAGAGCGCTCCCTCAGAGGGGTTCGTCTTCGTAGAAGCGCTTGCCCTCGGCGGCTTGGCGTTCGATGGCGGGCGCGGGCGTGAAGCGCGTGCCGTAGCGGCCCCGGTACTGCTCCAGCCTCCTCAGCACGGTCGGCGCCCCGGTCGCGTCCACGTAGCGGCAGGGCCCCCCCAGGTACGGAGGAAACCCGAGCCCGAAGACCGCCCCTACGTCCGCGTCCCGAGCCGAGCGCACGATGCCCTCCTCCACGCAGCGCGCCGCCTCGTTGACCATCTGAAGCAGACAGCGCTCCGCCAGCTCGTCCGTCTCCTCGTCGCGGGGGGTCACCCCGAGCACCTCGTAGACGGTTGCGTCCGTCGGGCGCCGCCCCTTCCGGTAGTCCTGGTCGTACAGGTAGAAGCCGCGCCCGTTCTTGCGCCCCAGCCGCTCGCCTTCCACGAGGCGCGCCATCCCGGGCGGGGGCGCGAGGCGCTCACCGAAGGCGTCGTGGAGAATGCCGCCGACCTTGGCTCCGACGTCCAGACCGATCTCGTCGAGGAGCTGCAACGGCCCCACCGGGAACCCCAGCCGCGTCAGGGCCAGGTCGATCGCCTCGACGCGGTACCCCTCCGAGAGCGCGTGGGCGGCCTCGTTGAGGAACGCCCCCAAGATGCGCGAGGTGTAAAAGCCCGGCCCGTCCCGCACGACGATGACCACCTTGCCCTGCCGCTTGCCGAGCTCCACGCACGTCGCCGTCACCCACGGCGCCGTGTGCTCGCTCACCACCACCTCGAGCAGCGGCATCTTCGGCACCGGCGAAAAGTAATGCATGCCGATCACCCGCTCCGGGTGCTGGGCGGCCGCAGCGATCGCGGAGATGGGCAGCGACGACGTGTTCGAGGCGAAGATCGTGCGCTCCCCACCCGAGGACTCGACGAGCCGTAACATCTGCTTCTTCAGCTCGAGGTCCTCGAACACCGCCTCGATCACGACGTCGCAGGAGGCGAGCCCGGTGTCGTCCGTCGTCGCCGTGACGCGGCTCGACATCAGGTCGAACTCGTACTGCGTGATGCGCTTGCGCCGCAGCCGCTCGCTCAGCTCCTCGCGGATCCTGCGGAGCCCCGCGGCGAGTGCGGCGTCGTCCCGCTCCTTGAGCCGCACGAACGTCCCGGCGTTGTGCGTCGAGACGTACGCGATACCGCTGCCCATCAAGCCGGCGCCCAGCACCCCGACACGCTCCACGTGCTGCGGGCGCACGTCTTCGTCGACGCCGCGGTCCTTCTTCAGCGCCTGCTGCGCGAAGAAGATCTCCATGAGGCGCTTGGCCACGGGAGTGACCGCGAGCTCGCCGAAGCCCTCCGCCTCCGCCTCGAAGCCCCGGCGCACGCCCCGCTCGAGCCCGAGGCGCACGACCTCGAGGATGCGCTGGGGCGCGGGGTAGTTGCCGTGGGTCTTCGCGAGGAGCTTCTTGCGGGCTTGATCGAAAAGGAGCTTCCTGCCGAGCGGGTTCTCCGCCAAGGCCAGCTCTTCGAGCTCGTCCGTTTGAAAGAACTCACGGAACGTGTCGAAGGTCTTCTTGGGGCGGGCCACGCGCTCCGCCAAGGTCAGGGCGTGCTGCGCCGCCACGTCCACGAGGATCGAGCTCGGGCAGAGCCGATCGACGAGGCCGACCTTGTGGGCGCGGCGCGCGTCCAGCTGCTTGCCCGTGAGGAGCAGATCGAGCGCGGTGCGGACCCCCACGAGGCGGGGCAAACGCTGCGTGCCCCCGAGGCCCGGCAGCACGCCGAGCTGCACCTCCGGCAGACCGAGCTTCACCTCTCGATCCGAAGCGGCGACGCGCCCGTGGCAGGCGAGCGCCAGCTCCAGCCCGCCGCCGAGGCAGGGGCCGGCGATCGCCGCGACGACGGGCACCTTGCAGCGCTCCACCCGATCCATCGCCTTCTGCCCCGTCCGCGCCAGGGTGATGCCCTGCTCACGCTCGGTCAGGCCACGCAGGAGCTTGATGTCCGCGCCGGCCACGAAGGAGCTCGGCTTCCCGGAGGCGATGACCACCGCCCGCACGTCGCGGTCCTCGTCGATCTCGTCGAAGGCCTTCGAGAAGTCCTCGGCGAAGGTCTCCTTCAGGGTGTTCACGGGCTCGCCAGGGACGTCGATGACGAGCACCGCGACGCCGTCCTCCCGCCGCTCGATGCGCAGGGGCCCGCGTCCAGCTTCCGGATGAGGGATGTTCTCGTTCATGGCGCCTCCAAGACGACCGCTGCCCCCAGCCCGCCCGCTGCACAGGCCGTACACAGCGCGAAACGCCCGCCGCGCCGTCGTAGCTCGCGGAGGGTCTGCGTGATCTGACGCGCGCCGGTCGCGGCGAAGGGGTGCCCCAGCGCGATCGAGCCGCCCAGCACGTTGAACCGATCCCAGTCGATGGTCCCGACCGGCCGCGAGCGGCCGAGCTTCTCTCGAGCGAAGCGCTCGCTCTCCAGGGCCTGCGTGTTCGACAGGATCTGCGCGGCGAAGGCCTCGTGCATGTCGACGAGATCCATGTCCGCCAGCTCGAGGCCCGCGCGCTCGAGCGCCAACGGCGCCGCGAAGGCGGGCCCCATCAACAGCTGCCCCCCCGGATCCACCGCCGTGAACGCGTAGGACCTCAGGTAGCCCAGGAGCTCGCGCCCCTCGCTCGTGGCCTTCTCTCCGTTCATCAACAGGATGGCGCTGGCGCCGTCCGTCAGCGGGGAGCTGTTGCCCGCGGTCACCGTGCCGTAGGCCCGATCGAACACCGGGCGTAGACGCCCGTAGTCCTCCAGGTTCGAGTTCTTCCGGACCAGGTTGTCCTCCACCACCGCGGAGAACTCCGGAGGCACGTAGAACTTCATCACCTCTTCGCGGAGGCGACCGTCCTCCCAGGCGCGGGACGCGAGCACGTGACTCCTGTGGGCGAACTCGTCCTGAGCCTCGCGGGAGATGCCGTTCTCCTTGGCCATCTTCTCGGCGCTCTCGCCCATCGTCAGCCCCGTGGTCGGCTCCTTCAGGGCGGGCGGCACCGGCACGAGGTCGGCGGGTTTGAGATCCGTGAACGCCCGCACCCGCTCCGCCAGCGAGCGCGCGCGGCTCGCCTTGACCAGGGCCCCCGCCAGCTTCTTGCTCACGGCGATGGGCGCGTCGCTGACGCTATCGGCGCCGCCGGCGATGCCGCACTCCACCACGCCCGCGGAGATCGCCTGCGCCACGTTGACCACGGACTGGTAGCTCGTCGCGCAAGCGCGGGACACGCTGTAGGCCTCCACGGATTTCGGCAGCCCCGACCCCAGCACGATCTCCCGCGCGATGTTCGGCGCGGTGAGGGAAGGCACCACCTGGCCGAACACCACCTGATCGACGTCAGCGGCTCGGAGGGCGGTGCGGGCCAGCAGCTCTCCGACCACGGCGATCCCCAGATCCAGCGCGGTGAGCCGCGCGTATCCGGTGCGCTCTTTCTGGAAGGGGGTTCGCAGGCCCGCCACGATGGCGACACGACGGTTCCCGTTGGTCTTCGACATTCCCGGTCGATCCTCCCTGCGGTCCAGGTGTGCCCGGAACGGGCAACCCTCCAGTTCACCAGAGCATGGCAACGCGACGTGTCAAGAAGGTCGGGCCCCCTCCGGCCGGACCGTGCTAAGACGCGAGCAGACATGTTCACGGACCGCCCAGAGCCCGGCTGGCCAGAGCCGGGTTGGCCAGAGACTGGTTGGCCCGCGACCCGCTGGCGGGCGACCGAGCTCTCGATCGTGGCGTGGGGTGTCGGCGGGGTGCTGCTGCTGCTCGGCCAAGCCATCTGGCGGCTCACTCCCATCGCCCTCGACGCCATTCACGGAGGCCTCACGGCGGGGCAGATCGCCCTGTGTGGCGCGTGGATCGTCGTGAACGGGTACGCCGAAGGGTACCGCGCGTTCCAGCTCCGGTTCTCGCCCCGGGTGGTGGCGCGGGCCGTGCACCTCGCTCGACATCCGCGCCCGCTGCACGTGGCGCTGGCGCCGCTGTTCTGCATGTCGTTCTTCCACGCGACTCCCCGCGGCCGCGCCGTCGCTTGGGGCGTGACGCTCGGGGTCGTCGGCGCGGTCGTGCTCATTCGTTACCTGCCGCAACCCTGGCGCGGCATCCTCGACGCCGGGGTGGTCGTGGCCCTCGCTTGGGGAGCCCTGACGCTCGTCGCCCAGACGATGCGCGCGCTCCAGGGACACGCACCTCGCGTCGACGCGCAGCTCCCGGAGGCGATCGCGACGGTGCGCGACGCCGCCGCGGCAGCCCGCTGAGCACGACGCTCCTCCAGCCGGAGGAAGCGACCGACGGCGCCCATCTCCGATGAGCCCATCTCCGATGAGGTCTCCGATGAGCCCGTCTCCGATGAGCCCGTCTCCGATGATGGAGCGCCGTACGGTGGGGCGTCTCGTCAAGCGCTCTCGCGAGCGCTACGGCCGTAGGCGCCCCGTCGCAACCCCGGGAGATCTACGGCGTTGTGCACGCCGCTCTCCTCGATCGGATCACTGAAGCGGACGGAGACCGTCTGCGAGCGTCCCTCGAGCTCACAGGCGAGGTCGCCAGCGAGGACCATCAACTCCTCCCGCGAGCGGGCGTCGACGCCCCAGGTGCTCCAGCAGGCTCCCGACAGCACGAGCTCCCCCTCCGGGCTCAGGCGTTCGAGCAGAGCCGCGCAGAGCTCGTGGCGAACACGCAGCTCCGGAGTGGTCGCAGGTGACGCCGCTGCGTAGACGACACCGACCAGCGCGACTCCGCGCTCCTCGATGGACTGCACCCGGCGGAGCACGCGGGCCGCGAAGCCGTCGATGGACTCGGAGCTCGGCTGCACCTCCACCATCGAGTTCGGCGCACGCCGCTGCAGCTCCTTCACCCACACCGGCCAGCGCGCCCCCGCCTCCATGATGACCAGGGTGGTCGCCCGCTCGGCGTCCGGCTGCACCGACATCGCCCGCTCGACGACGGCGGAGTGCCGATCCCCCGACGGCGGCGTCGCCGCGACCCACGAGTCTCGCGGAACGTGCACGCCAGAGAGCTCTTCCTCGGGGCCGACCCGGCCGTCGCGCGCGATCCGGCGCACTCCAGTCTCTCCGTCACGAGTCTGATCGTCACGGGTCTGGCCGTCGCGCATCTCCGCGTCCAGTCCGTTGGCGCGCCTCCCCCTGCTCGTCGCGGCTTTGTGCAACACGTTCTTCAGCTTCACGTCTCCCCCAAAACCCGCCCGCAGGGACCAACCCCCGCGGCGGTGCAACGCTGCTCGTCCAGCGGCCGTCTTCCCCAGCCGTTAACCGGGTAAACCCCCGCGGCAGCGACCTATTCCCTTCCGTCCCCCTCGTCCCCCGAACCCTCGAACAGCCAACGGGGAGGGGCTGCCTGACTGGCTTCCTCCCGGCCGACCTCCGCTCCGGCCCCCGCCGAAGCGTCCTCATTCGCAGCCGATCGAACCCCCGAGGATTCGCGGCGAGCCAGCCCCGATGGGCCGACCGTGAGCACCGCGACGAACTGGAGGCGCAGCTACTCCTCCCCCCGCCACTGGTGAGCACAAGGATGGCCGATGCGCCCCTGCTTCGTCAAGGGGAGATGCGATGAAAACGCTCTCGCTCGATGAGGCCCCCGCTTCAGGCCGATGTCCAGCAACGAGCCATTTTTCCCAGGAAACGTGCTTCGTTCCCGTTAGCTCATACTGAGACGGCGCCGGAAGCACGACAGCCGCTACCTTGCTCGCTACCCATGACGTCACCAGGACACCTCACGGCGGAACTCTCCCCGGGGCGAGCCCCAGAATGGGCTTCAAGGCTCTCCTGCTCCGTTGGCCTGCTCCGTTGGCCTGCTCCGTTGACCTGCCCCTTGGCCGGCCGCCTGCCGCGCGGCTCCCCTGGCTGGCTGACGGGCCCGGCCCCCGTGGACCCCGTGAGTGGGCCCACGAAGTCCCCGTGTCGCCCCCCGGTGACCTCCCCGTGAGGTCGAGCGTCCACGTTCGGCCCCTCACCCCGGAGGGGACCTCAGGGGAGGAGCCGAGGGCTGACTCAGCCGTAGCTCATGCCCATCGCGTGGAACCCCTTGTCCACGAAGACCACCGTGCCGGTGATCCCATTGGCGAGGGGGCTCGAGAGGAACGCCGCCACGTACGCGACCTCGTCGAGCGTCAGCTTCTCCTGGAGGGGCGCGTGCTCCGCGTAGTGCTCGATGTATTCACCGATGATCCCGGTGGCGCTCGCGGCGCGCGTGGCGCAAGGCCCCGCGGAGATCGTGTTCACGCGGACATCGTAACGGCGCCCCGCCTGGTAGCTGAGATAGCGCGTATCACACTCGAGTGCCGCCTTCGCCGCGGACATGCCGCCGCCGTACCCAGGGATGACCTGCTGGCTCGCCAGGTAGCTCAAGGAGAGGACCGAACCGCGCTTCCGCATCAGCGGGCCAAAGCGATTCACCAGGCTCACCAGCGAGTACGCGCTCACGCTGAGAGCCGCCAGGTAGCCCTTCCTGCTCGTGTCCAGCAGGTCCTTGGCGACCTCGGGACCGTTGGCCAGGGAGTGCACCAGAATGTCGAGGGAGTCGTCGCCGAAGTCCGACTGCCAGGCCCGCGCCAGCCCCCCGATCGAGAAGTCCCCACGCTCGGCGTAGCGCTTGTTCGTGCGGATGTCCTCGGGCACGTCGCTCATCTCGTCATAGGCGGCGTCGAGAGCGTAGATGCGCTCGAACTCGAGCAGGCTCCCATCCGAGAGGCGTCGGGCGTCATCGAATTTACCGCGCTTGAGCATGGTCTCGAAGATGCCCATCGCCGGTGGCCATGAGGCCACGCACACCCGCGCGCCCGCCTCGGCCAGGGCTTTCGCTATCGCGAACCCGAAGCCGCCTGCGTCCGCAACGCCCGCCACCAACGCCCGCTTGCCGCTCAGATCGATTCCCAGCATTTCGACGGCTTTTTCGTCGGCTCGGGCCAGCAAGGCAAGGGGGGCCAGGGGAAATTCGAGTTTCCCCCTCGGATCGCGTCCGGCGCGCCCGGGTTCCTCGCGCCGAGACTGGCCCGCAGCGCGCCCCAACGTCCTCCCGCCTGTGCTTCCACCACGTTTCCGGTGGCTCTGTTTCTGGCGGTTCTCTCCGGTGACTCTGCCCGATGGCCCTGCCCGATGGTCCTGCCCGATGGTCCTGCCCGATGGTCCTGCGCAATGGTCCTGGTCCAGAACGGGACCCGGCCTGCTGGCACGCCCTCCCACGGCCGTTGCAAGAGGAAGAAGGGTGAAGCGTAGCCCCCAAGGAGAGAGCGAGCGCAAGACGACCACGCAGAGAAAACGCGCGAAAAGAGGGCCAGGAGTCTCGTGCGGGCCTCCGGCCCTGATTCGAGCCGCGCCGAACCGGGCTCAGTTCAGGTCTTCGGGAGCCACTTCGGGCGTCTGCAGCGGGCGCGCGATGAAGACCCAGCGCTCCCGCCCGTCGATCCCCATCACCTTCACGTGTTCGTCCGGCAGCGCCAACAAAGTCAGGGAGGGACTCTCCCCGAGATCCATGGACACCAGGTCCATCGAGTGGAGCAGCTGGAGCGCCCCCACGAAGTGCGACGGCGGGGCCGGGATGCGATTCACCAGCTCCTGCATCGAGAGCGTCCCGCTCTCGAGCAACTCATCGACGATGGCTTGGCCCACGAGGTACACTCTGCGTCGACGGGGCTCCAGGTTCGTCCACACCTCCGGCGGCAACCTGAGGGGCGGCGACGACGTGCTGGGCTGTTCGGGTGCGCGTGTGTGACCCATGATGGCCTCCGTACCGACGATGTCGGCTCTGGTGGGCGAGCCCGGCGCACGCGGCTTTGCCGCGCCGCGCCGAACCACACCCCATCCCTTCGGCTCCATGTTCAGCCTAACCCTCCAGCCCACTCGGGCAACGTCGGGCGTGGCGCCGACTGGTCATCGGGTCCGAGAAAACCGGGCGTTCTTCCGTGCTTTCGGGCCTGTGTTGCAGCGTCTTTTTTTGGGCAATCGCCTGTACGATTCCGCCGAGCGTGCTCCCGGCGGGCTCCGGGCGCGTGACCTGACGAACGCTCATGCTACACCCGGGGGGCTTGTCTTGGTCTAGCGCGCACCTCCCCGCTCCGGGCGAAGCTCCCCGCCTGCCCTCGCCAGCGCATCGCGAGCGAACCGCGTCTGGTGTCGCGCGGGACGAATGTCTCGTCCATGGCGGCGCCCCTCGGGCAGCCGCCCCGGCGTCGAGCGCACTACGGAGCCTCCTCACGCGCTGCGCCTCGAGCCTCCTGAGTGTCATCACCGTGGCACAGCTCGCCTGCGCCCCGGTGAACGACCGCGCCCACGAGCGCTCGGAGGGACATCGCTCCGCTTCCCTGGCCCTCCCGCAGCGCGACACCGACGCCGAGGCGACCGCGCCTCCGCCGCCTCCGCCGCCCCCCCGGATCCCCGCGGGCCCCGTGGTCTTGGCCCCGATCGAGGTGACGCCCCCCGCCCATCCGCTGACCGGGCTCGACGACTTCGCCCTCGCGAGCCTCATCCGGACCCGCACCGAGGAGCTCGGCTCCGTGTCCCTCGGCCGTCCCAACCGAGGCGGCCTCTTCAATGGCGTCCAGATGCCGGACGGGCCCCTGTGGCACCTGGAGGAGCCGCACAACGCCTGGGGCACCCAGGAGACCGTCGACTCGATCCGGCGGGCCATCGAACGGGTCGAGTCGGATCACCCGGGCTCCCCTCCCTTGCACATCGGGCACATCAGCCGAAAGCGCGGAGGCTGGCTGCGGCCCCACCGGAGCCATCAGTCCGGCAGGGACGTCGATCTCGGCTACTACTATCAGGACGGTCCCCGCTGGTACGCCGCCGCGACCGCGCAGAACCTGGATCGGCCCCGTACCTGGTCGCTCCTGATGGGGCTCTTGACGCAGGGCAACGTCGAGTACGTGTTCATCACCCGGGACGTGCAGGCGCTGTTGGTCGAGTATGCGCGGGAGCAGGGCTTCGAAGAGGGCTGGCTCGCGGAGCTGTTCGACTCGGTGCCGACGCGTCCCGGCGTCCGCAAGGGCCCCCTGGCCCCCCAGCCCCTCGTGCGTCATCGCCGGGGCCACCACACGCACCTCCACGTGCGCTTCCACTCGGACGCGGCCTGCGAGACCGGGCGCCGTTCCTTCACGCTCCTGCGCAAGAACGGCAAGCTCTGACCGCCGTTCTTCCGGTCGCCGGTCCCCCGGTCGCGCGACTCCGGATTTGACAAGACCCAGACCCGGGGAGAACTTGCGCCGCATGACGGGACCAGCCCCCTTGGACAAGCTCGTCGCCGGCATGCAGCTGCTGGTGAACGGCGACCATGTCGTCTCCGTGGACGCGGACCTCGCGGCGCGCTTCGCTCCGGGCGATAGCCTGGCGGCGGTCGGCGGCAAGCTCCTCCACCTGCCTCGTGCCGAGCGCGAGATCGCCCGGCAGGCCGTCGACCGCGCCACCGCGGCCTTCGCTCGCATGGGCGACGTCGAGGCGGACAGCATCAGCGAGTTCTTCCGCCTCTTCGCCGAGCACCTGGCGGACGATCGGGTCTGGAGCCGTGTCCTCGAGGCGAACCAACGGGACGTCGAGGTCGCCCAGGCGCGCGGCCGCTCGACGACGCGCCTCGAGGCCACCGAGGCGATGCGCGAGGGCATGATCGCCGGCCTGCGCGGCTGGGCCCAGGCGGACTCGCCGCGGGGCAAGGTGATCGAGCGCGTCGATCACGGCAGCTGGTCCGCCGAGCTCGTCGGCGCCGAGCTCGGCGTGGTGGCCTTCGTCTTCGAGGGGCGCCCCAACGTCGTCGCCGACGCCACCGGCGTGCTACGCGGCGGGAACACCGTCGTGTTCCGGATCGGGCGCGACGCCCTGGGCACCGCTCGGACCATCCTCGAGCTCGCCACCCGGCCGGCCTTGAGGGCCGCGGGCCTTCCCGAGGACGCCGTGACGTTGGTGGACAGCAGCGAGCACGCCGCGGCCTGGGCCCTGTTCTCGGATCGTCGCCTCGCGCTCGCGGTGGCCCGGGGTTCCGGTCCCGCGGTGGATACGCTCGGGCAGCTCGCCCAGGGCGTCGGCGTCCCCGTGAGCTTGCATGGCACGGGAGGCGCCTGGCTCGTGATCGACGGCGACAGCACCCCGGAGCAGGTGAGCCAGACCGTCTTCGATTCGCTGGATCGCAAGGTGTGCAACACCCTCAACACCTGCTGCGTGCTCCGCTCCGCCGCGGATCGCCTGCTGCCCGCGGTGCTCGACGGCCTCCGTCGCGCCGGCGAGCGCCGGAAGACGACCTACAAGCTGCACGTGACGGACGCCGCCCGGCCCTTCGTGCCCGAGGAGCTGTTCACCAAGCGCGTCCCGGTGGATCGCGAAGACGGCTCCCACGAGGAGCTCCAGGCCGAGCCCATCGCCGTCGACGAGCTCGGGCGGGAGTGGGAGTGGGAGAACACCCCGGAAATCACCCTCCACGTCGTCGACGCCATCGACGAGGGCGTGGCCCGGTTCAACGAGCACAGCCCGCAGTTCGTCGCGTGTCTGCTCTCCGCCGACCCCGCCCAGCACGAGCGCTTCTATCAGCGCGTGAACGCGCCCTTCGTCGGCGACGGCTTCACCCGCTGGGTCGACGGGCAGTATGCCCTGCGCCGGCCGGAGCTCGGCTTGTCCAACTGGCAGAACGGGCGCCTGTTCGGGCGCGGCGGCGTGCTCAGCGGGGACAGCGTGTTCACGGTCCGCACCCGCGTGCGCGGCACCTCCCAGGGACGCCCCCAGGGCTGACCCGCGCAAGCGGGGCGAAGGCGCCCGGGCGTCGCAGGAGCCGCGACGCCCGGTGCGTCGTCAGATGTGGATGGCGCGCCCCGCTACCCCGAGGGCCGCTTCCTTGACGACCTCGGACAGGGTCGGGTGAGCGTGGGAGGTCCGCGCGATGTCCTCCGCGCTGGCGCCGAACTCGATGGCCGCGGTGGCCTCGGCGATCAGATCCCCAGCGCGCGGACCGATGATGTGGACGCCCAACACGCGATCCGTCGTCTTGTGGGCGAGGATCTTCACGCGCCCCTCCGTGCCGTCGATGGCTCGGGCGCGCCCGTTGCCGATGAAGGGGAACACCCCCTTGTTGTACTCGATGCCGGCCTCCTGGAGCTGCTCCTCGGTCTTGCCGACGGAGGCGATCTCCGGGTGGGTGTACACGACCCCCGGGATGGCGTCGTAGTTGACGTGCCCGTAACCGGTCACGATCTGCTCCACGCAGGCGATCCCCTCCTCCTCCGCCTTGTGGGCGAGCATGGCGCCGCCGATCACGTCGCCGATGGCGTAGATGCCCGGCGCCTTGGTGCGGAAATGCCCATCGGCGAGCACGAAGCCGCGGCGATCCACCTCGACCCCCGCAGCGTCCAGTCCGAGCCCGTCCGTGTTCGGCCACCGACCAGCCGCGAGCAGGACCCGGTCGCAGCGGAGCGGCTCCTGGCCGTCGATCTCCACGACGCAGCCGTCGCCGTCGCGACGCGCGGAGGTCACCTTGGAGCCGAGCCGGAACTCGAGCCCCTGCTTGGTGAACAGCTTCTGCGCCTCCTTCGCGATCTCCGCGTCCATCCCCGGCAGGATGCGGTCGAGGTACTCGACCACCGTGACCTTGGAGCCGAGCCGGCGCCACACGGACCCGAGCTCGAGCCCGATGTAGCCAGCGCCGATCACCACGAGATGGCCGGGGACCTCCGGATAAGCGAGGGCTTCCGTGCTGGTGCCGATGCGGTCCCCGTCGAGCTCGACGCCGGGCAGCGTGGCGACCTTGCTGCCCGTGGCGATGATGACGTGCTTCGCCGCGAGCTCGGTGGTGCCCTCCTCACTCTCGACGACGAGCGACGTCCCGCCCGTGAGGCGCCCACGCCCGAAGTAGCGGGTCACCTTGTTCTTGCGGAAGAGGAAGTCGACCCCGTCGGTCAGCCCCGCGACGATGTCGTCCTTGCGCTGCAACATCGTCGGCAAGTCCAGCTCCACCGAGCCGACCTTGACCCCGAACTTCCCGAGCGCGTGCCGGGCCTCGTCGTAACGCTCGCTGGCCTCGAGGAGCGCCTTGCTCGGGATGCAGCCCACACGCAGGCAGGTGCCGCCCAGAGGCTTCTCCAGCTCGACGCAGGCCGTGTCCAGCCCGAGCTGTGCGGCGCGAATGGCCGCGACGTAACCCCCTGGTCCGGCGCCGATGACGACGAGGTCGTGCTGCTTCTTGCTCATGACCCTCACACCTCCAGGAGAATGCGGCTGGGTTGCTCGATGCACTCCTTGATCCGCTTGAGGAAGGTGACGGCTTCGCGACCATCGACGATGCGGTGATCGTACGTGAGGGCGATGTACATCATCGGCCGGATCTCCACCTTGCCGTTCACCGCCACGGGCCGCTCCTGGATGGCGTGCAGACCGAGGATGCCGCTCTGGGGCGGGTTGATGATCGGCGTGGACAGCATCGAGCCGTAGACGCCCCCGTTGGAGATGGTGAAGGTCCCGCCCTGGAGCTCCTCCAGCTTCAGCTGGTTGTTCTTGGCGCGGCCCGCCAGTTCGCTGATCGTCTGCTCGACCTGCGCGAAGCTGAGCCGCTCCGCGTTGCGGATGACGGGGACGACGAGCCCCTTGCCGCCGCCCACGGCGACGCCGATGTCGTAGTAGTTCTTGTAGACGATCGACTTGCCGCGGATCTCCGCGTTCACCTGCGGGATCTGCTTCAGCGCCTCGACCGCGGCCTTCACGAAGAAGGACATGAAGCCGAGCTTGATCCCGTACTTCTCCGTGAACTGCGGCTGGAACTGCTTGCGCAACTCCATGACGCCGCTCATGTCGACCTCGTTGAAGGTCGTGAGCAGAGCCATCGACTGCTGGGACTGCACGAGCCGCTCGGCGATCTTGCGTCGCATCGGGCTCATCGGCACCTCTTCCTCGGTGCGATCCCCGATGGCCTCCGCCGGTGCGGGGCCCCGCCCCTGAGACTTCTGTGCCTGGACGGTGCGCTCGACGTCCTCCTTGAGCACGCGTCCTCCAGGCCCCGTGGGCGTGACCTCGTCCGCCTCCATGCCGGCCTCGACGAGGGCGCGGCGAGCGGCGGGCATGACGCGGGCGAAGGCCTCCGGAGGCAGCGAAGCGCGGACGTTCTCCTCCTCCTCTTCCTTCTCCTCGTGCGCCGCCTCCGCGGCGGGGGCCGCAGGCGGGGAAGCTGGACGGTCCTCCTGAGCGGGGGCGCTCGTCGACGCTCCCGCCGAAGCCGACGCGCTCGGTCCGCTCGTCTCTGCGACCGCGCCCTCCTCCATGTACCCGATCACGTCGCCGACCTGAGCGTCCTGCCCGGCGCCCACGAGGATCTGCTTGATGACCCCGTCGACGGGAGCCGGGAGCTCCACCGTCACCTTGTCCGTCTCGATCATGACGACGATCTCGTCGCGCTTGACCGACTCGCCCTCCCCCTTCAACCACTCGCCGATTTGTACCTCGGTGATCGACTCACCGACTGGCGGCACCTTCAATTCAACGGCCATCCCGCTGGCTCCCTATTCTGCTCGAATGCTTTGGTTGTGAGTGATGCTTGGACTGGGTCACGAGAACGCGGCGTCCAAGAGGCGCTGTTCTTCGAGTTTGTGAGTGTGGGCGGACCCCGTCGCCGGCGAGGCCGACTCGGGGCGAGACACCACGGAGAGCGGATACCTGCCCAGGAACTGCTCACCGAAGCGGATGCGGATGTGCCGCCACGCGCCCATGTTCTCGGGCTCGTCCTGCACCCACACCACCGGAGTCCCCTCCGCGTAGGGCTGCATGGCCGCCGCCAGGTGCGCGTCCGTCAGCGGATACAGCTGCTCGATCCGGAGGATCGCCACGTCATCCCGCTTCCGCTCCGCGCGCTGACGCTCGAGCTCGTAGTAGATCTTGCCGCTGCACAGGAAGATCTTCTTCGTGTTCGCCTGGTCCGGACGGGTGTCGGGCAGCACACGCTGGAAGCCCGACTCGGCGAACTCCTGCAGGGAGCTCACCGCCGCCGGGTGGCGCAGGAGGCTCTTCGGGGTGAACACGATGAGGGGCTTGCGCCACGTGCGCAGCACCTGACGCCGCAGCACGTGGAAGTACTGCGCCGGCGTCGTCGGCTGCACGATCTGCATGTTCTCCTCGGCCGCCTGCATGAGGAACCGCTCGATGCGCGCGCTCGAGTGCTCCGGGCCCTGGCCCTCGAAGCCGTGGGGCAAGAGCAGCGTGAGCCCGCTCAGGCGCTTCCACTTGTCCTCGGCGCTCGAGATGAACTGGTCGATGATCACCTGCGCGGCGTTCATGAAGTCGCCGAACTGCGCCTCCCAGAGCACCAGCGCGTCCGGCCAGTCGAGGCTGTAGCCGTACTCGAAGCCCATCACGCCCGCCTCGCTCAGGGGGCTGTTGTAGATCTCGATCGGCGCCTGGTTCGGATCGAGGTGTACGAGGGGCATGTACGTCCGCCCGTTGACCACGTCGTGAAGCACCGCGTGGCGCTGGCTGAAGGTGCCGCGACCGCAGTCCTGCCCGGTCATGCGCACGCGGACGTTCTGGGTCACGAGGGACGCGAACGCGAGGGTCTCCGCCGCGCCCCAGTCGAAGGGTCGGGCACCCGCGGCCATCTCACGCCGCTGCGCCAGCAAGCGCTGGATCTTCTTGTGGGGATTGAAGTCGTCCGGCACGGTCGACGCGCGCGTCATCAGGTCTGCGAGCGCCTCGACCTTCACCGTGGTGTCCACCTCCGGAACGTCGATCTCCGGGCCGCCTTGGTAGCCCTGCCACACGCCGCCCAGCCAGTCGTGCACGCGGACGTAGTCGGCGCGCCGGGCCTCGCTGAGCTCCGACTCCAGGTGCTGACGACGCTCGATCGCGATCTGGTCCGCCTCCTCGCGGGTCACCTCGCCCAGCTCGAGCAGATGCTCCAGGTAACCGTCCCGCACGCTGCTGCGCTCGGCGATCGCCTTGTACAGGAGCGGCTGCGTGAAGGCGGGCTCGTCGCCCTCGTTGTGGCCATGACGGCGGTAGCCGTACATGTCGATCACCACGTCACGGAAGAACGTCCTCCGGAAGTCCATGGCGAGGCGCACCACCTGGGCGACCGCCTCCGGATCCTCGCCGTTCACGTGGAAGATCGGGATCTGCAGCATCTTGGCCACGTCGGTGGCGTAGGTGCTCGAGCGGCCCTGGGAGGGCGGCGTCGTGAACCCGATCTGGTTGTTGACGATGACGTGGATCGTGCCGCCCGTCGCGTAGGCCTCGAGCTGCGACAGGTTCAGCGTCTCCTGGACGATCCCTTCGCCGGCGAAGGCCGCGTCGCCATGGATGAGGATGCTCATCTTGCGCGTGCGCGACGTGTCCCCCGCCCGGTCCTGCTTCGCTCGGCAGCGCCCCAACACGACGGGGTTCACGTACTCCAGGTGGCTCGGGTTGAAGCACAGCGACAGGTGCACGCGCTTGCCGCTCGACGTGATGTAGTCGGAGCTGTGTCCGAGGTGGTACTTCACGTCCCCGCTGCCGAAGTACAGCTCGGGGTCGACGTCCTCGAACTCGCGGAAGATGTTGCGGGGGCTCTTGCCGAGGATGTTGGCGAGCACGTTCAGGCGCCCGCGGTGCGCCATGCCGAAGACGATCTCGTTCACCCCGTGCACCGCCGCCCGCTCGATGGCGAAGGAGAGCAGCGGGATCAGGCTCTCGGAGCCCTCCAGCGAGAAGCTCTTGGCGCCCAGGTACTTCTTCTGGATGAACTCCTCGAAGATGACCGCGTCCGTCAGCTTGACGAGGATGCGGGTCTGCTCCTCGCGGCTCAGCTTGACGCGATTCTCCGTCCCTTCCATCCGGTCTTGCAGCCAGTTCTTCACCTCCAAGTCGTCGATGTGCATGAACTGCACGCCGATGGACCGACAGTAGGTGTTGCTGAGACGACGGATGATGTCCCGCAGGCGCAGAGACTCGGCGCCGAAGATCGTGCGGCTCGAGAACACGCGATCCATGTCCTCGGGGGTGAGGTCGTAGAAGGCGGGATCGAGCTCGGGTTGCGTCGGCCGCGGCAGGCCGAGGGGATCGATCTTCGCCACCATGTGACCACGCACCCGGTAGGCGCGGACGAGAGCGTCCACCCGATCCTGCAATACGGCGACGTCCGGGGGCGCCGACAGCGCTCCGCCGCCGTTCGCGCCGTTCCCCTTCGCGTGCTCACGCGCCGGGTCGCGCACCAACGTGACGCGCCCCGCGTCGAACACGGAGCGCGGCTTGAAGGACGGACCGAGCTGCGGTCGCTTGGCGAAAGCGTCCTGCTCGAAGGTCCGCCGGAAGTACTCCCGCCAGTCGGGCGGGACCGAGCTCGGGTCCTTCAGGTAGTCGGCGTAGAGCCCTTCGATGAACGCCACACTCATCGTGCTCGGGTTCGCAAGGTCGGCCATGGGATGGTCGCAGAGATGTAGGAAGGTGAGCGAGCCCGTCGGCCCGCTCCATGGGTGGAGGGATCCTGATCGACGGCTGCGGGACCCCCCAAGGGAGATCCCGTCGGCGCCCCGGGGGTGAGCCAAGCCACGGAGCCACGTGCCGGCCGAATTCTCTGCCCTTGTCCGTGGGTTGGGTCAAGCAGACCCGTCAGAAAACGGGATGTAGGCCCTTTCACCACATCGCCGCCGCGGCCCCGGAAGAGCTCAGCGCTTCGGGCGGGCCCGGGGGCGCTCCCCGGGGCGGGGCCCAGTCCGCAGGTATCCCTGGCTGAGGAAGGCGTAGAGCTGCTGGGTCAGCGCCTCCGCGCTCTCCTCCGCAAGCCCGAGGGTCACCGCCTGGTAGAGGAGCTCCTTGAGGGCGCCGAGGGTCAGGTACGCCAGCACCCGAGGCTCCCCGTCGGCGACGATGCCGAGCGCCTGCCCGTCCCGCAAGCTCTCGGTGAGCAGCTGCACGACGGCGTCGTAGAACGTGGCCAGCTTCCGCTCGAACTCGGGATCGACCCCGACCGCGTCCGTGAAGAGGATCTTGGTCATGGATCGCTCCGCGAGGCACAGGCGCAGGATGGCGCGGGTGTTGTCGAGGACCTGGCCCGACACGGGGCGCGTCGGGTCGTCCGTCGCGATGCGCTGGATCACCCCGGTGATCTGCGTGGCGAACCGATCCACGAGCTCGGCGAAGGCCTGCCGCTTGTCGTCGAAGTAGAGATAGAACGTGCCCCGGGCGACCCCGGCCTCCGCCGTGATGTCGTCGACCGTGGTCCGGGCGTACCCCCGCTTGGCGAAGACGTCCCGCGCGGCGTTCAGGATCTGCTGACGGCGCTCCGCCGGTGGCAGGGCCGCGCGCTTGCTCCCCGTCCGCGTCCTTCGCTCACCTCGCCCCGAGCGCCGCTTCGCCTCGACCACGGGAGGTCCGTTAGCACACGCCGTCGGTCCCCGACCCAGAAAAAAAGCTTTGCCAGCCCCCCGGCTTCGTGCACCCTATGCACTGACGTCAGCGTCAGTGACACCAGCGTCAGCCCGGCTGGCCGGGTCAGGGAGATGGCGGTAGCGGCATGAACGAGCGGGAACTGGTCATCGGTATGGACGTGGGTTCGACCACCGTGAAGGCGGTGGTGATCGATCCGGACTCCCGGGAAATCCTCTGGCACGACTACCAACGGCATCACACAAAGCAGCCAGAGAAGTGCCTCGAGCTGCTCGAGACCATCCTCGCGGCATTCCCGGATCAGCCCGCGCACGCCTGGCGTCTGTTCGCGACCGGATCGGGCTCGGGCCCCCTGTGCCCGCCGACGGGCGCGAAGTTCGTCCAGGAGGTGAACGCCGTCACGCTGGCCGTGGAGCACAAGCACCCGGACGTGCTCAGCGTGATCGAGCTCGGCGGTCAGGACGCCAAGATCATCATGTTCAAGCACGACGAGGGGACGGGGCAGAAGACCGCCACCACGTCGATGAACGACAAGTGCGCCAGCGGAACGGGCGCAACCATCGACAAGTGCATGATCAAGGTGGGCGCGGAGCCCGGCTTCGCCACCTCGCTGCGCTTCGACGACTCCAAGCTCCACCACGTGGCCGCCAAGTGCGGCGTCTTCGCCGAGACGGACATCGTCAACCTGGTGAAGACCGGCATCCCCAAGGACGAGGTGCTCAACTCGCTGGCGGACGCCATCGTGATGCAGAACCTCAGCGTCCTCACCCGGGGCAACACCCTCAAGCCGCGGGTCCTGCTCCTCGGCGGCCCGAACACCTACCTCCCCTTCCTGCAGGACTGCTGGCGGCAGCGCATCCCCGAGACCTGGGAGAACCGCGGCTACGTCTACCCGAAGGACGTCCCCATCGAGGAGCTCATCTTCGTGCCCGAGAACGCCGAGCTCTACGCGGCCTTCGGCGCCGCGGTGTTCGGCATCGCGGAGGGCGGCGACGCAGGACGCTTCCGCGGCACGGACGACCTCCGCCACTTCATCCAGCACGGCCGCAGAGCGCGCCTCGGTGAGCAGGCGGGCCCTCCCCTCTCCGCCGACGAGGACGAGACCGCGCGCTTCATCGAGACCTATCGCATCCCCAAGTTCGAGCCGGCACGCTTCGAGCCGGGGCAGACTGTCCGCGCGGTGATCGGCCTCGACGGCGGCTCGACGTCGTCCAAGGCGGTGCTCATCGGCGAGGACGGCGAGATCCTGGCGAAGGCGTACCAGCTCTCGAAGGGCAACCCGATCCAGGACACGAAGGAGCTCCTGCAGAGCCTGCACGATCACGTCACGAGCCAGGGCGCGGTGCTCGAGTGCCTCGGGTTCGGCGCGACGGGCTACGCCGCGGACGTGCTCGAGGAGTGCGTGCTGGCGGACGTCAACATCGTGGAGACGGTCGCGCACATGATGAGCGCGGTCCACTTCTTCGGTGACATCGACGTCATCTGCGACATCGGCGGGCAGGACATCAAGGTCCTGTTCATGAAGAACGGGGACATCCAGAACTTCAAGCTGTCGAACTCCTGCTCGGCAGGGAACGGCATGCTGCTCCAGGCGATGGCCGATCAGTTCGGCCTCCCCGTCACCGAGTACGCCGAGAACGCCTTCAAGGCCGATCTGGCGCCAAAGTTCTCCTACGGCTGCGCCGTGTTCCTCGACACGGATCGGGTGAACTTCCAGAAGGAGGGCTACCAGAAGGAAGAGCTCCTCGCGGGGCTGGCCCAGGTGCTGCCCAAGAACGTCTGGCAGTACGTGGTGCAGATCCCCCGCCTCGCCTCCCTCGGGCGGAAGTTCGTGCTGCAAGGGGGAACTCAGTACAACCTCGCCGCGGTCAAGGCGCAGGTCGATTACATCAAACAGCGGGTGCCCGGCGCCGAGGTCTACGTCCACCCGCACACGGGTGAAGCGGGCGCGATCGGCGCCGCCATCGAGACGCTGCGCCGCTACAAGCGGACCGGCAAGACTCGCTTCATCGGCGTGCAGGCGGCCCTCGACCTCGAGTACACGACGAAGAACGACGAGAGCACGGTCTGTCACTTCTGCCCAAACGAGTGCAAGCGCACGTTCATCGACACGGCGCGTCCCGACGGCTCCACCAGCCGCTACATCTCCGGGTTCTCCTGCGAGAAGGGCACGGTCGAGAGCAAGGAGGCGATGCTCTCGCTCATGGCGGAGCGCAAGGAGACCGCCGCCGCCTACCCGAACCTCGTCAGCTACGAGGCGGAGCTCGCCTTCAAGCGCTTCTTCGAGCCGGAGCAGATGCCCGCCGCGGGCACCCCGATCGACGACGTGCAGGTGCAGCAGGGCCTCTTCCGCATCAAGCGCACCCGTGTCACGCGCCCGTTCCAGCGTTCGAGCGACGAGGCCGCTGCGCGACGCAAGAAGATCCGCGTCGGCATGCCGCGCGTGCTGAACATGTACTCGACCGCGCCCTTCTTCCGGACGTACCTGGAGAGCGCCGGGCTCGGGCGCTCCAACATCGTGTTCAGCGACGAGACCAGCGAGGAGATGTTCACGGAGGGCGCCCGCTACGGGTCCATCGATCCGTGCTTCCCGAGCAAGGTCGTCCAGGCGCACGTGCACAACCTGCTGTTCCACAAGCACAACCCGGAGCGCAGGCGTCCCCTCGACTACATCTTCTTCCCGATCCTCACCCACGTGCCGTCCTTCGTGGAGGACACGATGGACAACACGTCGTGTCCGATCGTCGCCGGCACGCCGGACGTCATCAAGGCAGCCTTCACCAAGGAGGTCGACTTCTTCGCGACGCGGAACATCGAGTACCTCGCTCCGGCGCTCTCCTTCGCCGAGCCGACGCTGCTCAAGCGGCGCATGTTCCTGACCTGGGGGGAGCGCCTCGGGCTCACGGAGGACGAGAGCGACTTCGCGTGCGAGCAAGGCTTCCGCGCGCTGCAGGCCTTCGATCGCGATCTGCAGCACAAGGGGCGCGCCATCTTGGAGACGGTCGAGGCGGAAGACCGCATCGCCATCCTGGTCCTCAACCGGCCCTACCACGCCGATCCCGGCCTGAACCATGGGATCCCCGAGGAGTTTCAGGTGCTCGGCTACCCAATCCTGAGCATTCGCTCGATCCCGCGGGATCGCGAGTACCTCGATCGCTACTTCAAGGAAGAGCTCCAGAGCGGCCTCATCAAGAGCCCCCTCGAGCTGAACCACGTCTGGCCGGAGAACTACTCGGCCAACAGCGCCCAGAAGGTATGGGCCGCCAACTTCGCGGCGCACCACCCCAACGTCGCCGTCCTCGATCTGTCGAGCTTCAAGTGCGGCCACGACGCGCCGACCTACGGGATGATCGACTCCATCCTGCAAACGTCGAAGACTCCCGCCGCGGCCCTCCACGATCTGGACGCCAACAAGCCGGGCGGATCCATCAAGATCCGCGTGAAGACGTACGCCCACTCCCTGCGCCTGCAGCAGGAGCGTCTCGAGGACCTGGGGCAGAAACGGCGTGACCTCGAGCTCGCGGTCGAACGCAAGCGCCTGGAGCTCCTCGAGCTCAAGCAGCGACAGCTCGCCGGGCTGCGTCAGGTCGACCCCGAGATCGAGCGACAGCTCGAGGAGACCCGCGCCCGGGTGAGCCGCTACGAGGCGCGCCGCGCCGCGGAGGTGGAGCTCCCCCAAGGGGTCGTCCGCCTCGGCCGCAAGACCGCCGACGGACGCGTCGTCCCCGTCACGGGGCCCGAGTCCGCTCCCACCGACGTCGCCGCGCCCGAGCCCGAGGCCGCGCGCGCGGCCATCCCCGCCGAGTGACCTCGGCCCCCGCAGCCTTTCGTCTCACCAGTCAGCACGCAAACCGCGAGTACCCGACCATGACCCAGAGCACCGTGATCGCCCCTCGAGCCACAGACCCGCACGCCAGCGCCCCGTCCGACGCGTTGCGCCGCAGCCTGCCCATCGCCGGCCAGGCGCCAGCGGCCACCAGCTTCGACATCGACGCCGAGCTCAGGAAGTTCGAAGCGGAGGAGCGCGCCCGCCTCGGCCTCGACCACACCGAGCAGTGGGTGGAGGACATGGCGAACCTCACCTTCACCAAGGCGGAGAAGTCGAAGATCACCATGCTCATCGGCGGCCTCACCGTCGCTCACGACTACCTGGTGGCCGGTGGACTCCGGAACTGTGGGTACGAGGTCGTGTCGATGGACTGCCCGGACTACGAGTCGCTCCGGGTCGGCAAGGAGTTCGGAAACCGCGCCCAGTGCAACCCGACGTACTTCACCGTCGGCAACCTGGTGAAGTTCCTGATCCACCTGCGAGATCAGAAGGGGATGAGCACCCAGGAGATCATCGACAAGTTCGTCTTCCTCACGGCCGGCGCTTGCGGCCCCTGCCGGTTTGGCATGTACGTGACCGAGTACCGCAAGGCCCTGCGCGACGCTGGCTTCGACGGCTTCCGGGTCATGCTGTTCCAGCAACAAGGCGGCCTCAGCCAGGCCACGGGCGAGGACAGCGGGCTCGAGATGAACCCGAAGTTCTTCATCAACATGTTGAAGGGCCTCGTCGCCGGTGACGTCATCAACGGGCTCGGCTACCGCATCCGTCCCTACGAGACGACCCCGGGAGCGACCGACCGCGTCATCGAGCAGGCCAAGAAGCTCTGTTACGACGCGCTGCTCAACGGCGACAGCGTGCTCCTGGCCCTGATGAAGGCGAAGCGCCTCTTCGCCGGCATCGAGGTGGACCGCACCGTCGCCAAGCCGCGCGTGGCGATCATCGGCGAGTTCTGGGCCATGACCACCGAGGGCGACGGCAACTACCGCCTGCAGCGGTTCTTGGAGGAGGAAGGCGCCGAGGCGGACATCCAGTTCGTCACGGCGTGGCTGCTCTACAACATCTGGGAGATCGCCTACGACACGAACGCCCGGAAGACGCTGCGCGGCGAAGACTCCGGCACGCTGGGCCTCGCGGGCCTCGGCGAGTACGGCGCGTTCACCCGCAAGGTGTCCTTGTGGGCCGCGGACAAGGCCCTGCGAGCGGCCTTCCACACCTTCGCCTACGCGGGCGGCTTCTACGACTACCACCTGCCGGACATGTTCGAGATCGGCGAGGTGGCGGCGCCCTACTACGACAACAACCTGCGCGGCGGGGAAGGCCACATGGAGGTCGGCAAGCTGATCCTCAACGTGGTCAAGAACAAGGCCAGCATGACCTTGAGCGTCAAGCCCTTCGGCTGCATGCCGAGCTCCAGCGTCTCCGACGGGGTCCAGTCGCTCATCACCGAGAAGTACCCGGGCACGATCTACTGCGCCGTGGAGACGAGCGGCGATGGCGCCGTAAACTTCCAGAGCCGCGTGCAGATGTACCTCTTCAAGGCCAAGCAGGTCGCGCAGCAAGAGCTCGAAGAGGCCCTCCGTAAGACGAACCTCACCATCGACCAGGTGCGGGAGTTCCTCGCCGAACATCCGCGCTTCGCCAACGCGCTGCACCGCGCGCCGCACAGCGCCGGCAGCACCCCCGCCGATCTCGTCTACGAGGTGGCGGAGTACGTCCACACGACCTCCGCGCAGCGGCTGTGGCGCACAGCGCGCGCCGCGGCGCAGGGCTTCGGCGCTTGGGCGCGAGGCGCGGCGCTGGGTGCCCCGACGACCACGAAGCAGACCCTCGCGGCAGGCCAGCAGCTCGCCGCGGAGCTCGCGGAGATCGCCAAAGATCACGGTCCCGCGCTGGTGGAGAAGGCGGTGCGGAAGGGCGTCGAGCAGGCTCGGGCCACCCTCGACCGCACGAAGCTGGCGGAGGTCTTGCCGATCAAGGGTCGGACCGCGAGCGAGCTGCGCCAGGCGAGCTGATTACCTCGAGAAAGGAAGCCACGATGCAACTCTTCTGGACCACCGCAGAAGTCCTCGATCTCGCCCTGATCCGCTTGCTGGATCGCGCCGACCGCCTCCTGAAGCGCCCAGCGTTCGCCGAGCGCGTCGATCGGGCCACGGGGCGCACCCCCGAGCCGACGGCGGCCCCCAAGTTCGAGAAGTAACCTCCCCCCAACGACGCGAGCCGTCGAAGGAAGCGCCTTCGACGGCTGCAGTCCTCACCGCCCGAGCGTCGATCGAGTCTCTCTCGATGCTCGGGCGGTCGTCTGAGGACGTCCGGGGGCGTCCTCAGAGACGACGCCCCTCAGAGACGACGGCAGAGAGCCGTTCGCATCGATCCACAAGGCACGTCGCTCACTCGGCCGTTGCCGC
>Ga0207873_1001355_pt1 | contig 23733 bp, 24 predicted proteins | sample BGWIniCompost_FD_187373 | JGI IMG/M metagenome (GOLD analysis project Ga0207873, IMG submission 187373) | Cellulose adapted compost microbial communities from Newby Island Compost Facility, Milpitas, CA, USA - BGW Initial Compost (SPAdes)... ...
CCCGCCTCGCCCTGGATCGGCTCGATCAGCACCGCGGCGGTGGTCTCGTCGATCGCCGCCTCCATGGCCGCCAGGTCGTTGTACGGCACGATCCGGAAGCCGGGTGTGAACGGGCCGAAGCCGCTGCGGGCGACCTCGTCGGTGGAGAAGCTGACGATGGTGGTGGTGCGGCCGTGGAAGTTGTCCGCCGCGACCACGATCGTGGCCCGGTCCGCCGGGACGCCCTTGACGTCGTAGGCCCACTTGCGGGCCACCTTCACCCCGCTCTCCACGGCCTCCGCGCCGGTGTTCATGGGCAGCACCATGTCCAGCCCGATCAGCGCGGCCAGCCGCTCCGCGAACCCGGCGAGCCGGTCGTTGTGGAAGGCGCGCGAGGTGAGGGTGAGCCGGTCCAGCTGGCGGTGCGCCGCCTCGATCAGCGCCGGATGCCGGTGGCCGAAGTTCAGCGCCGAGTAGCCGGCCAGCATGTCGAGGTAGCGGCGGCCCTCCACGTCCTCCACCCAGGCGCCCTCCGCACGGGCCACGACCACGGGCAGCGGGTGGTAGTTGTGCGCGAGAACCGGTTCCTCCGCCCGGATCAGCTCGGCGGACGAACGGGTACGGGCGACAGAGGTCATGAGCGGATCTCCTGAGTGCAGCACTTGATGCCGCCGCCTGCCTTGTGGAACTCGGACAGATCGACGGGGACGGGAACATAGCCGCGGTCGGCCAGCCGGTCGGCGAGCGCCGTCGCGCCCGGCGAGATGAACACATGGCGTCCGTCGGAGACGGAGTTCAGCCCGAAGGCCATCGCGTCGTCACGGGTGGCGATCACCGCGTCCGGGTACAGCCGCTTCAGCACCTCGCGGCTGCCGGGCGAGAACGCCTCCGGGTAGTAGGCGACGTTCTCGCCGTCCAGCACGAACAGTGCCGTGTCCAGGTGGTAGAAGTACGGATCCACCAGCGTCAGGCTGATCACCGGAACTCCGAAGAACTCCTGCGCCTCACGATGCGCCTCCCGCGTGGTGCGGAACCCGGTGCCCGCGAGGATCCAGCGTCCGGCCGGCACCAGATCGCCCTCGCCCTCGCACACCGACTCGGGCTGATGGACGTCGAAGCCCCGGTCCTTGAACCAGGTCTGGTACGGCACGGACTCCGGGCGCCGCTCGGGCGCGTGGAACAGCGAGCCGAACACCTTGCCCTCCACGACGACCGCCGCGTTCGCGGCGAACACCATGTCGGGCAGACCGGGCACCGGTTCCACCGTCTCCACGGTATGCCCGTGGGCCCGGTAGGTGTCGACCAGCGTGCGCCACTGCCGCTGCGCGAGCGCCGTGTCCACGGGCCGGTCGGGATGCATCCAGGGGTTGATCGCGTACCGCACGGCGAAGAATCCGGGTTCGCAGACGAGGTATCGCCGCGGGGACGCCACACGTGATCCAGGCACGAAGGGGTTCCTCCGCTTCCACGCGCTGTCGGCTAGGGATGACTCCACGTTAGGAAGCGACCCCGAGGGGCGACAAGGAACAAGAGCTGCGTCCTCATGCAGCAATACTGCGTATTGCCCCTGCTCAGCGCACGTCTGTTGCGCCATCCGGGGCGAGCTGGCTGGCGCCGGCCTCCGGGCTGTCCGGCAGCAGGTGGGACAGCACCATCACGCTGATCGTCTTCCGGATGAACGGCTCGGCACGGATCCGCTCCAGCACCTCCTCGAAGTGCTCCACGTCCCGTGCCCGCACATGCAGCAGGGCGTCCGCGCCGCCGGTCACCGTCATGGCCGCGGCGATCTCCGGGTAGCCGCGCACCACCTCCGCCAGCCTTCGCGGCGGCGCCGCGCCCTCGCAGTACACCTCGACGTACGCCTCGGTGCGCCAGCCGAGCGCGGAGGGACGCACGGTCGCGGTGAACCCGGTGATGATCCCGCTCTCCCGCAGCCGGTCCACCCGGCGCTTGACCGCGGTCGACGACAGCCCGATCGCCGCGCCGATCTCGGCGAAGGACGTCCTGGCGTTCGCCATCAGGGCGGTGACGATCTTCCGGTCGAGTTCGTCGAAGGAGGCGGGCCTGCTGTTCATGCGGGCACTGTATCCAGCCCTCGCCGGAATGCGGCTCCGCCGAGAACGCGCACGTCCCGGCATGTACCCGAGGCGGATCCCGCCCCTAAACTCCGCATCATGCTGCGCGCTCTGGCCGTCGACGACGAACGTCCCTCGCTGGAGGAACTGCTGTACCTGCTCAACGCCGACCCGCGCATCCGCAGTGCCGAGGGCGCCACGGACGCCACCGAGGCGCTGCGCCGCATCAACCGCGCCCTGGAGTCCGGACCCGACGGACCCGACGCCATCGACGTGGTCTTCCTCGACATCCAGATGCCCGGCCTCGACGGCCTCGACCTCGCGCGCCTGCTCACCGGATTCGCCAGGCCGCCGCTCGTCGTGTTCGTCACCGCTCATGAGGACTTCGCCGTCCGCGCCTTCGACCTGAAGGCCGTCGACTACGTCCTCAAGCCCGTGCGCAAGGAGCGGCTGGCCGAGGCCGTCCGCCGGGCCGCCGCCCAGCGCGGCGCCGCCCCGCGGATCCCGGTCAGCGAACCCGACCCCGACCACATCCCCGTCGAGCTCGGCGGGGTGACCCGGTTCGTCCCGGTCGACGACATCACCCATGTCGAGGCCCAGGGCGACTACGCCCGCCTGCACACCGACCGGGGCAGCCACCTGGTGCGCATCCCGCTGTCCACGCTCGAGGAGCGCTGGCGCTCGCGCGGCTTCGTCCGCATCCACCGCCGCCACCTGGTCGCCCTGCGCCACATCGCCGAGCTGCGGCTGGACGCGGGCTCGGTGAGCGTCCTGATCGGGTCCGAGGAACTGCAGGTCAGCCGGCGGCACGCGCGCGAGCTGCGGGACCTGCTGATGCGCCGCACGACGAGCTAGGGAAGCCCCATGCCCCAGGATCCGACCGAACGCCGCGTGGTGGTCACCGGACCGCCCCGCCGGGCCCGGCGCACCACCGGCTACTACCGGCCCCGCACCGAGATCGACGAGCAGACCACCCTCGGGCACACCTACGTCCGCTCGCTCATCCGCATCCAGCTGCGCACCGGACTGACCGTGTTCGCCGTCCTCGCCCTGCTCATCGGCCCGCTCCCGCTGGTCTTCGCCGCCGCCCCCGACGCCCGCCGCCTGGAGTGGGCCGTCCTCGGCTTCGGCCTGTACGTCCCGCTGGTGCTGCTGGCCCGCTGGTACGTCCGCCGCGCCGAACGCAACGAACGCGACTTCGTGCGGCTCGTCGAGGACCGCTGAGACAGGACCGGACGGGCCGTGAACTCCAGCTACGCCGTACCCGCCGTCGCCCTGGTCGTCCTGGCGACCGTCCTCGTGGGCGCCTTCGGCCTGCGCATATCCCGCACCACCTCCGACTTCTACGTCGCCTCCCGCACCGTCGGCCCCCGGCTGAACGCCGCCGCGATCAGCGGCGAGTACCTCTCCGCCGCGTCCTTCCTGGGCATCGCCGGGCTCGTCCTGGTCCAGGGCCCGGACATGCTCTGGTACCCGGTCGGCTACACCGCCGGCTATCTGGTGCTGCTGCTCTTCGTCGCCGCCCCGCTGCGCCGCTCCGGCGCCTACACGCTGCCCGACTTCGCCGAGGCGCGGCTCGCCTCGCAGACGGTCCGGCGGATGGCCGGCGTGCTGGTGGTCGGCGTCGGCTGGCTGTATCTGCTGCCCCAGCTGCAGGGCGCCGGGCTCACCCTGACCGTGCTCACCGGCACACCCGACTGGCTCGGCGGGGTGATCGTCGCCGTGGTGGTCACCGTGATCGTCGCCGCCGGCGGCATGCGCAGCATCACCTTCGTGCAGGCCTTCCAGTACTGGCTGAAGTTCACCGCACTGCTGGTGCCCGCGTTCTTCCTGGTCCTCGCCTGGCAGGGCGACGGCGCCCCCACCCACGCCTTCGACGAGCCGGCCTCCTTCCGCGAACAGCGGGCCGTACGCGTCCACGACAGCCTCGACCTGCGCCTGGACAAGCCGCTCACCGTGACCGTGGACGGCACCGTCGACGGCACCGCCCACGACGGCGCCGAGCTCGTCCTGCCGGCCGGCACCCACCACATCGAGGGCGGCACCCGGCTCACCTTCGCCGAGGGCACCGAGGTGCCCGCCGCCGGACGGGGCGGCGACGACGCCGTCTCCCCGTCCCGCGCCGAGTCCCGCGAGGAGCGCCCGCTGTACGCCACGTACGGCCTGATCCTCGCCACCTTCTTCGGCACCATGGGCCTGCCGCACGTGGTGGTGCGCTTCTACACCAGCCCGCACGGGGTGGCCGCCCGCCGCACCACCGTCGCCGTCCTCGGCCTGATCGGTGCCTTCTACCTGCTGCCGCCCGTCTACGGCGCGCTCGGCCGCCTCTACGCACCGGAGCTGACCCTCACCGGCAACGCGGACGCCGCCGTGCTGCTGCTGCCCGACCGGATGATCGGGGGAGTGGGCGGCGACCTGCTCGGCGCGCTGGTCGCCGGCGGCGCCTTCGCCGCGTTCCTGTCCACGGCGTCCGGGCTGACCATGGCGGTCGCCGGAGTGCTCACCCAGGACATGCTGCCCTCGCGGGGCGTGCGGCACTTCCGGCTGGGCACGGTGCTGGCCATGGCCGTGCCCGTGACCCTGACCTTCCTGCTCGGCGGGCTCCCGGTCGCCGACGCCGTGGGTCTCGCCTTCGCCGTGTCGGCCTCGTCGTTCTGCCCGCTGCTGGTCCTCGGCATCTGGTGGCGCCGGCTCACCCCGCCCGGCGCCGCCGCGGGGATGCTGGTGGGCGGCGGCTCGGCCTTCCTCGCCGTCGCCGCCACCATGACCGGCTACCCGGGCGAGGGCCCCTGGCACGCCCTGCTCGCCTGGCCCGCCCTGTGGTCGGTGCCGCTGGGCTTCCTCACCATGATCCTGGTGTCCCTGGCCACCCCCGGCCGGGTTCCGCCCGGCACCGCGGCCGTGCTGGCCCGCTTCCATCTGCCCGAGGAGACGCGGACGGAGGTGTCGCCATGAGCGGATTCCTCGCGGGGCTCCTGGTCGCCGTGCTGCCGCTGCTGGCGGCGGGCTTCTGGCTGGGCCGGCGCACCGCCCGCCCGTCCAGCCTGGCCGGCCTCGGCACCCCCGTCGAGCACGCCACCTTCGAGACCCTGCACACCGCCTCCCTGGCCACGCCCCCGCTGCGGGCGGGCCTCACCGAGGAGACCGCGCGCAAAGCCGCCCGCAAACTGCGCTCCCTGCTCGGCACCGACGCCCTGTGCCTCACCGACCGCGAGCGGGTGCTGGTCTGGGACGGCGTGGGCTCCCATCACCGCGAGGAGGTCATGGCCCGCCTGGCAGGACCGCTCGACACCGGCCGCGGCGAGGCCTTCCCGCTCACCTGCGACACCCCCGACTGCACCGTGCGCTGGGCCGTCGTCGCCCCGCTCACCGTCGACGACCGGGTGCACGGCACGCTGGTGGCCTGCGCGCCCCGCGAGTCGGCGGTACTGGTCCGGGCGGCCGGGGAGGTCGCTCGCTGGGTCTCCGTCCAACTGGAGCTGGCCGACCTCGACCAGTCCCGCACCCGGCTCATCGAGGCCGAGATCCGCGCCCTGCGCGCCCAGATCTCCCCGCACTTCATCTTCAACTCGCTCGCGGTGATCGCCTCCTTCGTGCGCACCGACCCCGAGCGGGCCCGCGAGCTGCTGCTGGAGTTCGCCGACTTCACCCGCTACTCGTTCCGCCGGCACGGCGACTTCACCACCCTCGCCGACGAGCTGCACGCCATCGACCACTACCTGGCCCTGGTGCGGGCACGCTTCGGCGACCGCCTCTCCGTCACCCTGCAGATCGCCCCCGAGGTGCTGCCGGTGGCCCTGCCGTTCCTCTGCCTGCAGCCGCTGGTGGAGAACGCCGTCAAGCACGGCCTGGAAGGCAAGGCGGACAAATGCCACATCCAGCTCACCGCGCAGGACGCCGGCGCCGAGGCCCTGGTGGTGATCGAGGACGACGGCGCGGGCATGGACCCCGAGGTGCTGCGCCGCATCCTCGCCCGCGAACCGGGCCCCTCCGGCGGCATCGGCCTGTCCAACGTCGACGACCGGCTGCGCCAGGTCTACGGCGACGACTACGGGCTGGTCATCGAGACCGCCGTGGGCGCCGGCATGAAGGTCACCGTCCGGCTGCCGAAGTACCAGCCGGGGGTGCACTCCGCCGGACGCCTCGGCGGATGACGTGCGGGGACGCGGATCAGGTGCTGCGTGTAGCCATCATCCCGAGGGTGATCAGGCCCAGGACGACCCAGCCGAACCACAGCCAGCCGTTGCTGCCGAGCGCCACCGTGTAGGCCGTCACGGCGACCAGACCACCGACGGTGAGCACGGCCATGGTCTTCGTGGAGGTGGAACCGTTCGTGGAACCGGGCATCGCAACACCCTCCTCATGCGGTTCCCTCCATGGTGCCCCGCCGGACAGGATCCGCACATGCGTTCAGGCACCCACGTTCCGGGACGTCCGGCACGGGCCCGGCCCTCCCGGGCGCCGGGCGGCGCGCGCCCGCCGGGGTGCCTCAGTTGCCGCGGGCGTGCAGCGAGGCGAGGTAGGCGTTGTACGCCTCCAGCTCCTTGTCCCCGTCCCGGTCGGCCGCGCGGTCCTTGCGGCGGGCCTGCCGCTGGTCGGAGGCGTACCACTGGAACAGCAGGGCGATCAGCACCAGCACCGAGGGGATCTCGCTGAACGCCCAGGCGATGCCGCCGGCCGCGTTCTGGTCGGACAGCGCCTCGATCCCCAGCGAGGCGGGCGGGTGCTCGAAGGTGGACACCATCGGGGTGGACGCCATCATCAGCGCGATGCCGAAGAACGCGTGGAACGGCATGCCCGCGAACAGCTCCAGCATCCGCATCAGATGCCCCGGCCGGTGCGGTCCCGGGTCCACGCCCATGATCGGCCAGAAGAACACCAGGCCGACCGCGAGGAAGTGCACCATCATCGCGATGTGCCCGGCCCTGGAGCCCATCAGGAAGTCGAAGAGCGGGGTGAAGTACAGCGCGTACAGGCTCGCGATGAACATCGGGATGGTGAACGCCGGGTGCGTGACGATGCGCAGGTACCGGCTGTGCAGCAGCTTCAGCAGCAGCTCACGCGGCCCCGTGCGGTCCCTCCCCGCCGTCGGCAGCGCGCGCAGCGCGAGCGTGATGGGTGCGCCGAGCAGCACCAGGATCGGCGAGACCATGCTGATCACCATGTGCTGCACCATGTGCACGCTGAACATGACCATGCCGTAGTCGTTCAGCCCGGTGCACATCACCAGCGCGACGCTCAGCACGCCGAGCACGAAGGCGACGGTGCGCCCCACGGGCCACTTGTCCCCGCGCCGGACGAGCCGCGCCACGCCCCAGCCGTACAGGGCCAGCGCCAGCAGGCAGGCGACGAGGAAGAAGGGATCCGCCGACCAGGCGAGGCCTCGCCCCAGCGTGAACGGCGGCAGATCCATGGTCATGCCGTGCCCGCTGTGATCCATCCACCGGCTCCTGATTCGTGGGGGTTGTGCGCAATGTCCGCCCCACAGAGTACGGCGGACCCCGGCCGCCGCTGCGACCGGGGTCCGCCGTACGTCATGCCGTGGTCCGGAGCGCCGGCGGGCCCGTGCCTAGAGCACGCACTCGGCCTCGGCGTACCGCTCCTCGGGCACCGTCTTGAGACTGGCGACGGCCTCGGCCAGCGACACCATCGTGATGTCGGTCCCCTTCAGCGCCGTCATCCTGCCGAACTCGCCCCGGTGCACCGCCTCCACCGCGTGCCATCCGAACCGGGTGGCGAGCACCCGGTCGTAGGCGGTGGGCGTGCCGCCCCGCTGCACATGCCCGAGGATCACCGGCCGCGCCTCCTTGCCCAGCCGCGACTCCAGCTCCTGGGCGAGCTGCCGGGCGACACCGGCGAAGCGCTCGTGGCCGTAGATGTCCTTGCCGCCCTCGTCGAAGTCCATGGTCCCGGGCCTGGGCTTGGCACCCTCGGCGGCCACGACGATCGCGAACCGCTTGCCCGCCGAGAACCGCGCGCCGACCTTCGCGGTCAGCTCGTCGATGTCGAAGGGCCGCTCGGGCACCACGATGGCGTGGGCGCCGGCCGCCATGCCGGAGTGCAGCGCGATCCAGCCGGTGTGGCGGCCCATGACCTCCACGATCAGTACCCGCTGGTGGGACTCGGCGGTGGTCTTCAGCCGGTCCAGGGCCTCGGTGGCGACGCCGACGGCGGTGTCGAAGCCGAAGGTGACGTCCGTGACCGCGATGTCGTTGTCGATGGTCTTCGGCACGCCGACTATCGGCAGCCCGTTGTCGGACAGCAGCCGGGCCGCCTTGAGCGTGCCCTCGCCGCCGATCGGGATGATCGCGTCGAGGCCGAGGTCACGGACGTGCCCCTTGGCGCGCTCCACGCCGTCCCGCAGATGCTCGGGACGGACCCGGGAGGAGCCGAGGATGGTGCCGCCGCGAGCCAGGATGCCGCTCACCGCGTCCAGGTCGAGCTTGAGGTAGTCGCACTCCAGGAGGCCCTTCCACCCGTCCCTGAACCCGATGACCTCGTCGCCGTGGTCGACGACGGCACGGTGCACGACGGACCGGATGACGGCGTTCAGGCCGGGGCAGTCGCCGCCGGACGTGAGGACACCAATGCGCATAGCCCGAAACAACCTTCTCGAAGTGGGCCGGGACCGGACCGCGCTGTCCGGCTCGATCCCCGCCACCCTAGCGGCTGAGGGGGGCGGGGCCGCATCTCGCGTCCGCCTGCTGGACGAGCCCGCTCACCTGTGCGGACCAGGCGTCAGACGGGCTTTCCGGCGGGCTTGGTGAGGGGCTCTCCGACGGGTTCGTCCGGGGGTGCGGAGGCCGGAGACGACGACGGCGCGGCGGGGTGCGTGAACACCCCGCCGCGCCGCCGGGTCACCTCAAGGGCGCAGCGTATTCACCCGGGCTGCTGCGCGGCGGCGATGCGCTCGTTGCGCAGCGCCTCGTACCACCGGTCGTCGGTCGGCGGGAGCGCGTTGACGTCCAGCGCCAGCTTCAGCAGCAGATCGGCGATCTGCGGGTTGCGGGCCAGCACCGGGCCGTGCATGTAGGTGCCGAACACCGTGTCGTTGTAGGCGCCTTCGGTGCCGTCGCCGGTGCCGTTGCCGTTGCCGAACCGCACCCGGGCGAACGGTCGGGCCGAGGGGCCCAGGTGGGTGACGCCCTGGTGGTTCTCGAAGCCGGTCAGCGGAGGCAGTCCCAGCTCCGGGTCGATGTCGGCCAGCACGTCGCCGACGCAGCGCGCGCCCTCGCCGCGCACCGAGACCACGTCCAGCAGTCCGAGGCCGGGCTCGCGCTGGCCGAGGTCGTTGATGAACTCGTGGCCGAGGATCTGGTAGCCGGCGCACACCGAGAACACGATCGCGCCGTTCTCCACCGCCCTGTTGAGACCGCCGTCCCGGCGCAGCCGTTCGGCCGCGAGACGCTGCGGCCGGTCCTCGCCGCCGCCGATCAGGTAGATGTCCCCGGACGTGGGGACCGGCTGGTCGCTGCGCACGTCGAGCCGGGACACGTCCAGGCCGCGCTGGCGTGCGCGGCGCTCCACGACGAGCACATTGCCCTGGTCGCCGTAGGTGCTGAGCAGGTCGGGATAGACCCAGACGACCCGCAGGCTGTTGTCACTCACAAAAGTCCCCTGAGTTGTCAGTTGCCGACGCGGCGGCGCAGGTCCTGGAACGCGGTGTAGTTGGCGATGACCTCGATGCGGCCCGGCGGGCAGGCCGCCACCGCCTGGTCGAGGTTCTCGCACACCTGGAACTGCTGATCGGCCACCTCCAGGCGCACCGCGAGGTCCAGCCTCCGGTCGCCGATGACACAGATCGGGTGCCCGGTGAGCCGGGTGTAGTCGACGTCCCACAGCCAGGAGGTGTCGGTGCCGTCCGCGGAGCGGGCGTTGACCGAGAGGATCACCGGCGTGGGCGGCGGGTCGATCAGCGAGAACGTCTCCAGCCAGCCCGCGGGGTTCTTGGCGAGCAGCAGCCGCAGGTCGCGGCCCTGGAACTGCACCACGTCGTAGCGTCCGGCGACGGCCTGCACCTGGTACATCCGCTCCAGCGCCACCTGCGGCGGCACCCCGAACACCGCGGCCACGGCGGCGGAGGTCGCGGCGTTGGCCTTGTTGGCGCGGCCCGGCAGCTGCAGGTGGATGGGCCAGGCGGAGCCGTGCGGGTCGATCACATGGTCGCCGGAGAGCGCCCAGCTCGGCGTCGGCCGGCGGAAGCCGCACTCGCCGCAGAACCAGTCGTCGCCGGGACGCTGCATCACACCGCCGCAGGAGGGGCAGGACCAGGCGTCGTCCTTCCACATCTGGCCCGCGGCGACCCAGATCACGTTCGGCGACGAGGAGGCGGCCCAGACCACCAGCGGGTCGTCGGCGTTGGCCACGATGACGGCCTTGGACCCGGCGAGCCCTTCGCGCCAGTTCTCCGCGAGCATGCGGGTCTCCGCCGCGCGGTCCAGCTGGTCGCGGGAGAGGTTCAGCAGGGCGATGCACTTGGGGTCGGTGTCGCGGGCGACGCCGGAGAGGTACTTCTCGTCGACCTCGATGACACCGAACTTCGCGTCCGAGCCGCCGGCCAGCGCGGAGGTGATGCCGGCGGGCATGTTGGCGCCGAGCGCGTTGGAGACCACGGGACCGGCGGCGCGCAGCGCCTCGGCGATCAGCCGGGTCGTGGTGGTCTTGCCGTTGGTCGCCGAGACGAGAACGCAGTCCAGGTTCTGCGCCAGTCGCGCGAGAAGATCGGGATCGAGTTTCAGCGCCACCCGGCCACCGATCACCGAACCGCTGCCGCGCCCGGCGGCGCGGGATGCCGCTGCGACCGCCTTGCCCGCGGTCACGGCCAGCTTGGCCCGCGGCGTGAGCGGGTCCGAGTTGCCTGCCATCAGTTCTCGATCCTCCTTGCGTACGCGCCGCGCCTTGTGCCTGACGGCCACGTGGTGTGGGCCTCAGCCTATCGAGATCCTTTGGCGGCCCAGAACCATGGCTCCCGGTTGTGACGGGCGCCGGTGCGAGGACCGTACCCTGACCGCCATGCGACACGGCCCCATCCCCGGCGTCCACGGACGCGTGCGCCCCCTCACCCTGCTCGGCGACCCTGTCCTGCACACGCCGTGCCGGGAGGTCACGGAGTTCGGTCCGGAACTCGGCCGGCTGGTGGAGGACTTGTTCGCCACCATGTACGCGGCGCGGGGGGTGGGCCTGGCGGCGAACCAGATCGGGGTGCCGCTGCGGGTGTTCGTCTACGACTGCCCCGACGACGAGGACGAGCGGCACCTCGGGCACGTGGTCAACCCGCGCCTGGTGGAGCTGGACGGCGTGACGGTCCGCGGCCCGGAGGGCTGCCTGTCCCTGCCGGGCCTGGAGGCGGGCACCGAACGCCACGACCACGCGGTGATCGAGGGCGTGACGAAGACCGGCGAGCCTGTCACGGTGCACGGCACCGGCTGGTTCGCCCGCTGTCTGCAGCACGAGTCCGACCACCTCGAGGGCCGGGTCTACGCCGACCACCTCAGCGGCTGGCGCCGCCGCCGGCTGGCGCGCCGGATCTCCCGCACCTCCTGGGGCCGGGACACCTCATGGGGCCGGGGCGGGTGAGCCGACCGGGCCGTCCGGGCGGCGCGGCGTATGCCGCCTAGCCGGAGTCCCGGGCCCGCGCGGGGCTCGGCGGGGTCAGAAGCCCGGGCCGCCGAGTCTGTCCCCGGCGGCGGCCAGGCGGCCCCAGAGGAGGTCGGCGAGGCTGCGCACCAACTCGGCGCGGGAGCAGGGGCGTTCGCCCAGCCACCAGTCGCCCGCCGCGTGCATCATCCCGACGATCCCGTGACCCCAGACGCGGGCCAGCTGCTGCGAGTCCGGCCCGAGGTCGACGCGCTCCTCGATCACCTGCGCCAGTTCCTCGCCCATGCGGCGCAGCAGGGGCGCCGAGTGCTTGCCGACGTCGAAGCCCTGGTCCCCGGACGACCCCTCGGCCGGGTGCATCAGGAACCGGTACACCTGCGGCCGTGCCTCGATCGCCGCGAGATAGGTGTCGAGCGTGTTCTCCACCCGCTCCCGCCGGTCGGCCGGCGCGTCCAGCGCGGCGCGCAGCGAGTCGAGCAGGGCGTCGGTGTGCCGCTTGGCCAGTGCCGCGTACAGGCCGCCCTTGTCGCCGAAGTGCCGGTACAGGATGGGCTTGGTGATCCCCGCCTCCGCGGCGATCGCGTTCATCGACGCCTGCGGGCCGTCGCGCAGCACCACCCGGTCGGCGGCCTCCAGCAGCTCGCGCCGGCGGCGGTCGGCGGCCCGCTGCTGATCGGTCCGCTGTGTGGTGTCCATGAGCTCTCCCCACCCGTGCTGGTTCGGTGACGCCTGCGCAAAGTAGCACTGCCCTTGTCCGGTCCGTCGAACGGGGATGCCGACCTGTCCTCGGGAGTTGACTTTTCCTACCCGCCGGTAACAGACTGCGGTTACCGCAAGTAACATGCACGTGCGCCGCCGCTGGAGGGGACATGGCCGAGTTCACCATGGAGCTCAACGACGAACAGAAGGAGGTGCGGGACTGGCTGCACGGCTTCGCCGCCGACGTCATCCGCCCCGCGGCCGCCGAATGGGACGAGCGTGAGGAGACTCCCTGGCCGGTCATCCAGGAGGCCGCCAAGGTGGGAATCTACTCCCTGGACTTCTACGCGCAGCAGTACTTCGACCCGACCGGTCTCGGCATCCCCATGGCGATGGAGGAGCTGTTCTGGGGCGACGCGGGCATCGCCCTGTCCATCGTCGGCACCGGCCTCGCCGCCGTGGGCGTCCTCGCCAACGGCACCGAGGAGCAGATCGGCACCTGGATCCCCCAGATGTACGGCGACGCCAACGATGTCAAGGTGGCCGCCTTCTGCTCCTCCGAGCCCGACGCCGGCTCCGACGTCGCCTCCATGCGCACCCGCGCCGTCTACGACGAGGCCAAGGACGAGTGGGTGATCAACGGCACCAAGACCTGGGCGACCAACGGCGGCATCGCCAACGTGCACGTGGTGGTCGCGGTCGTCGACCCCGAGCTCGGCTCCAAGGGCCACGCCTCCTTCATCATCCCGCCGAACACCCCCGGCCTGTCCCAGGGCCAGAAGTTCAAGAAGCACGGCATCCGCGCCTCGCACACGGCCGAGGTCATCCTGGACAACGTGCGCGTGCCCGGCTCCTGCCTGCTCGGCGGCAAGGACAAGCTGGACGAGCGGCTCGCCCGCGCCCGGGAGAAGGCCAGGAAGGGCGGCGAGCGCGTCAAGAACGCCGCGATGGCCACCTTCGAGGCCTCCCGCCCCGCGGTCGGCGCGATGGCGGTGGGCACGGCCCGCGCCGCCTACGAGGTGGCCCTGGAGTACGCGCAGACCCGCGAGCAGTTCGGCCGCCCGATCATCGACAACCAGGGCGTCGCCTTCCAGCTCGCCGACATGCGCACCCAGATCGACGCCGCCCGCCTGCTGGTCTGGCGGGCCTCCTGGATGGCGATCAACGGCAAGCCGTTCACCGCGGCCGAGGGCTCGATGTCCAAGCTCTTCGCCAGCGAGACGGCGAAGAAGGTGACCGCCCAGGCCATCCAGATCCTCGGCGGCAACGGCTACACCCGCGAGTACCCGGTGGAGCGCATGCACCGCGACGCCGCGATCTACACCATCTTCGAGGGCACCAGCGAGATCCAGCGCCTGGTCATCGCCCGCACCCTCTCGGGCATGCCGATCCGCTGACCCGCCCGGCCGGCCCGCACACCCCCGCGGGGTCCGCCGGCCGCTCCACCGAACGGCCCGCCCCCACGGCCGCGGCCCCTCCCGTCCACCGGGAGGGGCCGTTCCCGTGCCGGCGCTCCGGCGTTCCCCCCTCCGGCCGGGTTGCCCCCGGCCGGACCCCGGGCACATCTCAGGGGAAAAGCGACGCCACGGAGGACGCGATGACACGTACGGCCCGGGAACTGCTGAGGACGATCACCGCCGAGCTCGCGCCCGACCCGCGGTCCAACCCGCTGGTTCCGCTGATCGCTTCCGGTGAGGCGGACCGGGAGGTGCTGGCGACGCTCGCCCTGGAGCAGATGAGGGTGATCCCGGCCGACCGGCGCGCCTTCCTCCAGCTGGCCCTGCGCTCCTCGGCCGAGCCGGAGGCCGACGCCTGCTTCACCGCACTGGCCGAGGGAGAGGCGATCGCCGGGAAGCGGCTGGCGGCCTTCGCCGCGGCCTGCGGAGTCGACGAGGCCCGCGCCTCGGCGTACACCCCGCTGCCGGGCTGCCAGGCCTACCCCGCCTATGTGGCCTGGCTGGCCCTGAACGCCGCCCCGGCCGACGCGGTGCTGGCCGTCACCGCCAACTTCTCGGCGTGGGGCGGCTACTGCGCCACCATCGCCGGCGCCCTGCGCACCCACTACGGCTTCACCGACGAGGCGTGCGCCTTCTTCGACTTCTTCGCCGAACCGGCCCCGGACCTGGAGCGCACGGCCGAGAACGCCGTCCAGGCGGCCCTGGACACGGGCCGTCTGGACGAGAGGCGGGCCCGCTCCTACGGGCATCTGCTGCAGAGCTACGAGGCGCTGTTCTGGCGGACCCTGCAGCGGTCCGCCTAGCGGATCCGCCGGCGGAGCGCTCCGCCGGACCCTCCGGCGGCCCGGTCCGGCCGGGCCCTCCGGTATCCCGCCCGGTTGCCCCGCCGGCGCCCCGTGCGCCGGCACCGCCACGCGCCGCGGATCACGGCGTGCGTCCGCTGCTGTGCGCGATGCAGGCCACGTCGATCCGGTCGGCCAGCTTGGCCAGCTCGATGGTGAGCGCGGCCACCGTGTCCTCGTCGAGCCCTTGCTCCCCGTCCTCGACCAGCCGCACCCAGCGGCCGCCCACCGTCCGCAGCAGCTTGCTGACATCGGCCGCGGCCACCTGCAGTTTCCCGCGGTCGTCGACGATCAGAGGCAAAGTCACTTCGCGGTTCACAGATCGGATCGTAGCCCCGGAAGCCTCACGCACCCTGCCAAACCGTGGTGATGTTGCAGAACTCCCGGATTCCGTGCCCGGACAGCTCACGCCCGTAGCCGGACCGCTTCACCCCGCCGAACGGGAGGGCCGGGTGAGAGGCCGTCATGCCGTTGATGAAGACGCCGCCCGCCTCCAGGTCCCGTGCGAACTCCTCGGCCTCGGCCTCGTCCCGCGTCCAGACGTTCGAACTCAGCCCGAACGGGGTGTCGTTGGCGATCAGCACCGCCTCGGCCAGGTCCGCGGCGCGGTAGAGCGTCGCCACCGGCCCGAACGCCTCCTCCCGGTGGATGCGCATCTCCCGGTCGATCCCGGACAGCACCGTCGGCGGGTAGTACCAGCCCGGGCCCTCGGGGCGCTCGCCGCCGCACAGCACCTCCGCTCCGGCGCGCACCGCGTCGTCGACCAGCTCCTCCAGATCGCTGCGCCCCTGTTCGGTCGCCAGCGGCCCGACGTCGGTCTCCTCCTCCATCGGGTCGCCGACCCTCAGCGCCTTCATGCCCTCCGTGAAGCGCTCGGCGAAGGCGTCGTAGACGTCCGTGTGCACGATGAAGCGCTTGGCGGCGATGCAGGACTGCCCGTTGTTCTGCACCCGCGCGGTGACCGCCACCCGAACGGCCCGGTCCAGGTCGGCGGAGGGCATCACCACGTAGGGGTCGCTGCCGCCCAGCTCCAGCACCGTCTTCTTGATCATCTCCCCGGCGGTGGACGCCACCGCCCGCCCGGCGGGCTCGCTGCCGGTGAGCGTGGCCGCCTTGACCCGGTCGTCCCGCAGGATCTCGTCGACCGCGCCGGAGCCGATGAGCAGCGTCTGGAAGCAGCCCTCGGTGAAGCCCGCGCGGTGGAACAGGTCCTCCAGGTACAGGGCGGTCTCCGGCACGTTCGAGGCGTGCTTGAGCAGGCCCACGTTGCCCGCCATCAGCGCGGGCGCGGCGAACCGCACCACCTGCCACAGCGGGAAGTTCCACGGCATCACCGCGAGCACCGGACCCAGCGGCCGGTAGCGCACCACGACCCGCGAGGCGCCGGAGTCCCGCACGTCGGCGGCGTCGGGCTCCTCGTCGGCGAGCAGCGAGGCGGCGCGGTCGGCGTACCAGCGCATGGCCTTGGCGCACTTGGCGGCCTCCGCGCGGGCCTGCTTCAGCGGCTTGCCCATCTCGGTGGTCATCACCCGGGCGACGCTCTCGTTGTCCTCGTCGAGCAGGTCGGCGGCGCGGCGCAGCAGTGCGGACCGCTCCTCGAAGCTCGTCGTCCGGTACGTACGGAAGGTGGCCTCGGCGAGCTGGAGCCGGCGCTCGATCTCCTCCTCGCCCATGGCCTCGTACGTCTTGAGCGTCTCGCCGGTCGCCGGATTCACCGTTGCGATGGGCATCGCGGACCTCCCTGGGGGCACGGGCTTGCTTCGACCTTCCCGCGCGGCCGGGGGCGGCGCAACGCGGGAGGGCTCCTCAGAGCGAGTGCTCCGCCAAGCGGTCGAGAAACGCCGTCTGCGCCTTGACGATCACCTCACGCGCCCGGTCCAGCCCGAACCACGCCACCCGGTCCAGCTCCGGGAACTCCTGCGTCCGCCCCGACCGCGGCGGCCACTCCATCTCGAACGTCCCCGGCACGATCGCCTCCGGGTCGACGTCCCCCTCCACGGCCCACGCCGTCACCACCTTGCCGCCGGACTGGCGCACCTCGCCCAGCGGGATCGCCTCCCCGTCCGGCGGGGGGAGGCCCAGCTCCTCCTCGAACTCCCTGCGGGCCGCCTCCCAGGCCGGCTCGTCCGACGCGTACTCGCCCTTGATCACCGTCCAGGCACCGGCCTCCCGGCGGGCGAAGAACGGGCCGCCCATGTGACCGAGCAGCACCTCGAGGCCCCCGCCGGTGCGCCGGAACACCAGCAGGCCGGCGCTGCGGGCGCCTGTCACGGCCGCACCCGGGGATGGGCGGCGAGCACCGTCTCCACCGTGTCCGCCTCCTCCGGGCGCTTGTCCTCGCGGTAGCGCACCACGCGCGCGAAGCGCAGGGTGACACCGGCCGGGTAGCGTGTGGAGCGCTGCAGGCCGTCGTAGGCGATCTCCACGACGAGTTCGGGACGCACCCTGACCACGTACCCGTCCTCCTCGACGGCCAGCTCGCGCAGCCGTTCGGTCTGCCAGGCCAGCATCTTGTCGGTCATGCCCTTGAAGGTCTTGCCGAGCATCGCGTAGCCGCCGTCGGCGGTGCGGGCGCCCAGGTGCAGATTGGACAGCTTCCCGGTGCGGCGGCCGTGGCCCCACTCGGCGGCCAGCACCACCAGGTCCAGCGTGTGCACGGGTTTGACCTTCAGCCAGGAGGCGCCGCGCCGGCCCGCGCTGTAGGGGGCGTCGAGGCTCTTGACCACCACGCCCTCGTGGCCGCGTTCCAGGGTCTCGGCGAGGAAGCTCTCCGCGGTCGCCACGTCGTCCGGTCCCGACACCACCGTGCGCCGCACCCGCATCGGTTCCGGAACCAGCCGGGCCAGCTCGGCGTGCCGCTCGGTGAACGGAAGGTCCAGCAGGTCGCGGCCGTCGACGCTCAGCGCGTCGAAGAAGACGGGGGAGACGGGCACCTCGCGGGCGACGGTGGCGACATCCACGCGCGAGCCGACCCGTCCCGCGGTCTCCTGGAACGAGCGGGGCCGGCCACCGGCGTCGAAGGAGATCACCTCGCCGTCCAGGATGAACCGCTCGCCCGGCAACTCCCGTGCCGCCCGGGTCACTTCCGGCAGACGGTCGGTGATGTCGTCCAGGGTCCGGGTGTGCACCCGCACGGTGTCGCCGTCGCGGTGCACCTGCACCCGGATGCCGTCCAGCTTCTCCTCCACCGCGCAGGTGCCCAGCTTCTCCACCGCCTCGGCCACCGAGGAGGCGCTGTGCGCCAGCATCGGCAGCACCGGCCGGCCGACGGTGAGCCGGAACCGCTCCAGCGCCCCCGGCCCCTCCGACAGCAGCGCCTCCGCCACCTCCTGCAGCGAACCCGCCAGCATCACCGCCCGCCGCACGGCGTCCGACGGCGCCCGAGTGGCCCGGGCCAGCCCCTCCACGGCGACCGCGTCCAGCGCACCCTGCCGCACCTCGCCGGTGATCAGCCCGAACAGGAAGCGCTGCTCCTCCTCGGTCGCCGCCCCGAGCAACTCCCCGACCAGCCGGGCCCGCTCGGCCTGCGACCCCGGCCCCGACACCTTCCCCAGGGCGCCGAGCAGCGCGTCGACCTCACGCACGGTCAGCGTCGGCTCGGCGGCGGGAGGCACCGGTCGGCTCAGTACCTTCCACCCCACCCCGAGCCTTCCCTGGGGCAGCCTGCCGGCGAGATACGGGATGACGATGCGCGCGTCCTCCGGCTCCGCCTCCCGGAACAGCTCGGCGAGCAGAGCGATCTTCCGGGACCGCGCCGAGGTGGCAGCGACCTCCTGGGACACACGGGCCAGCCGGGACAGCAGCATGCAGCCATGGTGCACCGGAGGTGTGGGCTCCACACCCGGGCGGTGCCCCGGGATCCGGCCGGCTGTCCGGCCCTGGTCCGCTCCCCGGCGGCCGGGTCATCCGGCCGCGGCGTCCAGTTCGCTCATCAGCAGGTCGCCCACGACGGCCGCCGCGGCCCGGTACCCGCCGCTCGCCGCGTGGATCACCTGCTCGGCGAAGCCGATCGCGTTGCCCGCCGCCCAGACGCCCGGCACCGAGGTCAGGCCCGTGGCGTCGACCACCGGGTACGCGCCGAACGGGGTCTCGTCCAGCTGCGCGCCCAGCTGCTCCAGCAGGCCCGTCCGCGGGACGGGGCGCGGGGCGACGTAGAGGACGGACCGGGCGTGGAAGGAGCCGTCGGCGAGGCGCACGCCGGTGAGCCGGTCGTCGTCGACGACGAGCTCGGTGACCTCGCCGGGCACCACCCTCACTCCGGCGGCGGACAGCCTGCGCCGGTCCTGGTCGGTCAGGTCCTCCTCGGCGACCGCGTGCAGGAAGAACGTCACGTCCTTCGACCACTGGGACACCATGAGGGCCTGGTGCACGCCGGCCGGGGTGGACGCCAGCACGCCGAACGGCTCGTCCCGGACCTCCCAGCCGTGGCAGAACGGGCAGTGCAGCACGTCCCGGCCGAACCGCTCGGCGACACCGGGGACGCCGGGCAGCTCGTCCCGCAGCCCCGTGGCGACGATCAGGCGCCGGGCGCGCACCTCGCGCCCGTCCTCCAGGGAGATGGCGAAGTCCTCGCCCCGCGCCACGTCCGTCACCCGGCCCCGCACCAGCTCGACCCCGTAGCGTGCGATCTCCTCCCGGCCCACCGCGAGGAACCCGGCCGGGGACATGCCGTCCCGCGACAGATAGCCCTGCATGTGCGCCGAGGGCGCGTTGCGCGGCTCCCCGGCGTCCACCACCAGCGTCCGGCGCCGGGCCCGGCCCAGCACCAGTGCGGCGGACAGCCCGGCCGCGCCGCCTCCGACGACGACCACGTCGTACCGCCCGGCGGGGTGCCCTGTCGATGTCCTGCTGTCGGTCATGTCGACCACCTCCACGCCCGACGGTCGCCCGGCACCTGCCGCGTTGACAAACATCTTTGCCGGAACTGCAATGTCCGGCATGACGACGACGGACGAGACGGACGACGTTCTCGCCAACGTGGGCCCCCGGCTGCGCCGGATCCGCAAGGAGCGGGAGGTGACGCTGGCCGCGCTGTCCGAGGCGACCGGGATCTCCGTGAGCACCCTGTCGCGGCTGGAGTCCGGGCGGCGCAGGCCCAGCCTGGAGCTGCTGCTGCCGATCGCGCGGGCGCACCAGGTGGCGCTGGACGAGCTGGTCGGCGCGCCCCCGGTGGGGGATCCGAGGGTGCGGGCAAAGCCGCTGGTGCGGCACGGTCGCACCTACTGGCCGCTCACCCGGCAGCCCGGGGGACTCCAGGCGTTCAAGGTGCTGGTGCCGCAGAGCACCGAGGAGCCCGAGCCGCGCACCCATGAGGGCTACGAGTGGCTGTATGTGCTCTCCGGGCGGCTGCGGGTGGTGCTCGGTGGGCACGACGTGGTGATGACGGCGGGCGAGGCGGCGGAGTTCGACACGCGTGTGCCGCACTGGTTCGGGTCGACGGGGGAGGGGCCGGTGGAGTTCCTCAGCCTGTTCGGGCCGCAGGGCGAGCGGATGCATGTGCGGGCGCGGCCGAAGCCGGCCTGACCGCCGGGCCGGCATCCGCCTGACCGCAGGGCCGGGATCGGCGTGACCCCTCCGCACGGCCGCAGGGCCGGGATCGGCGTGACCACGCGGCCGGGACCGGACCGGTCCCGGTGGCCGGGGGCGGCCCGGCCCGGCGGCGGGGGTGACCCGATCCGCCCGCCTGTGAAGCCCCGGCCGGTCGCCGAAGATGCCGCGGACTGTTCCCTCACGGGCAAGCGACCGCTTAGTATGCCAACCGACCCGGTCCGACGAAGCAGTCCCCCCGTGGAGGCCCGCATGCAGGCATGGCAAGTGCACGAGAACGGTGAGCCGGGTGAGGTGATGCGCCTCGCGGACGTCGAGCAGCCGGTCCCCGGCGAGGGCCAGGTCCTGCTGAAGGTGCGCGCCGCCAGCATCAACTTCCCCGACGCGCTGATGTGCCGGGGCCTGTACCAGACCAAACCGCCCCTGCCGTTCACCCCGGGCGTGGAGATCTGCGGCGAGACCGAGGACGGCCGCCGCGTGATCGCCAATCCGGCACTGCCCCACGGCGGCTTCGCCGAGTACGCCGTCGCCGACGCCAGGGCGCTGCTGCCCGCCCCCGACGCGCTGGACGACGCCGAGGCGGCGGCCCTGCACATCGGCTACCAGACCAGCTGGTTCGGCCTGCACCGCCGGGCCCGCCTCGAGGCGGGGGAGACGCTGCTCGTCCACGCCGCGGCCGGCGGCGTCGGCAGCGCGGCCGTGCAGCTCGGCAAGGCGGCCGGCGCCACCGTCATCGGCGTCGTCGGCGGCGCCCGCAAGGCCGAGGTGGCCCGCGAGCTGGGCTGCGACGTGGTGATCGACCGGCGCGAGCAGGACGTGGTGGCCGCCGTGAAGGAGGCCACCGGGGGCCGCGGCGCCGACGTGATCTACGACCCGGTGGGCGGCCAGGCCTACGCCCAGTCCGCCAAGACCGTCGCCTTCGAGGGCCGGATCGTGGTCGTCGGCTTCGCCGGCGGCGAGATCCCCAGCCCCGCGCTCAACCACGCCCTGATCAAGAACTACTCGATCCTCGGCCTGCACTGGGGTCTGTACAACACCAAGAACCCGAAGCTGGTCCAGCACTGCCACGAGCAGCTCGTCGAACTGGCCGCACGTGGCGCCGTCAAGCCGCTGGTCAGCGAGCGCGTCCCGCTCGCGGCCGCCGCCGATGCCGTCCAGCGCGTCGCCGACGGCGCCACCACCGGGCGCGTCACCCTGCTGCCCTCGCCGGAGAACGGAGCCGCAGCATGACCGACGCCTCCGAACTGCGCCGCCGCACCCGGGAGTTCCTGGCGGCGCACCCGCCCGCCGCCACCGGCCGCCTCGACTTCCTGCGGGCCCGCTTCGACGCCGGACTCGCCTGGGTGCACTTCCCCGAGGGGCTCGGCGGCCTCGGCGCCCCCCGCGCGCTCCAGGCCGTCGTGGACGCCGAGCTGGAGGCCGCCGGAGCACCCGACAACGACCCCCGCCGCATCGGCATCGGCCTCGGCATGGCCGCGCCGACCATCCTCCAGTACGGCACCGAGGAGCAGAAGCGCCGCTTCCTGAAGCCGCTGTGGACCGGGGAGGAAGTCTGGTGCCAGCTGTTCAGCGAGCCCGGGGCCGGATCCGATCTGGCCGCCCTCGGCACCCGCGCGGTCCGCGAGGGCGACGACTGGGTGGTCAACGGGCAGAAGGTGTGGACGTCCAGCGCCCATGTCGCCCGGTGGGCCATCCTCATCGCCCGCACCGACCCGGACGTGCCCAAGCACAAGGGCATCACCTACTTCCTGTGCGACATGACCGACCCCGGCGTCGAGGTGCGCCCGCTGCGCCAGATCACCGGCGAGGCCGAGTTCAACGAGGTCTTCCTCACCGACGTCCGCATCCCCGACTCGCACCGCCTCGGCGAGGTCGGTGACGGCTGGCGCGTCGCCCAGACCACGCTGAACAACGAGCGCGTCGCCATCGGCGGCATGCGGCTGCCCCGCGAGGGCGGCATGATCGGCCCCGTCTCCCGGACATGGCGGGAGCGGCCCGAACTGCGCACCCACGAGCTGCACCAGCGGTTGCTGAAGCTCTGGGTGGACGCCGAGGTCGCCCGCCTCACCGGCGAACGCCTGCGCCAGCAGCTTGTCGCCGGACAGCCCGGACCCGAGGGCGCCGGGATGAAGCTCGGCTTCGCCCGCCTCAACCAGGAGATCAGCGGACTGGAGGTGGAACTGCTCGGCGCCGAGGGGCTGCTGTACGACGACTGGACCATGCGCCGCCCCGAGAAGGTCGACTTCACCGGCCGCGAGGCGGGATACCGCTACCTGCGCGCCAAGGGCAACAGCATCGAGGGCGGGACCAGCGAGGTCCTGCTGAACATCGTCGCCGAGCGCGTCCTCGGCCTGCCGGCCGAGCCGCGCACCGACAAGGACGTCGCCTGGAAGGACCTCGCCCGATGAGCACACAGCCGGACCTTCTGTACTCGGAGGAGGAAGAGGCGCTGCGCGGCGCCGTCCGTGACCTGCTCACGGACCACTGCGACGCGGCGGGCGTGCTCGCCCGCGCCGAGACCGACACCCCGCACGACCTGTCGCTGTGGAAGGCGCTCGCCGACGGCATGGGCCTCGCCGGGCTGCTCGTCCCCGAGGACCGGGGCGGCCAGGGCGCCACCCACCGGGAGGCCGCCGTCGTCCTGGAGGAGCTCGGCCGTGCCGTCGCTCCGGTGCCGTACCTCACCAGCGCGGTCGTGGCCACCGAGGCCCTGCTCGCCTGCGACGGGGACACCGTGGGGCAGGAGCTCCTCGGCGATCTGGCCTCCGCCCGCAAGACCGGAGCGCTCGCCGTCGGTCTGCACACCGCCGCCGGGGGTGCCTTCACCTCCGTCCGGGCGGAGAACGGGACGCTGAGCGGCACGGTGACCGGTGTCGCGGACGCCGCGGTCGCCGACGTGCTGCTGGTCCCGGCGGACGACGGCGGGCTGTACGCGGTGGACGCCGACGCGGCCGCCATCACCCCGCAGACCTCCCTCGACCTCACCCGCCCCCTCGCCGAGGTGCGGCTCGACGCCGCCCCCGGCCGCCGGATCGGTGACGCAGGGCCCGCCGTCCGGCGCGCCCTGCGGGCCGGTGCCGGACTGCTGGCCTCCGAGCAACTGGGGCTCGCCGACTGGACGCTGACCGAGACCGTCCGCTACCTGAAGGACCGCAAGCAGTTCAACCGCCCGGTCGGCGGCTTCCAGGCGCTCAAGCACCGGCTCGCCCGGCTGTGGCTGGAGGTCGTCAACCTCCGCGCCGCCGCACGGGCCGCCGCCGACGCCCTGGCGACCGGCGCGGACACCGATGTCTCGGTCGCCGTGGCCCAGGCCTACGCGGCGCCGGCGGCCGTCCACGCTGCCGAGGAGGCCCTGCAACTGCACGGCGGCATCGGTATGACCTGGGAACACCCGGTCCACCTCTACCTCAAGCGCGCCAAGGCCGACTCGATCGCCTACGGCACGGCGGGCGCCCACCGGGAGGCGCTGGCGGAACTGGTGGATCTGCGCGCGCCCTGACGGGATGTCGCACCGGCGGCCCGTCCTCCCCGTCCGGG
>Ga0207873_1001356_pt1 | contig 23713 bp, 20 predicted proteins | sample BGWIniCompost_FD_187373 | JGI IMG/M metagenome (GOLD analysis project Ga0207873, IMG submission 187373) | Cellulose adapted compost microbial communities from Newby Island Compost Facility, Milpitas, CA, USA - BGW Initial Compost (SPAdes)... ...
CCTCGCTGGCGGTCAGCCAGTTGATCGATGATCTGACCAACTGGTATGTACGCCGCAGCCGCCGGCGGTTCTGGAAGAGCGAGCAGGATGCAGACAAGCAGGAGGCATACGCCACCCTGTACCATGTGCTGGTTAAACTGGCACGCCTGCTGGCGCCGGTCACACCTTTTGTGACCGAGGCAATCTACCAGAATCTGGTGCGCAGCGCCTTCCCGCAGGCCTTCGAAAGCATCCACCACACCCGCTGGCCGGAAGCAGACCTGTCGGCTGTGGACAAAGACCTGCTGGAGCAGATGGATCTGGCGCGCCAGGCGGCCAGCCTGGGTCTGAGCGCGCGCAGCAGCGCGGGGTTAAAGGTGCGCCAGCCGCTGGCCAGGGCGCTGGCCTACGATGCAGGCCGCCGCTCGCTCAACGCGGACCTCGTGGAAATCATCAAGGATGAGCTGAATGTCAAGCGCTTCGAGCTGGTGGAGGATCCCGGCACACTCGTAACCTACCAGCTCCTGCCCGACAATAAACTGCTGGGGCCGCGTTTTGGCGCCCGCTTCCCGCAGGTGCGCGCCGCGCTGCAGGCCGCAGATGCAGCCAGCCTGGCTTCCCGCCTGAACGCAGGAGAGCCGGTGGAATTAATGGTCGACGGCGAACGCGTGCAGCTTACACCCGGGGAAGTTCAGGTGCACACTCAACCTTCCCCGGGCCTGGCGGTAGCCAGTGCAGGCGGTCTGACGCTCGCCGTGGACACCGTCCTGACCGAGGAACTGCGCCGCGAGGGCCTGGCACGCGAGCTGGTGCGCCGGATTCAGGCGCTGCGAAAAGAAGCCGGCTTCCAGATCGAAGAGCGCATCGAGACCTATTACCAGTTTGAAACCCGGCAGCAAAAAGATGGGGTCCAGGATGCGCAGAGATTGGAAAGCGTATTCAAGGAATGGGCAGATTATATCTGCACGGAAACACTCTCCACCCATCTGGTCGCCTCGCCGCCGCCGCAGGATGCCAGCGTGGAAAAGCTGCGCCTGGAAGGCGAGCAGGTGCTTGTGGGCGTGCGGCGAGCGGGAAAGAACCCACCTGCAGCCGGTTAAAAACCGGCTATACTTAAGGGGTTTTCCACACCGCCGCCGTCCGTATGACATGACGTAAATTCTGCTTCCCCTGGGAAGCTGTTTCGATCGATATCCATTGGATCAGGAGTAGAAGTTGTTCAAGCCAGTTTCTCCAAAACTCAACACCATCTTGCTGGAAGAGAACGTCCTGCGCTTCTGGAAGATTCACCGCATTTTTGAAAAGACCGATTCCCAGCGCAAAGGACGACCGGAGTATGTTTTTTATGAAGGCCCGCCGACGGCCAATGGCCGCCCCGGTGTGCACCACGCACTGGCGCGCGCCTTCAAAGATGTCTTCCCACGTTTCAAAGTGATGCGCGGCCATCACGTCGTGCGCCGCGGCGGCTGGGATACCCACGGGCTGCCCGTTGAAATCGGGGTGGAAAAGAAGCTCGGCTTCACGAACAAGAGCCAGATCGAAGCCTATGGGATCGCCCAATTCAACGAGCTCTGCCGCCAGTCCGCCTTTGAGTATATTCAGGAGTGGGAGAAGTTCACCGACCGCCTGGGGTTCTGGGTCAATCTGGATGATGCCTACATCACCTATACGAATGACTACATCGAATCGGTCTGGTGGATTCTGAAATCCTTATGGGATAAAGACCTGATTTACCAGGGTTATAAGGTGGTCCCGTACTGTCCCCGCTGCGGCACCCCCCTTTCCGACCACGAAGTTTCGCTGGGCTACCGCGAAGCCGTGGATCCCTCGGTCTTCGTGCGCATGCCGCTGGTGGACCAGCCGGGCACTTCTCTGCTGGTCTGGACGACCACTCCCTGGACCCTGCCGGGGAATGTGGCTGTCGCAGCGCACCCCGATGTCGAATATGTCACCGTAGAGGCGCCGCTGCCCGAGGGCGGCACCGAACGCCTGATCCTGGCACGTCCGCTGCTCGAAAAAGTCTTCGGAGAAGAGGCCGTACAGAGCGGAACGGTGAAAGTTGTCGAATCCTACAAAGGTAAAAAGCTGCAGGGCAAACGCTACCACCCGTTGTTCACCTTCGTCCCGCCCGAAAAACCGGCCTATTATGTGGTCATGGAGGACTACGTCACCACCGAGGACGGCAGTGGTCTGGTGCACACCGCCCCGGCATTCGGTGCCGAGGATATGCAGGCCGCCCTGGAGTACGATCTGCCCGTGCTGATGACCGTAACCGATGACGGCACGTTTATCCCGGAAGTGCGGCCGTGGAGTGGTCAGTTTGTGAAAGACGCCGACCCGCTGATCATCCAGGATCTGGAACGACGCGGCCTGCTTTTCCGAGCCGGAACCATCACCCACACCTACCCCTTCTGCTGGCGCTGCGACACCCCCCTGCTGTACTACGCTCGCGGCACCTGGTACATCCGCACCAGCCAGTTCCGCGACCGGCTGGTGGCTCTCAACGAACAGATCAACTGGTATCCGGAGCACATTAAACACGGGCGATTCGGCAACTGGCTGGAGAACAACATCGACTGGGCTCTGGGGCGCGAACGCTATTGGGGCACCCCGCTGCCGGTCTGGGAGTGTCAGGAATGCCACCACCAGATCTGCGTAGGCTCGCGTCTCGAACTCTCAGAGTATTCCGGACGTGATTTGAGCAATCTCGACCTGCACCGCCCCTTTGTGGACGAAGTCACCTTCCCCTGCCCCGAATGCCAGGGCGAGATGCAGCGCGTCCCCGAATTGATCGATGTGTGGTTCGACTCCGGGTCGATGCCGGTCGCCCAGTGGCACTATCCCTTTGAAAACCAGGAGACCTTCAAGCAGCAGTTCCCGGCTGACTTCATCAGCGAGGCTGTGGATCAGACGCGCGGCTGGTTCTACTCGCTGCACGCCATCAGCACCATGCTCTTCGACCAGATTGCCTTCAAGAACGTCATCTGCCTGGGGTTGATCCTGGATGCCGAAGGACAGAAGATGTCCAAGTCGCGCGGGAACGTTGTCGATCCCTGGGATGTGCTCAACACCCACGGCGCCGACGCCTTCCGCTGGTACCTGTACACGGCCAGCCCCGCCGGCCAGGAGCGCCGCTTCTCCGTGGACCTGGTGGGAGAAGTGGTTAAAAACTTCACCCTGACCCTGTGGAACGTGTATTCGTTCTTCGTCACCTATGCCAACCTGGATAAATGGACGCCGCAGGAAGACCGCAGCGCCTACCAGTACAGCGACCTGGACCGCTGGCTGCTCTCTGAACTGCATGCCCTGGTGCGGACCGTAACCAACGCGCTGGAAAATTACGATGTCACCGGTGCAACCCGCCCGATTCAGAACTTCGTCGATGACCTCTCGCGCTGGTACCTGCGCCGCTCCCGGCGCCGCTTCTGGAAGAGCGAATCGGACGCCGACAAGCAGGCCGCTTATGCTGCCCTGTATGAAACGCTGGTCACGCTGAGCAAGCTGCTTGGCCCCACCATGCCTTTTATGGCGGAGGAAATGTACCAGAACCTGGTACGCTCAATAGACCCACAGGCGCCCGAATCCGTGCACCTGGCCGATTGGCCGGTCTACGACACGCAGAAGATCTTCGAAACCCTGAACGCAGATATGCAGCTCGTGATGCGCCTGGCCTCCCTGGGCCATGCTGCACGGAACCAGGCGGCGATCAAAGTTCGCCAGCCCCTGGCGAGGATTTCCTACTCTGTATCCAACCCGGATGAAGTGCGCGCCCTGGAACAGTACGCCGACCTGCTCAAGGATGAGCTGAACGTCAAGGAAATCTGCACTCTGGGTTCTACCGGCGAGGCGGTCTCGTACTCGCTCAAGCCGCTCCCGAAGCAGCTTGGTCAGAAGTACAAAGCGCTTTTCCCGCAGGTCAGCAAGGCCATCCTGGCGCTGGACGCCGAGCAGGCCGCCCGCCGGCTTCTGGAAGGCAGCCCGGTTGAGATCACCGTGGATGGTCAGGTGCTTCAAATCCATCCGGACGAAGTCGAGGTGCGGGCGGAGGCGAAGAGCGGCCTGGTCATCGCTTCAGAAGGCCCATACCTGGCTGCCCTGCAGACCGAGCTCACGCCCGACCTGATTAACGAAGGCCTGGCGCGCGAATTTGTACGCCGCGTACAGGACCTGCGCAAACAGGCCGACTTCGAAATCGCCGACCGCATCCGCCTGTATGTCACGGCCACTCCCGGCCTGAAAGAAGCGATTCAGGCGCACCGGGAGTACATCATGGGAGAAACCCTGACCCTGGAGCTGATCGAAGCTGCTCCGCCGCCGGAGGCAGCCCAGGTGACCGCCAGTTTTGACGGCGAAGAAGTGACGGTTGGCATCGAAAAAGCAATGTAAACCTTAAAGGTGACAGCGAGGGTGGGGGCTCCCCACCCTCGCAGCGGTATTACAATACACCCATGCAGCTAATCAACCAGCCTACAATCACCACCAACGGTGTGGTTCGCCCCACCTTGGTCGAGGTTAACCTCGACCGTCTGACAGAAAATTATCGCGCTATCCAGCAGAAGGTTGCTCCGGCGCGTGTTATGGCCATCCTCAAGGCCAACGCTTACGGGCACGGCCTGGTGGAGGTCGCCCGGCATATATGCGCACTCGGTGTGGATTATCTGGGCGTGGCTGTGCTGGAGGAGGGGATTCTGCTGCGCGAGCAGGGAATCACAGCACCGGTCCTGGTGCTTGGAGGCATTCTCGGCAACCAAATTCCGCTCTTCCTCAAATACGACCTGACCCTGACCGCCTCATCCGTAGAAAAGCTGGAGCACATCGAGGAAGCAGCCCGCCAGATGGGCGTCACCGCCCGCGTGCACCTGAAAATCGATACCGGGATGGAGCGCATCGGCGTGCATTACTACAGCGCGGAGACCCTGCTCGAGGCCAGCCTGCGCCAGAAGCACATCCAGGTGGAAGGGATTTTCTCACACTTTGCGAACGCCGACACGGACGACCCCAGCTACACGCGCCTGCAGCTTGAGCGCTTCATGGAAGTGCTGAGCTTCTATGAACGCCGCAGCCTTCCTACCCCGCTGCGCCATATTGCCAATTCGGCTGCAATTCTGCAGTATCCAGAAAGCTACCTGGACATGGTCCGCGCGGGAATCCTGCTGTACGGCGTCTATCCTTCTCCGGAAGTTGCGCGCAGCATCCAGGTGCGCCCGGCGTTGAGCTGGAAATCGCACGTGGTTTTCTTCAAAGTGGTCAAACCCGGTCACCCGGTCGGCTACGGGTCGACCTGGCAGAGCGATCATATGGTGCGCGTGGTCACTGTGCCGGTCGGATACGGTGATGGTTACTTCCGCTGCATGTCTGGGAAAGCTGAGGTCATCCTGCACGGAAAACGCTACCCCGTGGTGGGCCGCATCGCGATGGACCAGATCATGGTCAATATCGAATGGGATTCGGCTTACAATAACGATGAAGTGATCTTGATCGGCGAGGATGGGGACGTTTCCATCACCTGTGAAGACCTGGCCTGCTGGGCCGACACGATCCCGTACGAAATACTGACCAATATCAACACGCGCGTACCCAGAGTTTACGTACACGACCCGAAATAACCCCCGGCCCTGCCATGAGCACCTGCCAGGGGACCATCACCAGCCTGTTTAACATCTCTACCCGCGGATGGATTGAACAGGCTGGCTTTTTTGATTCCCAGTGCTAAAGCCTGCTATACGCCAGTCAACACTGGGCTGATCACCAATCTGCTCCTGCCGGGTAAAGCCCGGTGGCTTGTATGCAGTTAATCATTTGCAGCTCCAGATAGCCGCCGCAGCAGTTTTTTTCTCCTTCGCACTGCTGCCGGCCCCAGGCATGTCGATGTTTGTCGATGACGTGCTATACTTAGGAACGGCTTGTTCTCTGGCTGTGCGGAAATTCAACCAGAGAACTTTTGTGACTGTTACTGCCCTGCAATAAAGCCCCACAGTCCTGACGCCTGTGGGGCATTTCTCTACATGACACCGTCATTGGGCTCGTCACCGGGGGACGCAGACGGGCATAAAATCCACTCCATTAAATTATTCGTATATTTACCGTAAATGGGTAAAATACCCGGAGGAATACAGGTGGGTCAATGAGTACAGGATGGGACAATGGGGCGGCTTTATCCAGCCTGCGCAAACGCTGGTGGGCTTTTGCGGCTTTTTCGCTGGGCTTTCTGGCTGCAGGGTATCTGCTGATCTCTGCCGGAGAACAGCCCCGGTCCACGCTTTCCGGGCTGGCATTTCCGCTGCACTGGCTGCTGATCTGCGCGGCAGTACTGTCCTTTGAACTGCGCATCCTCTGGAAAGGCCTTTCTGATAACTATAAGGAGACCGACGCTGGCAGGCAGCTTCTACCGGACCTCGGCCCCGGCAGCCTGCTCACCCTGCTGCGCGGCGTGTTGATTGCCGGCGTCAGCGGGTTCCTGTTCGCTGGCGAGCCATCCGGCTGGCTGCGCTGGGTTCCGGCGGTGCTCTTCACCCTGGCAATCAGCACTGATTTTCTGGATGGTTATCTGGCGCGCATCACAGACCATGTCACGCAGCTCGGAAAATCACTGGATTTGAACTTTGACAGCATAACCGTGCTCAGCGGCGCGCTGCTGGCTGTGCAGTACGGACAGGTGCCGTGGTGGTATGCCAGCGTCGCTCTGGCGCGTTATGTGTTTATCGTAGGGCTGTGGGTGCGCCGGCGCATGGGGCTGCCCGTTTTCGATCTGCCGCCCAACCAGGCCCGGCGCGGCCTTGCCGGTGTGCAGATGTGTTTCATCGCCGCCGTTCTCTGGCCGGTCTTCGCCCCACCGGGAACGCAAATCGCTGCCGTGGCTTTCGCTCTGCCCTTTCTGGCGGGATTTGGACGCGACTGGCTGGCGGTGAGTGGAACGCTTCCGGGAACCTGGCAGGCAGCCGTACTCCCGCAGGGCCTGCGCTCCTGGCTGCCAGTTTTCCTGCGCCTGCTGGCCGCCGGCCTCATGCTGGCCCAGCTTCTCAACCGCATTGCCTCGTTTTCGGTCGGAAGTGGTTCTGACATGCTGTGGATCCTGGCTGTCAGCCTTGCTGAAGGGATCATCCTGCTGTCCGCAGCCCTGGGCGCCGCCGGCCGCATCGCCGCCATTCTGGGGCTGATACTGGTGGGAACCCAGCAGGCGATCACCGGAATCTCCCCCGCTCAGGTCATCCTGATCGTAGCGTTCACCATGCTGCTCTTTATGGGGACCGGCCGGCTTTCTTTGTGGACCCCCGAAGAAGAATGGATCCATCACCGCGCCGGAGAGAAGCTCGCGAGGCGCGTGGAGCGTGCTGCATGAGATCCATCCCCCTTCGCCGCTGGTATTTCATCCTCTGGCCTTTACTGCTGCTCCTGCTCTTCTGGGCGCTGCGCAGTATTCCGCTGTATTCCGTTCTGGACACGCTGGCGGCACTTCGGCTCTACCAGCTTGCGATCCTGGGCGCCTTAAACGCAGTGATCCTGTTCCTGCTCAGCAGCCGCTGGTGGTTGATTTTACGGGCGATGGGTTATCAAGTTTCGTATCTCTCTCTGCTGGGATACCGGCTGGCCTCCTTTGGCATCAGCTACTTTACCCCTGGGGGCCAGTTCGGAGGCGAACCTCTGCAGGTATACATGCTGCGGCGCAGGCACCATCTTCCGGGCGCTGCTGCCCTGGCTTCGGTCAGCCTGGATAAAGTCATCGAACTGGCTGCCAGCTTCACCTTCCTGTGCGCCGGTTTTGTCCTGATCCTGAACGGCGGGCTCGCCCACTGGCTGGCACACTCACAGACCATGCTGGCGATCGCTGTGCTGCTGGCGCTGCCGCTGCTGTATTTTCTGGCGCTTCTCGGGGGCTTCCACCCAATCTCATTTCTAATTCAGCGTCTGCCCGCGCGGATACAGAAGACGCCGCCGGCCAGGCGGCTGCTGCCGGTAATCTCCGCCGCGGAAAAACAGACAACCTTCCTGTTTCGCCAGAATCCTCTGCTCATCCTCTGGATGCTGCTGCTGTCCGCGCTGACCTGGACGTTGATGCTGCTCGAATACTGGCTGATGCTGTCCTTTCTGGGCGTCGATCTCAGCCTGTCGCAGGCGGTGATCGCCCTCACAGCCGCGCGTCTGGCTTTTCTCACGCCCGCTCCAGGTGGGCTGGTAGCTCTGGAGGCGGGACAGATTTTCATCCTGCAGCTTTTAGGCTCCGAATCGGCTGCAGGTGTGAGCGCCAGCCTGCTGATCCGTATCCGCGACGTGGCCACGGGCGTTTTTGGGTTATGGTGGGCCGGGATGCTTTCGCGATCCGGCGCAGCTGAACCGGTGCCCATTCGAACGACGGATCCATAATTTTTGATAAGGAGGATATTGAGATGAAAACGGCACAGGCAAAAAGCACCACCGGAGAACGGATTGGTTTATTGCGAATCGGTATCGGCATCCTGGGATTAATCACGGCTGCCATTCATATCAGCCTGCTCTTCCCCGATCCGCTCTTCATCCTGAATGGGCTGGGGTATCTGGCGCTGCTGGCAGCCTATTTTCTCCCAATTCCGTTTTTTCAACAGAACCGTTCACTGGTGCGCTGGGCATTTATCGGTTACACTCTAATCACCATTCTGGCCTGGGTGGCCATCGGCGATAAGAGCTGGCCAGAAGGGGCGCTCGGCTACATCACGAAGGGGATCGAAGTCGTTCTGATTGCTCTTCTGCTGTCAGACCGGCGCTAAACACCACATCCGCCGCTTGAATCACCCTGCGGCGGCAGTACTGCGAAAGGGGGAAGGATATACAATTCATGACATCTTTACAGGTTACCCGCATGGTTTCAGCGCGGATTCCCACTGCTGTGGGAGAATTTCAACTCATCCTGTACCACAACAACCACGACGATAAAGAGCATCTGGCGTTCACGTACGGAGAGGTTGAAAACTGCCGGGACGTTCTGGTGCGCGTTCATTCTGAGTGCTTCACCGGCGACGTTCTGAGTTCCCAGCGCTGTGACTGCGGCGAACAGCTCCACCGTGCCATGCAGCAAATTGCGGAAGCCGGTCGCGGGGTGGTCGTCTATCTACGCCAGGAAGGTCGGGGGATTGGACTGCTCGACAAACTGCGCGCTTACAATTTACAGGACCAGGGATATGACACCGTAGAGGCCAATATCTTACTTGGCCACCAGGCGGATGAACGTGATTACACGCTGGCGGCACGGATTCTCGAAGACCTGCAGGTGCTCTCCGTGCGCCTGCTGACCAATAACCCGGACAAAATCGAACGGCTGAAGGCACTGGGGATTCCGGTTACCGAACGAGTCCCCATGCGCTCAACCGTCAACCAGGAGAACCTGGCTTACCTGTCTACTAAAAAGCAGCGCATGCACCATCTGCTGGAACTTACCGGACTCACCGGCAGCATAGAGCGCCGCCACCATGGAAATGGTACCCATCGCTTCCTGGCTGGCGGAAGCTGAGGCCCACCGGCGTAAATACGGGAGACCGCTGGTCACCCTGACCTATGCACAAAGCCTGGACGGCAGCATCAGCACCCGTCGGGGCGAGCCCCTGGCGATCAGCGGGCCGGCATCTCTGGCGCTGACCCACCGCCTGCGAGCCGCCCACCAGGCGCTCCTGGTTGGGATCGGCACCGTGCTGGCAGATAACCCGCGCCTGAACGTACGCCTGGCGGAGGGTGAGAGCCCAAGGCCAGTGATCCTGGACAGCCATCTGCGATGCCCACTTGAAGCGCGGCTCTTTCAGAGCGGCCGCCAGGCACCAATCCTGGCGGCCGCCCCTCCGGTCAGTCCCGCGCAGCGCAGCCGGCTGCAGGCAGCCGGCGCCGAAATCTGGGAAATTCCCCGCGACTCCTCTGGCCGGCTGTCCCTGGCTGCGCTCCTGACCGCCCTTGGTCAGGCCGGAATCAGCAGCCTGATGGTGGAAGGTGGCGCGCGCGTGATCACCAGCTTTTTGCAAGCACATCTGGTAGACCAGGTGATTCTGACGGTTGCGCCGCTTTTTATCGGCGGGCTGAATGCCGTAGAGGAAACGCTGCTCCCCACCCCGCTGCGCCTGGAAGATGTTGGGATAACCCGCATGGATGAAGATATCATTTTGTGGGGAAAAATCTGCGCGGAAGAAGGATAAGATGGCATGAAGCGCAGCGTTCTATATTTCACCGCCCCACACCAGGTTAGCCTGTGCGAAGAAGAATTACCCGAGCCTGAGCCCGGTCAGGTGCTGGTGAAAACTGTACTATCCGCCATCAGTCCCGGAACGGAGGCTTTGATCTACCGCGGCCAGTTCCCCCGTGACCTGGAAATCGACGCAAAACTGCCTGCTCTGAGCGGTAAATTCACCTACCCGTTCTCATACGGGTATGCAGCCGTTGGTCAGGTAATCCGCTGCGGTGAAGATGTGGACCCGGCATGGGAAGGGCAGAAGGTGTTTGCTTTCCAGCCGCACGCCAGTCATTTTCTGGCCGCAGTCGACAGCCTGCTGCCCATTCCGGAGCAGCTCGCCCTCGAAGACGCCGTCTTTCTTCCCAACATGGAAACTGCCGTCAACTTCCTGCTCGATGGCGCGCCGGTGATCGGAGAGCGGGTGGTCGTCTTCGGGCAGGGGATCGTTGGCCTGCTGACCACTGCGCTGCTGGCGCTCTTTCCGCTGCAGTGTCTGGTCACTCTGGAACCGGTCGAAATGCGCCGTCAGGCCTCTCTGCAGGCCGGCGCACACCACAGCTTTGACCCGCTTGCACCTCAGGCTCTGGAACAGGTAAAGGAGATCCTGGGGACGGATCTGGCCGATCTGGTCTATGAACTCTCGGGGACGCCTGACGTGTTGAGCCAGGCTCTTGCGCTGTGTGGATTCGCAGGCCGGCTGGTGATCGGCTCCTGGTACGGGGAAAAACGCGCCAGCCTGGATCTGGGAGGACGGTTTCACCGCAGCCGCATCCATCTGATCAGCAGCCAGGTGAGCACTCTGTCGCCAGAGCGCAGCGGGCGCTGGACCCACACCCGACGCTTCGAAGTCGCCTGGGAAATGCTGGCTGCCGTGCGGCCGTCTCGCTGGATCACTCACCGCTTCCCCTATCGCGAAGCCCAGGAAGCTTACCACACGCTGGATACCAGCCCCGGGGAAACCATCCAGATCCTGCTTACTTACACGTAAACGCATACTTCTCAGCAAATCCCCGTTCGCATATACTCCGGCAGCGAGCATACCGGCTGTGCGACCGCGGAGTACGGTAAACAGTTTTATGTTATAAATGAGCCGGGGGAAATCGACTTTCAATCGTCAGCGAAACCAGATGCCCCAGAAAGCAGTCAGGTATATCCTTCGATGACAACCGTCGAAGAAGTAAAAGAGCAGTCCGAAGCACTGGTCCAGGAAGCCAGACCATGGGTCGTCCGTCTGGCGCGCCTGGGCTTTGTAGCCAAAGGGATCGTCTTCGCCACGACCGGGCTGCTGGCCCTGCAGGCCTCCTTCGGTGTACGCAGCGCCGAAGTCGATCAGGAAGAGGCGCTGCTAAAAATCGGCTCGGAACCCCCTGGGAAAATCCTGCTGCTGATCATCGTGCTGGGCCTGGCCGGCTACGTGCTATGGCAGTTTGTGCGTGCGCTGGTCGATTCCGAAAACACTGGCGCTCATGCCGGCGGTCTGCTGAAGCGCGGCCTTTTCCTGCTGGAAGGAATCGTCTACGCCAGCCTGGCGTGGACAGCATTGAACATTCTGGCCGGGCAGGTGGGCAGCAGCGAACAGGGGACCAAACTGCTGGTGGCGAGCCTGATCACGTTCCCTGCCGGCCGCTGGTTAACCGGTACAGCCGGCATTGCACTCGCCGCGATCAGCCTGATCATCCTGGTGCAGACGTTCAGAGCCGACTTCGTGGAAGACTGCAAACTGTGGGAAATGAGTGTGGAAGAGCAGCGGTGGATTACCCACTTCGGCCGGGCCGGCAATGTTGGCCGCAGCCTGGTTTTCGCAGTGACCGGCATTTTCCTTTTTCAGGCCGCCTGGACTTATAACTCACAGCAGGCCGGCGACCTGGGAGATTCCCTGAAAGCCCTGGCAGCCCAGCCTTACGGCCCCTGGGTGCTGGCTGCGGTTGGCGTGGGCCTGATCGCCTACGGTGCATATGCGCTCGGCATGGCAGCGTACCGCCGCATTGCTGTGCGGAAAAATGATTACCCGGACAGCCCAGAACGGTAAAAGGAGCACAGGAGAAGCAGTGTATACCGTCGCAGTTAAAAGAGATTTCGTCGCCCAGCATTACCTGATCGGCGGAGATTGGGGACCGGAGAACCAGAAACATTCACACCACTATCAGGTGCAGCTTGAGCTCCAGGGAGATGATCTCGACCAGCACGGCTATCTGGTAGATATCGTCGATGTTGAAAACCACCTGGATGCCCTGGTCGCCCGCTACCGCGATCAGACTCTCAACGATCTGGCTGAATTTCAGGGGCTGAATCCCAGCATCGAGCATTTTGCACGCATTCTCTGCCTGGCGCTTATGGAACGCATCCGGGCAGAGAATGTGCACGTTTTTACGGTCAGACTGTGGGAAAACGATATTGCCTGGGCTGCCTACCGCTGCGAGCGCTGAGCAGAGCAGACGGGGAAAGGTCAGCCGGGTTCCACCGAGGCGCCCGCCGGGCTGCTGACCAGAGAGAATGTGCGCGCTGCCAGGCCGGCAGCCAAAAAGGCACCCGACATCGCATTGGCGACCGATTCGTGTATTTCCACTGGCGCGAAGGCGATCACACTGGGCCCTGCGCCTGAAAGGGCCGCCGCACAGGCACCTGCCTGCCGTGCGGCCAGCAGCGCTTGAGCAGCGCCCGGGATCAGCTTCAGGCGCGCCGGCTGGTGGAGGCAGTCCTGCATGGCCGCCTCCAGCAGCTGTGCGTCGCCCAACCGCAGCGCTTCAACCACCAGCGTCACCCGGCTGAGGTTGTACACGGCGCTGCTCAAAGGCACCGTTTCTGGCAGGGCGGCACGCGCCGCACGGGTCGACAGTTCAAACGCCGGCAGGGCAACCACCACCGGCCAGGGCGGCGTTTCCACCAGATGCGCCAGCACCTGACCCGGTTGATTTGCGGAGTCCTCCGCAGCGATACGGGCGGACACCACCAGCCCGCCGAACAGAGCAGGGGCGGCATTGTCCGGATGACCTTCGATCTCGGCCGCCAGCTCAAGAATCTGCCGGCGATCAAGTGGCTCGCCCAGCAGCGCATTTGCCCCCAGCAGGCCCGCCAGCACCGCGGCAGAACTGGATCCCAGCCCGGAAGCCAGGGGGATGTGATTTTCGGCCCGGATCAACAGCCCGTCCGGCGGCTGCGCCCCGGCGGCTGCATACAGACGCAGAGCTGCCTGGGCGATCAGGTTTTCGTGATTCTGGGGAAGGTGATCACGGCCCTCACCTTCCACGATCACCCGGATCTCATTCCCTTCCAGCGAGAAGTGCGTCCGGTTCCACAAATCCAGCGCCATGCCCAGGCAGTCGAAACCCGGACCGAGATTGGCCGTCGTGGCCGGGACGCGCACCGTCACCGCAGTCATGATTGCTCCTGCAGGACCAGACTTTCCAGCGCGCCGATTTCTGCCGGCAGGGACTGTGGAGGATCCATCGCGCGCGTGATCGTATCGGGATCTTTCAGTCCGTGACCCGTGCAGACTGCCACGACGCGCATGCCGCGCAGGTCGATGCGGCCCTCGCGCACCTGCTTTACCAGCCCGGCCAGCCCCGCCGCGGAGGCAGGCTCTACCCACAGCCCTTCGCCGGCCAGGCTGCGCTGCATGGACAGGATTTCGGCATCGCTCACGGCGATAATCTCGCCGCCCGATTCTTCGGCCGCCTGTAAAGCCTGCTCGCCGCGCGCTGGCCGGCCGATGCGGATGGCCGAAGCGACCGTCTCGGGAAAATTCACCGGATGCCCCAGGACCAGCGGGGCAGCGCCCTCCGCCTGCACCCCCAGCAGGCGCGGCAGGCCCGTCCCCTTCTCCTGATGATACTGCTGGAAACCCATCCAGTAAGCGGTGATGTTCCCGGCGTTTCCAACCGGCAGGCAGAGCAGGTCTGGGGCCCCGCCCAGCACGTCGCAGATCTCAAACGCGGCGGTTTTCTGCCCCTCCAGGCGGTAGGGGTTGAGCGAATTGACCAGCGCCAGGGGATGCTTTTCGGTCAGAGCCACCACCAGCGACAGGGCCTGGTCGAAAGAGCCCTGAATCTGCACCACCTGTGCGCCATACGCCACGGCGCCGGCCAGCTTTCCGGCAGCCACTTTTCCCTCCGGAATCAGCACGATGGCGCGCTGTCCGGCCCGGGCGGCATAAGCGGCGGCTGAAGCGGCTGTATTCCCGGTCGAAGCGCAGATCACCGTCCGGGCGCCGCGTCCCAGGGCCTCGCTGATCGCCACCGTCATGCCCCGGTCTTTAAAGGATCCCGTCGGGTTCATCCCTTCGTATTTGACGTACAGCTCAAAACCCGGGGCGATCTCGGCTGCCAGGCGCGGCACGGGGATTAAAGGGGTGCTGCCCTCCTGCAGGCTTACGGGGATCGCATAATCCGGCAGATTCAGATAGGGGCGGTAAAGGTTGATAATGCCTCGCGGTTCCATATCTGCCAATATTAACATACAGGTTCATTCGCGGGAAGGAGACTGGCTGCAGCACGGTCTTCCCGGCCAGTCTTCGCGTTTGGCGAGCTATTCAGTACAATAGAGCCAGATCGATCCACCAGACAGACCTCGGGAGGCAGCGTGCAGCGCAAGAAGAACCGGCCAGAGAAGCTTACAGGCACCGAGACCAGCCCGTTTGGATCTCGCGGGCGCATCAGCCATGATTCATCCCGGTTTTACACCAGCCGGCTGTACGAGGGCGTTGAAACCGGGGTTGACGCTGTGGCGCGGGAAAACCCGGTCCCCTCACAGTTCCTCAACCGGCTGTTCTGCAAATCCAGCGAGGTTATGGATGAGCTGCCCGATAACAGCATCCACCTGATGATCACCTCGCCGCCCTACAACGCATCCAAGGAATATGACGGCGACCTGAACCTGGATGAATATCTGGCCCTGTTAAAGCGGGTTTGGGCAGAGACGTACCGGGTGCTGGCGCCAGGCGGGCGCGCCTGTATTAACGTGGCCAACCTGGGAAGAAAGCCCTACATCCCCCTGCACAGCTTTGTGATCGAGCAGATGCTGGACCTCGGTTTTCTGATGCGCGGTGAAATCATCTGGAACAAAGGGGGCAGCGCGAGCCCTTCCACCGCCTGGGGAAGCTGGCGTTCCGCTTCAAATCCGGTGCTGCGCGATGTGCATGAATATATCCTGGTGTTTTCCAAGACGACCTTCCGCCGCAGGCGCGGCCACAAGGAAAGCACGATCAGTAAAGAAGAATTCCTGGAATGGACGAAGAGTGTGTGGAATTTCCCGGCCGTCTCGGCACGTAAGGTCGGTCATCCGGCGCCTTTCCCGGTTGAACTTCCCCATCGCCTGATCCAGCTTTACACCTTCAGTGGCGATATTGTGCTCGATCCTTTTGTGGGCAGCGGCACCACCTGCCTGGCTGCGCAGAAGGATGGACGCTACTACATCGGATACGATATCCACGAGGAATACATCCAGCTGGCCCAGGCCCGTCTGAAAGCTCAGGTGAAAAACACTGTTCTCAATAATGAGGGGGAAAACGAACCAGGAGCGACGTAAAACGCGCCGCTCCTTACGCATTCATACGCTGGCTTACGGATGCACGCCGGTTGTGATCAAATCCTTAATCTTCGCAAATGTTGCAGGGCCAATTCCCGGCACATCCTGAATGGATTCAATGGATAGAAAGGGACCGTTTTCTGCGCGGTAGGCGATAATTTTATGAGCGGTGACCGGCCCAATGCCCGGCAGGCTGTCCAGTTCTTCCAGGGAAGCGGAGTTGATGTTCACCCGTTCACCAGGCTGTCCGGTTTGTGGCAGACCCTGCGGGCTTTCTTCCTGAAATCCTTCCGCCTCAAAGTATTGACCGGCACTCTGTACCTGGAAAGGAATATAGACCTGCTCGCCATCCGCCAGCGGCGCAGCCAGGTTGAGCCGGCTGTCGTCTGCATCCGGGGCCAATCCACCGGCGGCGTCAACCGCGTCCCGCACGCGGCTGCCGGGAGGCAGTGTGTAGACATCCGGATGGGCAACAGCGCCGGTCACATGTACCAGGTAAGGCCCTGGTGTGGGCGCGGGCGTCAGGCGAACGGGATCCCCCCGGGGCGGACTGCTGGCAAGCAGAATAATGCCAGACGCAAGCAGTCCGCTTACGAGACCGAAGGCTGCCGCCCAGGCGAGCTTCATTTTTCCTCGCTAAACAGCCTCATGCTCAGGCCCAGCCGCTGCCGGCTGCCGTCGACATGCAGAACGCGCACTCGCACCCGCTGCCCTTCGTGGAGGATATCTCCCAGATTCTTGGGCGGCGCATCCGGGCAGATTTCTGTGATGTGGATCAGCCCGTCCAGGCCCTCCTCCAGGCGTGCAAATGCTCCGAACGGCACGATGCTGGTGATCACCGCTTCGATGATCTGACCGGGGAAATACCGCTCCTCAGCCGTCTCCCAGGGGTTGGGATACAAGCGCTTCAGGCTGAGTGCCACACGGTTCCGGTCGCGGTCGACATTGATCACGAAAACTTCCAGATATTCACCGAGCTGGACCACATCCGCCGGATGGCGAACCCTGCCCCAGGATAGCTCTGAGACATGAATCAGGCCCTCTACGCCCCCCAGATCGACGAACACCCCGAAATCGGTGATGTTGGTCACCGTGCCATGCACCCGGTCCCCAGGTTTCAACTGGCTGAGCAGCATGTTGCGGCTGCCGCTCATCGCCAGTGCCGCGCGCTCTGAAAATACGATCCGGCCGCGCTCCTGTTCACATTCAATCACCTTCAACAGAAGGCGCTTCCCGACGTAAGTCGCCAGCCAGGGCTCCGGATCATCTTTCATCTCGGGCATATCGATGAGATGTGAGATGGGCACAAAACCCTGCAGCCTGTCTCCCTTGACCAGAAGCCCACCCCGGTTAAACCCGTGAACTTCCAGCTCTACAGGACAGTCCTGCTCATACAGCTCAATCGTGCGCTCCCAGTCGATCGGTTCAGGTTCAGGAGCCTGGCGTGACGGCTTTTGATACGCTGAACCGGTTTTCTCGTGGCTGGCATACGACTGACAGGCTGGGCCTGCTTCATATTCATCGTCGGATAAAATAGCCTCCCACCAGGATTCATCCAATGGTGGAGGTCCCCCCTGAATTTCATGGTAGCGTTGTTTACTTACCATTAAACCCACCTTGCCTGTCTGGATCTAAAGGTTTCGAGTTGGCGTCAATGGCAATCAAGTTATCCTGCCTTGCCTGCTGTTCCATTTCGACAATGGCATTCGCTACAGCTTCAATAGCGACCCGCTGCTTACGGTACAGATCGGCTTCTGACATCGCCAACCGCCCGGCGATGTCGCGCACCTTGCGGCCCTCCAGAAACTTCATTTCAAGGATGTTGTATAAAATCCATTCCGCTGTGAAGCGCCTTTCACCTTCAGGGCGAACCTGCTCAATGGCACGCTTGAGAATAGCACGCAGAGCGTTGGTCGGGTTATCCTCGTGTTCTCGCATGGCCTGCTTCACGACCCGCAGTTCAAGCAGTGGGCTTTCAGTGAGTTTGGGCCCCCCCCAATAGTGTGAGAGCGCATCTTTGACCCAGGCCGAGAATCTTCTCTCCTCCAGTGGTAAGGCCTGCGTTGTCAGCACTTCGGTACCCGAATAACGCGAGGCCGCGCGCAGACGCTGGATCATGTTCACCTGCGGGGTAAGCGCTTCAATTGAGCTGAAAACCTGCTGCTGCCTGCGCCAGTCCCGGAGAGCGATCTCAGCCCGTTCGGTCAGGATTTGCAGAGCATCCGCCTGCTCCGGGTCGAGTTTCTGCTCGGGGTTATGGACCACGCCCAGCAGCCCGAGAAGCTCGGGAGATTCCTCTTCCTGGTCGTAAAGGGGTATCAACCAGTACTCGCCCCAGGAAAAGACCTCCTCATCCAGGCCGTTCTCAACGACGACCTGCAGGAGCTTCTCAGACAGGTCTTCTTTCTCCAGCGATTGATCACCTCCTATCGTAACCAGATTTTCCAGGCCGTTGGGACCAAAACCAGCCACAAAGGCCCTGGATGTTTGTAAGCGGTCACAGACCGCTGCCAGCACAGCTTCTAAGAACTGGTGCAGATCTCCACGGGTCAGCAGGCGTTCTTCCAGGCTCTGCAGGAGATCTGTCTCTTCACGGGCGCCGCCGTGAAACAACCACTGCTCCCAGATGGGGGCCACCAGTGTGATCAGGTGCTCGAGGATTAAAACGGTGACCACCATTAAGACCGGAACGACGATGGCCGTCGAAAAGTCCAGCCAGTCACCTGCCCGCCGGACCAGGGTCGTCAGGGCCAGGACGGTGGAGGCCGTCACAGGACCGCGCATCAACCATTTAAACAGGCGGCGCTTGACCACACGGTCCGGCCAGGGCACGCCAAAAAAGGCGACCGCGTAGGCCATCAATACCAGTAAAGCAGAAACAACCAGGTTGCCAAGAGTAACGCCGGCCCAGAAGGTCAGCGGACTTGCAGCCGCAAAACGGGATCCAAATAAGAGATAAGGATAAGAACCCAGTGCTGGAGCCACTGCCCCAGCGAGCAGGTACCCCATCCGGCGGCGGCTGGCGCTGGCCACCGTGCGCCGGTAAGCCCGCCACAGGTTACCCCATGACAGACTGATAACAGAAACATAATAAAGTGTAAAAATCCAGGTCAGCCACGTTCGTTGCAAGTGTGGTGCCGGATTGACATCCTGAACGAGATGACCCACCAGCCCGTTGAAGGGCAGGGTGAGCAGGAACAGAAACGAGATGACGTAAGCCACGCGGACGGCCAGGCTTCTGCGGCCGCGTGAGGGCCGGCCGGTGGTCGCCAGCAGCGCGTCAGAAAAATGCAGATAAGCGGCCGGAAGAAATGTAATCCCCAGCCACTGCGCACGCAGCCAGATCTCGAGATCGCGCGGCGAATCGGTGACGCTGCCGATCGCCTCCGCCACGAACACGATCACCACACAGATCAATATGGCTGCAAAGGAGCGTGCGACCCGGTCGCGCAGGTTGAAAGACAGGGCGTACAGCAGCAGGGAAAATGCTGTGATGGCGATCCCCGCCGTCAGGATTTCGTTGATTGTTCTTAGAATTGTGACGATAAGGTTGTACATTTCTCGGTTGGGGCACAGCTCTGGTTCGATGCGCGTCACCCCAGTAATTCAAGTCCATCCTGTCACGGCACCGGTATAGAAAACACATCGCAGTGGGCACCTTGAAATCTACTGCCGTCAGCGCAGGCTTTTACCAAAAAACAGGCCAATATCGTGATTGGCATAATAACGGTCGTTGTATCCACAAAAGTCAAAGCCCAGCTTCTGAGCCATGTGGATAGCGGCATAATTTTTCGTCTGCATCTCCAGCACGATATTGCGGCAGTCGTGCTGCAGCCCCCACTCTTCAGCGGCCAGCACCAGCGCACTGCCGATGCCCTGACGCCGCATGCGCCGGGTCACCACCAGATCGGATACCCAGGCTGTGAGTGGAGCAACGCCCAGGCGCAGTCCTGCAAAAGCGACCGGTTCTGCGGCCAGCAGTGCAACCAGCAGTCCTGAGTATTGTGTAAATTCATCGGCAAGCTTTGAAATTGGGCGAGGGTATTCTACGCGAACAGAGCGCGGCAGGCGTATCTCACGAAAATTCACCCCGATCTGCTGGTCTTCTGCCGAAATCTCCATCTGCCAGACGTAATCGCTTATGTAGTTCGGGTCAAAATTTACCAGCACAGGTAGATCTGCTGCAGTTGCCGGGCGAATTTCGATCTCTGGCATATGGAACCTCTCGTACTACCATTAAAGTTCCGGGGTTTCTTCCGGAGTAGGCGCCACACGAACATGAATCTCGCAGGGCGGCAGGGACTGTGCCTGGTTGTCGACCAGCACCAGGCGGAGCTGGTAATCGCCGGGCGTCAGCCGGCGCGTATCCCAGTCAACCAGCCGGCCGCTCTGCACAGGGATGTTTCCAGCCTGAACTGTTAACCATTCGGATGAACCGGGAGGCATCATTTCGAACTTGTAAAAGCCGAAGTTCTCAATGCTGGCCGAACCTTCCACCGTAAAGATACCATTAATCTCCTGCCCCGGAAGGGGTGAGGTGATCTCGATTTCACCTGGAATGCAGGCGCTCTCTGGTGTTTCAGTGGTGACCGGTGCGGTTACCAGCGGCTCGCCCTGCGCTACAGCACTGTCCTGCGCCGGAAGCGTGGTGGTTGCGGTCGCAAGCAGATCCAGCGTCGGTGTTAACAGCGGAGAGGCTCCCGGGATCGAGGGAGCCACGAAGGACACCAGGACAAACTCGGCCACCGCCATTGTCAACAGCAGCACCAGTGCAAACGCCGATTGATTTAAACGAGCCTGGGCACTTTCTCTTTCCAGACCGAATGCTGCACCCTGAAGTTCTTTCCAGGCGTATACAAATTTTCGTACAAAAAACAGCCCACCCAGCCCCAGTATTAAATAAATCCAGACTTCATAGGCTCGAAAGAAACTGAGTGCCTCCTCCATGCCACTCCTAGAAATGAGATGCCAGGCCGGCTGTACATGCCACTACATGCTCCGCAGCACAGCGCGTACAAGCTTCGTAAGTTTCGGTACAAGGATCCGTCCTGCTTCGAGTACTTCTTCATGTGTTGTGACCGTCTCACCATCAAGGTTTGCCTTATTACTGATACCCGAAATACCCAGAACACGGGTTCCGCCGTGCCGGGCGACGGTCACTTCAGGCACGGTGGACATACCAACTGCATCGGTGCCGATCAGGCGCAGGAAGCGCAAATCGGCGGGGGTCTCAAACGCAGGCCCTGCCAGGCCAGCGTAAACGCCTTCCCTCAGGAGAATATTTTCTTCCGCCGCGCAGCGCCGGGCCAGCGCCATCAGCTCCCGGTCGTAAGCACGACTCATATCGGGGAAGCGTGGGCCCAGCTCGTCCAGGTTCGGCCCGCGCAGCGGGGATAGTCCACCCAACCCGATCAGATTCAGGTGATCGGTGATCAACATTAAATCACCGGGCTCGAATTCCGGATTCACCGCCCCGGCAGCATTGGTAACGATCAGCGTCTGGATGCCCAGACGCTGCATAACACGGACCGGCAGCCCTACCTGGGCCATACTGTAGCCTTCGTAATAATGGACACGCCCCTGCAGGACAAATACCGGCTGAGATTCAAGATTGCCCAGAATCAGCCGCCCCTGATGGCCTTTTACCGTGGATACCGGCCAGCCGTTCACCTCACCCGCAGGGATGACATCGGCATCTTCAACGGCGCTGGCCAGCTCGCCCAGGCCAGAACCCAGGATAATACCCACCGCCGGCTGGTGCTTTGTGCGGCTGCGAATCTGACTGGCAATCTGATCAATTTGTTCCAGAGAGATCGTGTCGCTCATTCTTTATGGTTCCTTTCGCCCCTTGCCGATAACCGGCGCAGTAGAGCCTGCGTGGAAAGAGGGTTGCGGTGACCGAGCAGCGCCTGCAGGTCAGTCACCGGGCGGCCCGAGCGGGCCAGGCGGTGGGCAGCCGTATGCCGGATCAATCTGGGGGAAAGTGTGACTTTCAGGCCGGCCCGATTACCCCACTGCCGCAAGACCTGCCAGACGCCCTGGCGGCTCATGCGTGCTCCGGTCTGACTGATGAACAGCGCCGGCTCATCCAGATGGTAATTCAGTTCCGGCCGGCCTTCCTTCAGATACCTGCGCAGCGGCTCAGCTGCTTCAGTTAGCTGCAGCCAGAAATCTGCGCCGTTATCCAGGCAGAGGTGGATGCTGCCCTGTTCGGCATCAACATCCTCCAGGTTCAGCGTTATCAGACTGCCAACAGAAAGCCCGGTCTCCAGTAGAAGGGCCAGTATAGCATGATCTCGCCGGGCACGTGGGCGAGATGAAGCTTCCAGCACAGCCTGCAGAGCCTGTATCTGTTCATCATCCAGATAGTTGGGGATCTGAACTGGAGAGAAAACAGTGATCGCCTCGTCGATTAGATGCTCATGCTTTTTAAACTCTGCCGCCCATTCCGGACACCGGCTGCTCAAGAAGTTGATGAACCGGCGAATACTGGCACGACGGCGAAGCAGGGTGCTTGCCCGGCGGCCAGCCTCTCGTTCACTATGGAGGAAGTTGGCGATATTTTCTGCCGTCAAATCCTCAAGGGATGGGGTACGTCCGAGCTCTGTTTCAAGGAACGCGACCAGACAACGAAGATCGTTATCATAGGCCAGGCGAGTGCTTTTTGAATATGCAGGTTGAGATTCCAGAGAGGCAAGAAATGCGCTCACCTGTCCCTTCATTAGAAAGTTCTCCTGTGATGTATGGCAATAGAGATAGGCAGCGATAAGGGGCTGAGGTACAGTCCTTACCGTGTGATAATTATAACATGTACTTGTCAAGGGAATGTGAAACCGGTGCGCCGTCTGTCCAATCAAAACTCTCTTTTTCACCTGCAAAGTCGGTTTTGATCATCGTTCTGCAGCAGCTTTGCAGCCTGGTATCGCGGGGAGAACCCTCGTATAAGGGCAGGTCTACAGCAGTTAAGGAGAACTTACTCCATGTTTCCCCGAACGTATGCATCAATGCGCACGGCGCGCAGATGACGAAATCTCTGGACCGATACCTGGAGAAGGAAACGGGATCTCGACGCAGCGCTGTATCCTTACAGCACATTGTCTTGCATCTATACCCGTGGCCGTACGACTATTTTGCATATCGATCCTTCTGTGAGCAGAACCCCATCATCCGTCCGGGCGAGCGAAGCATGCCGATTCATTACTCGGGGCGGTGCCGCTCCCACTGTGAAATCAGGAAATGACGAATACAACCGGGTTCTTGAAAAACCTGCCCTTGGAAGAGAACATGCCTCGAGTTACGTCATCCATCCACCCGGGCAGGATGAGTAATGGCGTCACATTCATTAACCACAGAGCCACCGGTCAGCCGGTGGCTCTTGCTCTTCACAAGTCTTTCGCTGAGTCGAGCGCTCAATCTGATGAACGGACCACAGCAGTCTGCAGTATATCCTGAAAAGCGGCAATGGTCGCATCGACCGCCTCGTCATCAATCCAGTAATGGGTCACCAGGCGGAAGCTGCGCGGCCCGACGTCGCCAACGCGGATCCCGCGTTCAGTCAGCATCTTCGCAATCCGCGGGGCGGGGTCACCCGGCGCCCCAGGGAGCGAAAACCCGTCCTCCAGCCGCAGAAACACCATATTGGTCCGCGGCTCGCCGGTCGCCAGAACCAGCCCCGGCAGTGCGGACAGACCCCGGGCCAGACGTTTCGCGCGCTGGTGATCTTCTTCCAGGCGGGGGATCATGGTCTCCAGTGCGACGATCCCGGCCGCAGCCAGCACGCCCGCCTGGCGCATCCCGCCGCCCAGCTGCTTGCGGACGCGGTGTGCACGGGCGATGAAGTCGTGCGAACCACATAATACAGACCCCACCGGGGCGCACAACCCTTTACTCAGACAGAACGTGACCGAATCGACCGGAGCAGCCAGTGCGGCGGGTTCTACCCCCAGAGCCACCGCAGCGTTGAACAGGCGTGCTCCGTCCAGGTGCACCTTCAATCCGTGTGCTCGCGCCAGTTCTGCAACCGAC
>Ga0207873_1001359_pt1 | contig 23700 bp, 17 predicted proteins | sample BGWIniCompost_FD_187373 | JGI IMG/M metagenome (GOLD analysis project Ga0207873, IMG submission 187373) | Cellulose adapted compost microbial communities from Newby Island Compost Facility, Milpitas, CA, USA - BGW Initial Compost (SPAdes)... ...
TCACCACAGAGGCACGGAGGGCGCTGGGTTACACAGAGGGTTGTCATTTGTATGTTCCGATAGATTGGTGCCAAGGTCCCTTTTATCGTACCAATCGCCACTGGCTTGGGGAGGGCACGGGCGCCGCAAGCGGCGCAGGGACTCCACCAAATTGAGAATATTCCATTTCGCCGTAACCGGTCCCTGAGCTTGTCGAAGGGGAGCTTGCCGAAGGCAGCAAGTTCGAAGGGATAATTCCCGTTTCCGGAATGGGTTTCAATTAAAAACTCATTCCAATTTCAGAGCGAAGAACGGACAATAAAGATCATGACGACGAACGACATTCGTCATCGATTGCGCTGCGGATTCTGCAGACCTTGCGTGAATCACCAAACTTATGAAACCCATGAAACGCATCAGTTGGCTTGCTCAAAGTCCCTCTCTACTCAAAGTAATTCCTGCCATTGCACTCCTGCTTGTAGCGTGCTCCGAACCCGTCGACTTCTCCGCGAAGCCGTCAACGCCTCCCGGACAACTCAAGAAACAGGAAAATGCGGCGAATGAGTCGTCCAACAATTCTGTTGGCACCGCGAACTATTCCATCAAGGTCACCAAGGACGGAACCGTGTGGACCTACGAAATCTGCAGAGGCGAAGGCGCGAAGGGCATCAGCCATTTCATCCTTGATCTGGACAACTGCAGCAGAAGCGATCTGCTTAATATCGAAAGTATCGAATGGGCAACTGTTAATGGTCAGCCCGCGAAACTCGAGAGCTCTGAAGGAAACACCGGATGCGATGTCTCTTCCGTAACGTCAAGGTTTGTGAAGTTTGACGATCTGCCGGAAGCCGACACGTACATCATTAAGTTCGAACTCGAACAGGAATACGGCAACGTCTTTCAAACTACCGCATGGATCAAGGCGGGACAGGCGTGCTATTCGTTCGTTGTCGACGGCCCTTGCTGCCCGATCTAATTATTCCAACTCCACCCTTACTAAGTAGGACATCGCGTTGCGGTGTCCTTTTTTCTTGTTCCCGATTCATGATTTCCCTTCCCCTGTAATATCACGGTACAAAACGAACTCAAAACGTGCTGAGTTTTAGGTAGATTCAATATCACTTTTTCACGTAACTGCACCACACACCATGGAAACCATTTTTAAGGAGCCCCACCTCGAATGCTACTACGATGAGGAGGCCAACGTAATGTTTCACGTCTGGATAAAAAAGCCCACCAGCGAACAATTGCGCGAGGGACTCACGCGCGTGTTCAATGAATACACCAACATGAAAAGAAAGAAGGGCGGCAACATACACTGGCTTGCCGACACACAAAAGATTGGCGTCGTCTCCATCGACGATCAGGGGTGGCTGGAAAAAGTATGGAATGAAATGCTGTTCGTAAAAGCCGGTGTAAAAACCCACGCCGTGATCATCGGCAACGATGTGTTTGCGAAGTACGCAATGGAGAAGTTCAAGAAGACGATGATGGAGCGATATAAGGACAAAAACCTTCACCTTGCCACTTTCCCCGGCAAAGAAGAAGCATATGCGTGGTTCAAAGAATGCGAACGCGCAAATGCCGCATAATACGTATGAACAGAATGTCGTTCTGTCGCTTAACCACAGAGACACAGAGAAACCCGGAGTTACACAGCGTCCTCTGTGCCCCTGTGGTTAACCCAGATCTCAAGTAACTCAATTCGATCCATTTCAATACCGTACCATATCTGGTCTCCTCACAAAACCGGGCAGCATGTCAGCACGCAGTCGCTGTCGGAATGCAAACGAGAACTGGCTCGGCGTCACACGGGTCTCAGGAATATAACTGAGCCGAAATTCCATCGTACCGAAAATGAGGTTCTCGTTCCGGGCGCGGAATCCAACGTTCACGCCAGGTATAAGCAGGTTGTGGCCTTCACATACCGTACAGTTCAACCACGCCATGTTCGCGCCGGCAAAAGGCGCAAAACGAAAGCCCAGGAAATTCCACGCCGTGTAGACCGTCGCCTCAACCCGGAAGTACGCCTTGCGGTTTCCCAGAAGACTGTCCGCCGAAATACCCAGAATCTCGCGCTCCGTAATCTCTAATGGAAGACTGGTGCGTTCATTGAAGATTGCCGAATAACCGATACTTGCCAAACCGCGCAGACGAGTTCCACGTCTCACGTTGACGGCACGTGTGACGTAAGTGGTGGAAGCGTTCAGCACTGCATCTTCCAACGTCCCTCCCGCCACGAACCCGCCTAACTCCGCGTTCCAGGTATGCAGATTTCCTTTCTTGTAAGCAACGGAGCGATACCACTTCAACGCCGTGTAAGGTCGCTCTACGCCTGACTCGCGAACATAGCCAACCGTCACTGATGCATTGGTTCCGTACGGAACGTCTTCCGTTCGTCCAAATCCAAACAAATAGCGTGTACGGTAGTAATTCTGCTTATAAAACGTGTATTCAGCAAGCACGCCGGTGGTGTTGTTGTAGGTCGACAGAACGCGGTATTCTTCCTGCGACGGCCGGTCGGCATAGGCGCCGTGGAAGTAACGCAGTGCGATGAAATCACGTGACCGGTCTGAGGGATCTCCTTTAATACTAAAGTTGTATCCTGCCCAAATGTCAAAAACGTCATATGAATAGTCGAGGAAAAGCGAGTCGGGCTTGTTGTACAGGTTCACCGACCAGTTCTGACTCAGTTCAAGAGCGCCGGCGAAGTGCTTATAGGGTGAAACCAAAGGCCTTGTGAGTCGGAGGTAATAGGAAAACTCTGTTTCGTCACGATTGTCTGGTCCCACATTCAACTGCGAGTAACCGATTTCTGCGTTTGTTAGTGAACCGAACAAACTGCTCTTGCGGTAGAAGAACGCGTAGCCGAAGCGTGGATCACGATCACTGTCGAGCAGGGAAACGAATTCAAGTCGCTGACCCCTGCCCAAAAAGTTGGCATCGTAAATGGATACTTCCGTCGCCGTGGGAAAACTGCCACCGACATCGCCACCCAAACTGAAGACGTCGCGGGTCACCACGACCACGTCGACCGAATCCTTTTGTCCTTCAATAGGCTCCACAATGATCCGGCTATCGAGGATGAAATCCTGATCGCGAAGGTACCGTTCGTTGTCGGCAATCAGATACGGGTTCACTTCCATTCCCGGGCGAATCAGCAAGTGATTCCTGATGACGCTCGGGCGCGTGGTACCGTGAAGCGCATCAGCGACGGAAGACACTACCTTCCATACACGTTTGCTGGTGTCGTAAAAAGAAGTTTCAAAGCCAACATGCCGGATGTGGATCTTGCGGATGATCTTACCTTCGTAGGGCTTGCTTTGATCGATGGCCGCCTCATTCACGATCGTATCTCCGGAAACGGTAAGCGATTCGAGCCCGGCCCGCAAAACCTTGCCTGCGAGATTTTTGTCTGAGATCAGGGTGTCAACACCCTTTTGCGCAAACCCAAAAATGGGCATCAAACTACCCAGCAGGGGGAAAATTAAACGCAAACCCACCGTGTAGAGTATGCGGCGCGCGCCTTTCATAGCCTTCGTGACGAATACAAGGTAACAATTTGAAACACATCCAAAACACACATCATGATACCTATGCTTAATCCATGCCGTTCATTTATCTTACCATCCGTTACCGTGAACCCAAACCCTTTTGTACCATGAGCACCGCATGGAGAATAACGATTCTTCTTCTGGTCCTGACCCTCGCCACCGACAGTTTTGCACAACGAAAAAGACAAGCCCGCGAGACACGGACTCCGGAGCGGATCGTCCTCGCTAGTGAAGGCTTTACGCGCTACCGCATCGTCTTGCCTTCGGCGCCTTCAGAATATGAGAAACAGGCCGCGGAAGTTTTGCGCCGTTACTTACCCCAGATCTCCGGTGCCGCCTTCCCCGTCGTTGGCGTTCAGGAGGGCCGCAGCAGGTACGAAATTGTGCTCGGTCAGAACGAACGGCTCGATGATCTCAGGACGTCGATAGACTTTAACGCGCTCGGCGACGATGGCTTCATCATACGCACCGACAGCCTCCGACTCCTGATCGCGAGCGGTCCGGGAAAGGGCACTCTCTACGGCGTATACACCTTCCTCGAAAAATACCTGGGATGCCGCATGTACAGCCCTTCGGTAAAGATCATTCCGGAACACAAACACATCGAGCTTCCGGATATTAACGACAAGCAAGTGCCGACTATCAAATTCCGTACGACACACTATCGGGCCGCGTGGCACAAGGAGTATGTCGACTGGCACAAACTCGATCACGACGAACATGGTGAGCGTCCCGACTGGGGCATGTGGGTGCACACGTTCGCCGCTCTCGTTCCACCCGACGTCTATGCCAAAGACCATCCCGAATACTACGCCCTCGTCGATGGAAAACGGATTCCGACACAACTATGTCTCACCAACCCGGATGTCCTCGACATCACCGTTCGCAACCTGCGCCGCTTCATGGCCCGCAATCCCGAAGCGACGTACTGGTCGGTAAGCCAAAACGACAACCGACAATATTGCACCTGCGACGCCTGTACCGCCATCAATGAACGTGAAGGATCGCCGTCAGGTTCGATCATCAACTTTGTAAACCAGGTAGCCGACCAGTTTCCCGACAAGATCATATCAACGCTTGCTTATGAATATTCGCGCAAAGCGCCCTCCAACATCAAGCCAAGAGACAATGTGAACATTATGCTCTGCAGCATTGAGGTTGGTCGCGATAGACCTATCGCTACCGACACGGCCAGTGCTGACTTCCGACGCGACGTAGAAGACTGGGGTAAAATCGCTAAGGATATTATTGTGTGGGATTACGTGATCCAGTTCAATCATTTGGTTAGCCCCTTCCCTAACTTTCACGTGCTTCAACCGAACATCAAGTTCTTCGTCGAACATGGTGTTACGGCGATGTTCGAACAAGGCAACCGGGAGGTCGGCGGAGAGTTTGCCGAGCTGCGCGCGTATTTGATTTCAAAGTTGCTTTGGAATCCCGACGAGGATGTCGATGCACTCATGAATGATTTCCTCAATGGATACTACGGGCCTGCAGGACCGTTTATTCGCGAGTACATCGACAAAATGACCAATGCGTTGCTAGCATCGGGAAAGCCGCTTCGCATCTTTGGTAGTCCGCTAAGTGCGCGCGACAGCTACCTCACACCGGAACTCATTAAAGAATATGAAGTGCTTTTCGACAAAGCCCAGGCAGCTGTTGCTGATGCACCGCATTATCTGGAGCGGGTAAAGATTGCGCGATTGCCATTGGAGTATGCCATTGTCGAGCAGGCGAAAGAAACCTGGACTGGCGAAAACGGATTGTTCGTCCGTCGCGATAACCAATGGGTCATTAACGAAGACATCCGAAGGAGAATCGATCCCTTTGTTGATCTCTGTATTCGACAAGGCGTAACGCGACTCAAGGAATGGAGTACGCCACCGGAAGCGTGGCGTGCTTCCACGTATAGGCTGTACAGTTTGGGGATGAAAGAGCACCTGGCGTACGGCAAAAAGGTGATGTTTAACAGTCCTGATACAACCAAGTTGTCACCCGGTGCGTCGACCATGCTCACCGATGGAAAACGCGGCGGTCACGACTATGCCTACAACTGGCTCGTCTTTCCAGGTGTGAACCTTGATGCGGTGGTCGATCTCGGTGAAGTGAAGAAAGTTCGGCACATTGAGTCGGCCTACTTTCAATATGCCATGTGGTTACGTCTCTTTCCGAAAAAGGTGGAATACCAGATCTCAACTGATGGGAAGAAATTCACCACAGTCGCAGAAATTGAGAACACCTTACCCATCGATCAATACGATGGCTATCAACGCGACTTCGTAGCAACGTTCGAACCACGCGACGCACGTTACGTTCGCGTCATCGCGCACACCATCGGCAATACACCGGAATGGCACCCAGGCGCAGGACGGCCGGCGTATATGCTGGTAGATGAGATCGTCGTGGAGTAAAAACAGATATGATTTAGATTTTTTGGTCCGTAAAAGGTTAGGGGTGGACGATCGCTAACTCGTTTGCGAGATGCCCATCCAATTGAAACGGGCACAAAGCCAGGCACTGGTGCGATTTTTTCAATAATTGTGGATCAATTCAATTTTTTTAGACAGGATCAGTAAATTGCCGCACCAACCTGCCACCCTTCGGTTAGTTAACACCCGTCCACCTCGGTACTCTGACTGTGACCAGAACCTTTGACCTACTTGTTCCTGAACATCACAACATGATGACAAAGAAGATATTAGTAGTAGCCACAGTACTCACCGCAGTAGTCATCGCCTGCGGAGACAAAAAGAATGCACAAAGCACCGCGTCCGATCAACATGCTACCGAGCCCCCACCCGGCGAAGCCCCGGAAGGAATGGTGTGGATTCCTGGTGGACAGTTTACCATGGGCAGCAACGACCCCCGTTCGTATGAACACGAACGCCCGGCACACATGGTTAAAGTCGACGGTTTTTGGATGGACGAGACGGAAGTCACCAACCGTCAGTTCAAAGAGTTCACAGACGCAACCGGATATGTGACGGTCGCCGAACGTAAACCGGAATGGGAGGAACTTCAGAAACAGCTTCCCGCAGGTACACCTAAACCGCACGACAGTTTACTCGTAGCCGGCTCGCTCGTGTTTACACCACCTAAGTACGCTGTGTCCCTTGACGACTATTCACAGTGGTGGAAATGGACTCCGGGTGCGAATTGGAAACATCCCGAGGGTCCAGGCAGCGACATTGAAGGAAAGTGGGATCACCCCGTTGTTCACATTGCGTATGAAGATGCACGCGCCTATTGCGAATGGGCGGGGAAGCGATTACCCACTGAGGCAGAGTGGGAGTTTGCATCGCGAGGCGGACTCGAAGGTCAGCCCTACGCGTGGGGACCAGAGTTCATGCCTGCCGGTCAATACATGGCAAACACTTTTCAGGGAGGCTTCCCCGTAACCAACACAGCTGAAGATGGATTCAAAGACACCGCTCCTGTTCGCAGCTTCCCTCCTAACGACTATGGTTTGTACGACATCATCGGAAACGTGTGGGAATGGACCAGCGATCTTTTCAACGTGAACTACTACTCGGAACTGGCGCGCACGGGCCTTGCTGTTAATCCAAAAGGTCCGGACAAATCTTTCGACCCCAACGAACCCCTCGTCGTCAAATACGTCACGCGCGGCGGCTCCTATCTGTGCGCCAACGACTACTGCGTCAACTATCGGCCAAGCGCGAGACAGGGAACGGCATTTGATAGCGGGCTGTCGAATGTGGGATTCCGGTGCGTTAAATCAGTGGGCAGCGGGCAGTAGGTCAGAACGCTATGTGTTCTATGTGAAAATTCTACGTGGTTCAGTCGTTCCGAGGTCATTTTTTGAACCACATAGGGCACATAGGGTGTTGCCTTAAGCAGACTCTGCCATTACTCAAATCTAAGCGACTCAATTGGATCGAGTCTGGATGCTTTATGGGCTGGATAATAACCCGAGAGCAGGCCGACGAAAATACATACGAGAAGACCGACAATCATCCACAGCCAGGGCACAACAAAATGCTCTACGTCCATGGCGCTGGCCATGAGGTTTCCGATCAGGATGCCCATTACAACGCCAGCAATTCCACCCATCAGACACACAACTATCGCCTCGATTATAAACTGCTGACGAATCCGTAACGGCGTAGCACCAAGCGCCTTTCTTACACCAACCTCGCGCGTACGCTCCGTGACTGACACGAGCATAATATTCATAAGCGCGATAGACGCACCAAGCAATGTGATAAACCCAACGCTGAAACCACCCCAATAAAGTCCGGTGGTAATCGCGTTCAGATTTTCTTCCAGCGTTTCACTTTTTTCTATTTCGAAAGAATTCTCCTGGCCAATGCGATCACGTCGAATGATGCGCATTAGTCCGGTGGCCTCACCCATAGCGTGCTCGAATTGATCAGGATCCCGAACGGCGACCGTCATTGTATAACGGAGTGGCTGTCCGCCAGCCAGCTGATTCGCCACAATGAGTGGAATGTAGACAGAGTTGTCGAAATTTTCTTCAGCGATCTCACCCTTCTTCTTGAGAACGCCAATCACCTTGAACTGGGTGCCCAGCGCAATGATACTGGTGCCGATGGGGTTCTCGTTGCGTTCGTAAAGTGTTTCGTAAATCTTACTGCCGATAACTGCCACGTGAGCGCCGCGATTGATTTCCACCATGGAAAAGTTTCGTCCCTGGTCGAACTCGAGGGCTTTAATCGCCATGTACTCCTCATTGACGCCCCCGATCCCTACGTTGGGATTTGTTTTTTTGGAGAGTCGCTTAACCTCCGCATTCCAGCTTACGTGAGCAAAGATGCAGATGCTTGACGGCACCGTGTATTCACTCATGAAGCGCTTAGCCTCGCTGTACCGTATAAGGGGGTATGTTTTCTCAACAACGCCTTCGCGACTGGAACGGCGATAGGTTCGGGAGTAGATATCGAAGGTGTTCAGGCCAAGAGAACTCAGACTTGCCGTTACGGACTGTTCAATGCCGTCTACGGCAGTAAGAATGCCCACCAGGGAGGTGATCCCAATGGCGACAATACAGGCTGTGAGCACCGAACGGAGCAGATTTGCCTTTATCGACCGCAATCCCTCGCGAATATTTTCCACTAAATCCATGTCCGAACGCAAATAACGGAACTATGCAATACGTTGTTTCCGCAAGCCAGTTGTTACAGTTTGACGGGAAAAATTGTGCATCACCGGCCCAGCCGCCAAAATTAGGAGGTTTTATAGGTTAATGCAGCATCATTGGGTAACTTTGATTCGACACAGCCGATTTGCGCATGAGACCCATTTTTTTGTTCGCTATAGTAGTTTTTGCGGTGACTTGTCGCGCGAACTCCATCCTTATCCCTATGGACGACCGTCAGTCCAACCACCTGAAGGCTTACGGGATCGCATATTGGATACTGAAAATGGACCACGAGGTCGACTGGCTGCTCAACTACCGCGGTGGAAGCTTTATGTGTCAATACCACCCCACCATCCAAAATGAGCTGGTAGTCCGGGGTGTCAGCTATGAAGTTATCTCCGACGCAGAAGCCAATAAGATCATCACGGAGATCGGAAGTCCGGCCGTGAATTACGACGTGATGAAGCTGGAAAAATATCCGCGCATCGCCGTCTATTCTCCAAAGACTGCGCAACCCTGGGATGATGCAGTTACCCTCGTGCTGACCTACGCGGAAATTCCGTATGACGTCATTTACGACGACGAGGTGCTGAATGGAATGTTGCCCAAGTACGACTGGCTGCACCTCCACCATGAAGATTTTACCGGACAGTACGGTAAGTTTTTCGGGTCCTACCAGAACATGCCCTGGTATATCGAAGCCCAGCAGGAAGCAGAAGAGCTTGCCCGCAAACATGGATTCCAGAAGGTGTCTCAGTTAAAGCTCGCAGTGGCCCGCAAGATCAAGGAGTTCGTCGCGGGCGGAGGTTTCATGTTTGCCATGTGCAGTGCTACCGATAGCTATGACATCGCGCTTGCAGCCGATGGCGTCGACATTTGTGAGCACATGTACGACGGCGACCCCGCCGATCCTGACGCCCAGAGCAAGCTCAACTACGAGCATTGCCTGGCGTTCACTGATTTCACACTCGTCCGCGATCCATACAAGTACGAGTTTTCCGACATCGACAATCACCCGACCGAACGGGGGCTGCGGCAGGACAACGACTACTTCACGCTGTTTGAGTTTTCTGCGAAGTGGGATCCTATCCCCACCATGTTGTCTCAAAATCACACCCGGGTTATCAAAGGATTTTTCGGACAAACTACGGGCTTCAAGTCCCACCTCATCAAACCTGACGTTGTCGTCATGGGTGAAAACAAGGAAATCCGCGAAGCCAAATACATCCACGGCGTGCTCGGCAAGGGCTTCTGGACATTCTACGGCGGCCACGATCCTGAAGACTACCAACACCAGGTAGGTGAAGAACCTACCGATCTCAACCTGCACCCCAATTCTCCGGGGTATCGACTGATTCTCAATAATGTCCTGTTTCCTGCTGCTAAGAAGAAGAAACAGAAGACCTAGTTGGCAGTGGGCAATTTAGCAGTTGGCACTAGTACTCAGCCTGGCGGTACTCAGTAGTACTGCCCACTGCCCAAAATCCCCTTCCCGATAGCAGAATCTTTTCTTACATTAACCCGTCAAACAATCCTAACAACTCCTATGAAGTCCCGACGTGATTTTTTGCAAAAAATTTCAGCCACGGCGTTAGCCGTTCCGTTCCTGTCATCGGTAACTGCCCGCGGTTCATCGATCTATGAACAACCTTACGAAGGCCCTGTGCTGAAAGTCGCCATCATGGGACTTGGAAGCTATGGCACGCGCGTGGCTGAGGCTATGCGCGACTGCAAAGCGGCTAAGCTCACGGGCGTGATCAGTGGTACACCGTCGAAGATTGCCGACTGGCAAAAGAAGTACGGCATCCCGGCAGCGAACTGCTACAACTACGAGAACTTCGATAGGATCAAAGACAACAAAGACATCGACGCTGTCTACATCATCACACCAAATGCGCTTCATAAAGATCAGGCTATTCGCGTAGCGCGTGCGGGCAAGCACGTCATCTGTGAAAAGCCGATGGCACTCAACGCGAAGGAAGGTCAGGAGATGGTGGACGCCTGCAAGAAGGCAGGCGTAAAGCTGCTCGTTGGCTACCGAATGCACTTCGAAGCCAACACGCTTGAAATCATTCGCATGAGAAATGCCGGTGAGTTTGGCAAAGTGTTGTTCTTCCAGGGGCTGAGCGGTTTCCGCATTGGCGATCCCGGACAATGGCGGCTATCCAAAGAACTTGCCGGCGGCGGCGCGATGATGGATATCGGGATTTATTCTGTAAACGGCGCCCGCTACATGGTGGGTGAAGAACCCATCTGGGTGACGGCACAGGAGGTCAAGACCGATCCGGTGAAATTCAAGGAAGGGGTGGACGAAACTATTACCTTCCAAATGGGCTTCCCGGGAGGAGCTATAGCATCATGTCTCTCAACATATGCTATGAGTTACCTCGACCGGTTCTTCCTCGACGGAACACAAGGTTTTGCCGAACTGCAGCCCGCAACAGGTTACGGTCCGATAAAAGGCAGAACCAACAAAGGTGAACTGACCCTCCCGCACAAGACGCACCAGACCGTTCAAATGGATGAAATGTCCGCGATCATCCTTCAGGATAAGAAGCCCGTCGTGCCTGTCGACGGAGAAGAGGGATTGAAGGATTTGAGGATAATTGATGCTATTTATGAAGCGGTGAGGACGGGGAAGAAGGTGATGCTTGGGTAACGGGTGCAGCGGCAGCGGCAGAGGCAGGAGTTTCACCAAAACAGAACGTTCTGGTTAACTTCTGCATCTGCGACTGCAACTGCCTCTATTCTACATTTCCCTCAAATATCGCATCAAGATTCTCCAATGCCGCTGTAAATCCTTCCCGGAATCCGAGTTCGATGATTTTGTCAATATCTTCTGCTTTATCGTAGCGGATTACAATATGTACCATTGTTGAATCGTCGTCGGAAGAACGGAAATCTATTTTCCAACGCGATCGTGGCATTTCATTATTGACGTTGCCTTTCTCATCGGTGAAGGCATCGTATATCCCAAATGTTTCTGGTGCACGAATATCTTCATAATCGGCGCGGCACCAGTGGGTGTCGTTTTGCGGGCCTACCATACTGTAAAACCAGATACCGCCATCGCGGAATTCGAGAGACCGCGTAACAGTGCGATACGGCTTCGGAGCCCACCACTGATCTAGCAACTCTTTCTGCGTCCAGGCTGCCCAAACGTCTTCTACCGGCGCGGCGAACTCACGTTCTACATGGATGGCGCGCTTATCCCTGTCTACAGAGAAATTCATTAACAAACTGCGTTTCATGATTTTTTGGGTTTTGTTGTTCTCACTTTTTGCAATACTTCATCAAGTTGTTCAAACCGGGACTCCCACATCTTGCGCAGGGGATCCAGCCAATCGTACACTTCGGTAAACCTTTCCGGTCGCACGCTGCACCGCCGCTCACGCCCTGCCCTCACGACCCTCACCACGCCGCACTCCTCCAACACCTTGACATGCAGTGATACCGCCTGTCGCGTCATATCGAAGCGCGCTGCGATTTCATTGACATTGGCGGGTCTGCTTGCTAGCAGCGAGATAATCTCACGCCGCGTAGGATCCGCTATAGCCTGAAAAACATCCCTTCGGAACTCCATCTTCGATTCTGAATACGTTCTGATAGGCAAGTAAGTGCTTGCTTATATAATATGCAAGGAAATACTTGCATTTTTTGGAGTTCCTGGGTCTACTAGTGAGAGGGGGATTGATTTGCGATTTGCGATTAGCGATTAGCGATTAGCGATTGGGGATTGGGGATTGGTGATTGGCGCTTAAAGGCACAGATGCCGGAAAAGGAAAGTTTTCCTTTTATATTAAAGCAAACAATAAAAACACCAGAATTTGCTGTGTCACACATCCTGAACCCACTACCCCATCGCATTTTAGTCTTCATTGTTCTCCTGCTGTTCGTGCAATGCAAGAAGAACTCGACTGACAATGAAATTGCCGGCGACAGTGACGTGACGATGATCGGCGATTTCCAGATCGCCAGGGGTTTTACCATCGAACTTATTGCCGCTGAGCCTCTCATTCGCGATCCGGTGGATATGGAGATCGATGAGTTTGGGCGACTGTACGTCGTGGAAATGCCCGGCTACCCTCTTGATGTCGGCGGCTCAGGGAAAATCAAATTGCTCAGCGACACCGACGGCGACGGCGTGATGGACAGTGCGACGGTCTTCGCAGAGAATCTCCTGCTGCCAACAGGCATCATGCGATGGAAACGCGGCGTTATCGTAACGGACGCACCGTATGTTTTTTATCTCGAAGATGCCAACAACGATGGCCGTGCTGAAGTGATGGACACATTGCTGACAGGCTTCGCACTCACGAATCCACAACATAAAGTCAACAATCCTGTGTACGGTCCCGATAACTGGATCTACCTCGCACACGAGGGCGCAGTGTCTACCGACTACTACCAGGACATTTTCGGCGATGAGGGGACGGAAATTTTTTATCCCGATTATCCGGATGCTCCACGACTCAGAAGCAATGCAGGAGGTCGATCCGTGCGCTTCAGGCCAGACCGCCGCCAGCTGGAAATGCTCGCAAGTCATACGCAGTTTGGTCAGACGTTCGATCTCTGGGGCAATCACTTTCTCGTCTGGAATGCAAACCACATCTATCACGAAGTCATCGCCGCGCGTTATCTGGAACGGAATCCGAATCTCCTGGTATCCTCATCGACACAATCGCTTTCTGATCATGGTGACGCAGCCGAAGTATTCCCGATAACCGTCAATCCGCAACATGAACTTCTCACTGATGTTGGTGTAATGACATCCGCGTGCGGCCTGATCACCTACCTCGGTGGTGCCTTTCCCCCACCCTATGATGAAAAGGTGACCTTCGTTGCTGAACCGGTAAGCAATCTCGTTCATGCCGATAAGGTCACCCCAAAAGGAGCAACGTTCGAAGCCAGTCGCATGTTTGAGAACACTGAATTCCTGGCTTCACGCGATGTGAAATTCCGTCCCGTCAACTTATATGTGGGTCCGGATGGCGCGCTCTACGTAGTAGACTACTACCGTCAGATCATCGAGCATCCTGAATGGATGGATGAAGAGACCGTGCGCTCCGGCACATTGTATACCGACAGTGACAAGGGCAGGATATATCGAATCGCTCCCGAAGGCGCACCGAAACCTTCCTGGATAAACAACATTAACCTGGGAAGAGCCAGTGCCGATGAACTGATTAGTACACTGAAACACCCCAACTATTGGTGGCGCATTAACGCCCAACGGTTGCTCGTGGACCGCAATGACGCCAACCTCATTCCTGCCCTTGCCGAAATGTGCATGGACCCGGAATCGCCGCTGGGAAGATTGCATGCACTCTGGACACTTGAAGGCATGCAGGCGCTGAACACGGAAATCATACTTCAGGCATTGAGTGATTCAGTCGCCGGAATTCGCGAAAATGCCATGCGTCTCGCTGAACTTCATCTTGGAGAAAATCCGGAACTGGACTCCGCACTCATCAACATGAAGGACGATCCTGATCCGCGCGTACGCTATCAGCTCTTGCTGACACTCGGCTACATCGACTCACCCGAAGCGGCGACAGCACGCAGTGCGATCCTGTTCCGCGACATCGAAGATCCATGGATTAGAACTGCCGCACTGTCGGCCTCCAACCCCGATGTTTCGGGTACACTTAACGCAATGTTATCTCAGTACCGGGCTGACATACCAGGTTACGCTGGAATGATACGCCAGCTCGGCAGCCTCGTCGCAACCTCGGGTGAAGACAACGCGCTGCATGACCTTCTTGTCCGCGCTACAGCAGCGGGCTCAGATTCTTACAACGGTCTTGATGCGGCGCTGCAGGGCATTGCCGAAGGTTGGGAGAGAAAACGTCCGCGTCGCGCACTTGCTGTTCGCGACCAGCAACTGCTGGCTTCAGCATGCCTCAATCATCCCGTTATCACCATCCGACAAGCCTCACTGCGACTATTGAAGGCAAGCGCAACTCACGATGCCGCTTCAATTCGCAGTACACTGCAAAAAGCCGCTGTCATCGCATTCGATGAAAGCGCAAATGGCGGCGAGCGCGCCGTGGCCATCGACATGCTCACACTCGGCAATCCTGCACCACATACTGATCGCCTTATTCAGTTGGTGACTCCAAACCAGGAATTGTCCGTCTCATTGGCCGCGATACGAACACTGGAGACGCTGCGCAGTGATGACTTCGCATCCTACCTCGTAAGCAATTGGGCCATCCTCACACCGCAACTGAAAGATGCCGCGGTGAGAGTGCTGATGACAAGTCATAACGCGACAGCCATGCTCCTTGACGGGATTGCATCGGGTACAATACAAACGTCTGACGTGAGCTGGCCGCGTAAGGTACGACTCATGGAGCACGAGGATTTTGAGCTGCGAAAGAAGGCACGTGATCTTTTCACGCGCGACGATTCAGAGGCGGTAACAGCCAAATACCAGAGTGCGCTGATTGCGACAGGCGATCCGGCAAAGGGTCGCGATATATTTCAAAAGAACTGCGCGATATGCCATCAGGTGCGCGGCAAAGACGGTGTGAATATTGGACCTGACCTGGGTACGGTACACAACTGGTCGAAACAAGCGATACTCGCGTCGATACTTGCACCTAACCTCGCGATATCGAGCGGCTACGAAACGTGGTCGGCAACACTCGAGAGCGGCGAAATCGTCGAAGGCATCATCGCCAGCGAAACAGGCTCAGCCATTACACTGCGCAACGCCGCCGGCGTAGACCGAACGATTTCCCGCCAGGACATCCGCTCATTCAAAGCCGTAAGCATGTCGCTCATGCCTGAAGGACTGGAGGGGCAGATATCGGTGGAAGAGATGGCAGACTTGCTCGCTTTCCTGAAAGGAAACACTTTCCAGTAGGCAGTGGGCAATGGGCATCCCGATAGCTATCGGGAGCAGTAGTACGCAGTCGGCAGTGGGCAAGTGCGCGTTAGCGCCTGTGTCCTTTATAGTCTTTTGGAGGTTTTCACAGAGTTGAACGACTCCGTACAACAGCTTGTGACACTAACAATGAGTCTCTGTGTACCTCAGTGTTACTCTGTGCCTTAGCTCTTCCCTTCAGGGTTACTCATGATGCTATGCTTCCTGCTATACAAGAAATAAACCACCATTCCGATAGCCAACCAGAGGAAGAGCCGCGCCCAGTTTTCCCATCCCAGGCTAACCATCATGCCGAGGTTAAAGAGAATACTCAGCGGAGCGATGATGTAGAGATAGGGCACTTTGAAAGGACGCTTGACATTCGGCTCGCGGCGGCGCATAACCATGACGGCGATGGAGACCATCACGAACGCGAAGAGTGTACCGATGTTCACCAGCTTGGCGATGGTTTCAATCGGGATAAATCCTGCGGTGATCGCGACAGCGGCACCCACGATAGCCGTTCCGCGATAGGGAACGCGGGTACGGGGATGTAGTTCAGCAAAGATCTTGCGCGACAACAATCCATCCTTTGCCATAGCGAGGAAGAGTCTCGATTGCGCCAGCATCTGAACCAGCAATACGGAGGTGAGGCCGGCAACAGCTGCAATGGAGATCAGCCAAACTGCAATGTTGAGCCCGTAGTCGGAGAACGCAGCAGCCAGCGGTGCTTTTACATCCATGTCGGTATACTTAACCATACCCGTCACCACCAGTGACACGGAGATATACAACACGGTACAAATGAAGAGCGACATGAGAAGTCCGAACGGAACATCCTTACGCGGATTCCGTGCTTCACCGGCCTGAGTGCTCACGGCATCGAAACCGATGTAAGCAAAGAACACATACGCCGCACCCGCCATAATGCCGGCATAACCATAAGCCATAATACCCTGGCTGTTCAGTCCACGCGCAGGGATGAACGGATCCCAGTTGGAAGGATCGATATAAAACGCGCCGGCAATAATGACAAAGAGTACAACACCAACCTTAATGATCACGATCAACAGGTTCGTGCTGGCAGCTTCCTTGATACCACGAAGAAGAATGTACGTGATGATGCCGCAGATGACGATCGCCGGAAGATTGATGGCTATCGGCAATCCGAGGATGGTAGGCAAGTGAACAGATGAATATTGCGCCGTGAGTTCGGACATAGTGCCATTCGCCGCAGCGTCTTCCAAAAGCATCCTGGCGGTGTAAAGGTCGTTCGTCAACCATAATGGTAAGTGCACGTGGAATAGTCCGAGCAGCTTGAGGAAATATCCTGACCAACCAACGGCCACCGTTGATGACGCCATGGAGTATTCAAGGATCAGGTCCCAGCCGATGATCCAGGCAAACAGCTCTCCGACCGTGGCGAACGAATACGCATACGCAGAGCCTTCCACAGGGATAATGGAGGCGAACTCGGCATAGCATAGTCCTGCGAATGCACAACCCATTCCAGCGATGATGAATGATATTGCGAGGGCTGGTCCGGCAAAGTCTTTAGCGGCAAGACCGGTCATCACGAAGATCCCGGCACCGATCACAGATCCTACGCCCAGGGCGGTGAGCTGCCATTTTCCCAGCACCCTTCTGAGCCCGCTTTGGAGCATGTCGGACTCATACATTGCCACCGTCTTACGGGCCTTCCATTGCTGCTTCATCGTAGCGAGGTTTAAGGATTACTTCGATGGTCCCGTCTGGGGACTTGCAATGATAAGATTTTTTCCCTTTTAGAAAGGTGGGTACTCCCTTATTTCGGGCCGTCGAGGGCTATTTTTCACCCGGATTGGCGTTGCCGGATGTGATATCAGGTGAGGCCATGCCGCGCTTTACAAAAGTGTATGGGTCAACAAATTCGGCGCTTTCCGAATAGACCGCAATGGGTGTGCGAAGGAGATCAGGTTCGTTTTTTAATGCAATAAGGAGGTCGTTTTCGCTGACAGCTGTATCCCGGTACTTGTCCTGGTACACGTCGGACTCCCTGTCGATCATTTCGGTGGGCGATATGCCCAATCGGTTTGCCACTTCCTTTAATTGTAGTTCCGTGAGGGCATCCCGGGCGATGTCACGTTCCTTGACTACATATCCCCGAAGTGATTTGGCATAACCCAGGGCCTTGCGGTCTGACAACTTCTCCGAGTTGTAGATCAGCAGCATTTCGTTGTCCGTGATGTCCATAAAAGTAGGGCGTTGTAACCTGATAAGAGCTTTCCGCCCTTTTTCGTTCCCACCTCAGACGGTTTTGATGGGTAAATGACAAGAATCAATTTTTCCGTCCCGACTGAACGTAGTCGGCCACCTCACCTACCGGCGCGATCCATACGCCGTTTGCAGGGTCGGCAGCATATGCGAGTAGTTCCTCGAGCATACGAAGACGAGTTGTTTGTGGGCCCTCATCTCCCATCTCATGGCCGGCGAGCACCAGCCACGCTCCATTTTCGCGAGCGCTTTCGATGAATGTCTTGATTTGTGAGAATTCTTTACCGTCCATTTCAATACCCGTCAGCTGCGCGAAGTCGCAGTACAGCGGATCGTTAGGCGCCTCATCCATCCATGTTCGCCCTAACAAAAACATTTCAGCCACAACGGGCACGTAGCTTTTCGTTTCTGTTCCGCGACCAACGAACGTCTGTCCACACGGGTAAGCAAATACTCTTGGCGCTACACCCAGCAACGACTGGATTTCCTTGTTCGCCTGCGTCAACTCCGCCTTCATGTCGGCAATTGAATACGATTCAAGGGCATGATTACGCGACCATGGAAAATTTCCTGAACAAGGATGATGCAATGAATGATTGCCAATCTCATGACCTGAAGCAACCGCCTTCTTCCAACCCTCATGCTGACGACGAACAGCACCTGGCACAACAAAGAACGTAGCCTTCACGCCGTACTTGTCAAGCAACTGCGTCCCTCTCAACACCTGACTATCGCGACCATCATCAAACGTGAGGCTCACCGCCACGCGCTTGCCTTCGGGCCATTGCATTTTGTCCTGTGCGTAGGCTGAGGAGGCGCACAGGGCGAGGATTGACGCGATGCAGGAAAGGATGTACGACGATTTCATGATGTTACGTTGTGAACTTTGAATGTAATCTTAATTGATCTTCATAGCAAGGCATGAGTCGCCTTGCGGCGAGTGGTGGGTTTAAACCGCAGAGAGGTTTTGAACGAGAGACTTTGAACCACATAGGACAAATAGGGTTTTCACATGGGACACATAGGATCGATACGGCTCTGCGGTAAAAAAACAAAGTCGCCTGACGGCGACTTCAAACTCTATGTGCACCCTATGTGCCCTATGTCCTATGTGGTTCCCTACTATGTTAGTATGTAGTTCCCTAAAAGAAGTGCCTCACAAACGCCTCCATCGCCTCATACTCCGCCAGGCCCAGTTGATTGTACGCCTCTGCAGTTGCGCGGTTGCGGTCTTCAGCGCGTACCCAGAACTCGCGTTTGTCATTTCCAGGGAACATGGCGCTATCTTTTTGCGATTGGTGCTTAAATACCGCGCGGCGCTTGCGCATGAGTTCGTCCGGACTGAGCGGAACGGCCATTTCGATCTGGTCGATATCCCATTCCTGCCATGCACCGCGATAGAGCCATACCCAGCAGTCTTTGATCCAATCTCTGTCCTTGAGACGTTCGAGCGCAGCGAAGATGGCAGAGAGGCACACGCGGTGCGTTCCGTGAGGATCGGATAAATCGCCGGCAGCATACACCTGGTGCGGCTTCACTTTGTCGAGCAAGTCGACAATCAACGCAATGTCCTTCTCGCCGAGCGGTTTCTTCTTGACGAGGCCCGTTTCATAGAAAGGCATGTCCAGGAAGTGGATTTGCGAATCGGGAATGCCGACGTAACGGCAGGCCGCCTTAGCTTCTCCCCTTCGAACGAGACCTTTTACTTTCAACACTTCCGGGCTGTCGATCTGACCCGGATGTTTTTCTTTCAGATCGTTAACAATCTTCTTGTAGAACTTCTCAGCGTCTTCTTTGTTAAGACCGAACTGTTCGTTGAAGTCGCGCACGAAATCCGCAAACCGTATCGCGTCATCGTCGAAGACAGCGATGTTCCCTGAAGTCTGATAGGCAACGTGAACTTCGTGTCCCTGGTCGACGAGGCGGATGAATGTTCCTCCCATCGAGATTACGTCGTCGTCAGGGTGCGGTGAGAATATGACGACTCTCTTCGGGAAAGGTTTTGCACGTTCCGGTCTGTAGGTGTCGTCGGCATTGGGTTTTCCGCCCGGCCATCCGGTGATCGTATGCTGAAGTTCGTTGAATATCCTGATATTAACCTGGTAGGCTGAACCGAATTCCGTAATGATGTCGCCCATGCCATGCTCCATGTAGTCATTGTTTGTGAGCTTGAGAACAGGCTTACCGATGTGCTGGCAGAGCCAGACAACGGCTTTGCGAATCATCTTCGGTGTCCAGTCGATGCTGTCGAGCAACCACGGTGTCTTTACGCGAACGAGTTCTGATGCAGCGGCGTCGTCGAGTACCACCAGGCAGTCGCTGTGCTTTTGCAGGAACGATGAAGGAATCTGATCCGTGATCTCTCCTTCGATCGCCTTCTTGATGACCATGGCCTTACCTTCACCCCACGCCATCATTACAACCTTGCGCGCCTTGAGGATAGTGCCTACCCCCATCGTTATAGCTTTGCGCGGCACATTCTCTTCTCCGAAGAAGTCGCTCGCTGCGTCGATACGTGTTACCTGGTCGAGTGTGATCAGGCGCGTGAGCGAACGTTCAGATGAACCCGGTTCGTTGAAGCCGATGTGACCTGTACGACCAATACCCAGGATTTGTATGTCGATACCGCCGAGTTCATCGATGCGGTTTTCATACTCAACGCAGAACGATGCGATCTTATCCTTGGGAAGCGTTCCGTCAGGTATGTGAATGTGATCGCGTGGAATGTCGATGTGATTGAACAGGTGTTCGTTCATGAACCGGACATAACTCTGCAGCGCGTCGGGCTGCATGGGATAGTATTCGTCCAGGTTGAACGTGTACACATGCTTGAAGCTCAGTCCCTCTTCCTTATGCATGCGCACGAGTTCTGCGTACACGCGTGTGGGCGTCGATCCTGTTGCAAGACCCAGTACGCAATGCCGCCCTTCTTTTTCCCGCTCCCGGATGAGTGATGCAATCATCTCAGCAACAAACACGGAACCTTCGACCGAATTGGAGAAAATCCGGGCGGGAATCTTTTCAAAGGAGGTAAGGGTATTGTTCATATTTTTGATGTAGTTGGATCCGTGCAAATCGGCGCCCAATTTATCCAAAAATCCTCGAAATTTCGCTGTGTTATCGGTAACATTTTTATGAACCCCTTCAGAACGGTCATCAACCCCGGTGTGTCAAAACACACCCTTTCCCTGCGCGACAAGATCGTCACTGTGGGTTCGTGCTTCGCAGAGGCTATAGGCGCGCGACTGGGGGCCAACAAGGTGCCCACGCTGACGAATCCGTTCGGTGTTGTGTACAATCCACAATCATTGCACAAGGCGGTTCTTTACGCCGTGTACAATGAGCCAGTGCCGGAAGGTACGTTCCTGGAGCGGGAAGGCATTCATTTCAGCTACGATTTTCACTCGTCGTTCTTTGCAGGGAGTCGCGGCGACTTGCGAAACCGGATTGCGGACTGTCTGGGCGCCACACATCATTTTCTCAAGGATGCTCACGCAGTTATCCTCACGTACGGTACCGCGTGGATCTATACGCGCAACGACACAGGTGAGGTAGTTGCCAATTGTCACAAGATGCCATCCCGGAATTTTACGAAGTCAATCCTTTCTGTCGATGAGATTGTTACCTCCTTTGGCGATTTCTACAAACGGCTGAAGGAATTCAATCCTTCTTGCGTTGTCATTCTGACCGTCAGTCCCGTGCGTCATTTGCGCGACACGATCGAAGGAAACGGTCTAAGTAAGGCCATTTTGCGCGCCGCCTGTGGTACCATTGCAGCATCGTTCCAAGGTGTGGAATATTATCCCGCCTATGAGATCATGATGGACGACCTGCGCGACTATCGTTTCTACAAGCGCGATATGATTCATCCTACAGAAGAGGCAGAAGATTACATCTGGGAACACTTTGTCGCGACTTACTTCAACTCCGAGACACGCGCCTTCTTCGATGAATGGAAAAACATTCGTGCCGCTCTCTCCCATCGGCCATTTCATCCAGGGTCAGCCTCGCATCAATCATTTCTGCGTGAGACGCTTGCTAAACTTGAACGACTGCAGCAAACCGTGAATGTTGAAGAAGAGATGAGATTATTGCGGGGGCAGGTTGAACCACATAGGACATAGGGCACATAGAGGTCACATAGTATTGGTTTGTTCGCGCTTCGGGCCCCTTTAGGGGTCAGGGACGTGCGGAGGAATGGAACCCGACCCTATGTGCATCCTATGTGCCCTATGTCCTATGTGGTTCAAAAAATTACTGACCCTAGCCGCCTAATCCGTAACTTACACCACCAATGAAACCCCGAGTCATCCTGACCGGAATACTCATCATATTAACCGCCGTCCTGCAGGTTCAGGATACGTCAGACATGGACAAACCGCATCGTCATACTAACGCCCTTATCTACAGCACAAGTCCCTACCTGTTGCAGCATGCACACAATCCTGTCAACTGGTATCCGTGGAGCGAGGAAGCTTTGGAACGCGCGAAGAAGGAAGACAAGCCCATCATCGTCAGCATCGGATACAGCACCTGCCACTGGTGCCACGTGATGGAACGCGAGTCGTTCGAAGACGAAAAGATCGCAGAGGTGATGAATGAAAATTTCATCTGCATCAAAGTCGACCGCGAAGAGCGCCCCGACGTAGACCAGGTGTATATGGAAGCTGTCCAGGCTATGGGACTAAACGGCGGGTGGCCTCTGAACGTGTTCCTCACACCGGATCAGAAGCCATTTTATGGGGGCACATACTATCCGCCAAAATCGTGGGAAAAGCTGCTGCGGGATATTGCAAAGGCATTCCGAACACGTCGCGACGACCTTGAATCCTCCGCAGGAGCCCTCACGCGCCACCTCGCGCAAAGCGATGTGGAACGTTTCAGAACGCAAGCCACAGCCACCGAGCTCGTTGAGGACGTGGGTGCCATCACGGCAAAACTTGGGTCGACGTTCGACACCACATGGGGAGGCATGAACCGCGCGCCGAAATTCGTCATGCCGTCTGTCTGGCTGCTCCTCTTACGGTGTCACTATTTGTCTCGTGATGCGGCTATCATGGATCAGATCAACCTTACGCTGAAAAAAATCGCTATGGGTGGCATTCACGATCAGATCGGGGGTGGATTTGCGCGCTATTCCGTCGACGGAGAGTGGTTTGCTCCGCACTTTGAGAAAATGCTTTACGACAACGGCCAGCTCATGAGCCTCTATGCTGAAGCATACGCTGCCACCGGCGATACTGAGTACAAAGAAGTTGTTGAGGGAATCTTCGCCTGGCTGTTGCGTGAAATGACTCACCCGGACGGAGGATTTTATTCTGCTTTGGATGCCGACAGCGAAGGCGAGGAGGGTAAATACTATGTCTGGACGAAAAGAGAAATCGAAGAACACCTCGGTGAGCAAGCGACACTGGTGTGCGACTACTACAGCGTGACTGAGGAAGGCAACTGGGAACACGGCAACAATATCCTGGCCCGGCACGAGACAGATGAACAATTTCTCGCGAAGCACAACCTTACTGCAGAACGCTGGCGCGAGATCCTCACCGGCGTTAAGCATACGCTCCTTCGTATCCGCGAGCAACGGATCAGACCAGGTCTCGACGACAAAATCATCACCGCCTGGAACGGCATCATGATCTCCGGCCTAACACACGCATATCGCGCTACGTCGGATTCCCGCTACCTGGAAGCCGCAACCAAAGCCATGCGCTTCGTCAATACCCATTTGCGTGAGGGAACAAAACTCTATCGCTCATTTAAGGGCAAGCGATCAACGACTGCGGGTTTTCTTGACGACTACGCTTTCGCGATACAGGCCGCCATCGATCTGTATGAAGTGACTTTCGATGAAGCCTATCTGGAAGATGCCGCATCCCTCCTGCGGCACACGATGAAAGACTTCTTCGACGAAAAGGAACGCT
>Ga0207873_1001363_pt1 | contig 23649 bp, 25 predicted proteins | sample BGWIniCompost_FD_187373 | JGI IMG/M metagenome (GOLD analysis project Ga0207873, IMG submission 187373) | Cellulose adapted compost microbial communities from Newby Island Compost Facility, Milpitas, CA, USA - BGW Initial Compost (SPAdes)... ...
AACGCGAGCCCGGCGGTGAGGAAGAGCCGCGTCGCCAGCCGGTGCGCGACGCCGAGCACGGCGCCGGGCGACTGCTGCGGCAACGCCAGGATCTCGGACCACGCGCCGCCGATCGCGATGTAGATCGCCGCCGCCACGATCACGAGCTTGAGGACCGACTTCGCCAGTTCGACGAGCGGCCGCGTGCCGAAGAGGCGGCGCAAGTTCTTGTGCGGCGCGAGGCGGGACCAGTCGGGCGCGATCGGCTCCCACGCCAGCGTGCCGCGCGCCTGGATCGCTCCCACCGCGAGGGCGAGGCCCGAAATGCCGAGGACGACCGGAGCGACCGCGGCGAGGACGATCCAGCCGAATTCCTGGAGCCCCGCCGCCGTGGCCTCGAGGTCCACGGGCGGTACCGGCGCGGTCCCGAAGCTCCCCTCGACGAGCGCGACGAGATCAAGGCCGAGCGCACGGCCCCCGTAATGGACCACGCCCGCGGCGCCGAGGAGCACGAACGCGGTGCCCACCTCGGCGCTCCTGGCGATCTGTCCCTTCCGTCGCGCCTCCTCGCGCCGCCTCGGAGTCGGGGCTTCGGTCCTCTCCTGGAACGATTCCTCCGCCATCTCAACTCCCTCGCAGCGCCTCGATCAGGCGCGACGCCAGTCCCTCGTAGATGCCCGGCCAGCTCGAGATGAACGTCGCCAGGAGCGGCAACGTCAGGGCGAGCACGAGCAGCCCGATCCCGATCTGGACCGGGAACGCCATCAGCAGCACGTTGAACTGCGGAGCCGCCTTGTTCAGGATCCCGAGCGCCAGGTTCGCGATCAGGGCCGCGACGATCACCGGTGCGGCGATGCGCAGCCCGACCGCGAACAGGTGGCTGCCCAGGAGGATCATCTCCACGAGCCCGTCCTCGCCGGCGACCCCGGCGCCCACCGGGATCAGCTCCGTGCTCGCCGCGAGCGCCTCGAGGACGAGGAAGTGGCCGTTCAACGTCAAGAACGTGGTCAGCGCGAACAGGTGCGTGAACTGGCCGAGCGTGGGCACCGTCCCGCCGCTGACCGGGTCGAGGAGCCCGGCACTCGACAGCCCCGTCTGGAGCGCGACGTAGTCGCCGGCAACCTCGGCCGCGCCGATCAGGACCGCGGCGCCGAGGCCGATCGCGAAGCCGATCAGCATCTCCTGGATCAGCGCCGCCGGCGAGACCTGCGGCACCCGGTCCAGGTGCCCCCACGCCACGGGGATGAGGAGCGCCGTCAGCACGAGGAGAACGGCCACCCGGATGGGCACCGGCACGACCCTGCCCGAGTAGAGCGGCGCGACCAGCATCATCCCGCTCAGCCGGAAGGCCAGGAGCGCGACCATCGCCGGGGCGCCGGGGGCGAGAAGGTCGAACGGTTCCCTCATCACGCCACCCTCCTCACGACACCAGCGCCGGCAGGCTACGCAGCAGCTCGGTCGTGAACTTGACCGCCGTCTGCAGCAGCCAGGGGAGCAGGATCAGGAAGATCGCGCCGACGGCGAAGAACTTCGCGACCACGACCAGCGTCTGCTCCTGGATCTGCGTCGCGGCCTGGAGCACGCTCACGAGCAGCCCGACCACGAGCGCGACCGCGAGGAGCGGCCCGCCGATCAGCAGCGAGAACATCAGCGCGTTGCGCGCGAGGTCCACCACGACTGCGTACGACACGCGAGCGTCCTCCTACCGGAAGCTCTCGAACAGGCTCTGCACGACGAGCGACCAGCCGTCGACCAGCACGAACAACATCAGCTTCAGCGGCAACGCGATCATCGCCGGCGGGAGCATGAACATCCCCATGCTCGTGAGGACCGCGGCGACGACGATGTCGATCACGACGAAGGGGAGGAAAACGGCGAACCCGATCTGGAACGCCGTGCGCAGTTCCCCGATCGCGAAGGCGGACATGAGCGTCGTGAGCGGGATCTGGTCCGGGCCGTCGACGGGACCGACCTCGCTCAGCTCGAGGAAGAGCGCGAGATCCTCCTCCCGGGTCTGCCGCAGCATGAACTCGCGGAACGGAACGGCGGCGGCGGCCAGCATCTCACCCTCGGTGATCCGCCCCTCGGTCCAGGGGCGGAGCGCCGTGTCGTTCACCTCGCGCAGCGTGGGCGCCATCACGAATCCGGTGAGGAGAAGGGCGAGTGCGGCCATCAGGTGCGCCGGCGGCGCGGTCTGCGTCCCCAGCGCCTGCCGCAGGAAGTGCAGCACGACGAGGATGCGCGTGAAGCTCGTCATGAGCAGGAGGAGCGTCGGCAGGGTGGTGAGGAGCCCGAGCACCACCACCATGCCGACGGTACCGCTGAGGCGGAAGCCGTCGTCGCGGGCGCCGACGGTGACGCCGATCTGCGGCAGGAGCCGGGAGGCGACGCTGTCGATCGCGGCAACGCCGGGTGTGGTCCCCGCCGTCTGCGCCGCCGCGGGCCCGGCGAGGGCGAGGAGCGCAACGAGGGGCAGCACGATGGCCATGGCGAACACCCCGAAACGCCGCCACCGCCGGGCGAGGCGCGAAGCGACCGAGTCCCGGGCTGGAGACGTTGCAACGGCCAGCGGTGTTACGGCGGCCGAGTACCCGGCGGCCGAGTCCGTCGTCGCGGCAGCCGCCCCCACCGCCGCGGAGCCCGAGTCCCTCCCGGCGGAGCCCATACCGACCCTGGCGATCAACCGGCTCGGAGCCGCCTCGCCGCCCGCCTCGAACGCCGCCAGCTCCCCGGCGCTCAGCTCCAGGACCGGATGCACGCCGCCCTCGCCCATCGAGACGACGACGCCCCGATCGCCGACCCGGACCACGGCCAGGCCCTGCCGCGGGCCGATCCCGACGCGGGCCACCACCGAGAGCGCCGAGCGCCCGGCGCCGTACCTCCCGCCGAAGGCGATCCGGTTCACGGCCCGGAACACCAGCCCCACGCCCACCAGAACGAGGGCCAGGGCCAGTCCCGCGACGAGGAGCGAAGCCATCATCCGTTCGCCCGCCCCTCCGGCGTCTGCGTGAGGATCCGCGTGATCCGCACGCCGAACTGCTCGCCGATCACGACCACCTCGCCCTCGGCGAACCGCCGGTCGCCCGCGTAGATGTCGATCGGCTCGCCGACCAGGCGATCCAGCTCGATGACCGAGCCGCGCGTCAGCCCGAGGACCTCCTGGATCGTCATCTTCGTCCGGCCGAGCTCGACGGTGACCGGCAGCTTCAGGTCGTAAACCGTCGAGATCGGAGCCGCCGTCGCCCCTGCCCCGCCGGCTCCCGGCTTCGAAACCGTCGGCGGCACGGCCGCCTGCGCCGCGCCTGGCTCGATCCGGTTGTGCGTCGTCTCCATCCCGCCTCCAGTCCCGTGCTCGTTGCTACGTTCTCGACTCAGACCTCATCCGTGATGCACACGGCCAGCTTCCGCCCCGTGCGCCGCACCACCGCCTTGAAGCGCTTCTGCTCCGCGATGTAGACCTCGACTTCCTCATCCGGCGCTCGCCCCGTCAGCAGGACTCCGCCCTCGTTCAGCGAGGCGAGCTGCTCAACCGACAGCTCGAACTCCGGCAGCCGCACGTGCACCGGTACGTTCGTCTGGAGGATCGCGGCCTCGACCGCGCGACGGTCCGCCTCCCGCTCGTGCTCCGCGCCACGCGGACCGTGGATCCGCTTCATCCCGGACGACGTGAAGAACTTCTCCAGGACACCGAACGGCAGGCACAGTAGCAACTGGCTGCGCGTCCCGTCCGCCGTCACCTCGATGTTCGCGACCAGCACCGGATCCTCGCGGTTCGCGATCTGGAGCATGTCCGGGATCGATTCGAAGCGCGTGACCTCCAGCTCCAGACGCACGTGATCGCGCCAGATCTCCGAGATGAGCGAGGCGACCCGCTCCGCGGCGATCCGGACCATCATCCTCTCGAGCGGCGTCAGCGCCCGGTCCAGGACCACCGTCGGCCCGGAGCCGCCCAGGAGCCGGTCCACCAGGAAGAAGGAGAACTCCGGCCCGAAGTCGATCACGCCCTGCTGGCCGCCCGAGTCCGCGATGTCGAAGACGAAGGACGCACACGGCGTCGGCAGCGACATCACGAACTCGCCGAAGCTGAACTGCTGCACCTCCAGCAGGTTCAGCTCGACCTGCGCCCGCAGCCGGGTGGTCAGCCAGTTCTCGAGCGACTTGGCCAGCAGGTCGTACATCGCCTCGAGGGACCGCAGCCGGTCCTTCGAGATGCGGCTAGGCCGGCGGAAGTCGTAGACCTGCACGTCCGGCCGCCGGGCTCGCCCCAGCGCCGGGGTCGACGGCTTCTGACCGTCGAACAGCAGGTCGATCTCTTCCTGCGACAGCGTCTCCGAAGTCATGGCGCTACTGGATCACGTAGAGGGGCAGGTACACGCGCACGACCTCGTCTCTCGCGAGCAGATCCGCGACCGCGCCGTGGATCTCGTTCCTCAGCGCCTCGCGCCGCTCCACGTCCGCCAGCTCCTCGACCGTCTTCCGGCCCAGCAAGCGGACGAGCGCATCCCGCACCTCCGCGTCACGCGACGTCAGCTCGTCGGCCGCGGCCGCCGATGCCAGCTCGACCGCGATGGTCACGACGAGGAAGCGCATCCCCCGCGTACCGGCGGGATTGACGACCAGATTCTCGATCGTGTAGAAGGCCCGCTCCCGCGGCGCCGAGGTTCTGCTCTCCGCATCCACCGTGGCGCCCGCAGCCCGCTGACTGGCCAGACCGGGACCGATCACGGCCCACCCCACGGCACCACCCGCCGCCAGCCCGACCGCAAGCAAGAACATCGGCAGCAGCCGGCCCTGCGAAGAAGCGTTCGCCCCGCCGCCAACACTCCCGCCGTGGCTCTCCGTCACGCGCGCCATTGCGCTCTCCCGAACTGTTAGGGTGTGAATGCGTCGCGATTGCGTCGCCCAAACGCATGGGCAGACTCCGTGCCGCAGATCACGGCCGCGCGCCGTGGCGGCAACCGCATGATTTGCAATGGTTTACAGAAACGGCCCGATTTGCGCCGTGAAATGGAGCGGGCGGTAGATACGACCAGGTGCGGAAGGGTCTGCCGGGTCGGGGCGGCGGGTTTTTCCGGTCCCTCGATTCACTTCCTCGCGAGAGGCCCGGAGTCGGGGGATCGGGCGGCCCCACCCGGGAGAGCGAAGCGCGAGCCCTCTCGGGCGCCCGGAACGGACGGCCGCGCGAGGGGTGGCGTGCCACCCCTCGCTCGTCGGAATGTGCATTACCGCTTCAGACTCACCAGCTCTTGCAACATTTCGTCGCTGGCGGTGATCACGCGCGCGTTCGACTGGAAGCCGCGCTGCGCGGTGATCATGTTCGTGAACTCCTGGGCCAGGTCGACGTTGGACATCTCGAGCGCGCCCGAGGTGATCATCGACTTCGACCCCTCGCCCACGAAGCCGAGCACCGCCGCGCCGGAATTCGCCGAGACCTGGTACATGTTGTCCCCGACGCGGATCAGCCCCGTCGGGTTGTTGAAGTCGGCCAGCACGATCTGGGCGAGCGTCAGCGTGACCCCGTTGCTGAAGGAGCCGCTGATGACCCCGTACTGGTCGATGCTGATGTTCTGCAGCTCACCCATGGTGTAGCCGTCCTGCTCGCGCAGCACGGCCGTCGTGGGCCGCGCGAACTGCGACAGTCCGTCGATCCCGCCGATGGTGCCGAAGTCGATGGTGACGGTCTGGTTCGACCCGGTCGGCGCCTGGAAGGTGAAGGTGTAGTCCGCCGAAGTCGGGTCTCCGTCGACGGCGGCAAGGGTGCCGTTGGGCGAGAACTCGAGGGTCGTCGTGCCCGCGGTCACGCCGTCGACCTGGATCTCGACGTTCCAGGTGTTCGGGTCGTAGTTCGGATCCGCCGGATCCATCTTGGCGAAGATGAGCTTCAGCTCGACCTCGTTCCCCTGCTCGTCGTAGATCGTGATCGTGGTCTCCGGCCTCGCCGTGGCGCTGGCGCCCGAGTCCAGATTCCCGCCGATCGAGACGCGCTCCGTCGCGCGGGCGGGCGACTTCTGGCCGAACGGCAGCCGGATGTCCGTGATCGCCTCCTGCAGCACGCCGTCGGGCGTCGCCATCCGACCCTGGACGACGAAGCCGTTGCTGGCCGAGACTAGCCGGCCGTCGGCGTCGAGCTGGAAGTTCCCGGCGCGCGTGTAGTAGCGCGTGGAGCCGTCGGAGACCACGAAGAAGGAGTTCCCCTGTATCGCGAGGTCCGTGACGACGCCGGTCGATTCCAGGTGCCCCTGCGTGAAGAGCAGGTCGATGCTGCTGATGTTCATCCCGAGTCCGACCTGGATCGGGTTGACGCCGCCGCTCACGGCCGCGTCGTCCCCCGGGGGACGGCTCGCGCCCTGGACGAGCTGGGCAAAGGCTTCCTCGAAGGTGACCCGGCTCGCCTTGAAGCCGACCGTGTTGACGTTCGAGATGTTGTTGCCGATCACGTCCATCCGCACCTGGTGGTTGCGGAGCCCGGACACGCCGGCGAAGAGCGATCGCATCATGGTGATCCCCCCGGTTCAAGAGTTGAAGAACACTTCGACGATGTCCTGCAGGTGGAGCTCGAGCGCACCGGCGGCGAGGACGATGCCGCGGTCGGTGTTGCGCACTCCGTCGATACGGACGCGGATGAACGTGTCGGCCGCGACCGCGTTCCCGTCGTCGTCGACGACGTCGACGGCGATGGTGTAGACGCCGTCCTCAAGGCCGTCGGCGGCTTTGCCGACCTCGACGGTATGGCGCCCGGCGGCGAGGAAACCGAGGTCGCGGGAGCCGACTTCCTTTCCATTCGCGTCGAGGAGCTTCAGCCGCGCCGTGCCGCCCGATTCACCGATCTCCACCGTAATGGTCTCGATCCCGTCCTTCCCCACCGCGACCTGGTCGGTGCGGGCGAGGACGGTGCGGCCGAGGACGCCGAGCGCGGTGCCGGTGCCGAGGCCGTGGGCGATCGCCTCGCTGTACGCGTTCTGGACCGCCATCCGCTCGTTCAGCGCCAGGAGCTGCTCGACGCTGCTGAACTGTGCGAGCTGCGCCGCCATGTCCTGGGGCTGCATGGGGTTGAGCGGGTCCTGGTTACGGAGCTGTGCGACCAGGAGCTGGAGGAATTCTTCCTTGCCGAGCTGGCCGCCGGCCGCCGTGAGCGCGGCGTGTCCCGCCGGCACGGTCGTGGTTACGGGTGTGGTCACCATGGGCGCCCTCTCTCGTGGCGATCGTCTTCCGGTGAGCGTCGTCTCTCCTCCGCGTCGTGCCGGTACGCGTCCCGGGCCGGGTCCTCGGCGTACTGGCGGCGATCGCGGTCGGCCGCGCCTCCGTGCGCCGCGGAGGATGCCGGCTCGAGCGGCGTAGCGTGCCCGGCGACGGCGAGACGGGCGACGTCGCCGACCTCAGCGGCCTGCGTCACATGGGCGCGCAACGTCTCGGGCACCAGGCCTTCGCGCCGTAGGGCCTGCTCGAGGGCGTCGATCCGCGAGTCGAGCCGTGCGGCGAGCTGTGCGTCCGGGGTGGAGATCTCGGCGTTCACCGCGGTGCCCCGCAGGTCCACCCGGATGCGTCCGGCGCCGCCACCCCCGTCCTCGAAGCGCAGGACCACGGTGGAGCGGGGCGCGGCGGCCGCGGCCTCCTGGAGCTCGAGGACCTGCGCGACCCTCTCGACGTCCCCGGCGCCCGTCGCGCCGCCGATCTCGGCGGCTACCGAACCGGGTGAAGCGCCACGGGTTGCGACGTCGCCCGCGGCGGCTTCGACGCCGCGCGAGGCCGCCGGGTCGAGCCCGCCGCCATCCGGCGCGTCCGCGGCCGCGATGCCTCGCGACGCCTCCCGCTCGCCTCGCCGCATCGCCCGCGTCGCGGCCCCGAGCTCCGTAGGCCGGACCCGCGCATCATCCCGCGCGGTCCGCGGGTCGGCTTCGTGCCGGGAGGGCTGTCCCGCCCGGGCAAGCGGAGCCACCGGGGCCGCGTGGGCCACCGGAGCCGCCCGAGCCACCGCGGCCACGCGCGCCACCGCTGCCGCATCCGGCGCCGCGACCGGCGCCACGGACGCGACCGCAGCGGGCGTAGCCGGCCGGGCAACGGCGTCTCCGGGCCGGGTGATCGCGTCTCCCTGGCTGGCCATCGCGTTTCCTTGCCGGGCGATCGCGTCTCTCGCCTCGGGCGCCGTGGCTTCCGAGGCCGCCCGAACTTCCGCCGCCGGGCGCGGCAGCTCGACGTGCCCCGCGTCGACGGGGCCGAGCGTGCGCAGCCCTTCCTCCCGGGCGACCTGTGCCAGGCGCGCGTAGCCTTCCGGATTGTCGTAACGGCCGTCGACGAGCAGGTCGGCGGCCCGGCCGTGCTGGTGTGCAGAATCGAGGGTCCAGGTCACGATCGGGCCGGGGCGCGTGCGACCCTGGGCGTAGAGGTACTCCTGGCGCGCGGCGTCCCGGAAACCCTCGACCAGACGGACCTCGTGCCCGTACTCGTTCCGCATCCGCTCCATGACCCGCTCGAGGCGCCGGCGGAACTCCGGGTCCAGGCGGTCGAGCGACGTGTCGATGCGAACCGCCTCGGGCAGCGTGTCCACGTGCGTCTGCACGGTCATGAGCACCGCGGCGAAGCTCGCGGCCTCGTCCCGCTCGGCGCCGTCGGCCGTGCGACCGCGGCGCGTCCGGACTCCGGCCGGCCCGCCGGAACCGGCTAGGCTCGGCCCGGAGTCGACCGCCAGCAGCATCCCGACCTCCGTCATTTCCCTTGACCTCCCAGCACCACGCGGCTCAGCGTCGCGGCACGCGCGGGCTCGAAGTGCCCGAGGATCGCCGCAGCGTTCCGGTCGGACATGTGAGAGAGAATCGCCCGAACTTCATGGTCCTCGAGGATCTCCAGGACGCGCGCCGCATCCCGGGGATCCATCGCGGCGAAGATCTTCCCGAGGCGCGCCGACCCGTCCTCGGACGCATCGTGGGCGTTGGGCCGAAGCACCGGAATCGGGGCGTCCTGCGTCGTCAGGAGCACCGGGCGCCGCGGCGTCTCCGCCGTCGCGACGCCCTCGCGCCCGTCGACGATCGAGGGGCCTGCCGGGACCGGGGTCGTCGGGACGTTCGTCGACTGCGCCTGCTCCGCGGCGGGCGCGCCCGCCGAGTCCGGCGCCGCCGCGGACCCCGCCTCCGTCGCCGGGTCCTCCGCCGGCGCCAGCGCGACGCGTGCTCCGGCGGTGATGGCGGCCCCCAGCGCGAAGCCGACGAAGGCGTTGACCAAGCTTCTATTCATCGGACGTCAGACCTCACCGGCTTCGCCGGCCGCCCGCCGCGCGTGGCGCGTGACGGCGACGTCGTCCATCACCAGCCCCTCCGCGTGGGCGATCACGGCGCGGGCCTGTTCCATGTGGCGGTCGCGGAGCCGCTCTAGCACCCGGCGCTCGCGCAGCGCCTTCTCGTACTCCGAGCGCATCGCGTTCACCCGCTGCTCCGCCTCGAGGCACCGGGCATCCGCCTCGGCGATCCGCGCATCGAGCCGGCCGAGCACGTAGCTCAGATTCTGGAGCTCGCCCACGGGGCCGCCGATGGCGTGAGCCCGCCGGAGCTGCTCGATGCCGGCCTCACGGATCCGGCGCAGCGCCTCGGCGGCCTCCGTCGCCTCCGCCATCCGCCGCCGAGCCTCGCCCAATCGCTGCGCGGATTCCTGTTCCCGCCACAGGCGCAGCTCGAGCACCTTCTGCAGTCGGAACGTAGGCTTCTTCATCGTCTCCCCGGATCAGTCGGGCAGGGTCGCCGCGGCCAGGGACACGAGGCGATCCCGACACTCGCCGAAGCTCGTCCCCTCGTCCGGCCGCTGCTGGAGGAACGAGAGGATCTCCTCCCGCGCGGCGATGGCCACGTCCACCTCCCTGTCGCTCCCGGGCTGGTACGCGCCGACGGCGATCAGGTCCTCCTTCTCCCGGTACGCAGCCAGGAGCTGTTGCACCCGGTTCGCCGCGCGGCGGTGCTCCTGGTCGATCACGCGGTCGCGAACCCGGCTCACGCTCTCCAGCACGTCGATCGCCGGGAAGTGGCCCGAGGTCGCCATCCTGCGGCTCAGCACGATGTGGCCGTCCAGGATCCCGCGGACCGCGTCCGAGATCGGCTCGTTGAAGTCGTCGCCTTCGACCAGCACCGTGTAGATCCCCGTGATCCCGCCCCTGCTGGCGTTCCCCGCCCGCTCGAGCAGGCGCGGCAGCGAGGCGAAGACCGAGGGCGGGTACCCTCGCGTGGTCGGCGGCTCGCCGACGGCCAGCCCGATCTCGCGCCAGGCCATGGCCACGCGCGTCACCGAGTCCACCATGAGCAGGACGTGCTTGCCCTGGTCGCGGAAGTACTCGGCGATCGCCGTCGCGACGAACGCACCGCGCGCCCGCACGAGCGCCGACTCGTCGCCGGTCGCCACGATTACGATCGAGCGCGCGAGCCCCTCCGGGCCCAGCGACTCCTCGATGAAATCCCGCACCTCGCGGCCGCGCTCGCCCAGGAGCGCGATCACGTTGACGTCGGCCGCCGCGCGCCGGGCGATCATCCCGAGGAGCGTGCTCTTCCCCACGCCGCTCCCGGCGAAGATCCCCACGCGCTGGCCGCGGCCGAGCGAGACCAGCCCGTCGATCGCGCGGACTCCAGTCTCGAAGGGCTCGTCGATCGGGCTGCGCTCGAGCGGGTTGAGCGGCGCCGCCACGAGAGGGATCCGTTGCGTCGGGCCTATGCTCCCCCTCCCGTCGATCGGCTGGCCGAGCCCGTTCAGGACCCGGCCGAGCATGCCGGGGCCGACGTCGACGCCGAGGGAGCGGCCGAGGGGCTCGACCGCGCTCCCCGGATGGACGCCGTCGAGGCCGCCCAGCGGCATGAGCAGGATCCCGCGCTCGTGAAAGCCGACGACCTCGGCCAATAACGAGTGCCGGCCGTTCAGGCTCGAGATTCGGCACAGCTCGCCGAGCGCCGGGTCGAGCCCCACCGCCTCGATGACGAGGCCGATGACGCGCGTGACGCGGCCGTAGCTCGCGAAGCGAGGCACCTGATCGATCCGCCGGATCAGCGTCTCAAGCATTGGTCAGGCTCTTGTAGATCCGCTCCAGGGCCAGGTCGATCCGGCCGTCGACGATCCGCTCGCGTCCCTCGACGATGAAGCCGCCCGGCTCGACCTCCGGATCGGCGATCCAGCGCAGGTCGCGCCCGCGCGCGACGGCGACCGGCTCGCCATCCAGCGGCGAGACCGCCGAGAGCGTCGACAGGTCCTGCGGGTGGATCCGCACCCGCAACGGCTGGTCGACGGGGAACTCGGCGACCGCGCGCCGCACCAGCTCCGCGATGGTCTGGGCATCCGAGCGGAGCTCGCGCCCGACGACGTGCCGGGCGATGGCCACGGCCAGCGCGCACATGTTCTCTTCCAGCGTCTCGAGCCACCGCTGCTCGGATGCGCGAATCGCCGCGGCCGCGGCTTCCGCTGCGGCCACCACCCGCGCGATGCGCTGGGCCTCGAGCCTGCGCCCCTCCTCCACGCCGGCGGCGAATCCTTCCGCCCGGCCACGCGTGTACGCTTCGCCGATCTCGCGCCTCAGCGCGTCCAGGTCCACCGGCGGGGGTTCCGGCTCCCGCGTGTCCTGGAGCCGCCACTCCCGCGGCTTCAGCCCGCTGTCCTCCTGGGGTGGGACCACACCCGGCCGCTCAGAGTATGACCTCATCCGCTGCTCCGCCGATGACGATCTCCCCACTCTCCTCCAGCGCGCGGATCGTCTTGACGATCGTGGCCTGCGCCTCCTCGACGTCGCGCAGGCGCACCGGGCCGAGGAGCTCCATCTCTTCCTGGAGCGCCGTGGCCGCGCGCTGGGACATCACGGACCGGATTCGAGACTTCACCTCGTCGCTCGCGGCCTTGAGCGCGAGCGCGAGCTCGCGCGCGTCGACCGACTGGAGCACCCGCTGCAGCGCCCGGTCGTCGAGGCGCACGATGTCCTCGAAGACGAACATCAGGCTCTTGATCTCCTCGCAGAGCTCGGGATCCTGACGCGCGATCCCTTCGAGGAGATCCTTCTCCAGGGACCCGGCGACGTGGTTGAGGACCGCCGCGACCGCTGCCGGCCCCCCAGCCCGCGTCATGTCCTGGGCGAGGTTCACGGTGGCATCGCTCCCGAGCGAGCGCTCGACGGCCTGCAGCACGTCCGGCATCACCTTGTCCATGCGCGCCATTCGGTACAGCACCAGGGCGCCCAGCTTGGGATCGAGCTGCTTCAGCACATCCGCCACGAGCCCGGGCTCGAGATGAGCCAGGATGAGCGAGATCGTCTGCGGGTGCTCGTTGCGCAGCAGCGTCGTGAGCTGCTGCGGGTCCACGTTCCTCAGCACCCGGAACCCCGCAGACTCGCGAAGCTGACTCTCGATCCGCTTGAGGATGACCGCGGCGCGCTGGGGCCCGAACGTCTGCTCGAGGATCTGCTTTGCGTACTCCACGCCGCCCTGGGCGAGGGAGTGCGCCGCTTCTTCCATCCGGCGCCACTCGTCCAGGACCGCCTCGACCACGTCGGGCGGGACGGTCTCGAGGCGGGCGATCTCCAGCGTGATCTCCTCGACTTCCTCGGGCGTGAGCGCCTGGGTGATGGGCTTCGACGCCTCCGGGCCGAGGGCCATCAGCAGCACGGCCGCCTTCTGCCGACCCGTCAGGTCTTCGGCTTTGAGCCGGGCTTCCCGAAGCGCCGTTCTCGCCATCGCCATTCCGTCAGTCTCTCAGCCACGCCCGGAGCACGCGCACCGCGTTGTCCGGCCGCCGCGACAGCAGGTCCGTCACCTGCTCCCGCACCCGGCTCCTGCCATCGCCGATCGCGGGATGCGCCGGCACCTCCACCTCGCCCTCACCGGGGAGACTCCCGGCGGGCCCGCCGGCCGCCACCGCTAACGGCGTAGCCGCGGGCTCCGCCGGCAACAGTGCGCGGATCACCCGCCACGCGAGGATGAACATCAGCACCGCGGCCACCAGCCCGATCAGCGGGCGCTGGAACATGCGCAGCCAGCCGAGGATCCCCGGACCTTCGTCCCGCGCGAACATCACCGTCCCGCGAGGATCGAAGGGCGTGCTGACCACCGTGATCGCATCGCCCCGCTCGGGACGGAGCCCGACCGCGTTGCGTACGAGCGCCTCGACCTGACGCAGCTCATCCTCCGTCCGGGGCACCATGCGCACGCTGTCGCCTTCCACCACGATCCGGTCGTTGACCAGGACCGCGACGGTCAGCCGCTCGATCGTGCCCACGCCGCCGGAGTACGTCTCGATCTGGCGCGTCACGTCGTACGTCGTGTTCGCCACGACCGAGCCCGCGCCCTCCGTGTTCGGCCCGGGCACGATCTCCGACCGCTGCTCCTGCAGCACGACCTGGTTCCCCGGATCGACGGATTGGGTCGTGCGCTCGACGCGGTCGAAGTTGATCGACGCCGACACGCGGACGTTCACGTTCCCGATCCCGACCACCTGGGCGACCAACTCCTCCGCCTTCTCCTCGAGGCGACGCTCGATCTCGCGCTGGTACTCGAGCTGCCGCTTGGTCAAGAGGTCGGTCGATCCCCCTTCCGCCGAAACGGAGAGGAGCCGACCGCGATCGTTCAGCACCGTGACGTTCTCGCTCTGCAGCCCTTCCACGCTGCTCGCGACCAGGAAGCGGATCGCTTCCACCATCTCCTGGGACGCCTCCGCGCCGGGTCGCAGCTTCAGGAACACGGAGGCCTCGGCCGGGCGCTCCGCTCGCCGGAACACGCGACTCTCGGCCATCGCAAGGTGCACCTGAGCCGCCTCGATGCCGCGCATCTGGGAGATGGTGCGCTCCAGCTCACCCTCGATCGCGCGGCGGTAGTTGACCCGCTGAGTGAAGTCCGTCATCCCCCACGCCGGCTGGTCGAACAGCTCGAAGCCGGGGCGCGAGCGGGTCGGCAGCCCCACGCGGGCGAGGAGGACGCGGGCGCGGGCGTAGTCGTCTTCCGCCACGTACAGCTCCGAGCCACCCCGCTCCAGGCGGTACGCTATCCCGGCTTCGTCGAGCCGCGCGGTGACGTCTCCCACCACGTCCAGCGAGAGGCCGGTGTAGAGCGGCACCCAGTTCGGCGCCGTCGCCCAGTGGGCGAAGGCCCAGATCGCCACGAGCGACCCGACGCCCACCAGAACCAGGACCAGGGCGCGCCGTCGGCCCAGCCGATCGATGATGTCCTGCACGATGGGTGGCATAGCCGATCAACGCTCCCCGATCACGCCTGCATCGACACGACCGTGCGGTACGCCTCGGTCAGCTTGTTCCGGATCTCGATCAATAGCTCGAGGGCGATCCCGGCCTCTTCGGTCGCGGCCATGACCGCGTGGAGGTCGACGTGCTCGCCGCGGACGAAGCGGGCGATGATCTCCCGCGCGTCGTCCTGGAGCTGCTGCACGTCGCCCAGCGCACGCTTCAGCGTGTCCGCGAACGACTCGCCGCCGCGCGTCCGGGTCAGACCGTCGACCGGGATCCCGCGACGCTCGCCGATCCCGCCGATCCCCTGCGCTCCGATCCCGCCGATCGACAAAGCCATGGCTCAAACCCTCACGTCCAGACGGCCGCCGCGCACCGGCGGCATCGTGGGCTTCGCCTCGACGCCCGGCCGGTACGTGAGCGGTCCCATCGAGTGCGCCTTCGCGTAGAAGGCCCGCTCTTCCGTGGTCAGCACGCTCCAGAGCACCGGGTCCATCCCCGGCGGCGGCGCGTCGGAGATCGTCCCCGCCGCGGCCGGGCGCTGCTCCGCCCGTGCGACGGCGGCCTCGTTCGCGACGCCCGCACCACGCACCGCGGGATCGGCTGCACCGCGCCCGATCCCCTCGAAGCCGTAACCGATCCCGCCTGCGCCTGTCGCGACGCCGTTGACACCCATTTCGTCCTGCTCCTCAGATGTCGATCGCCCGCTTCAACATCGCCTTGACCGCCTGGAACACGGTGGCGTTCGCCTCGTAGACCCGCCTGGCTTCCAGCAGGTCGATCATTTCCTCGGTGATCCTCACGTTCGGGTACCGGACGTAGCCGGCCTCGTCCGCGTCGGGATGGCCGGGGTCGTAGACCAGCGGACCCTCGGACGCGTCCTCGGCCACGCCCGCGACCCTCACGCCTCCCGCCTCCACCGGCGGCTCGAACACGCCTGGAATCGAAACCCGCGGCGGCTCCACCTCCGGCCCGACGATCGGCGGCACGCCGGGCGCCGTGACGACCACCGGCCCGCTCCGAACCACCGCGCCGGGCACTGCGCCGGACACCGTGGCGGACACGCCATCGACCTGGAACGGCTTCGCCTCGAGCTGCACGACCCTGCGACGGTACGGTCCGCCCTCGGGCGTCCGCGTCGTCTCCGCGTTCGCCACGTTGTGCGCGATCGTCTCGATCCGCTGCCGCTGCGCCGACAGGCCGCTCGCCGAGATCGCCAGCCCGCGGAACAGCGGCCGCATGATCGACCCGAAGCGCACGCCGTCGATCGGCACGATCAGCCCCCTCTCACGCTCGCGCGCACCTGCTCGTAGACCCGCTGCAGCAGGCGCGACATGGCGTCATACCGGATCTGCTCGTCGGCCAGCGCGACCATCTCCGCCTCCAGGTCCACCCCCAATGCGCCGCCGGCCACGCCATCCAGCACCGCGGCGAAGTGGTCGAACCCCGGCGTCGAAGCGTTCGCCACCCGATGCGCGATCGCCTCGGTCCGGCGCATGGACACGTCGAGCCCGCCTTTCAGCGTGTCGACGCTCGTCGACCTGCCGATCAACCCGTGGAGCATGGCGTCATCGCCTCCGCGCGTGGGTTCGTGAAATGCCGCCCCACGCAAAGGCAAGCTCCATTCCACTCGCGCGATGGATCTCGCACGGCGGCGGAGCCAAGCGGCACCGATCGCGCAAGTCGTTACAGAGACGGTTGTTACGGAATCAGGAGAGCACCTGGGTGAGACGCGGGCGCGGGCCGTATGGACACGACCGCGCCCGATTCGGTCCGGCACAGGCGGCAAAGGCGTCCGCCTCCGGGCGGAAGATTGTGCCGCCCGCGCCCGCGGCGAGCTCGGCCCGCCGGTCAGTTCGCCAGCGGATCCGCAGGCTTGGCGTTAAGCTTGTTACGAAGCGTCCGCACGCTGATGCCGAGGAGCTCGGCGGCCCGGGTGCGGTTCTGGCCCGTCGCCTCGAGGGCGCGCTGGATCAGGATCTTCTCGGCTTCGACGAGGTTGAGCGTGTTGAGCACGACCGCGCCCTCCTGTACCGCGGCCGCGGGTGCCGCCGTCGCGTGCGGCTCCTTCCCGTTCGGCGACGGACCCACGCGCGCCAGGCCGAAGCGTTCCTGGTCGAACGCGGAGGGTCTGAGGACGGGGTCGGGGCTCAGGATCATCGCCCGCTCGATGGTGTGCGCGAGCTCCCGCACGTTGCCCGGCCAGGAGTAGGCCTGGAGCATCTCGATGGTCTCCGGCGCGATCCCGTGGAACTCCTTGCCGAGCTCGCGAGCCACGCGCTGCGCGAAGCGATGGGCGAGGAGCGGGATGTCTTCGCGCCGCTCCCGCAGCGGCGCCACCGAGATCGGCACGACGCTGAGCCGGTAGAAGAGGTCCTCCCGGAAGTTGCCGGCCTGGACCTCGGCCGCGAGGTCGCGGTTGGTCGTAGCGATGATGCGGACGTCGACACGGATGGGCGTCGTGCCGCCGACGCGCTCGAACTCCTGCTCCTGGAGAACCCGGAGCAGCTTGGCCTGGAGGTCGAGGCGCATCTCCGAGATCTCGTCCAGCAGGAGCGTGCCCCGGTGCGCCCGCTCGAACGCCCCCTTCACCTGTTTGATCGCGCCCGTGAATGCCCCCTTCTCGTGGCCGAAGAGGATGCTCTCGACGAGCTGGTCCGGGATCGCTGCGCAGTTGACGGAGATGAACGGACCGTCGCGACGGTCGCTCGCATTGTGGATCGCGCGCGCGAGGAGCTCCTTTCCGGTTCCGGATTCGCCCTGGAGGAGTACGGTCGCGCGGGTGCGCGCGACCATGGCGACAGTCTCGAGGATGCGCTTGAACACGGGGCTCTCGCCGATCAGCTCGCGCTCAGTCCGCAACTGGCTGACCTCTTCGCGAAGCGCGGCGTTCTCCCGGCGCAGGCGGCTGAATTCCAGCGCCTGGTCGACGACCAGCTCGAGCTGCTCGGCGCGTACCGGTTTGGTGAGATAGTCGATCGCGCCCGCCTTGATCGACGCCACGGCGTGCTCGATGGTCGCGTACCCCGTCAGCATGACGAGCGGAATGTCGTACCCCTGCTGCGAGAGCCGGTCGAGGAACTCCAGCCCTGTCGCATCGGGCATCCGGTAATCCGATATGATCAGGTCCACGCCGCCGCGGCTGAGGACGTTGAATGCCGCCTCCACGTTGTAGACACCGATCGCCTGGTGTCCGGCGCGCTGGAGCAGCGTCTTCAGGACCTGCACAACGGGGGGCTCATCGTCGACGCAAAGGATCGTTGCCATCGTTCTCCGGGGATCGAGGGATCAACACAACGACGGTGGACCGCGACGCTCGGGCGGTCGACGTTCATCCTCGAGGGTGCCGCCTCGGCGTCGTACTCAACTTTCTCGAGTCAGGCGACGATACTGCAGCAAGAGACCCGACCCGGCAGCCACAGGGCTTCCGGGCGTCGAAACCCAACGGCGGCGGCGATGTTGAGGATCACCAACAGCCTGCTCCAACGCCAGACTCTGACGGACTATCAGTCCGCGCTTCGCTCCATCTACGAGGCGCAACGGCAAGTCGTCTCGGGAACGCGCATTCACCGCCCGTCGGACGACGCGGTCGCCGCGGGCGCCGTGATTCGCACGGACGGTCAGATCCGCGCGATCGAGCAGTACCGGCGCAACATCGGCGCCGCCCGGACCCGCCTCTCTACAGAAGAGACGGTCCTCGACGGGCTGACCAACCTGCTCGCCCGCGCGAAGGAGCTCGCCGTCGCCAACGCCACCGGCACCGCGAACGAAGCCACGCGTGCCGCCGCGAAGGCCGAGGTCGAACAGATCTTAGCCGAGGCGGTCCGCCTGGGCAACACGAAGGTCGCCGGGAGCTACCTCTTCGGAGGTGTGTACAGCGACCGCAAGCCGTTCGACGCCTCGGGCGCCATCGATCCCGACTACCCGCCGCGCGACGAGACCGGCCGGCAGGTCGAGATCTCGAGCGGCAGCCTCGTCGCCACCCAGCACGACGGCGAGACGGTCTTCCTCCAGAGCGGCGTCTTCGCCGCGCTCCGCGAGCTCGCCGACGCGCTCGGGGCTGACGATCAGGGCGCCATCGCCGATTCCATCGCGTCGATCGACCGGGCCTTCTCCGCGATCCAGGACCTCCTCGCCGAGGTCGGCGCGCGCCAGAACGCGCTGGACCTGGCGGAGGCGAACCTCGAGGCGTGGGACGTACAGCTCAAGACCTTCCGGTCCGACCTCTCCGAAGTCGAGCTGGAGGATGCACTGACCCGGCTGATCCATCGTCAGACAGCGTATCAGGCCGCCCTGGCCGCGAACGCTCGTATCCTTCAGACCTCGCTAACGGACTACCTGTGATGATGAACGCCACCGCAACCGCAGTCCAGCGCACCACTTCCGTCGAGACGTACGCGAGCGGCGACGGGAACGAGCACCGGGGAATCCGGCGCCTGGTTCACTTCCGCCACGGGCTCTTCGGATTCCCGGAGCACCGGCAGTTCGTTCTCCGTTCGACGGATCACGAAGGGCTCTACTGGCTCCAGTCGGCCGAGGACGACGCGCTCGCGTTCCTCCTCGCCGACCCCTTCGTCTACGTCCGCGATTACGTCGTCGAGCTTCACGACTCCGAAGTCGCAGAGCTCGAGACAACGGCCGCCTCGGATCTCGTCATCCTCGCCATCGTTACCCTCCCCCGCACGGCCGGCGGGTCGTGCACCCTCAACCTCCAGGGTCCCCTCGCCATCGACCTGCGGACAGGGCGCGCGAAGCAGGTCATCCTCCCCGATTCCGAGTACGGCCTGCGCCACCCCGTCGACCTGGCCCGCCGCGTCGACGCCTGAACCGCGGCGGGCCAGGTCCTATCGGTGGGGCTCCCGGGGGACGGACACGGCGGGCAACCCAGACCCGTCCGCCGACACGGGTCCGTCCACCGCCGTTGGCCCGCACCGACCGACACGGACCCGCGCAATGACATAAATATGCCGTCTGACAATTCCCTGGCTCTTCCCTGAGTCTCCTCTGGCGTGTAATCAGTCCCGCGAGGCGACCTCTTCCAGCCGATCGAGCAGCACCTGGAAGTCGAACGGCTTCCTGATCACCGGACAACCGGTCTCCGCGCCGATCTCTTCCACGGATGCGCGGGACGGGCCGCCCGTCAGGATAACGGTGCGGCGGAGAAGGTGGGGAAAATCTCGGGCCAGTTCCCGGAGGAGCCAGTAGCCTGTGCCGTCCTTCATCTTCAGGTCGGCGATCATCAACTCGGGCGCGTCGCCGGATAGGATCCGGGCGAGCGCGCTGCGACCGCTCCACGCCTCCCGGACGACGAAGCCCGCCTTCTCGAGGAAGGCGCGGACCGCGCTCCTCAACCCCTCATCGTCGTCGACGACGAGGACCGAGCGCGATCGGCCGACGTTGGCGGGAGAAGTGATCGATGTTGGGGCGCCGGACGACCCGGCGGCCTGGGGGGCGCGGTCGAGCGGGGCGCCCGCGTCGGAGCGGTCCCGTCCGACCAGGAGCACGCCAACCGTCCGCTCCCCCCGGGAATCGAGGTACGGTACCCCGACCAGGAACGCCCGGAAGCGCGTCCCGTCCTTCCTCACCATCCACGGGTTGCCTTCCCAGCGGCTGCCCGCCGCCGTCTCATGCCGCAATTCCTGCAGCAGCCCACGCCCGCCGAGGCCCCGCGCGAAGAGGAACGACGCCTCCCGCCCCAGGCACTCCTCGATGCTGTACCCGAAGATCCGCTGCATGCCCGACGAGTAACGGACGCAGCCCTCGGCGTCGAGGAACAACACGAAATGATCGGGGAAGCTCTCCAGCGCGAGCTGGAGATGGCGGACCTCGCCGGGCAGCGCACGGGATTCCGCCGCGTCCGACAGGAAGACGTGGAGGACGTCGGGCGCCTCATGAGTCCTCGCGGCGACGGCCCGGACCGTGACCGCCAGTCGCGGCCCGTAGCCGCGCTCGAATCGCGCTCTCCACTCGACCTCGCCGCCCCGGAACGCCTCGAGGAAATTGGTCTTGCTCTTCGACCGATCCTCTCGCGCGATCCAGCGCAGGACGGGCACACCCACGAGCTCCGTCCTGGATCGCGCAAGCCGAACGCACGCGGCGCGATTGCAATCCACGACGCGCCCCTGCCGATCCACCGTCAGGATCGGCACCGGCGACGATTCGTAGAGCTGGTGGTACAGGTCGTCCCGGGTCATTGCGTCGTGCTGCAGGGGCCGACCCGGATCGCCTCGATGGGCAGGCCGGCGGGGACACGCACCGCGTATCCGTCCGGGGCCATGAGGAGGAGGGAGTGGCCTTCGGCGAAGAGTGCATCGATGGCGATCTCGAGCTCGCGCAGGTCCTCCGTGCCGAACCGGCTCGGAGCGATCCATCCGCTGAATGTCCCGCCGTACATGACCTCGATCACCACGAACGCGCAATCCGCCGCCCGGCCGGGTTCGACTCCGTGCGCCCCGGCGACCGGAGGCCGGCCCGGCGCCGGGGCCGAGGGCCAGGGGCTGGGCGTCCGCCACCAATCCTCCGCGTACCGGCCGTCGAATCGGTGCAGCGGCACGTACGGCCAGCCCCACGGCCAGTCGTACGGCACATCGATCCGGAGCCACACGCGGTCGCCCGGCCACGCGTGCCTGCCCGGCCATTCCGGGCCCAGACGATACGACCGACCCCGCCGCGGGCCGATCCCGTAGCCCCAACCCCAAAGTGATGCCCGGGGCGCCCAGCCTCGCGACGCGTGGCCCGGTGCCCGGCCCCACAGCGCACCGTGCCCCCGGCCGCAGAGCGCAATCCCGGACCACGCCTCTGACGTGCGATGCCACCACTCCCACGGCGCTCGATACGACCACCCCCACGCCGGTGGCGCGCACACGCCGACCGGCCAGGCCCACCCTGGCGCGCCCTGCACGCCGCCCGCAGCGGCGTCGCCTCGCCGCTGCCGTTCTAGCGCGGCCCGGCGTGCGGCGTGCCGTTCCACCGACGCGCGCGATTCGTCCGGCAGCGGGCTCCCCTGCCGCGCGGCGACCGGATCCGGGGCGGACAACACGAGGGCCATCGCGATGGCGGCGGTCACGCTCCACGGCCGCGGCACGAGGCCCGGGCGCGCCGGCCTCCGCGTCCGCCGCATCGGTTGCGGGCGGCAGCGCCCGCGGACCGAGCCGAGCGGGGCGAGTTTCCAAGTGCCAGGCACCATCGTCCGTCGCCCTCCTTCGCCGTCGAAGGGTCGCCGCCGTTCGCGAGGAACGGTATCCATATACAGTATGGGCACGACGGCGGCCGAAATTCAATCGCGTCGCCCTGCTCCCTTCCCTTGACCCGCTTTCCGACCGGAGACTACGTTGACCCCATGGCCGCGGACCGCCCGGCCGCCCAAGCCATCGCAAGACCAGAAGTTCGGAGAAAGCAAAGATATGCGACCCGGAACCGCCCTCCTCCCCGTCCGCGCCGGAGCCGCGCTGGCAGGCGCCCTCACGCTCGCGGCGATCCTCGCGCCCACGGCGCGAGCGCAGCAGACGACGTCGCCTGCGCGCCCGGTCTTCGTCGACGGGCAGGCGCAGATCGTTCCCGCGTTCGCCGATTCCACCACCTGGATCCGCGAGGAGCTCTGGGTCGAGACGGAGTTCGACACGGACGGCGACGGCCGGCGCGACCGCGTGCACGTGTCCGTCGTCCGGCCGCGGCAGACGGAGACGGAGGGGCTCAAGGTCCCGGTCATCTACGAATCGAGCCCGTACTACTCCGGCACGGCGGGCGGCACAATGGAGTTCTTCTGGGACGTGCACCAGGAGCTGGGCGCGCCACCCCCGCCGCGAAAGGCGGCCCCGTTCATCGAGCCCCGCATCCGTCCCTACATCTCGAACACGCACGTCGCCGACTGGGTGCCCCGCGGCTTCGCCGTCGTCCATTCCGAGGCGCCGGGGACCGGGCTCTCGCAGGGGTGCCCCACCGTCGGCGGCGCGCCCGAGGCGCTCGCGCCCAAGGCCGTCGTCGACTGGCTCAACGGCCGCGCCCGCGGTTTCACCACCCCGGACGGCGACGAGGAGGTCGTCGCCCACTGGAGCACCGGCAAGGTCGGCATGATCGGCACCTCCTACAACGGCACCCTCGCCGTCGCCGCGGCGAGCACCGGCGTGGAAGGACTCGAGGCGATCATCCCGATCGCGCCCAACAACTCCTACTACCTCTACTACCGGCAGAACGGGCTCATCGTCCACCCCGGCGGCTGGCTGGGCGAGGACATCGACGTCCTCTACGACTTCATCAACAGCGGCAACCCGGAGCGCCGCGCCTACTGCAACGCCACCATCCGCGATGGCGAGATGGCCGCGGGAATGGACCGCATCTCCGGGGACTACAACGACTTCTGGGCCGGACGCGACCTCCTGCGCCAGGTCGACGGGATCCGCGCCGCCACGCTCATGGCCCACGCGTTCAACGACTGGAACGTCAAGCCCGAGCACAGCGTGATCGTGGGCGAGGCCCTCAAGGCGCGTGGCGTGCCGCTCATGTACTACTTCCACCAGGGCGGGCACGGCGGGGCACCGCCCATGGAGCTGATGAACCGCTGGTTCACGCGCTACCTCTACGGCATCGAGAACGGCGTCGAGAACGCCCCCCGCGCCTGGATCGTCCGCGAGGGCCACGACCGGCTCCAGCCCACGCCGTACCCCGACTACCCGCACCCGGACGCGGCGCCGGTCACTCTCCAGCTCCGTGCGGCCGCGCCGGGCGCGGACGGGCTCAACGGCATCGGCGAGCTCGTGCCGTCCGCCACGCCGGGCCAGGGGACCGAGTCCCTCGTCGACGACGTCTCCTTCTCCGGCGCGGAGCTCGCCGCCGCCGAGCGCTCCGGCCACCGGCTCCTGTATGCGACGCCGGTGCTCACCGAGCCGGTCCACATCTCCGGCACGCCGCGCGTGACGATCCGGCTCGCCTCGAGCAAGCCGGCGGCGAACCTCTCCGTGTGGCTCGTGGCCCTGCCGTGGGAGGGCGGCCGCAACATCACGGACGACGTGATCACCCGCGGGTGGGCGGATCCGCAGAACCGCGAGTCGATCCGCGAGAGCGAGCCGCTCGTCCCGGGCCGCTTCTACGAGTTGACCTTCGACCTCCAACCCGACGACCAGGTGATCCCGGCCGGGCAGCGGATCGCGCTCATGATCTTCTCGAGCGACCGGGACTTCACCCTCTGGCCCGAGCCCGGGACCGTGTTGACGGTGGATCTCTCGGGCACCCGGCTGGAGCTGCCGGTCGTGGGAGGCGACGCGGCGCTGAGGCGGGCGTTGGGGATGTAGGGGCCGCCGCCCCCCGCCCCCACCCCGGGGCTTAGGGCTTAGGGGTTAGGGTTTGGGTAGCCCCCCAGCCCCTAAGCCCTAAGCCCTACGCCCTAAGCCCTAAACCCTAAGCCCTATCCCACCTCATACAATCTCTCCCTCTCCCCGTACCGCTTCTCCAGCACCGCACGATAACGCTCGTTAACATCCAATGCCAGC
>Ga0207873_1001364_pt1 | contig 23647 bp, 21 predicted proteins | sample BGWIniCompost_FD_187373 | JGI IMG/M metagenome (GOLD analysis project Ga0207873, IMG submission 187373) | Cellulose adapted compost microbial communities from Newby Island Compost Facility, Milpitas, CA, USA - BGW Initial Compost (SPAdes)... ...
CATAAAAAAATTTTGTCTATTTTGAAGGGATTTGTATAAACCCAATAGAATAAATATAGAAGAAGTAAAATTACACTCCCAACAATGAGAATAAATGTATTATTTGATCTATCCAGTTGCAATAAGCCTCTAAACAAGACCAGAAAATAAAGTAAATGATCAAACCTTATTCTATTTAATAAAAGTGATTTTCCCATTAAATAGAATAAATTAGCTACCCAAAATATACCTTACCCACTTTGTCATCTAGAACGATTGCATGAATATTATCATTGTCAAGATCAGTATAGTCCCATCTTCGGGGAGTCATAAAATCTTTACCATAATGATATGATAGATATTCCTCGGTATTCGAGGGAATCAAAAACTCTTCATCTTTAAAACTAATTACCTTAAAATTTTTCAGAGGCATATATTGCTCGATTACCCTCAGTCCACCCTTTTCCTTAATTGACTTTGTTAATCCTAAACCAGGAAAATTTGAAAAGGAATGAACTTTAAATAAGTGCGAATTAAATTTACTATAGCAAAATAAATCAATCTTTATACCCTTTTTAATAAATGATACTTCCAAACCGTATTTTCCTTCATCAATGACAATTTTTCGATACAATTTGAACCCTTCCTTATAAAAAGCATTGTCAACTTTTTCCGTATATTCTGAAAGATACATGCCCAAATCCATATCTAAATCATTTTCTATAACATCACCCTCCCTATAAATTCCTAATAGAGTTCCAAAGTCTATCCAAAATTTTACCTTTGATGAATCTAATGCCCTTTTCGCGGAAACAAGAATTTCAAATGAATTCCTTTTGAAATGCTTCTTAAAGAGAAGAGATTTGAATGTTTTTAAAGTTAATATCCTATAAAGAGCTCTAACCAAATGATATAAAGTTCTATACTTTTTTATATGAACTATAAACTGCTCTTGAAATATTCGAATATTTGATCGCATCACAAATTCTTATACTAAATTAATAGATCAATTTATTATTTTAATGCCGAATCCTTGAGTAAATTTTTCTATAATCGATATGATTGCTGTTGATTCTTTACAATTTAACTTATGAGAATTCCCTTTATTTCTATTTATATATGATAAAAACTCACTAATCTCATACCTTAATCCATCGCCCTCAAATTTATTGAAAAATTTCATAGTCTTATTTAGATCTTCATACCTTAATTCAAAATATTCGGTTTTCCACCAAGGTGCTGGCACGTATGCATACCCTTTTGTTCCGGAAATCACTAGCTCACCTTCAGTTTTTACTCCTAACCCAACCTTAAATGAAGCAATTCCACTATTATACTGAATAAAGCCTCGCGTAAAATGATCTATATTATTTTTTTTGAATGAGTAAAATTGGACGTCTTTATAATCTATACCAAAAATTTTAATAATAGGTAGCAAGGTATATGATGCTAATTCGGTGATACTCCCCCCAGCATTAGTATCTGATAATTCTCTTGATTCAATGTTTACTAATTTTGTGAATGATGCATCTATATCTTTAACAACTCCAATAGCCCCACTTTTGACTAAAGCTAATAATTGTTGAAAAGCAGGCGCATAGGCGGTCTTAATTCCTTCCATCAGAATTAAATTCTTATTATGAGCTAGTGTATATAATTCCCTAGCTTCTTGCGAATTCAGAGTCATTGGCTTTTCACAGAGTACATGAAGATTATTTTCTAGTGCATCCTTAATATATCCTCCATGTGTTTGATGAGGTGAAGCAATATAAACCGCATCAACTTTTTTGTAAAACTCTGAGATCTTATCTGTATAAAAATTCAATTCGTGAACTTCACAGAACCTCTTGGCCGAAGATAGGTTTGGATTAAAAACACCGGCAACATTGATCCCACTAACATACTTTGATTCAGGTACAAATCGATGTGCAATTCTTCCTGATCCAATAATTCCTAAATTAATTAATCGCCTTGATTCATTCCGAATTTGAGTACTTGAAATCCCTTTTGTCCTTTCAATATATACAACTTCACAATATTCCTTAAGATAATCGAACTTTCCCTTCCAGTCTGATCCAATAGCAAAAATATCCACTTCATATCTTTGAATATCATCGATCTTTTGACCTTCATATTCTTCAATTATTATTTTATCGGCTAAGCCAGTATTGTATATATCCGTGACTCTTTCAACACAAGATTTTTGGACATTCAGTTTACCTCTTGCTCTATCATAATTTTCTGTCGTAACGCCTACAATTAGATAGTCACCTAAAGCTTTCGCACGCATTAATAAATTTAGATGACCATGATGCAGCATGTCAAATGTTCCATATGTTATAACTTTTTTCATAATATTACTTTAATATACCTTTATTTTTACTCCATGAACATGGCGCTTTGCCTGTGGTGGTATATTCATATATTCTCCATATAGATCTTTCAAATAATTGTGAGGCTTTCCAGGACCTAGAAAAAATAATCCCTCAAAACAAATCGGTTTAGTAGGAAAAAGATTTGACAACTTCAACCTCGGCGCTATATTTGTGCCATAGCTATGAGAGAATTTTTCGTGATTTGAAAAGATTGAACAAACCCTTAAAGTAATTACTATACTTTTTATAAGAGGCCAGGCAAAATATGCAATAATTCTTTTTATCGTACTACCACCAATATTTCGCTTCACCCTAAAAATTCTCACATAGTAAGAATCTATAAATTTTTTAACTCTGTATGATAATATTCTTTCTATAGGAAATATATCTAAAAATAATCCTTTATATTCTAACTGGTCTCTATTTTTATTTTCTGCATACTCTATATATGAATTCTTGTCGACAACTCTTATATACATTTGATAATATCCTTTATCAGATTTAGGGATCTGCAGAGCATATTTGTCAGGAAGTTCATTCTTGAGAATTTGTTTAATTTTTTTATAATCCTTTTTCATTACATCTATATCAACATCATCATCCCATGGAATAAATCCACCATGTCTGACAGCTCCTAAACATGTCCCCCCACTTAAGAAATATGTTATATCATGATTCTTAAAAATTTTATCAACCTCAACAAGAATTTCCAAAAGCCTTATCTGAGCTTTACGCAGTTCCGTACCTTCGCCGTTATATTTCGCATAATCATTTATCATCTTCATGAAATGATTTAATTGTTCTTAGTAAACCATCTTTAAGGTTTACAGTAGGTTTCCAACCAAGATTTTCAATTTTAGTCGTATTTAGTTTTACCCGGGGATAATTACAATACCCTTCTACTGAGGTGTTATTATCAGCAGGGAACACTCTTTTATTATTGCCCATAATACTCTGAATATTCTTTGCTAAATTTATTATATTAATTGGTTCTAACTCATTAGATATATTATACGCCTCATTATTAATTCCTAAAATTAAAACAAGAAATATTGCTTCTAATGCATCAGAAATATAACAAAAAGATCGCTCTGCTAAGCCGGGGCTTTTTAAATATATATCTCGATTGTTGATAGCAGCATAGATCAGGTCTGACATTACTCGACCATCATTTTTTATCTGCATACCGGGGCCATAAACGTGGGAAATTCTTAATGAATTAAAATTTACAGATCCTTTCTTTGAATAAATTTTCAATAGAGTTTCAGCGATTCTTTTGCTTTCCGGATAACAAGAACGTGGGTCAAGGGGATTAATGATCCCCATTTCATTCTCATCTAATTCATCTTTATTCTCCACCTTTCCATAGATCTCACGCGTTGAAGTAAATATAACCTTTGTGGTTTTGGCTCTTGTTGCAAAATCTAAGACATTGATTGTTCCTAAAGTATTAGCTTTAATTATTCCAACTGGATCGTTGACAATTGAATAAGGACTTGCAGAGCTTGCCGAATGAAAAATATAGTCCATATCATAATCAAGATCAATTCGATCACACACATCCTGTACTAAAAATCTTAAATTTTGTGTTTCCGCGCCAAATAATCTAACTAACTTTTCCGCATTTCTTGCTAATAAAAATATTTTAATATTATAATTATAGCGTTCGTTCAAATACATCAACATAAATGAAAAATAAGAGGCAAGCATTCCCGTGGCACCAGTTATTAGAATATTAGAATTCCTTAGTTGATGCCAATCAATCGAAGAATTATATATTTTATCTAAATCTTCTTGGATAATTAAGTTATGAAATCTCATTGCTTTGAACCTTATATTCCAAAAATTTGATTTGCTTCCCTTGCTTCCAATATTGCTTTAAATATAAAATAATCTGTTGGTGTTGTTATCTTTATATTTTCTATGGGGCCCTCAACCAAGCTAATTGATTGATTGTACATTTTCATTAAGGTACAAGAATCAATAGAATTAAACACTCTATCATTAATAGCCTGTCTATGAACGGACAGAATATTAGACAGTAGAAAGCTCTGTGGAGCTTTTGCTAATTTTGAAGCAGATCTTTCAGGAATATCAACAATGGAGAGATTATCGTCGACAACAACAAAAGTTTCAACCGTTGGGGCAATAGTTATGGCTGAACCATATTTTTTAACCTGATTAATGTTATCCGTAATTGTTTGGTTAGTAATTAATGGCCTTACACCATCATGTATTAGAACAATTGAATTAGGCGGAAAGTGCTTTTCAATTGCTACTAAACCATTGTAAATCGAAATTTGACCAGTCTCACCACCTGGTACGATCTCAATTACTTTACTAATATTGAATTTTGTAATTAGATCTTTTAGATAATCAATCCATTCTTTTACACAAGAGATGATTATACCATCAATATCAGGATGATTATCGAATATTTCAATTGTATAAATTATAATTGCCTTTCCATAAAGCTCTAAAAACTGTTTGGGTTTGGCTTTTGAATTCATTCGAGAACCAACACCGCCAGCAAATATCAATGCAACATTCATTTTAACTCATTATTTTTACTCTTTGCAAAATATCCAATATACTTGATTGTATTGTCATTTTATATATTTTCTGTTGCTCAAGATCATACCCTTTATCAATTGCATCTTCAAGTATATCAACAATATGTTTACTATGAAAATTATTGCAACTAATAAAACGATGTGAATACCCAATGTTTTTACCGAACTCTAGTAATTTACCATTCCAGACTAATCCTATAGCAGGAATGCCCAAAGAATAAGCTATTATGCAAGCATGTAATCTTGCAGCTATAATTGCCTTAAATTTCGATATATTCTCTACTAGTTCATATGCACTCTTGGGAACTAGAATCTCTTTGAAATTAAAAGGTCTACCTATTTTCTTATAAATAATCTCTACTAGTTCAACATCAGCAGGAAGTCCGTTCGTGAAAAATACCCATGGGATATTTCTTGTTTCTAACTCTAAAATAATGTTTACATATAAATTGATTATTGCATTTCTTGATAAAGGGATGCCATTATCTTTAAATATTCCACCTCTTATCAGGCCAATCCCAATTAAATCAGAGTTGCTACTCTTTTTAATTTGATAAACAGTTCCTGAAAACACAGCAGGATCAGCAACTAATTTAGAAATGATTTTCGTATTCCTCAAAAGATATTTTTCTCTTAATGTATTAAGGTCGTCTCTTGTTGTAATCGCCATAACAATTGGACTATTAAGTGCCTTTCTTAAAACCTGACACCTTCTATTGTGAGGATTATATCCTTCGATGCCCACAGCATTTAAAATGACCGGTATTCTTTGCCTTTCTGCAGCATATATCAGTCCAGAAATATAAAGCCAAAATTGTTGATATCTATACTTTATTAATCCACCCCCTACTACTACAATAAGGTCGCCACCTTTGATAATAGATTCAAAATACTTAGTTTGTTTTTCAATTTTATATGATATTCTATCAAACAATCCATTCCAATTTAATTTTTTTATAAGTCGCCTTAATACTACGACTAAATTGGTACCTTTTCTTTTACTCTGCAAAGATCCTTTCAATTCCACCCAACAATATTCAACAGGTATTTTCTCCATTATTACCTGATTGTACAAGTATTTTGTACAATCAGCAATTACCCTGTCTCCTAAGTTTTTATCCTTTAATAAACCTGCTAAAATAATCTTCTTCACCTACTTAAAAATTTTATAAAGTCATTTAATAGACAGTGTTAAGTGCTTATCTATCTTCTGAATTGATAAAAGAGTTGCATTTTTCAACTAATCGTTCGACAAGCTTTAAATGACTTCTTTTATTTGATATGCGGGTATCTATTTTAATTTTTTCTCTTAATTGAAATCCCAAAATAGGTTTTAGTGATTCATTTGAATATTCTAATACATTTAAATGTTCAATCAATCCATCAAATCGTCCTTGTTTCGATGGGACCCGAGGCGAATTAAAATAATCATTTGTCACAAATATGACAGGAGTATCCATTCCTAAGCACGGTAGTGCTGCATGTATTCGGCTAGTAACTACCAATTTAGCCTCCGAGTACTTCTGAAGTAATTGCTCGGATAATTTGAACTTTTCCCTTTCTCCACCTAAATCCTTTTCCAGAATCATATGATTTATATAAGTTGATTCTTTCAATAATTCAGGATCAAATACTTTCGAATATACTTTATAAAAGGAAACGGATTTACCCAAAGATTTCAATGATAAATTCATATATTTTTTCTTGCAAATTGTAAGGATGGTTTTAAAATTAAATAGGAATACTAATAAATAACTTACTATCGAAGAAAACTTTTTAGAAGTTTCGAAATATGGATCGACAAAGTAAACATTCTCTGATTTTGGTGTATGCTTATAGGTCATCCCCAATGTTAAAGTTAAGCAGCCGCTAAAATATGCTGGTATGCCATAAGACAAAAGAAGTTTCTCGGTATTTTTATCTCTGCAACCAATGGGCGAGTGCTTTTTTAAATAGGCTATCCCTTCTTCTGAAAGCATCTTCTCAGCCTTTCCTGGATTGATATGAAATGATATGATTAGGGGATTAATCTTATCTGAAGGTGGCCAATTCTGTGGTTTATGCATAAACCAACCATTTATAATCAATTTTACCTCCTCGCCAGAGTATTTATTTAATTGCTCTCGATCAATAAATATAACATCCTTCCCTGTAAATTGCGAAGCTGCAACACTTTGTATATAATCACCAATATTTTTGTATTCTTTGTTGGCTTTATAAATTAACAAGGCATGCTTCATTTTTTTAAGAGTACAGTTTTTGAAAAACATTTTTTTTGATGAAAGAAAAAACCAAATTTCTTTCATTGCTTGTCATTCCAATAAAAATAATGACTATAGTAGTTAAGACCATCGTAGATATAGTCGAAATTAAAATTCCATTAGAATCTTGAAATAATAGAAGGATATAATTCAAAATTAGAATGGTTAATACGACTACAATACATATTCTCAAAATCACTTCTTTAAAAAACAAAATACTTGGGAATGAAATTAACTTTCTCAGAAATAAAATCCTTGTATATAAACATAAGGCGTTAATGACTATCCGAATCCAAAGTATAATCGTTGGATCATAACCTAATTTCAAAAATAAATATGATAACCACAAATTGGACAAAATTATTATACTAATAATGATTTGATACTTTTTAATCTTACCAGTCGCTTGAATAGTAACCCACAAAGGTCCTGATATTGACTCAAGTAATGAATATACAATTATTAGGCGACAAAAGTCTACAGCGTATGGAGGGACTGTTTCCAGCCAAAGGTCCAGAAAAGAATTCGAATTTAACAAAATTGGTAATGCAAAAACATACATTAAAAAAAAAGAAAATTTTGATGTTTGGAGTATTAACTTGGTTAAATATTCAGTCTCTCCAGTAGCAAAGGATTTGACAATCTGTGGCTTAAAAGCTGTTTGAAAATTTGATACAAAGCCATTAATCACACTATTGACCTGATTTGAAATGCCCATTGCAGCGTTTGCCACTACCCCATAAAAAAGATTCAACAAAATGTTTGAACCCTGCTTAGAACCAACTACGGCTATACTTCCAAATAATGTCCATCCCGAAAAACTTATTAGCTTTTTAAATAATTTCGTATCCCAATGAAATATATAAATTGTATCCTCGAAGTTTCTATTGCAATAAATTTTATAAGTCCAAAAAATAGCAATAGACAAAACAAATATTAAGAATGAATAAAACACAAGTTTGTCATGTCCTAACATTTGAAGTACAGATACAATGCATAATTTTAATATGGCTTCAATAACACTAAGATATGCATAGAAAGACATTCTTTCATGAGCAATTATAGCTGCATTATACGGAACCCGTATTATGTTGACTAAAAATGTAAATATTGAAAACTGAAAAACCCAATTTGCCGCTGGCATCCGAACCAGAGGAATATTCAATTTTGAATTGATAATCCAAAGACCAAGAGTTTCAGCTAAAATTAATATAATCAAGGAAATGATTAAATACGAGGTCAAGCTCATGCTGAAAGTTCGCTTTAGTCTTTCATAACTTTTCATTCCAAGGTCGAAAGATAAAAAGCGCAAAGTGGCATTTGACATAGCTGTGTTAAAAAACGAAAATAAAATTATAACCCCCCCCACTATATTATATATACCATAATCTTCTACTCCCAATGTAGCTAATACAATTCTTGACGTATACAATGATACCACCATTATTAGTAGCATCCTTATATACAAAGACATTGTGTTTTTTGCTATCTTAATATTTTTGTCAATGGGCATAAAAATTCCGTTATGTCAATAACGTCTCAGCTTATCAATATCATGAAAAAAGTTTCTTTCTTTGTAAACTTTTCCAAATCTATCTGTAACATGAACTTCTACAGTAGAATTAAAGAGGGTAGGTTTCATTCTGAATAAATGATTAGTTTTGAAATACCACGGAGAAGGATTGCCATTTTCGTAATAAAATGGAACAGCTCTTTGAGATAAATATGAATAAGTAGCTGGATCAAAGTCATAATAATTTACCATATCCCCTGTCTTTACACCATTTTCAAATAATTCGATTTTCCAATCATTGTCTGCATTCCAAACATTTGCAATCACATATCCTTCACTATCTCCATAACTATACGGCGAATACAATCTCATCTGATAGTTCGAATCAAAATTGACTGACTTATAATACCAGTTATAAATATCACCATCCTTTATAGTGTAAATACTATATCCATTAGGTGTTCCATCTTTATTGATTGTACTTGACCACCATAATCCCGAAGCAGCACCATGTACATGCTCATAGATATTTGTATTCGAGTATTTTATATTTTGATTAGCATGAGAGTGACCTGACATTATATGTACATTAGAAAAGTTCGAAATCAATTGGAAAAATTTATCTCCATTGATATGTAGTGAAGGGTTAATAATGGGAATATGAATACAAATTATTAGTAATTTGTCTTTGCCTATGTATTTAATAATTTCTGCCAGCCAAGATATTTGATCATTTGTGAATCCTTTATCATATTGCTTATTTCCTTTATATAAAATATTATTAATAACAATAAAAAAAGCATCACCTCTAGAAAATGAATAATAGGTTGGGCCGAAATGGTTTTCATAATCCTGTTGTGCATTCAAGGGATTTTTATATATATAGTTAAAATCATGGTTACCAATGGTGTAGAAAAATGGAATTTTAGTCGAGGAAATTTGGTATTTAATATCTTCAAATAACTCCATATTATCATACACAATATCACCTAAAACAACCCCGTAAATATGGGAATATTTTTCTTTTTCCGAATTTATATCTTTTATTGTTTCATTATTAAACCTCCTCAAATTGGATTCATTCTTTACTTGTGGATCGGCTACACATATAAGTGAAAATTCTTCTTCAGTGCCATTTGGTAGCGGTGTAAGTTTAAAATTTTTTTCTTGGACTTTTAGTTCTTTGTCTATTAAATCATAAAAATCAGGTCTTCCCTCTTTCAGTGATACATTATATGCAGATGGCAATGAGTAAAATATAAATTTAGCATCATTATGACTATGAAAACTGTATTCTCCATTTTTGTCAGTTTTCCAAACATTGTACCCATCGCTCAAAATAACATCCGGTATTGGTTCTCCAGTGATAGAATTAGTGATGATGCCCTTTAATAAAGGTCCTTTTTCTATAATGCACTCCTTATCGGAACAGCCAATAAGAAAATAAATGATTAGGCATATTATTATTGAAAGCGTAAGCGGGATACCATCCTGATTAAAATTCATTAATACAATTTATGAATGATCCTGTTATTATTGCTAAAACAAAATTTATTACTTACCTAAGTATATTTATTGATAGTCAAATCTTTGAAATAATATTATGTTAAAAAACAAAATGTAAAATATTGATAATATTAGTCCACTTAAGCAAGAAAACATTAAAATCATTGTCCTCCTTGGCTTACTCTTCTCCAATGGCACCTTCACAGGTTCCAATACACTAAAAGCTGGGGTTTCTTCCTGTACTTTGATCTTTGCTTGTTCTAATTGTTGAGCTAACGTATTGTATATGTTGAAGGCCAGGTTATACTCCGTCTGAAGGCGTTCTTCTTCGGTGCGGGCTCGCGATGTGGTCACCACCACATTTTTATCCCGGAAATTGGCCAAAGCCAATTGCGCTGTTTCAAAGTTCTCCTTTGCTTCGGCATATCGCTCGCTGATGAAGTCGAGATTGAGTTGTACCTTATTAATCCGGTAGCTGGTGATAAACTCTGTAAGGTAATTGGTGGCTATTTTGTTGAGGGCGGCGGCGGCTTCGGGATCGGGCATCTCGGCAATAACTTTTACTGTGCCTATTTTATTGTCTAGCTCCACATTAAGTCTTTCCACCAGATTCTCTGCCACTTTTTTCTGATCTTCCGTCATCTTTACTGCTCCCTCGGTTCGCAATTCGGAAATAAAGTCCGGTTCCACTTTGGTAAACAGTTTCTTTATCTTTCCAGGCAAACCAATTGTGTATCCCATCGCGAGGCTAATCACAGATGGAGATTTGATCTCTGTGAAATATTCATACAGCGTAACCGTTGTATCTTCTTTACTAAAGTAAACCCGCTGGTCCATTAGATGCAGTAAAAATGGCGTGCTCTTTAGTATCTGTGGATACAATTGCGGGCTGATCGATCCCGTCGACATGTCGCCCACGCTGATACCCGCAAGGCCTCCAAACTGCTGCAACAGTTTGCCTGCGGCGCCGCCTGCCTGCTGATCCTGAATCTCCGGCAACAGGATAGTCTCCGATTCATACTCTACCGGGCTAAGAAATGCCACAAGCAACCCCAAAACAAAGAATACCGCAACAGTTCTATAAATAATCCTCCTGTTGGCCCAGATGGTTTTAGCCACCTCAACGAGGTCGATTTCGTCGTCTTCGATGGGAGGCGGCAAATATGTTGGATCCATATTTTCTTTATTCATCTTCTTCCTTTTTATTTTGCCTGTGGTAGCCGGGTTTGTTAGTGATCTTGGTCATTAGTTTCACCTAGCCAAAACAATAAACTTTAACCTGACAGGCCGTGACCAATGACGCTGACAAAGAGAATCACAGATTATTCACCAAATTCAGAATCAATAATCCTAGCGTCGCAATCCCTGAAGTGATGCCGATCGTTTCCTGGGCTGTCAAAGGACGTCTTTCTGGTTTTGACGGCACAATAATCTCTGAACCCGGCTGCACATCGGGAAAGTTCCTGATGCCCAGAAAACTTCTTGTTCGGTCCACACTGCCGTTCGGATAGACTACATAAGCCTTTCTCTTCTTTGCGTTCTCTGTAAAACCGCCCGCCTGAGAAACATAGCTCATAAAGGAATTTCTCTTGTCATAACGAACAGTGACGGGATACAGCAATTCGCCTCTCAAGCGAACCGTTTGCAACTCTTTGGGAATATTCAAAATATCGCCGTCTTTCAGAATCAGGTCGTATTTGCTTCCTGGATTCTTTAAGATGGCGGCAAGGTTTATACCGATCGCTTCGGATTCTTTAATTCGCGTACCCAAAGCCACGGAATCCCTTTGTTCCAATTCCAGGAGCGTTTCCCGCTTTGTTTCGTAGATTTCTTCAAGCCCATTCATATCTTCAGGATTCTTAAGCTGCGTCAGGCGTTGTCTTCGGTGGTATTCCGCCTCCGTCAAAGCATTCTGTCCGGAAGCAGCCAGGGTAGCATTTTTCCTTTTCAAATCGTTGATCTTGGCTATTTGCGCGTCCCGGTCATTCCTGTATTCATAATACTCGGTTTTCCTGATCAAAGTAGCCCCGGGCACATAAGCGTCGTTTGTTAGCCCTCCAGCCCGTTTCACAAGATCGGAAATCCTTTCATTCTTGGTCTGAATGCCGTAAAATCCAGGATATAACACTTCTCCTGAAATTTGCACAGTCTGTTGCAACTGATATCCAGGAGACCTGCGGACAAACAACATGTCGAACGGTTTTAGAGTGAATTCCAGGTCCTTTTTATCCATCCGGAGATCGGGACTGATGTTGAAGGTGAAAATCTCAGCTACCTGAGCGTTCTCTGTTTTTGGGTCCGACTTAAACCGTCTTACAATTTCTATATGAGAATTACAAGCAGACTCCAGGAAGCCTCCGCCCAACACTATGAGGTCTTCCACAGTCATATTGGCCATATAGGGATAAACGCCCGGCTTGCCAACTTCGCCTTTTACTTCTACATAGAACTCTTCATTCAAATCATAAATTGAAGAAATTTTTACAAGGTCTTCCCGTTGCAAAGGAATATCGGCGGAACCTTCCTTAAACAGTTCGCGGACATTGAATGGAATCACTTCCGTGGAATAATCGTCTTTTGTCCTGTAAATTGTTCCCCTTTCCAAAAAGGCGTCGCCTCTCAAACCTTCGGCTTTTTCAATCAGACCTTTTACCGTTAGTCCTTCGTGCAGTTGGTATTCCCCTTCCCTGAAAACGGCCCCGGTTATTTGGACGCGATTTTCAAATCGCTCAAGGATTGGCTCAATTGTGATCATATCGCCCGCCTGAAGCTTAAAATTCTTGAACTCGCTGGAAGAGACGTCAAGCAGACGTCTTTCTTTTTCCGTATTTCTTTTTACCACCAGGCGACTGGTGTATGCTTTATCGCTAAATCCACCAGCATACTCAATCAGGTCCGCCAGCGTTTCGCCGTCCTTCAGTTCATAAATATTTTCTTTGCGTTTTTTCTCCCCTTTTAATACAACCCTTTGAAAATAGGGACCAATCCTAATTATGTCCTGATCTTCAAGCCGGATATTATTTTTTTGTTCGCCGGTCATAAGGAATTGATACAGGTCGAGATGAGCGATTACTTTATTGTTTCTGACTACCTGGATATCCCTGAATGTGCCGTTGGATGTCGGTCCGCCTGCAACGTTCAGGACATTAAAAACAGTGGATAAAGAGCTGACGGTATAAGTCCCTGGCTGAACGGCTTCTCCCACCACGGAGATTTTCACACTACGTATATTGCCCAGGCTAACCTGGGCGAATGTATTTGGATCGGGCCCCCTTAATCCGGAGAAAATAGAAGATAGCCTTCCAATTATTTTTGCCCGCGCTTCATCAATCGTCAGGCCGCTTACTTGAATGGGACCTAAATTTCTAATCAGGATCGAACCTTCGGGGGTCACGGTTGTTGTAAAATTTGCCTCCGAGGCTCCCCAAATGTCTATCACGATTTCATCGCCCGGGCCTATGCGATAATTGTCCGGAGTAGCGATGTTCATGCTCGGCTCAAATGTCAGGGCGGGATTTCCGAAAAGCGAAGCGCCAAAGATATGCGCCCGCAAGGTATCCACCTTAGGTTTATTGATTTGAAGAAAGGAAATCGCCTGATCTATGTCCGGAACCGCTTGCCTGTCCCGGTCTCCACCTCCAAATTCGTTTGTGCGAGCGGAGGAGCCAAGACTTTGAACGCGGGCTCTCAACTTTTGAATTTGCGCTTCCGACATTCCTCTCTGCCTTAACGCAACTTCAACCTGGCTCTGGGAAAGGCCGCGTTCCTGCATCGCTTTCAAATATTGCCTGAGTTGATCGTCGCTTAACTTGTCCACATCCACCTGCGAAACATTCTGGGATTGTATATTATCTAAACGTTGGGCGATTGAAACGTTGGCCGATATAAAAATTATCATAAAAAGCGCCAAACCATATGATCGCATTTGCGTTAATGATATTGTCTGCAACATTGGAAATTTAATATTTTTTGGTCTCATCCCCGGATACAGCTTCGCCACGTCAGTCCCAGGGACATCAATTGGGAAACTAAAGCACAAATAAAATACAACCCGCTGACACACAACGGTTTATGTAAGATATTCGCTAAAAAAGAAAATCATTCAGCGCGCTAAACGTCAACTGTCAACGCTGTTGTATTTCTCTCGCCTGAATACTTAATGTGAAATTATATATTTATCTCTATTTTGAAGAAAGTCCTTGTAAGTTTTTTCAATTCCTTCCCTCAATTCAATTTTTGGCTCAAATCCAAGACGCTTTAGCCTGCTTGAATCCATTAGTTTTCGCGGAGTTCCATCCGGTTTTGACGCGTCAAAACGCAGCTCGCCGTTGAATCCCACTGTTTCTTTCACCATGACAGCCAAATCCTTGATCGAAATATCCTTGCCAACGCCAACATTCACAAATCCCCCCTCATTGTAATTCAGCATCAGGAAATAACATGCCTCCGCAAGGTCGTCCACGTGCATAAATTCGCGCAGAGGACTTCCTGTGCCCCAAATCTCAACATAAGGCTTTCCTTGCTCCTTTGCTTCATGAAATTTCCTGATCAGGGCGGGCAACACATGAGAGGTCTGCAGATCGTAATTATCGTTTGGTCCGTAAAGGTTGGTGGGCATTGCGGAGATAAAGTTACAGCCATATTGATCCCTATAAGCGTCGCACATTTTTATGCCGGAAATTTTTGCAATCGCGTATGGTTCGTTTGTAGGTTCCAATATACCTGTCAATAAATACTCTTCCTTTAAAGGTTGTGGTGCAAATTTAGGGTAAATGCAAGAAGAACCAAGGAAAAGCAACTTTTTGACCCCGTAAACATAGCTGTTGTGAATTACATTGTTTTGAATCATCAGGTTGTCATACAGGAACTGCGCGCGATAGGTGTTATTGGCCTCAATTCCGCCCACTTTTGCCGCCGCCAAAAAAACGTATTCTGGCCGTTCGGACTCAAAGAACTCCTGTACGAGCCGTTGGTCCCGCAGGTCAAGCTCTTTGGAGGTTCTAACGATCAGGTTTCGATAACCCTCGCGTTCGAGTTTCCTGAATATTGCAGACCCCACCATGCCGCGATGGCCGGCAACGAAGATTTTGGATGATTTTTCCATAATTGATCAGAGACCAACGGCTGGCAGTTCCAGCCATTGCTCAGTTACAATGTCTTACTCTTTTGATTCCTTAATACTTTTAAAAGCGGTTTAGCTTTATTGTCAAAGACTTAGCTAAACTATTCCATTCAGCTAATTCAATATTGTCCAAATTTATATAATTTTTCTTGAGCATGGCTTAGCTATCGTATCTATTCAAGATCGAAGAGCCATTCGCAAAACCGGACCTGTTATTAACAGTCAGGCTCGTGTATCCTCGGCAAAGGTAAGACAGGTTGAAGGCGACGCTCCACAAATCTGGTTCCTTAAATTAAATCCTCGATCTGGTCTCCCGCGCTCGTCTGTTATTATTCATGATAATTCATCACTCTGTGCCCTTTGCCAAGCAGGAGTTTGTCCCTCTGGAATAGCTTGATGTCGGAAGCGACCATGTCCTTTATCAATGCCGGCAAATCGTATTTCAGTTTCCAGCCAAGTTTTTCTTTCGCCTTGGTTGGATCTCCAATCAAAAGATCAACTTCGGTAGGACGGTAGTAAGACGGGTCGACCCTCAACACCGCCTTGCCGGCAGGAATCTGATATTCCGGATTGGAACAGCTTACAACCCTTCCAATTTCATCCACGCCTTTTCCTTCAAATTCCAGCTCCACGCCCACTTCCCTGAACGCCATTTTCACAAAATCGCGCACGGTAGTGGTGACGCCCGTAGCGATCACAAAATCTTCAGGCTCATCTTGCTGGAGAATCAACCACATGGCTTCTACATAATCTTTTGCATGCCCCCAGTCTCTTTTAGCGTCAAGGTTTCCAAGATAGACGCAATCTTGCAACCCCAGAGCGATTCGCGCAACGGCTCGCGTGATCTTCCGGGTGACAAAAGTTTCGCCCCGAATTGGAGATTCGTGATTGAACAGAATGCCGTTGACAGCGAACATCTTATAGGCTTCGCGATAATTCACTGTAATCCAATAGGCGTAAAGCTTGGCGACGGCATATGGCGAGCGTGGATAAAATGGCGTCTTTTCGCTTTGGGGAACTTCCTGCACTAACCCATAGAGCTCGGAAGTGGACGCCTGGTAGATCTTCGTCTTATTGATAAGTCCAAGGAGCCTTACCGCTTCAAGAATTCGCAGCGTTCCAAGTCCATCCACATTGGCTGTATATTCGGGCGAGTCGAAGCTTACTTTTACATGCGACATCGCTCCCAGGTTGTATATTTCATCCGGTTGGACTTCCTGAATAATCCGGATGATATTGGAGGAATCGGTAAGGTCCCCGTAGTGCAGCTTAAACCGGATATTTTTCTCGTGAGGATCCTGGTACAGGTGATCGATCCTTTCCGTATTGAACAAAGAAGCGCGCCGTTTTATACCGTGCACTTCATATCCCTTGTTCAGCAGAAGCTCCGATAAATACGCTCCATCCTGCCCGGTGATTCCTGTGATTAATGCTCTTTTCATAAAAAATATTTTGCCGTTAATATTTAAGGTTGCTAAATTAAATAAAATATCAGTTATAAAAGTTTTGCGATAAAATTAAAAATCCAAATTCGGGTTCTTAGAAAGGGCATTTTACAAGGTTGATTATCAATTGGTTACCAAGTAGGCGCGCAGCCCTCCATATAATTTTTTCAAAACAAATGGATGCCTGATCTGAGACGATATTTAAGGCGACAGGTAGCCCAAGACTCAAATATGAACTATTTTTGAAACCGGAATGGATTGCCCATAACTGTTTTGGGATTTTGGACCCCTTGAAAAATGCTTAGGGAAATATCGACACTGATAAAAAAAGAGGCGCTGATTGAGTGCCGGCAAAAATACGCCATCAACGGCATCATTCTTTACCTGGCTAGCGCGGTGTTTATCGCTTATCTGAGTTTTAGCTCCACCCGGGGCGTTGTGTCGGTGGAGGCATGGAACGCTTTATTTTGGATCATTATCCTCTTTACTGCGGTCAACGCCGTGGCAAAGAGCTTCTTGTTGGAGAAAGGGGACCGGATCTTATATTATTATTCTATCGCGAGTCCAGAGGCGATCATCCTGTCAAAAATAATATATAATACTATGCTAATGATCGCGCTGGGCGCGTTAGGTATATTGTTTTACAGCGTGGTATTTGGAAATGAAGTGGTAAATCATTCCCTTTTCCTGCTTAATTTAGCGCTTGGTTCGATGGGTTTTGCCATTATTTTTACGATGATCTCGGGAATCGCCTCCAAGGCGTCGAACAGCGGAGCGTTGATGACAATCCTGGGATTTCCGGTGATCGCGCCTGTCTTGCTGGTGTTGATCAGGCTTTCATCGGAATCAATAGCCGGAGCAATGAGCAGTCCAGGAAAAGACCTGGCGGTTTTAGCGGCATTAAATGCGCTCGCGGGAACCGCCGCATATTTGTTGTTTCCTTACTTATGGAGAAGTTAAATGAAGTTGTTTTTAAAAAAACATTGGTGGAAAACATTATCCGCAATCCTTTTAATTTATGTAGTGGTCGCGGGATTGCTCATGGATGCGCCGCGCCTGCCCATTTTAAATGAAACCATCCGCGCGCTCTATTTCCATGTGCCCATGTGGTTTGGCATGATCATACTGCTCGCCATTTCGATGGTAAATGCGATCATGTACCTGTCGTCAAATAATACGAATCGCGATATCTATTCGATGGAATTTGCGAACACCGGCGTCTATCTAGGCATCCTTGGCATTATTACCGGGATGATTTGGGCCGCTTTTACGTGGGGATCGCCATGGAGTTCCGACCCCAAACAGAATGGCGCGGCGATAGGCATCCTGATCTATCTTGCATACAAGGTGTTGCGAAACTCAATTCCCGACGAACAGCGTAGAGCCCGCGTTAGCGCAGTTTATAACATATTTGCATTTGCCGCTTTAGTTCCCTTATTGTTTATCCTGCCGAGAATGACGGATTCGCTCCATCCGGGCAGCGGCGGCAATCCGGGATTCAACGCGTACGATCTCGACAACAGGATGCGGATGGTTTTTTATCCGGCGGTAGTGGGATGGACCTTATTCGGCATTTGGCTGACATCGCTGCGTATCAGGTATAGAATAGTTAAAAGTAAATTCGAAGAATCATGACAATTCAAAAAATACTAGTAGCTGCGGCGCTTTCAATCATCTTGTTTCTTTCTTTTCCGTTTACCGGAGTAGGACAGGATATTCCCGGGGCAAGAGAAAAAGTCGAGATGGCCGACCGCTTCCGCCAGGAGGGAAAGATTTACGTGGTTGTAGCGATTATGGGCGTAACGCTTGTGGGATTGCTGATATACACGGTTGGGATTGACCGGAGAATATCCAGACTCGAGCGAGAGGTCGACCAATCGCGGCAGTATCATAATCATTAGACCTTATAATAAACTTAAAAAATGAAAAAAGGACATATTATCGGCATTGTGGTGATTGCTATCGCCATCGTGATCATCATTTCCGGGCTTGGAGACGCTAGTTCGTACGTGACTTTCAGCGAAGCCAGGCTGATGGCCAATAACGGCAACGCCAAAAAGATCCATGTAGTTGGCGCATTAAAGAAGGACGAGGACGGCCGCGTTGTTGGAATCACAGAAAGCGAGGATAAGCTTTCCTTCACTTTTTTGATGGTGGATGAAAACCAGCAGGAGCAAAAGGTATTTTATAACGAACCCATTCCCACCGATTTCATCCGGTCGGAACAAATCGTGATTGTGGGATCGTATCAGAAAGATTTGTTTGTGGCTGATAAAATCCTGCTCAAGTGCCCGTCAAAATACCAGGAGACGGAGCTGCCCGGTCAGTCGTAAGCAGCCGGAGTTCGTTCCCAATCGATCTGTAGTCGTTCGTTTGCCCTCCATCAGGGCTGTCAAGAAACAAAAAACATGATACATACTTTTATTGGCAATTTAGGGCACTTTTTACTCATCGCATCCTTTGTCTTCTCTTTGCTGGCGTCGGTCTTATACTTCATTGCCGCGCGTGAAAAAGACCCGCTGAAAAGCAAACAATGGGCGGCGAATGGACGCGCGTCTTTCTATATTCACGGCGCCGCCGTAATTGGCGCGATTGTCTCGCTGTTCCTGATCATTTATAACCATTATTTTGAATACCACTATGCCTGGAGCCATTCGTCCCGCACGTTGCCCGTGCATTATATGATCTCCAGTTTCTGGGAAGGTCAGGAAGGCAGCTTCCTGTTATGGATATTCTGGCATGTGGGGTTAGGGATATTGCTCATCAATACGGCAAAAAAATGGGAATCGCCGGTGATGGCCATATTCTCGTTGGTTCAGGCGTTCCTTGCCAGTATGATTCTTGGCGTGGTTGTCTTCAATGTGAAGGTCGGAAGCTCTCCATTCATCCTGCTTCGCGACGCTATGGATGCGCCGATTTTCCAGACTAATCCCGACTTTGTGCCAGAAGACGGCAACGGCCTGAATCCGTTGTTGCAGAATATCTGGATGGTGATCCATCCCCCATTCCTGTTTCTTGGTTTCGCCGCAACGCTGGCGCCCTTTGCATTCCTGATGGCGGGATTGTGGCAACGGAAATACAAGGAATGGGTCCGCCCGGCATTGCCATGGAGCATTGGAGCCGCAGGAACCTTGGGGCTTGGAATATTGATGGGAGCCTATTGGGCGTATGAAACCCTTAACTTCGGAGGCTACTGGAACTGGGACCCTGTGGAAAATGCAGTCTATGTGCCCTGGTTGACGCTGGTGGGCGCTATCCACGGGATGAACATTTACCTCAAAAAAAGAAGCGGACTGCGCACATCCGCCATTTTAATTATCGCTTCCTTTGTCCTGATCCTGTATTCCACCTTTCTCACACGCAGCGGCATATTGGGCGCTTCATCCAATCATGCGTTTACCGATCTTGGCTTGCATGGCCAGTTGCTGCTTTATTTATTGGCGTTTTTGATCATTGCGGTCGCCCTGTTGATTATCCGTTGGAAGGAAATCCCCGCCTCCAAAACAGAAATGGAAACCTATTCCGGAGAGTTTTGGGTATTTATCGGCATCGTCGTCATGGCGTTAATGGCTTTCCAGGTGTTGTACGTCACTTCTTACCCAGTCATCAACAGTTTCCTCGAGTTATTTGGCGTCTCTTCGAATCTCGCCCCGCCCGCCGACCAGGCCGGATATTATTCAAAATTTCAGCTTTGGTTTGCCCTCGGCGTGGCGCTGGTCAGCGGGGCCGGCCAGTTTTTCTGGTGGAAAAAGATATCCCGAAACAACCTGTGGGATGAAATGGGGCTGCCCATCATTGTTACGCTGGCCTTATCGATTGTCGTAATTCTGGCGGCGGATGTCTCCCACATCTCCTATATTTTATTGCTCACGGCGGCTATTTATGCGCTAATAGCCAACGGCATATTGCTTTTGCGGTTTATTCAATCAAAAAAAGGACTCAGATTATCCGGCGGAGCGGTGGCCCATATCGGAATAGCCTTAATGCTGATTGGAATCATATTCTCATCCGGATATTCTACCGTCATTTCCCAAAACACTTCGGGCAGGAAGTATTCCAATGACTTTTCTGAAGAGATGAACCAGAACAACGTTCTGCTTTGGCTGGGCGAGCCCTTGAAGATGAACCGTTACGAGTTGACTTACAAAGGCCCGCGGCTCGAACCTGTAGGCATGCCCGGATATATCGATAAAAATAAGGTTGTTTTGCTGTCAAACCGGTTAGCCATCGCCATAGATACTTTCCGGGTTAAAAACAGGTTTTTCCACCCGGGCGACTCTATTGAAGTGTATGGAGAAAATACATATTATGAAGTGCGGTTTGCGCAGGAGAATGGCAGGACGTTTACGCTTTATCCCCGCGCGCAGGTCAATCCCAACATGGGCCTGATCGCCTCTCCGGATATCAAGAAGCATATGGGCAAAGACCTTTATACCCACGTATCGTCTATCCCCGATCCTGAAGTGGAAAAGGAATGGAGCGAAGTGGAGGAACATAAGCTGAAAACGGGCGACAGGTTCCTTGTGAACGATTATGTGGCGGAACTGATCAATGTGGCGCGCAAAAACGATCTGACAAGGATCGCTCTGTCGGAAGGGGACGTAGCCGTATCCGCTAAAATCAGGATCCTGACCAAGGGCGGCGAATATCTGGCCGAACCGGTTTACTTTATCAAGAATTACAGCCCCGGGATGATTCCCGACTATATTCCTGAAATCGGGGCCAGATTCTCGTTCATGCATATCGACCCCGCCTCCAACGAGTTCACGATCGGCGTTCAGACCACCCAGCGGGATTACATTATTCTCAAGGCTATGGAAAAGCCGCATATCAATATTTTGTGGACCGGCACGGTTCTTTTGACGGTTGGGTTTGGTATTGCGGCTTACAGGAGATTCAAGGACGGAAGACGATCGACGGATAAATAATCAATCAAATATTATATCTATGAACATCAGGGTAGGATTTGGCTACGACGTCCACCGGTTGGAGGAGGGAAAAGAATTCTGGCTTGGCGGCGTACGGCTTGAACATGATAAAGGCGCGACGGGGCATTCCGACGCAGACACGTTGATCCATGCAATTTGCGACGCGCTGCTTGGCGCGGCAAACCTTCGCGACATTGGATTTCATTTTCCCAACACCGATCCCCGGTATAAAGGGATTGACAGCAAGAAGCTGCTCATCCAGGTGGTTGAGCTGCTAAAGACAAAGGGATATTTGATTGGAAATATCGACGCCACGGTATGCCTTGAAAAGCCGAAAATCAATCCCCGCATCCCCGAAATGCAGCGGACGCTGGCGGCGACGATGGGAGTCGATCCCGGCGCCGTTTCCATAAAAGCCACTACCCGGGAAAAACTGGGATTTGTAGGCAGGGAAGAAGGCGTCGAGGCGCACGCCGTCGCGCTCATCTATAAAATGACCCGTTTGGCGGACGATCGCGGCGCAGCCGTCGTATGAGCAAGACAAGAATCATCAAAACGCTTGACGGATCGGATACGCTCTACAGGGAGGATATCGACGAGACCTATCATTCCAGAAATGGGGCGCTCACAGAATCCTTGCATGTGTTTGTCGGGAATGGTTTGGAACACCATATTGAAAAGAATCCGCAGGTCCGCGCGACCAGCGTCCTCGAAGTGGGATTTGGAACCGGCCTGAATGCGGCGCTGACTTGCCGGTTTGCAGCTTTTGCAAAACGCGCCGTCAACTACGTCTCGCTGGAGCCATTCCCGGTTGAAGAAAAGGTCGTAAACCGGATCAATTATTTTGAAAACGATCCGGAAATGCGAGCCCTTTTCCAGGATATCCATAAAGCCCCGTGGGAGCTCCCCTGGTCCGCCGGCGGTTTTACCCTGATCAAGCGCAGAGTTCCCCTGCAGGATTTCGCGACCGGCGATACCTTCGATGTGATTTATTTCGACGCCTTTGCGCCGGAAAAGCAGCCTGAAATGTGGACGCTGGACGTGATGAGACAACTCCATGATCTTATGAATCCGGGCGGCGTTTTGACCACTTATTGCGCAAAAGGCGAATTCCGCAGGAACCTCGTGGCCGCCGGCTTTGCCGTACAACGGTTGCCTGGACCTCCCGGTAAAAGGGAAATGATTCGCGCGGAAAAAATTTAAGGATTAACAAAAAACCGAAAATGGATAGTAAATGGTCGCAGCGCCGAAAGGCCGGAGACAGGAGACCGGCTATCGCGAGACCATTCAAGGCATCCGCAACCTCCGGCTTGACATCTGTAACGCGAGGCTCGGCTTCCGTAACATGCGGCTTGACTTCTGTAACGCCCGGCTTGACTTCCGTAACATCAGGCTGGACTTCCATAACATGCGGCGGGACTTCTGTAACGCCGGGCTTGACTTCCGTAACATCAGGCTTGACTTCCGTAACGCGAGGCTTGACATCTGTAACGCGAGGCTTGGCTTCCGTAACATGCGACCGGACTTCCGTGACGCGGCGCCGGCCATCTATAACGCGGGGCCTGGCTTCTATTGCTTCTGCCGGGTCTTTAGCGGACTTAGAGAAGGCGTTGGTTGTCGCCGGTTTTTATTGTCATGGCATTATCTTCCAACCAGGGATGACCGGCGAAAAAGGATGGGGGTGTTTAATTACCAGGGCGGAAACGAAACCTTAGCCTGGACTCAATGGCTTAACTAAAGTCTTATAGGTCGTCGCACATGCTCGCAACGCTTTCCTTTGCATCATCCAAGGCCGACTCCCAATTGGCTCGATCCTGGGCCGTCCATCCTGAACAATTGTCAAAACGTTCCAATGCGGCGATGTAATCCTCATAGGCGTCTTTTAAAGAGTTGCATTTCTCGAGCGAGGAGGGATCCTGCGCATAGATGTTCGCTCTTTCGCTCA
>Ga0207873_1001365_pt1 | contig 23624 bp, 27 predicted proteins | sample BGWIniCompost_FD_187373 | JGI IMG/M metagenome (GOLD analysis project Ga0207873, IMG submission 187373) | Cellulose adapted compost microbial communities from Newby Island Compost Facility, Milpitas, CA, USA - BGW Initial Compost (SPAdes)... ...
CGCCACCGAGCGGGTACGCCGGTGCCCCGAGCGGGGTCGACCCACCCGTCGGCGGGAACGGTGCGCATCCCGGTCGGCCGGCACCGCCACTCCCGGAACGTCCGCGGTCGCCCGAGCTGCCGCCGAGACCAGCGGCACCACCCGCGCCCCCGCAGCGCCCACGCCCTGCCGCATCGGCCTCGTTCCCCCTCCCCGGCACTCCGAGCCGGACGCGACCACGCGGATGCAGGCGCCGGCGCGTGGTCGCACACCGCAGGTGGTGCCGGCCGAAGCGGCCACCGCCCCCATCGCGGTTCGGCCCACGCCACGTGCTGCCCAACCGGCCGACTCGTCGGGCACCGGGTCGACGGAGGGGACGCCTTCGCAGAACGTCGACGGGCGCGTCGCCGCGACGATCATCGCGGCCGGTGTCGGCTGCGCCGCCTGGGGCAGCGCGAACTGCCGGTCCCGCCACTCCCGCCGCTTCTCCTCGAACTCCCGCTGCACCTCGGCCCACTGGGACTCGCCCTTGATGTCGATGCGCCATCCCGTCAGCCGGGCAGCCAGGCGGGCGTTTTGGCCCTCCTTGCCGATGGCCAGCGACAGCTCCTTCTCCGGCACGATGACCCGCGCCGACCGCTCCACCGGATCCAGGTAGGCCTTGAGGACCCGAGCGGGTTGAAGCGCGTTGGCGATGAAGACCTCTGGGTCCGGATCCCAGGCGATGACGTCGACCTTCTCCTGCCGCAGCTCCTTGACCACTTGCTGCACCCGGGCGCCGCGTGGCCCCACGCAGGCGCCGACCGGATCGACGTTGCGGTCCGTGGACCAGACGGCGATCTTGGAGCGGTGACCGGGCTCGCGGGCCCACGCCCGGATCTCGACGACGCCGTCGTGGATCTCGGGCACCTCGAGCTCGAACAGGCGCTTGAGCAGCCCCGGGTGGCTGCGCGACAGCACCAGCTGCGGCCCTTTGGCCGTCTTGTTGACCTCCAGGAGGTAAAACTTCATGCGCACCCCGGGAGCGTAGCGCTCCGTGGGCACCTGCTCCGACGGCGGCAGCACGGCCTCGGCCCGCCCCAGATCGACGTAGACGTTACGGTGCTCGATGCGCCGGATGATGCCCGTCAGGATGTCGCCCTGGCGGCTGTGGTACTCCTCGTAGATGCGATTGCGCTCGGCCTCGCGGATGCGCTGCACCACGACCTGCTTGGCGGTCTGGGCCGCGATCCGCCCCAGATCCGGCAGCGTCAACTCCACCTCGACCACGTCGTCGACCTCGAAGCGCGGGTTGATGCGCTGGGCTTCCTCCAGCGAGATCTCGCTGGCGGGGTCCGTCACCTTCTCGACGACGGCCTTGCGCGAGAAGACCCGTACCCGTCCGCTCTTGTCGTCGAAGTCCACCCGCAGGTTTTGATGGGGCTGCGCCGACTTGCGGAGGGCGGACTCGATGGCGTCCTCGATGGCCTTCAAGAGGACCTCTCGCGAGATGCCCCGCTCCTTCTCCAGCTCGTTGAGCGCGCCCAGCAGCTCGAGATTCATCGCTCAAATGCCCCCTGCCAGCGAACCCGCAGCCTGGCCTTGCTGATCCCCTCCAGGGGAAGCTCGACCGTCGAGCCGTCCTCCAGCCGCATGCGTACCTGGTCGCCCTCGACCCCCAGCAGCGTCCCGGTCCAGTGGCGCCGCCCCTGGACGGGCCCGAAGGTGTGGATCTCCGCCTCCCGGCCGGCGAAGCGCCGGAAGTCGTCGGCCTTGCGAAGCGGCCGCTCGATCCCGGGCGACGAGACCTCGAGGCGATACGGCCCCGGAATAGGGTCGAGACGGTCCAGCGCCGCGGAGAGGGGCTCGCTCACCGCCTGGCAGTCGTCGACGCTGACGCCGCCCGGCTTGTCGATGTAAACGCGCAGCACCCTCCCACCGGGCCCCGTCTCGTACTCCACATCCACGACCTCGAAGCCGAGCGGCCTGGCGACCGCCTCGGCCTCGGCCATCACCATCGACTCGACGGCTCTCGGGCGCATCCCGGCTCTTACCCCCAACAGAACGAAAGAGTGGGGGGAACCCACTCTTTCGCCCGCACGGACCGTACCTGCGCTTACGCCGTCGATTATAGCACCATCCGGCGTCGCCACGCAACGCCGGAGGCTCGATCTATCAGGGCTCGAGGGCCTTCAGGTCCTCGCGCAGCCACCGCTCCACCAATCCAGCCGCCTCATCGACCGCCACGGCGACGTCCTGGCCCTCCCGGCGACGGCGTACCTCGACCTCGCCGGAGGCAGCCAGGCGGCTGCCCACCGTCACCCGATAGGGGAAGCCCATCAGGTCGGCGTCGTTGAACTTGACCCCGGGGCGCTCGTCGCGGTCGTCCAGGAGCACTTCGACCCCGCGCTCGGCCAGCTCGCGGTAGATCCGCTCGGCCGCCTCGGCCTGGCGTGCGTCGCGGCTGTTGACCGGCACCACGATGGCGTGATACGGGGCCACCGTCACCGGCCAGATGATGCCGCGCTCGTCATGATGCTGCTCGATGATGGCGGCCATGGTCCGGGTGATGCCGATGCCGTAGCAGCCCATCACCACGGGCTTCTCCTTGCCGTCCTCGTCCAGGAAGGTGGCGCCCAGAGCCTCGCTGTACTTGGTGTGCAACTTGAAGATCTGCCCCACCTCGATGCCGGCCGAGGTCTCGAGCGTGCCTCCGCACCGCGGGCATGCGTCACCCGCCTCGGCCACCCGGACGTCGGCCACCCGCGTCGGCTTGAAGTCACGCCCGGGCACCACGTGGATCAGGTGGGCGTCGACCGCGTTGGCCCCCGTCACCGCGTCGGCGACGGCCATGGCCCACGGATCGGCCACCACCTCCATCCCCTCCAGCCCGACGGGGCCGACGAAGCCGGCCGGCGCTCCCGTGTGCCGCTCGATGATCTCGGGCGGTGCCGCCTCGATGCGGGAGGTGCCGAAGAGGCGGGCCAGCTTGACCTCGTTGAGGCGGTGGTCGCCCCGCACCACGACGGCCACCGGACGGTCGTCCACCAGGTAGATGAGCGTCTTGAGGACCCGCTCGGCGGGGACGCCGAGGAAGGCGGTCAGTTGCTCGATGGTGCGGACGTCGGGGGTGGCCACCCGCTCCGCCGGCGGCACCGTTGCCGCCGGACCGGCGGCCTCCGGGGGCGGGGCGACGGGCGCCCGCTCCACGTTGGCGGCGTAGTCGCAGCGGTCGCAGTAGACGACCTGCGCCTCTCCGATGGGCGAGAGGACCATGAACTCATGGGTCACGTCGCCTCCGATGGCCCCGGGGTCCGCCTCCACGGCTCGAGTCTCCAGGCCGCAGCGTCGAAACGCCCGCACGTAGGCCTCGTACATCTTCTGATAGCTGATCTCCAGGCCCGCCTCGTCGCGGTCGAACGAGTAGCAATCCTTCATGATGAACTCGCGGCCCCGGATCACCCCGAAACGCGGCCGGATCTCGTCACGGTACTTGTTTTGGATCTGGTAGAGCATCAGGGGCAACTGGCGGTAAGAACGCACCTCGGCCTTGACCAGCGCGGTGATGATCTCCTCGTGGGTCGGCCCCAGGCAAAACTCGCGCCCGTGCCGGTCCCGCAGCCGAAACATCTCGGGGCCGTACTCCTGCCAGCGCCCCGTGGCCACCCACAACTCCGCCGGTTGCACGATGGGCAGCTGCAGCTCCTGCGCACCGGCGCGATCCATCTCCTGCCGCACGATCTCGGAGATCTTGCGGATGACCCGAAAGGCCAGGGGCATGTACGTGTAGATGCCGGCGGACACCTTGCGGATCAGGCCGGCTCGCAGCATCAACCGGTGGCTGTCGATCTCGGCCTCGGCCGGCTGCTCCCGCAGGGTGGGGGCGAGAAGGGCGGACATGCGCATGGTGGCGGGCCTTCCCCTTCCGTGGCAGCGTGCCGGATGCTCAACCGAGCCGTTGCAGGTCGAGGTAGGTGGCCAGCAGCATCAGGGCCAGCAGCAACATCAGGCCCAACACCTGCGCGGCCGACTGCAACCGGGGCTCCAGGGGCCGCCGTCGGATCCCCTCCAACAGCAAGAACAGCAGCCAGCCGCCGTCAAGCAGCGGCAGCGGCAGCAAGTTGATGAGCCCCAGGTTGACGCTGAGCACGGCCGCCAGCCCGACCAGGCTGTAGGAGCCGCGGCTGGCCGCCTCCTGCACCATGGAGTAGATGCCGACGGGGCCGGCCACGTTGAGGGCCTCCCGGCCCGCCAGCATCCGCCCCACGACCCGGATGATTTCGCCTGACGAGTCTACCATTTCCACGAAGCCGCCGTAAAGGGCGGCCGGCAACGGGCGCGGCCCATGCATCCGCACCCCCAGGTAGCCGCCCGGCCGGTCGGCCTTCATCTGGACGGCCACATGCCGGACCTGCCCGTCTCGCTCCACCCAGACGTCCAGGGTCTGACCGGGCCGTGCAGCCAGGACGGCGCGCACCACCCGGGTCGCCGTCGGCGTCGACAGGTCCTCGATGCGCACCACCCGGTCGCCTGGCCGGATGCCGGCCAGGTCGGCGGGGCTGCCGGGGTCCACCTGCTCGACCACCGGCGGGACGAAGAGCACGGCGAAGAGGATGCCTGCCAGCACGAAGTTCATGGCGGGGCCGGCCGCGATGGCGGCCATCCGCTGCCACAGGGGGCGGTTGCGGAAGAGGCGGGGATCGTCCGGCGCCAGGTGCGGCTCCTCATCCGCCGTGTCGCCGCCCTCGAGGGGAGAGGCCTCCATCCCCTCGAGCCGCACGAAGCCCCCCAGCGGCAACAGCCGCAGCGTGTAGGCCGTCGGTCCTCGCCGCACGCGGGCGACCACCGGTCCGAGGCCGATGGCGAACTCCCGCACCATCACGCCCGAGGCACGCGCCGCCACGAAGTGCCCCGCCTCGTGGAAGAGCACGATGGTGCCGAAGACCACTGCGAAGGCGAGCAAACCCGACAGCGTCACGCTCCAGCACTCCCCGCCCCAAGGCTGCGCCTCACGGCCGGGTCACCAACAGCGTCCACAGGTACGCCGCGAGGCCGGTCGCCAGCGAACTGTCCATGCGATCCAGGATACCCCCATGCCCCGGCAACAACCAGCCCGAGTCCTTGACGTTGGCATCGCGCTTGAGAGCCGACTCGGCCAGATCCCCCAACTCGGCGGCCAGTGCCACCGCCACGCCCAATCCCAGGGTCCACCACTCGGGCAGCCCAAATGCGAGGCTCCCCACCCCGACCACGGTCCCCACCCCGCCGACCAGCCCTCCCAGCGCACCCTCGACGGTCTTGCCGGGCGAAACCCTCGGCAGCAGACGACGCCGGCCCATCAGCTTGCCGGTCACGTACGCGAAGATGTCGGTGCCCCATGTGCCGAGGAGGGCAAGCAGGGCGTGGACCCATCCGTCCGGCGCGGGAGAGCGGAGCAACCACCAGAAGCCCGTCAGGACCCCGGCGTAGGAGAAGGCGAACACCGCCGCCGAAGCCTCCAGGAGCACGCTGGCGCCCCGTGCCCATGCCCGCAGCGCCGCGTAGGCGAAGGCCATCGTGGGCAGCAACAGCCCCACCACGGGTGCTCCCCGGGTGCCCGCGAGAGTCTCCAGGGCCGGCGCCAGCAAGAAGCCCGCCAGCCCGGCGCAGATGAGCACGTCTCTCTGCGGCTGGCCCGCGCCCTTGGCCACGAAGAGATCCCCGAGCTCGAGCGCGCCCCCGACGGCGATGGCGGCCAGGACGCCGCCCCACCAGGCGCCACCCTTCCACAGCGCCCCCAGCATGAGTGGCGCGCCGACCAACGCCGTCAGGAGCCGCCAGCGAAACACCCGCTAGACCTTCCCGAAGCGGCGGTGTCGCCGCTGGTAGTCGACGATGGCCTGCAAGAGGTGGGTCCGCCGGAAGTCCGGCCAGTAGACGGGGGTGACCCACAGCTCCGAGTAGGCCAGCTGCCACAGCAGGAAGTTGCTCACGCGCAGCTCCCCGCCCGTGCGGATCAGGAGGTCCGGGTCGGGCAACTCGCTGGTGTAGAGGTAGCGGGCGAAGAGCGACTCGTCGATCTCCTCGGGGCGGATCCGCCCCGCTCGGACCTCCTCGGCGATGCGCCGGGCCGCGTCGACGATCTCGGCGCGCCCGCCATAGTTGAGCGCGACGTTGAGCACCATGTGGCGGTTGAGGCGGGTACGGGCCTCGGCCTCCCGCACCTGGCGCAACACCTCGGGCGGCAGCGCATCGACGCGCCCGATGACCCGCACCCGGATGCCCGCCTCGTCCAGTTCGTCGATCTCCTGGTGCAGCACCTCGACCAGCAGGTCCATCAGGGTCTGGACCTCGGACGCCGGGCGCTGCCAGTTCTCCGTGGAGAAGGCGTAGACCGTCAGGACCTCCACGCCCAGCTTGGCGCACGTGCGCACCGCCTCGCGCAGGCTCTTGACGCCGGCCCGGTGCCCGGCGGTCCGGCGAAGCCCGCGGCGAAGGGCCCAGCGCCCGTTGCCGTCCATGATGATGGCCACGTGGCGAGGGATGCGCGCGGGGTCGAGCTCCGCCAGGATGCGCTGCTCGTCACGCCGTGTCAGCATCCACGGCCACGACGCCTCGGCCAGGCGCATCCAGAGCCTGTCTGCCAGGCGGCTGAGCAGCCGGGGGGCACGGGCGCTCCAAAGGCCCCCCGCACGCCCCTCACCCATCCTGCTGGCCCCCATCGTCTGCAGCCGCGTCGTCGGTGGGCTCCGTCGGGGCAGCTACGGCATCGCGCCGCTCCCAGTACTCACGCGCGCAGATGAGCTGGAGCGCGTCGCCGGCTCCCAGCGGCCGGCAGGCGATGACCCGCACCGCGCCCTTCTCGCCGCGGGGCTTGGGGGGCGCGGTGAAGCGGAGGGTGGTGCGCCACCTCTCGAGCCGCTTGAGCGCGACGCTCAGCTCCAGCCCGATCACGTCGGGCAGCGCCGACGATCGGCCCGCGCCCCCGTCTCCGGCAGGGGGGCGCTCGCCCGGACGCAAGGGGTGCCTCAGACCTCCATGATCTCCTTCTCTTTGGCGGCCACCAGCTGATCGATCTCCTGGATGTAGCGATCCGTCAGCTGCTGGACCTGCTGCTGGGCCCGGCGGGACTCGTCCTCGGCGATGAGCCGATTCTTCTCCCAGCGCTTGAGCTCGTCGTTGACCTCCCGCCGGATGTTGCGGACCGCCACCCGCCGCTCCTCGGCTTCCTTACGCACGATCTTGACCAGCTGCTGGCGCCGCTCCTCCGTCAGCTGGGGCAAGACCAACCGCACCACGGTGCCGTCGTTGGTGGGTGTTACGCCCAGGTCGGACTTGAGGATGGCCTTCTCGATCTCCTTGACCAGCGACCGGTCCCAGGGCTGCACCACCAGCATGCGAGGCTCGGGGGCCGAGATGGAGGCGACCTGGTTGAGCGGCACGGGCGTGCCGTGGTACTCCACCACGACCCGCTCCAGCAGCGCGGGCGTCGCCCGGCCGGTGCGGACGGTCGCCAGCTCCTTGCGCGCGGTCTGCACTACCGTCTTCATCCGCTCGTCGGCCTCTTGAAGCAGCGCCTTGACGTCACCCTCCGCGGCCACTGACACCACCTCCGCCCACCGTGGTCCCGACCCGCTCGCCCATCGCGGCCCGGACGATGTTGTCCGGATCGCCGATGTCGAAGACGATGATGGGGATCTGGTTTTCCATGCACAGCGACGTGGCCGTCGGGTCCATGACGCCCAGCCCTCGCTGCAGCACCTCGAAGTGGGTGAGCTGGTCGAGGCGCTGGGCGTTGGGATCCTTCTTGGGATCGGCGGTGTAGACCCCATCCACCCCGCGCTTGCCCATCAGGATCACGTCGGCCTCGATCTCGGCTGCCCGCAAAGCCGCCGCCGTGTCCGTGGAGAAGAACGGGTTGCCGGTGCCCGCCGCGAAGATGACCACCCGGCCCTTCTCCAGATGTCGGATGGCACGGCGGCGGATGTAGGGCTCCGCCACCTGGCGCATCTCGATGGCCGACTGCACCCGGGTGGCCACGCCCATGCGCTCCAGCACCTCTTGCAGCGCGAGGGCGTTGATGGTGGTCGCCAGCATCCCCATGTAGTCGGCGGTGCTCCGGTCCATGCCGCGGGTGGCGGCCGCCGCCCCGCGCCAGATGTTGCCGCCGCCCACCACCACGGCCACCTGCACGCCCAGCTGGGTCAGGCGCAGGATGGCGGAGCTGAGGCGCTCGACGACCTTGATGTCGATGCCGAAGCCGCGGTCGCCCGCCATGGCCTCGCCGCTGAGCTTGAGCACGACTCGCCGGTACGGGGTACTCATGTCCACCTCACAGCCGCGCCGGGGCTCGTGAAGCACTTACGCCTCAGCCCCGGCCACCTCCTTGCGGCGCCCTTTCACGCCTCCTGCGCTTCGCCGGCCAGCTGCTCGGCCCGTTCGAAGCGAACGAACCGCCGGACCTGCAGCTGCACTCCCAGAGGCTTGAGCGTCTCCTGTACGTGGCGACCCACCTGGACGTTGGGGTCTCGGATGAAGGGCTGCTCGAGCAGGCAGACCTCCTGATAGAACTTGTCGAGCCGGCCCTCCACGATGCGGTCCACGACCTTCTCCGGCTTGCCCTCGTTGAGGGCTGCGCTGCGGTAGACCTGGCGCTCACGCTCGCGCACCGCCTCGGGCACCTGGGTGCGCTCGACGTACTCGGCGCGGTAGGCCGCCACCTGCATCGCCAGATCCTTGAGCACCTGCCGGACCTCGGGGCGCTCGGCGGCCTCCGACGGTTGTACCACGGCCTCCAGCAGCACGCCGATGCGGCCGTCGCCGTGGATGTAGCTCTCCACCGCCCCGCGCGTGGCGAAGACCGCGTAGCGGCGCAAGCGGACCCGCTCGCCCAGGCGCGCCGCCGTCTCCATCAGCACCTCACGAGCCGGCTTGCCCTCGCCCTCGACGGGCTGCGCCAGGAGTCCCTCGACCCGCTCCAGCGAGGTCTCTCCACGGGGGTCGCGATGGGCCTCGCCGCCCGCCTCGGCCAGATCCTCGCCCAGCCGGGCCGCATGCCGTGCGAGCCGCTCGACCAGCGCCCGGAAGTCGTCGGTGCGCGCCACGAAGTCGGTCTCGCAGTTGACTTCGACCAGGGCGGCCCGCCCGGTCGCGGGGTCGACGTGGGCGGCCACCAGTCCCTCCAGCGCCGCGCGGGTGGCCCGCTTGGCGGCCTGAGCCAGCCCCTTCTCCCGCAGGATGCGGAGGGCCTCCTCCTCGTCGCCTCCTGCCTGCTCGAGGGCTCGCTTGACGTCCATCATCCCGGCTCCGGTCCGCTCGCGCAGGGCCCGGATCCTCTCGACGGTGATCTCAGCCACGACCGTTGCCTGCCCTTCCATCGAGGCGCAGACGGCCTTGCGGTCCATGACAGCGGTGCGGCAGCCTCTCCGCGCTGCCGCACCGCCAGGCCGGACGCTCGGGCCGGCCGCCTGACCCGTGCTTCCCAGGCGCCACGCCACAGGGCCCCGACGGGCCATCAGCGGGCAGCGCCGCGCTCCATCTCATGGGCCAGTTCTTCCGACATCTCCTCGTCGTCCGAGTCCGGGGCCTCCGTCTCCTCGACCGGAGCGGTCGAGGCATCGGCAGCCGCCGTCCCGTCCGTAGACGACGCCTCGCCAGCGGCGGGGCCCTCCTGGCCCTCGCGGGCCTCCAGCACCGCGTCGGCGATCTTGTGGGTGATGAGGCGCACGGCCCGGATGGCGTCGTCGTTGCCGGGGATCACGTAGTCGATCTCATCGGGGTCGCAGTTGGTGTCGACGATGGCGATGACCTTGATCCCCAGCTTGCGTGCCTCACGGACCGCGTTGTTCTCCTTGCGGGGATCGATGACGAACAGGGCACGCGGCAGCTGATGCATGCCCCGGATGCCGGAGAGGAAGCGCTCGAGCTTCTCCTTCTCCTTGCGGAGCTTGATCACTTCCTTCTTCGGCAGGCGCTCGAACAACCCGTCCGTCTCCATCTTCTCGAGCTCTTCGAGTCGGCGAAGACGGCTCTTGAGGGTGTTGAAGTTGGTCAGGGTGCCGCCCAGCCAGCGCTGGTTGACGTAAAACATGCCGCAGCGCTGGGCCTCTTCGCGCACGGTCTCCTGTGCCTGCTTCTTGGTGCCCACGAAGAGGATGGTGCCACCGTCGGCCACCAGCTCCTTGACGAAGCGGTAGGCCTCCTCCAGCTTGCGGACGGTCTCCTGCAGGTCGATGATGTAGATCCCGTTGCGCTCGGTGTAGATGTAGCGAGCCATCTTCGGGTTCCACCGGCGGGTCTGGTGCCCGAAGTGGACGCCTGCCTCGAGGAGCTGCTTCATGGAGATGACCGCCATGCCCGAATCACCTCCTCCCTGGCGCGCGGTTAAGCCTCCGCCGCCTCATCCCCAGGGGAACCCCGGCTCGGCCCGGCGCACGGGCCTGCCCCTGGGCACCGCCCCTGAGTCACGGTCGGCGTGCGAGATGTCAAACGCCGGGCGGTAGTATATCACAGGCCAGGGGGCGGCTCAATGCGAAGCGGGGTCACTTCGCGCCGTCCAGCCGGCCATCCGTGCGATCCGGTCGAGCAGCCGGACCTCCCCGACGGGCAATCCCGTCCGTCGGGCGACCTCGTCTGGGTCGAGCCCCTGGCGCAGCAGGGCGACGGCGTGTCCCAGCTCGGGGCGGCCGTCGGCCGGCCCTTCAGGCCGCCCGCCATCCGCCCCGTCGGAGGACGGGCCGGAAGGGCTCGATGGCGACGCATGGGACGACGCAGCCCGCGTCAGCAACTCCAGGTAGCCGCTGACCAGGGTCGCGAACGAGGCAACGTCGCCGGCCGGCGCTCGATGTCGCCCCGACGGGCCTCGCGCCTCGAGCCGCCGCACGTGACGGGTCAGCCGCCAAACCTGAGCCGCCAGGACCACCAGGGCCGCGGCCTGGAGCCCCTCCCACCAACCCGGCATCGTCCCCCGCCCCCTAGGCACGCACGTCCACGTTTTGGCCGAGGCCTGGCACGGCAGGGCCGGCAGGGGGACGGGCCTCCGGGGACGCGCGCCGGGTTGAGGGCTTGCCCGCTGCGGCCCCCTCCCGCTCGCCCTGGCGCCTCCGCCGCGGCTCCTCGTCGGTGGCGCTCCTGACATGGCGTGCGTCGGCGTGATCCACCCGGCGCACCTGACGGGTGGCCGCCTCGGCCCGTTGCCGCTGTTGGTCGGCTGCGGCCGTCGCCTGGAGCTGGGCCTGGCGCTGCGACGCCTCCTGCACCCGGGACGCCTCCTGGGTCCGGGGCAGGATCGTCTGAAGGTCGACCTGCCGCATCGACACGGTGCTCTACCCCACCGAATGACGGGTCTGCGCTCAACTGTGAGCGGCCAGGTAGGCCCGGACCCTCAAGATGGCCTTGGTGTGGATCTGGCAGACCCGCGACTCCGTGACGCCCAGCACCCGCCCGATCTCCTTGAGGGTCAGCCCCTCGTGGTAGTAGAGGGCCAGCACCAGGCGCTCCCGCTCCGGCAGGTGGTCGATGGCCTCCGCCACCAGCCGTTCGAGCTCCCGCTCCTCCAGGCTCTCCTCCGGGCTCGGCGCCGCCGAGTCGCTGACGGTCTCCAGCAACCGGAGCTGGCTCTCCTCCTCGGGATCGGCCACCCACACCTCGTCCAGCGAGACCAGCGAGGCCCCCGAGAGCTCGGCCAGCAGCCGGTCGTACTCCTGCACCGTCATCCCCAGCGCCTGGGCCACCTCGTCGTCGCTGGCGGCCCGACCCAGGTGGCTCTCCAGGCGCACCAGCTCCTTCTCCAGCGCCCGCGCCTTCTGACGGACGGAGCGCGGTACCCAGTCCGCCGAGCGCAAGCCGTCGATGATGGCCCCCCGGATCCGGGCGGCCGCGTACGTCTCGAACTTGACGCCGCGCTCGAAGTCGTACCGCTCCACCGCCTCCACCAGGCCGAAGATGCCGTAGCTGACCAGATCGTCGAACTCCACGTGCGGGGGCAGCATCACCGCCAGGCGCCCCGCCACGTACTTGACCAGGGGGGCGTACTCCAGGATCAGCTGCTCCCGCAGCTCAGGATCCCGGCTCTTCTTGTAGCGCTTCCACAGGCGCAGGAGCCTGGGGGACATGTCGGGCGCCGTTACTTCGGCTCGTTGCATCGCCATGGTCTAGATCAGTCCCATTCGCCGCATCTCTGCCTGGCGCCGCAGGACGAAACCGATGAGCCGGTCCCGGTCGGCCTCCGCGATCTGCACGAACTTGACGGCCACCGACCAGCTGGAGCCGGCTTCGGCTTCGGACCCCTCGGTGGCCTGGGTGCGCACCACCTCGACCACCGCGCCGACCGGACGCTCGGGAAGCTCGATGACCACCTCCAGCAGCTGACCCGGCTCGGGCGGCTTAGGCGCATGCAGCGTCAGGCCACCGCCGCCGAGGTCGCGGCTGTGGGTGGCGACCCATCGGGGAGGCCGCTCCCCTGGGGTGCGCAGGGGCCGGTAGCGCACGGGCACCATGGCGGCCACCCGCGTCCACTCCCGTAACTGGATCCGCTCCCAGCGCGGGGCGGCGACCACCAGCACGGGCACCCGGTCTGCATCGGTGCGCCCCACCACGGTGGTGTGCCCAACGTAGCGGGCCCCTCGGACGGGATCGGCCTTGAGGACGTGCAGCCGGACGGGCGTGCCGGAGGAGACGGGCACCCTGGCCCCCTCCCTCATGGGCGCTGCCAGGGAGAGCTGACCCTGCTCGTCGATGAGCTCGACGCGGCTGCGGTAGCGCCCTTTGGCCGGGCCATCGGGAATCTCGAGCTCGACGAGGTCGTTGACGCCCACGGGCGCTGGCTCGGATGGCAAGCGATACCCCCCTCTCCCGTCAACGCATCCGCTGCAGCATGCGGCTCACGATGCCGCTCAAGCCCCGACGAGGGGGCTCCTCGGGAAGGTCCATCAGGCGACGCGCCAGCTGGCGGATCGCTCGGGCGGCGGGGCTGTCGGGCCGGCGCACCAACAGGGGTGCCTGTTCGGCGATGGTCGCCACCACCGCCCGGTCGTAGGGCACCACGCCCAGCATCGAGATCTCGACCCCCAGGAATCGGCCGGCCACGGACTGCAGCCGCCGGACCACCCGCTGGCCTTCTTCCTTGGTCCGCCCCATGTTGACCGCGAGGAGAAGCCGCGGCACCCCGGCCCGCCCGTTGGGGTGCTCCTGGACCAGGGTCTTGATGAGGCCGTAAGCGTTGGTGATGGAGGTGGGCTCCGGCGTCGCCACCACCAGCACCTCCGGCGACGCGTGCAACAGCGCCAGCACTTGAGGACCGATGCCCGCCCCGGTGTCCACCACCACGACGTCGGCGAGACGATCGAGCCGCCTCAGCTCGCCGATCAGATGGTTGAGGCGATCTTCTTCCAGCGCGGCCAGCTCGGCCAGGCCCGAGGCCCCGGGAAGCACCAGCACGCCCTTGGGCCCCTCCCAGAGCGCCTGCTCGAGCGAGCAGACGCCGCGGATCACGTGGCCGACGTGGTAGCGCGGCACCATCCCCAGCACGACGTCGACGTTGGCCATGCCCAGGTCGGCGTCGACCAGGACCACCCGCAACCCCAGCTCCCCCAGGGCCAGGGCCAGGTTGACGGCCACCATCGTCTTGCCGACGCCGCCCTTGCCGCTGGTCACCGTCACCGTGCGGGCCGGACGCCAGTCCGAGGATGCGGCCGGTGCGACCGTCGTGACCCTGCCCGGCCTCGAGGCGGCCATCCGGCGCAGAGGTGCCGCCTGGTCGGCGATAGGACCGGCAGGCCCCGTCATGAAGCCGCTCCCCCTTCCGCTACGGGCTCGGAGCGGCGCCCCGAGCCCAGGAGCCACCGCGCCACCGCCTCGCCGTCGGCCAGCTCGATGTCATCGGGCACCATCTGGCCGGTGGCGATGTACGCCAGGGGGGCCTGCGCCCACCGGGGGGCGTTGAGCAGGACGCCACGACAACGGGTCTCGTCGACCTTGGTCACCACGATTCCCCCGATCGGAATCGAGCGGTAGGCGGCCACCAGTTCGCGCAGGTCGCCCTGGCGCATGCCGGCCGGCACCACCAACAAGATCACGGCATGGGCCGGCAGGGCGCGAGCCAAGGCCTCGGTCCTCGCCAGCCGCTCGGCGTCACCCGGGTTGTGCCCGGCGGTGTCGATGAGCACCAGGTCGTGGGTGGCCGCGGCGGTCGCCGCCTGCAGCTCCTTGACGTCGTTGGCCACCTGGAGGGGCAGCCCGACCAGGTCGGCGTAGGTGCGGAGCTGCTGGATGGCGCCGATCCGGAAGGTGTCGGTGGTGACCAGCGCCACCCGCCACCCCCCGACCAGGGCGAAGTTGGCCGCCAGCTTGGCCAGCGTGGTGGTCTTGCCGGTGCCCGTGGGGCCCACCATCATGACGAAGAGCGGCCGCCCCTTGCGCTCCCAGAGGGGCATGGTGGGCACCGAGGCGGCCACCTGGGTCGCCACGGCCTCGCTCATGGTACGCCCGGTGGCGCGGGCCAGGAGTTCGGCCCGCTGGACGATCTCCCACGCCAGGGAGGCCTCGACATCGCTGTCGACCAACCGCTCGAACCACTCGGCCCGCCGCGTCCCGTCCTCTCGGACCTGGAGCCTCGGAGGCGGCTGCGCGACCCGAGGAGCCTCGGGGGCCGGCGCTGGCCCACGAGCCGGGCGATCGGCCAGCGTCGGCGAGGCCGTCCTGGGGCGTTCGGGAGGTGAGGGGCCGTCCAGGGCCGCGACGACCTCCACCGAGGCCTTTCCCCATCGTCGCCACCACGGGCGGACCCGCCGCGTCTCGATGATGAGGGCCCCGTCGCCCATTTCGGCCCGTACCTTCTCCAGAGCCTCCTTGATGCTGGGGGCCGTGTAGCGCCTAAGACGCATGGGCAAGCTCCACCACCCCCTCGCTCGCCACCTGGGCGCCCGGTGCTACCTCCGCGAACGAGATGACGGGCAGGCGCGGCAGCGGGCGCTCGATGAGGCGACGCAGGTAGCGTCGCACCGACGGGGAGCAGAGCACGACCGCACGCCGCCCCCGGGCGGCCGCCGCCTCCTGCAGGCGGCCCAGCTCCCGGACGAGTCGGCTCACGAAGTCGGGGTCCAGCGGTGCTGCCGGCGAGGCGGCCAGCTCCTCGAGCCTGCGCTCCAGCTCGGGGCTCAACGTGATGACGGGGATCACGCCGTCTTCGTCCCCGTACAGGCGGGAGATGTGGCGGGCCAGCGCCATGCGCACCCGCTCCGTCAGGAGGTCGGGGTCCCGGCTCTCCCGGGCGGAGTCGGCCAGGGCCTCCAGGATGGTGACGAGATCCCGGATCGGTACCCCTTCGTGCAGGAGATTTTGGAGCACCTTCTGGACCTCGCCCACCGTCAGCAGCTCCGGGATCAGCTCCTCCACCACGGCCGGGTGGGTCGTCTTGACGTGGTCCAGCAGCTGGCGGGTCTCCTGGCGCCCCAGGAGCTCGGCCGCGTGGCGGTGCAGGAGCTCGCTCAGGTGGGTGGCCAGCACCGATGGGGCGTCGACCACCGTGCAGCCCAGCAGCTCGGCCTGCTCCCGCTGCTCCTGGGCGATCCAGACGGCCGGCAGGCCGAAGGCCGGCTCCCGGGTGCGCACGCCGCTCAGCTTGTCCAACCCATCGCCGGCATCCATGGCCAGCAGGTGGTGCGGCATCAGCTCGCCCCGCCCCACCTCCACGCCCCGCAACTTGATGACGTAGACGTTGGGCTTGAGCTGCACGTTGTCTCGGATGCGGATGGGCGGCACCACCAGGCCCAACTCCAGGGCCACCTGCCGGCGCACCATCGTGATGCGATCGAGGAGCTCGGCCCCGTGGGCCTGGTCCACCAGCGGGATGAGGCTGTAGCCGATCTCGAGCTCCACGGGGTCGGTCTGCAGCAGGCTCATGACCGACTCCGGCCGCTTGGCCTCCTCCCGCTCGCGCTCGATGGCGGCCAGCCGCTCACGCTCGGCTGCCTGGCGCTCCTGCTGCGTCAGCAGGTAGGAGACGCCCGCCGATGCCCCCGCCAGCATCAGGAAAGGCAGTGCGGGAAGGCCGGGCACCATGGCCAGCACCGCCAGGATGCCGGCGGCAGCCGCCAGGGTGCGGGGCTGGCTGAAGAGCTGCCGGGTCAGGTCCTGGCCCATGTTCTCCTCGGAGGCGGCCCGGGTGACGATGATGCCGGTGGCCGTCGAGACCAGCAGGGCCGGGATCTGCGTGACGAGACCGTCGCCCACCGTCAGCAGGGTGTAGCGCCGCAGCGCCTCGCCCACCTCCAGGCCCCGCTGCAACACCCCCACCCCGAGTCCGCCGAGGATGTTGATGAGGGTGATGACGACGCTGGCGATGGCGTCGCCCTTGACGAACTTGCTGGCGCCGTCCATCGCCCCGTAGAAGTCGGCCTCCCGCTCGATGCTCTGGCGACGGGCCCGGGCCTCCTGCTCGGTGATGAGGCCCGCGTTGAGGTCGGCGTCGATGCTCATCTGCTTGCCGGGCATGGCGTCGAGGGTGAAGCGAGCCGCCACCTCGGCCACGCGCTCGGCGCCCCGCGTGATGACGATGAACTGGATGACCACCAGGATCAGGAAGATGATGAAGCCGACCAGGTAGTTGCCGCCCACGACGAAGTAGCCGAAGGCCTCGATGATGCGCCCGGCATAGGCGTGCAGCAGGATGAGCCGGGTCGACGAGATGTTGAGGGCCAGCCGAAACAGCGTGACCACCAGCAACAGCGACGGGAAGACGGAGAACTGCAGGGGGTCGCGCACGTTCATCGTCAGCAGCAGCACGAGAAGCGACACGGTGATGTTGGTGGCCAGCAGCACGTCGAGGAGCGTGGGGGGCATGGGGATCACCATCATCATGACGATCCCCACCACCGCCACGAAGACCACCGCGTCGCTGTGCCGCACGGCTCGCGCCATCCCGGCCAGGCTCCGTTGCCCTGCCGCCATCTACTCGGTCACGCCTCCTCCACCGGCGCCCGCCAGACGGGCCGACCCGCGGCCCGAGCCCCAAACTGGCGGAGGCGGTACACGTATGCCAGCACCTCGGCCACCGCCCGGTAGAGTCGGGGCGGGATGGCCTGTCCCACCGCGACCCCCTCGAAGAGCGCCCAGGCCAGCGGCGGATTCTCGACCACGGGCACCCCGTGCTGGCGGGCCACCTCCACGATCCGGCGTGCCAGCCACTCCTGCCCCTTGGCCACCACGATCGGGGCCTCCATGCGGGCCTCCTCGTACTCCAGGGCCACCGCCACGTGGGTGGGGTTGGTGACCACGACCGATGCCCGCGGCACCCGCTGCATCATGCGCTGCGAGAGGATCTGGCGCATGCGGGAGCGGATCCGGCCCCGCACGTGCGGGTCGCCCTCGGTCTGCTTGAGCTCGTCCAGCAGCTCGTGCCGGCTCATCTTGAGGCTCTGCTCGTACTCCCACCGCTGGTAGGCGTAGTCGAGGCCCCCGATGACCAACAGCACCAGGCCCATCCGCAGGAGCTGCTGGTAGGCCAGGTCGGCCACGAAGACGGTGGCGTCGAGCAGCCCCATGGCCACCAGGTTTGACGAGGCCTGCATCAGGGTGCGGATGAAGGACCACCCGGCCCACGCCACCACCCCCGCCTTGGCCGTCGCCTTGACCAGCTCCACCAGGGCGCGGACCGAGAAGAGCCGCTTGAGGTTCGCGATGGGGTCGATGCGGGAGAGGGTAGGCGTCAGCGGGGTGCCCGAGGCGACGAAGCCCACCTGCAGCACCTGCGAAGCCAGCCCCGCCAGCATGACGGCCCCCGTCAGCGGCACCAGTCCGCGCATGGCCGTGAGGCCCAGGTAGCCCAGCTGGCGCACGCGATCCACCGTCAGTTCCTGCTGCCACAACATGCCTCCCCACAGCTGGGTGGCCAGCGACCGGGCGTCGGCCGCCAGCAGCCCGGCCACGCCCTTGGCCGCCAGGGCGCCCGCCAGCGCCACCACGGCCATCGAGAGGTCCATGCTGCGCGCGACCTGGCCTCGGCGACGGGCCTCCTGACGCCGGCGCGGCGTGGGGGCCTCGGTGCGCTCCCCGTCGGCGAAGCGCTGGAGGTCGAAGTCCAGCGGCCATTCGACGGCCTTGGCCCCACTCAACGGGGCGCCAGGCCCTGCATCGTGCGCAGCACCCATCCCCACAGCTCCCCGTTGCGTCCGAAGGTGCCCGCCAGAAGCCCGATGATCCCCGGCAGCGCCAGCAGCAGCGCCGCGAAGCCCAGCACGATCTTGGCGGGGAAGCCCACCACGAAGACGTTGAGCTGCGGCACCGCCCGGGCCACCACGGCCAGGGCCACGTCGGCCAGGAAGAGCGCCGCCATGACCGGGGCGGCGAGCCGCACTCCCAAGACGAACGCGGCGGCGAAGGCCCCGACGACCCCTTCGAGCATCCCCGGGCCGGCCGCACCGGCACCGGGGGGCACCACGACCAGGCTCTGGGCCAGGGCCCGGAGCATCTCGTGGTGGCCATTGACCCCGAAGAAGATGAGGGTGGCCAACAGCATCTCGAACTGGCCGATGACCGGGGTCTCCTGGCCGAGGGTGGGATCGACCACGTTGACGACGCTGAAGCCCATCGGCAGGTCCACCAGCTGCCCGGCCAGCAAGGCGGCGGCCATCAGGGCGTTGACCCCGAAGGCCATGACCAGCCCGGCCGCCACCTCCTTGCCCACCGCGTAGGCCCAGACCGCCCACGTCGGCCCTGCTGCCCCGCCGGTCCCCGGCAGGACGACCCCGGGGGCCCCGACCGCCAGCGGCACCATCAGCAAGGCGGCGAGCCCCGAGAGCCCGAGGCGCACCAGCGGCGGCACCCCCGGTTGTCCGAAGACCGGCCGGGCCGCCAGCAAGAGCGTCGAGGTGCGCACCCAGATGAGGCCGAACGCGGCCAGGGCCTCCATGCCTGGTCGGGTCCTCCCTCAGCCGATGTAGGCGGTCAGGTTGCCCAGCACTCGCTGGGCGAAGTCCAGCATGACCCGCATCATCCATGAGCCGAAGACCAGCATGGCGACGAAGACGGCCAGGATCTTGGGCACGAAGGCCAGGGTCTGCTCCTGGATCTGGGTCGTGGCCATCAAAAGGCTCACCACGATTCCGACCAGGAGCCCCAGGCCCACCATCGGGCCCGAGACCAGCAGGATCGTCACGATGGCGTCCCGCCCCAGCGTCAGCAGGGTCGCCTCGTCCATCCTCGCGCCCCCCACGTGCCGTCCATCTCATCGCACGCTGGTCAACAGCGCCCGGGTGATCAGGTGCCACCCGTCGACCATGACGAAGAGCAACACCTTGAAAGGCAACGAGATCATGACCGGCGGTAACATCAACATGCCCATGGACATTAAGGTGCTGGCCACGATCATGTCGATAACCAGGAAGGGGACGAAGAGCACGAAGCCGATTTGAAAGGCGGTCTTCAACTCGCTGATGACGAAAGCCGGGATGAGGATGTACGTGGGCACCTGGTCCCGCCGCTCGGGTCGGGCCATGCCCGACATGGAGACGAAGAGCTCCAGATCCTTCTCCCGGGTGTTTCGAAACATGAAGTCCCGCAACGGCAGCTGGCCCCGCTGCCAGGCCTCCTGTTGGGTGATCTGGCCCTCCAGGTAGGGGCCGATAGCCTGTCCGTAGACCTGCTGCCAGGTCGGGTACATGGTGAAGAAGGTCAGGAAGAGCGCCAGCCCGATGAGCACCTGGTTGGGAGGGACCGTGGGCGTCGACAGGGCGTTGCGGACGAAGGAGAGCACCACCACGATGCGGGTGAAGGAGGTCAGCATGACGAGGATGGCCGGCGCCAGCGTCAGGACCGTCAGCGCCGCCAGGATCTGAAGGGCCGTCACCAGGTCGGGCGCGCTCGGCGTCTCGCCGCCCAACCTCAGCTCGATGGACGGCAGCCGCAGAGCCGGGCTTTGCGGGCTCGTGCCGACGCCCGGCAGCTCTTGCGCGCGCACGCCGGCGCCGAGAAGCGCCAGCATCAGGCAGGTGACCGTCAGCAGCCCCCGCCACCGGTCACGAGGCAGCGTGCAGCTCGTCATCGTGTGAGTGCGGGTGCACAGCCCTCCTCCCTCGGCTCATGCCGGGCGCCTCCATGCGTGCTCCCCTGCTCGCTCGGGCCTGGCCGAGGACCTGGCTGACCTCCTCGGGGTCGTCGAGACACGCCAGGGCCTGCATCTGCTGTCCGCTCACCCCGATGACCAGCAGGCGCGTCCCCACCTCGACCAGGTACAGCGAGCGCCCGGGCCCCAGCGCCAGGGTGTCGACGACTCGCATGGCTCGGGCCGAGCGCATCCCCATCCGCGAACCGGCCAACCGGGCCGTCACGTAGGCCGCCGGCACCAGCACGGCCAGCGCCCCTAGCACCTTGAGGAGGTCGGCCCAGGTCACGACAGCCACCCCTCGACCTCAGGAAACGTCGCGGGCCAGGCGCGGCCGGGTGATGATGTCGTTGACCTTGACGCCGAACTTCTCGTCCAATAGCACGACCTCGCCCCGCGCGACCAGCTTGCCGTTGACCAGGATGTCGGCCGGCTCCCCGGCCAGCTTGTCCAGCTCGATGACCGATCCCCGGCGCAGCGCCATCACTTCCCCCAGCGTGAGCCGGGCCCGCCCGATCTCCACCGACAGCGTGACGCCCACGTCGAGGAGAAGCTCCAGATTGCCGGAGGCGTCACCGGTCGGCTCCGGCTTGAGCTCCCCGAAGCGGACGGGGTGCACCTCGGTCACGCCGGGCGCCGGCGGGGACGATTGCGGCGCACGGCCGCTGGAAGCGCGGCGGCTCGCCGCATGCTGTCTACTGGATGACGAGCTCGGTGAAATAGACGTTCACCACTCTTCCCTTGGTGACCAGCCGTTGCAGCGCCTGCACCAGCTCCTGGCGCACGGCCTCGGTCCCCGCCGTCGAGGTCAGATCCTCGAAGCGCTTGGTGCGGATGACGGCGATGATGGTATCCCGCACCTGGGGCTCACGACGGCTCAGCTCATCCACCACCTCCCGGCGGTCGGCCTCAACCGTCACCCCCACTCGGGCGTAGCGGATGGAGAGGCCTCCCGAGCCCGGCGCCAGATTGACCACGAACTCGCCGGCGTCGAGGGTCGGCCCCAGGGGCGCCACGGCGGCCGCTTCGGCGCCATAAGCCGCCCCGGTACGCGAGACCACGCTCTCGCCCGTCACCTGCTGCGCCACCGGAATCTGCCGGTTGAACATGAGGTAGGCCAGGAAGGCGCTACCCGTGGATGCCGAGATGATGAGCGCCACGGCCGCGATGGCCCAGGCCAGGCCGGCTGCCCGGGACCGGGGCTGCGACTCCGGCGGTACCGGTTGAGGCTGCGGCTGCTGCACGGCCATCTGTGCACCACTCCATCCTTGGCGACGATGTCAAGGGCTTGGCTCCACTCCGTTGGAGCTCAGCGGCATGATGACGACGTCGACCCGCCGGTTGCGCTGCCGGTTGGCCGACGAGGTGTTGGGCACCAGCGGGTGAAACTCGCCGTACCCGGCGGCCGAGAACCGCCGGGGGTCGAGCCCGTGATGCTCGATGAAGTAGCGCACCACGGTGGTGGCGCGGGCCGTCGAGAGCTCCCAGTTGGACGGAAAGCGCTCGTTGCGGATGGGCAGGTCGTCGGTGTGCCCCTCGACCCGCACGTCGTTGGGCAGATCGGCCAGCACCGAGGCCAGCGCGTCCAGCACCCGGCGCGAATCGGGCCGCAGCTCCGCCTTGCCCAGGTCGAAGAGCACCCGTTCGGCCAGCCGCACCACCAACCCTCGCTCCTCCGGCACGAGCTGCACGTCCGCCGACAGCCCCTCGTCCGCCAGCCTGGCCGTGAGGCGGTGCAGGGCGTAGTCGAGCTGCTCGTCGGTCTGAGAACCCACCGGCACGGGCGAGATGGGGATGGGTGGGTTGCCGACCATGGCCTCCTGCTGGAAGCTGCGCCCCATGTCGAGGATCCCGACCGACGCCCGAAAGGCCGACATCAGCGCCTGGAAGCGCTGGACGTCGATGGCCGAGATGGAGAAGAGGATGACGAAGAAGGCCAGCAGCTGCGTCACCATGTCGGAGTAAGTGACCATCCACTGCGGGGCCGCCGTGTTGACGCCGGTGCCGCGGCGACGCCGCCGGGTGAAGGAGCTATCGGCTCCGGGCACCGGTCGTCACCACCCCTCTGGTCGAGGGCGCGGGAGAGGGCCGTGCGGCCGCCTGGCGAGCCCTCCGGTCGGCCGGAGGCAGGAAGGAGCGCAGCTTCTCCTCGACGATGCGAGGATTCTCTCCGGCCTGGATCGAGAGGACGCCCTCGATCATGATCTGCCGCACCATGACCTCCTGGTCGTTCTTGACCCGGAGCTTGCCCGCGATGGGGTTGAAGACCAGGTTGGCCAGGAGCGCCCCGTACAGGGTCGTCAGGAGGGCGAGGGCGAGCGCCGGCCCCACCGTCGAGGGATCGTCCAGCCGGCCCAGCATCCGTACGAGCCCGACCAGCGTGCCGATCATGCCGAAGGCCGGGGCGTAGACGCCCAGCGACTCGAACAGCGCCTGTCCTTGCCGGTGCCGCTCTTCGATGAAGGTGAGCTCGATGTCGAGGATGTTGCGGACGAGCTCGGGGTCCGTGCCGTCGACCACCAGCTGGATGCCCTTGCGCAGGAAGGGGTCCGAGAGGCGCTCGGCCTCCTCCTCCATCGCCAGCAGCCCCTCGCGCCGGGCCTTCTCCGCGAGGCTCACGATGAGGCGGATGAAGTGCTCGGGGTCCAGGGAACGGCCGCTGGCCGCGACCCGCAGGACCCGCCACGCGTTGCGGAGCTGCTCCCCGCTGTAGTTGACGATGGTGGCCGCAATCGTCCCGCCCAGCACCAGGATGAACGAGGCCGAATCGAGGTACGGGCGGAGACTCCCGCCGATCAGGATCGAGCCACCGATCAGTCCCAGCCCGACGACGATGCCCAGGATCGTGGTGATGTCCACTGGTCTGGCCCCTTCTCCCCGTGCCTCAGCCCCGGGAGGCGTCTCGCTCCCGTATCACGGCCGCACCCGCTCGGCCTGCCGGTGACGCCGTCGACGGCTCGACCCGGGTCGGCAAGGCACGGCTCCGGTTGAACGCGACGACCCGCTCGATGATCTCCTCGACACTCTCGGCGACCACCAGCTTGCGGCCGCTCACCAGCGACAGGACGGTGTCGGGGGTGGACTCCACCGTCTCGATGAGATCCGCGTTGACGACGAACTCCTTGCCGTCCAGGCGATGCACCCGGATGATGGCGTCCACCCCCCTACCCGTCACGTCCTCGCCCTACCGCCGGCTGCTACCGGCGATAGAGCCTGTGCCCTTTACTCGAAGCGGGCTCACCGCTTCAGCGTCATGAGCTCCTGCAGCATCTCGTCCGACGTGGTGATGACCCGGGAGTTGGCCTGGAACCCTCGCTGCGCGAGGATCAGGTTGGTGAACTCCTGGGACAGGTCCACGTTGGACATCTCGAGGAAACCCGGAACCAGGCGACCTCGGTTGCCCGACCCTGGTCGGTCGATGGTTTCGGGCCCCGAATTGCCCGACCTGATGAAGAGAGTGTCGGACTGTTTCACGAGCCCTTCAGGGTTGGGAAACATGGCAAGCGCGATCTGACCCAGGTCACGGATCAAGTCGTTCGAGTAGACCCCTTTGATTACACCCAGGTCGTCCACGGTGACCCGCACGAGG
>Ga0207873_1001367_pt1 | contig 23612 bp, 21 predicted proteins | sample BGWIniCompost_FD_187373 | JGI IMG/M metagenome (GOLD analysis project Ga0207873, IMG submission 187373) | Cellulose adapted compost microbial communities from Newby Island Compost Facility, Milpitas, CA, USA - BGW Initial Compost (SPAdes)... ...
GTCGGCGTTTGTCGCCCAGGCACAGGTTGCCGTAAGGGGCAAGGTTACCGACGAGACGGGCGCAGGACTCCCCGGCACCAACGTCTTGGTCAAGGGCTCAACGACGGGTACGACCACCGACTCTAATGGCGACTATGCCATAGAAGTGCCGCAGTCGGACGCAGTGCTCGTCTTCTCGTTCATTGGGTATGAATCGCAGGAGATTGGCGTGGCGGGTCGAACGACCATCAATGTCACCCTTGTACCGTCCGTTGAATCACTCACCGAAGTGGTTGTGGTCGGCTACGGTGTGCAACGCCAGGAGGCGGTGACAGGTTCGGTTGCTTCCATCAGTGGTGACGCTATCCGGGAGATACCCGCAGGAAACATTACCCAGGCATTGCAGGGTCGTCTCCCCGGTGTCGAATTCACCCAAACATCGTCCAAGCCGGGAGCTACCATGCAGATCCGCGTTCGCGGTACGCGATCGCTTACGGCCAGCAACGATCCCCTCATCGTCCTTGACGGTATTCCGTTTGTTGGTACCATCGCCGACATCAACCCAAATGACATTAAGAGTGTTGACATCCTGAAGGATGCCTCCGCAACCGCCATCTACGGTTCGCGCGGTGCGAACGGTGTCATCCTCATCACCACCCACAAGGGTCAAAAAGGTCAAAAGGCCAGGGTTTCGTACAACGGCTACTACGGCGCGAAGAAGGTGTTCGCCAAGTATCCTATGATGGACGGACCGAAGTTCCTTGCGCTTCGCGAAGCCGCTGGTCTTTACTCACTCGGTTTGGATGAAGCTGAAGATGTGAGCACCGACTGGCAGGATCTGCTGTATCGTACCGGAACTATTACTAGCCACGACGTTGGAATTTCCGGAGGAACCGACCGCGGCAACTACAACTTTGGCATCGGATACTTCCTCGACCAGGCTGTTATTCCTACCCAGCAATACACTCGCTACACCGTACGTGGTTCTATCGACCAGGAAATTGGCAAACATTTCAAGGTTGGATTTACGACCAACAACAACTACAACCTTACGGAAGGAACCCAGATCGATGTGGGAGGTATCCTGAGAATGTCGCCTCTTGCTAATCCGTTCAATCCGGATGGTACCTGGAAGCGCACGGTACGCGCTGGTATCGACGAGCCCTGGGTATACTCAAGAGAAATTGTCGAAAACCTGAAAGATCAATGGCTCAGCGAAACCAGGGGTTATGCTTCATACAACTCGCTCTATGGCGAAGTGAAAATTCCCTGGGTGGAAGGACTCGCGTTCCGCACCAACCTTGGTCTCGATTTTCGCCAGAGCAACGGCGGCTCTTACACGGGACAAGGTATCATGAGCACGAACCCTACTACGGAATCGCGCGCCTCCGTCACCAATTCGCACACATGGCACTGGCTGATTGAAAACATGCTTACCTACGACCGCACGTTTGCTGACAAGCATAACATTAATGTGGTCGCCCTGTATTCTGCTGAACAAAACAGGTTCACACGTTCGCGCATGGAGGCCACCGATATCCCTGCCGATCACTTCCAATTCTATAACCTCGGTCAAGCCGGTGGCCAGCTGATCATCAACCCCGGCGATCAACAGTACGAACTGTGGGGCCTCATGTCGTACATGGGACGTGTGATGTACTCTTATGATGACAAGTACATGCTCACTGCAACAGTCCGTTCAGATGGCTCGTCGCGGCTCGCAGAAGGCCACAAGTGGCATACGTATCCCGCTGTGTCAGTGGGTTGGAATATTGCACGCGAGCCCTTCATGGCTAATGTTGGAGCGGTCAACATGCTGAAGATTCGCGCCGGTTATGGACAAACTTCCAACCAGGCAGTTGCCCCGTATGAAACCCTGGGTCGCCTCAGCACAAGGCCTTACAACTTCGGAAGCGAATTCTCTACCGGATATTATGTAACGCAGCTGCCCAGCCCTCACCTTGGATGGGAGTACTCTGAGACTATGAACTATGGTGTAGACTTCTCCCTCCTGGGCGATCGTCTGTCTGGTACCATCGAATACTACGTGACGAAGACGAAGGACCTGTTGCTGAATGTCAGCCTTCCTCCAACCTCAGGTGTATCGTCAGTTACAGAAAACATTGGTCAGACCGAAAACAAGGGTATCGAAATCAGCCTCAACGGTGTGATCGTCGAATCCAACGGATGGACCTGGGAAGCTGGCATCAACCTGTATGCTAACCGCAACAAGCTCGTGTCGCTGTATTCAGGTGCTGACAGAAATGAAGCCAACTGGTGGTTCGTAGGCCATCCTATTGATGTGATCTTCGACTACAAGCGTATCGGGCTCTGGCAGGAAGAAGATCCCTATCGCGACATCCTGGAACCGGGAGGAAACGTTGGGATGATCAAGGTAGAATACACCGGATCATATAACCCTGATGGTACGCCGACGCGTGCTATTGGACCGGACGACAGGCAGATTATCAGTCTTGAACCTGACTTCCAGGGCGGTTTCAGCACACGTGTCACTTACAAAGGCTTTGACCTGAGCGCTGTGGGTGTGTTCAAGAGAGGTGGTATTCTTAACGCCACTATCTATGGATCCGGAGGTTACACCAACCTGCTGACAGGTCGCAACGGTAACGTCGACGTTGATTGGTGGACACCTGAAAACCCGAATACCAGGTATCCGGCACCAAATGGCGTTCGGAGCAACGACAACCCGAAGTATGCTTCTACGCTCGGTTATTTTGACGCGTCCTATATGAAGATTAGGACCATCACGCTGGGCTACGACTTTAGCAAGCTCTTCCCGAATGCGGATATTAACCTGAGAGCGTACTTTACTGTGCAGAATCCGTTTGTGCTGTTCTCGCCGTACCACGACGAGTCCGGCATGGATCCTGAAACCAACTCGTATGGCAACGAGAATGCGGCGGTACCTCTGTCTGGAAACCTGAGGCGTATACTCACGCTCGGTACTAACACGCCGTCCACACGCAATTACGTCTTCGGTGTCAACTTCACATTCTAGAATAGTACAACATGAAAAGGTTTAAAATAAATAAGCTTGCGGGAACACTTGCGTTGACGATGTTCCTGGTCGGTTGCTCCAACATTTTGGAGGAACAACCGCGCAGCATCTACGAGCCCGGGTTCTTCAAAACAGAAAAGGGCGTTTACGGTGGGCTGACAGCCATGTATGCGCACCTGCGCTACATCTTCGGCCAGGGTTACTTCTACAACACGACACTTGTAGGTACAGACGAGGCTACGTGGGGACAGAGCGCTGATGAAAACTTCAAAGTCATGGACATCAGCGGTCAGGGTCAAATTACTCCTCAAAACAGCCGTGCCGATGTACTATGGGGAAATGCGTTCGCCAATATCAACACCGCGAACGGTATCATTGAGAATGCGACGGAAGTAGGTACAATACCCGCAGCGCTGATTGCTGAGGCCCGGTTCTTCCGTGCGTTCGACTACTTCATGCTCGTGCAGACATTCGGCGGCGTGCCGCTGGATCTGGGTAACGGTGAACTCAAGTTCAATACGTCTCCTGTGAGAACTTCGGTGCGCAATACTGTGCCTGAAGTTTATACGAAGGCCATATTCCCCGACCTCAAAATTGCTGTTCAGGACTTGCCTGCTGTAGGTCGTGTTACCGGCGGCGCAACGAAGACGCTTGCGCGTCTTTATCTCGCAAAAGCATACCTGACGTATGCATGGTGGTTGGAAAACCCGAACAACATCCCGACCTATCCTGAAACACCTCGCGTGGATCCTGACGGTCACGACGCCGCCTGGTACTTCCAGGAAGCTTACAACGTGGCTGTCGAGGCCATCGATGATCCGGGACCGTTTGGTTTGCAACCAACCTACTATGACGTTCACGTTGGTAGCAACGACCGCAACAACGAAATTCTGTTGTACGCCGACCACACCGAAGAAAGCGACTTCTACAACGGAGCTTGTACCAACTGCTTTGGGGACGGTGCAGCGCCCGGAAACTTTGCTGTGTGGTTCATGACGTGGAACTATACGGAAATCAGAAGCGCAGCTAATCCTGACGGCTCGGGTCCCGTTAGCTCTGTTCAGCGTGAAGCGGTGCAACCGCTGGGTCGCCCGTGGATTCGGATGTGTCCGACCATAGGTGTATTCACAAACACGTTCGCAGACAAGACGTTGGATTCACGGTACGACGGTACCTTCACAACAGTGTATCGTGGCAACTGGCCCAAGGGTGGTGTTACCAACGAGGTGTTGTATAACGCAAACAACCTCCCGGTTAGCCCTGGCGACCCGATCCTGACATTCCTGCCGGACGAAACTGAGGCTCCTAACATTACCTATCCGGATGGCCCCGGCCCCAGCAACGTGGGTGCAGGTACGATTCCCGGAAGACCCGACTATGTTGTAACGCCTCGTGCTATAAGCCGACTCATGTATCCAGGCCTATGGAAGCTGGGTACATACCGTACGAACAACGGTAACGGCCTGGGTCAACCGAACGCCACCAGCACGCGTCCCTTCAATATTGCTAAGTTCTCGGAACTGTACTTCATCGCTGCAGAAGCGGCAGTGAAGGGTGCTGCTACCGTAGCTGGCAAGACGGCATATGACCTGATCAACGTCATCCGCGCCCGCGCAGGTAAATGGCGCTTCGACAACGCTGCCAACACGGAGCGTATCGAGGACAACAGCGCTGCTATGGTTGCGGCCACTCCGACGGACATTGACATCGACTATATCCTTGAAGAACGGTCGCGCGAATACTTCGGTGAAGGATACCGTTGGTATGACCTGATTCGCACGCAGAAATGGGAAGAGTACGCTTCCACATATGAAATCTGCGGCCCTGCGAAAGGAGACCATACGGTTCAGGTAGTGAATCGCCAGATCCAGCCGTACCACTACCTCCGTCCGATACCGCAAGGTCAGATCGACGCGCTTGAAATGACTCCTGAAGAAAAGCAAGCCTATCAGAATCCTGGTTATGTTACTGAATAGGATTTTGATGGACGACGAACGCAAATAGCTGCAAGAAGAACGGCGGGGTTGGCCAACAGAGCCACCCCGCTTTTTTTATGTAATGGTGATGGGGTGATCGGCGATCGGGTAGTCACTAATTGATGGTATGGCGGTGTGGAAAGGGTGGTAAAATAATGTATAGACTATATGGTAATCGACGATCCGTGGTTGATAAAATGTGATCAGAAATTCGTATGCGGTTGATAGTTATCACGCTGGGCATCCTGCTGTTGCTTACTTATCCCGTTTCAGCGCAGCTTGCGGTGAACAAGTGCAAGTTTCTTGGGAATGTGGTAGGGAATTCTGTTCCTGCGTCGTTCGATCAGTACTGGAACCAGATAACGCCGGAGAACGCGGGGAAGTGGGGAGAGGCGGAACCACAGCGCGATGCAATGAACTGGGCTCCTCTCGATGCGGCATACAATCACGCACTTGCAAAAGGTTATATATTTAAGCAGCATACCTTTATCTGGGAGCAGCAAAAACCCGGATGGCTGGCCGGACTCAGTGCCGCGGAACAGTTGGAAGAGATTGAGGAATGGATGGAGGCGTTTTGCAGTCGATACCCTGCTACCGATATGATCGAGGTAGTAAACGAACCCTTAAACGCGCCTCCAACTTTTGCGCCGGCGCTGGGCGGCGCGGGCAGCACGGGGTATGATTGGGTGATTAAGGCATTCGAACTTGCAAGGAATTATTGCCCCGATGCGAAGCTGCTCATCAACGAATACAACATACTGAATGGTTTTACCTCCACACAATCGTATTTACAGGTTGTCAACCTCTTAAAAGATCGTGGTCTTATTGACGGCATCGGGTTGCAAGGACATAGTATTGAAGAAACGACGGCTTCCGAGTTGAAGTCGCGATTAGATGCGATGGCCACCGCAGGCTTGCCCTTGTACATTACAGAATACGACGTGAGAGGGACTGACAACAAGCAGCTGGACATTTATCGCAACCAGTTTCCTGTCATGTGGGCTCACCCTGCTGTCGAAGGCATTACCCTGTGGGGATACATTCAAGGACAGATGTGGCGTGATGAAGCGCACCTGCTGAGGGCAGGAGGGACGGAACGGCCGGCACTCGTATGGCTTAAGGACTTTGTTGAGAACACTCCCGACGAGCCGTATTGCGACCTGGTAACAGGAGTCGAAGGTGAGGAATCCGGCTTGAGACTTTATCCGAATCCAGCAGTTGACCACCTCGTTCGTGTTGAACGAACTGATGGTATTGGCACTGTAAAAATCATTGATACCCTTGGCCATGTGTTAACGTCAGTGGATGCACGGGGTGAGACATCCATTACCCTGGACCTGGATGGTGTTGCTCCCGGACTTTACGTGGTCACCATAACCCACGTGGGAAAAACGCTTACAAGAAAGCTGTGGGTTGAGCGCTGAAGTACAAATACATGTTCAGCGTTTCTTTCTGAGAGTTGATTCCCGAATGATGAGGTCGGTCTTCAGGGTGATTGTTTCCGACGTAATGATGTCTTTGTGTTCACGGTGTTTTAGTACCTGACGTGCCGCGATCTTACCCATGTCGACCGCGGGGTGAGAAACCGTAGAGAGCGGAGGATCGATAATGAGCGAGATGGGATCGTTATTGAAGCCCATTACCGCCAGCTTTTGCGGAATCTTTATTCCGTTGTGCTTAGCGTATTGAATGGCACTCACGGCGGCGGTGTCGTTCGCTGAGAAGATGGCGTCGGGAGGATTTGGGAGACTCATCAGATGTTCTGTCATGCGGTAGCCCTCTTCGGAGTTCAGCATGACACCGCTGAGCATGAGACTTTCGTCGATCTCCATGTTGTTTCTCCGGAGTGCTTCCATGTACCCTTCCGCGCGTTGCTTGTATATACTTCTGTGTTGCGCGCCACCGATGTGGGCGATGCGCTTGCAGCCCTGTTCTATCAGGTGATTGGTTGCCATGAGACCGGCAGCGAAGTTGTCAATGACAACCTTGTCGCAATTCAAGTCGTCTGTAACGCGGTCGACGAATACGACGGGTATATCGTTCTCAAGAAACGTTGAGAAGTGATTGTACTTCCTCGTCTCCATCGCCAGGGAGACGATCAAACCACCGATGCGGCTGTTGTACAGTGCACGCGCGTTGGCGATCTCATGTTCGTAGCTGTCGTGCGACTGCGAGATGATGACGTTGCAGCCAGCATTGCTCGCTTCTTCTTCGATCCCGCTGATCATGGATGAGATGAAAGGGCGGTTGATCCATGAGATCATCACGCCGATGGTATTGGTCTTGTTCTTTCGCAGGCTGGCTGCAATGTGGTTAGGGCGGTATCCGCGCTCGCGGGCGAGCTTCTTTACCGCTTCGATCATCTCTTTGCCAATGCTGTAGTGGTCCTTGAGGGCACGGGAAACAGTGGAGGGAGAGACATTGAGTTCACTGGCGATGTCGTATATGGTGATCTCCCGTTTCTTTTGCTTCATGGTAATATCCGTTTGTCAGATCTCGGCGGGAACGCCCTCCATCCCGCTTGTCACCGATCCCCAACGTTCAGCGCAACCGATTGCGTAAATATAACAATTTATTGACCCCCTCACGCCAATTACCGCAGAATTAACGGAATGGGCGAGCCTTTTGAGCGTTCCATCAAAACAACCCATTGCGTAAAAAATACACGAAATCCTGCAACGAGGTATTGGAAACATGCGCTTGCTATTCGAATCCATTGTTACTCGCCAACCAAACGTTTAGTGGCGCACGCGTTTGCATCTAATATATTGTCTTTACTCCAGGCTAAGTCAATGCCAAACTTACATGGTAGCCGAATTTCTCTTGAAAACCCCACCGCAAAGAGGTTACCGTCCGATTTCGAAACAGCAGGTGTTCGGGGATCAATGTCTGCGATGACGCGAATACGATTGCAGAAGGGTAGCGCATCATTGTATCCAGATATCAAAATAATTTTGCAACACTCTTGTAACCTGCCTGTGGCGATTACGTTAGTTCCACTGCAATCGATATTATCTGAAATACGATTGCTTTCCTTACAACGGGAAAACCTTACCTGCCTAAGCCCGTACATTTGTAAAGTCAAAACATTTAAAACTAGAATGAAAACGAATTCAATTTTTGTTGCTGCACTTCTTGTGCTTGGAGTATCGGCTTCGGCATTTGCCAACAAGCCGGGTGATAAGTACGGCCTGGCGGCGATCCCCTTGAGAGATAATACAACGTACAAGGTGGTATACGAATCCGAAAAGGCCGGTAAAATCAAACTGAACATTTATGATCAGAACCGGACACGCATCTTCACTCACACCATAGAAGGTCGCGGTTTTATTCAACCGTTGAACTTCAAGGGTCTTGATGCTGGCGTCTATACAGTGGAGATCGTGAACGGCAAGTCGCGCGAGACTGTAACCATCAACCACTTCCCTAAGGTTGAGCCCAGCGCCTTCGTGCATATTTCTAAACTTGTTAACGAAGACGGTAAGTTCCTGGTCTCAGTAGCCAAGGGAAATGATACTGAAGATGAGAGCATTTCGCTGCAAATCTATCAAGACGACAAGCTCATCTACAGAGAGCGAAACACACTTGCCGACGACTTCGCCAGAATCTATGCCGTAAAACCGAGCGGTAAGGTGACAATCGCCGTTACCGACAAGAACGGTAAGACTACAAGCGCCAGCTTCTAAGCAACGACCCCTCGTATACATAGATCATGAAAGCCCCGACATTGAGTCGGGGTTTTTTGTTTTCCCTGAACGGCAACGCGCCATCGTTCATAATTTATATATTGTTTCTCCAAACCAATTACAACTATGAAGTATGTGGCGCTGTGCGGACTCTTAAGCTCCGCCCTTGTTAGTCCTGGTCAGTCGTTCGAAGCCACGCTGTATGAGAGTGTGGATCATACAGCCGAGAACCTGTTTTCAACCAACATTGAGGGTCCTGCTGTCGACAAGAACGGAAATCTATACGTAGTGAATTTCGAGCGCGACGGTACCATCGGAAAGGTAGCATCCGATGGTTCCGTTGAATTGTTCGTTTCCCTTCCGGAAGGAAGTACGGCAAACAGCATTCAATTTAATCGCAAGGGGAATATGTATCTGGCCGACTTCACAGGACACAACGTCCTGCATGTCGATATGAAGACCAAGGCCGTAAGCGTCTATGTTCATAACGATCAATTCAATCAGCCCAATGATCTCTGCATCAATCGCCGCGGGCAGCTTTTCGTTTCAGATCCCAACTGGAGTAACGGGACAGGCAAGCTGTGGCGCATCGACAGGGGAGGGAAGGCTGTTCTCCTTACGGACGACATGGGTACTACAAATGGAATCGAACTCAACCCTGACGAAAATATTCTGTACGTCAACGAGAGTGTTCAGCGCAAAATCTGGGCCTTCGACGTCGACCGCAAAGGAAACATCAGCAACAAGCGACTATTCGCTTCATTCGACGACTATGGATTCGACGGCATGAAGTGCGACAGGGATGGAAATCTCTACGTCACCAGGTACGGCAAGGGCGTGATCGCTGTATTATCCCCTCAAGGTCAATTGATACGGGAAATTCCGCTGACGGGTAAGCGTTGCAGCAACCTCGTATTTGGTGGTGCCGATGGTAAGACGGTGTTCGTGACCTTGCAGGATAGAAAGGGAATGGAGAAGTTCCGGACGGCTGTTCCGGGTAGGACGTTCAAATGATGGCACCTACTGCAACCACGGCTTAATGAGGTACCAGCCCATCATGAAACAAGCCACGAGTTTCAGAAGGGTACCAAACAGGAAACCAATGAAGGATCCAAATGCGGCCCGAAGCGCCAGGTCTGATTGATTGTTCGCAACCAACTCACCCACGAATGCGCCGATGAATGGGCCGGCGATAAGTCCCCATGGCGGGAAGAACAAGCCGACGATTAGTCCAATCGTACAACCCCACATTCCATACTTGCTGCCGCCAAATTTTTTCGTGCCATAGAGCGGGACCAAATAATCCAGGACGGATACAACTATTGTTATCGCAGCCCAGATGAGAAGAAACTTTATTGTATAAGGCGGATCACTCTTAAGCTGCTGTACCAACAATCCGACATACGCCAGGGGAGGGCCCGGAAGAAATGGCAGAACACTGCCGATGATACCGCCAAGTACCAGCAGTGCGCCGAGGATTTGCAGGAATGTGTCCATATTACAAGGTAATGAAATCAGTGAATGAGCGCATGGGTCGGTCTACGTCCATCAGTGGGGAATAATGAGAGGATGATTTTCCACGTCATCCCGGACCTGATAGTCTCCACTGACGCCTTTCGGGCGCTTCTGATCCTTTGGTAGGGAATTTGTCATTATATCCACGTAGAACCAATAAAGGATACGGCTATGAAATCCATGCGACCTGAACTGCGGTATGGGCTGACAATGACAGCCGGACTGATCATTTACTTTCTGATCACGAAGATTCTGGGACTTACCCACATCACCGAACTCCGCGTGTTGAATTTCTTCATCGTGCTTGCCGTATTGTATCGTGCTTTCAAAACCTTCCGGGAGCGCGACATTAACAAGCAATTCAACTACCTTCAGGCCTTCATGTTTGGCTTTTTCACAACCGCTATCGGCACAGTGGTGTTTGCCGTTTTTATTTTCTTCTACATCCAGTTCCTAGATCCCGCATTGATGGAAACGGTAAGGCAGAAGGCGCCTCTTGGAGAATACCTTAATCCTTACCTCGTCGCCTGTGCGCTCATTGCGGAAGGATCGTTGTCGGGTGCGCTCGCCACGTTCATGCTGATTAACGTTAAGAATGCAAACCAGATAGAAGGCCAGCTAAACGGCAGGGAGGATGAAGATGCGTTACCAGCTTCCACCCGATCCGCCGCCACCAAAACTACCGCCGCCAAATCCGCCAAATCCGCCACCTGAGCCACCGCCGAAACCGCCCCATCCGGAGCCGCCACCCCATCCGGATCCGCCTCCGCGATTGCCCCGGCCCATATGGCTCATAAGCCACAGGGCTGTCCAGAAGTCGAGGCCCTTGCTACCGATGTGATTTTTCCTGCGACTCACAGCAGCGATAAACACGATGATCATTATGACCATGATGACGAAAAAGACGGCCATGCCGATAACCACGCCGGGAGGAACTTCCTGTCTCATGTCATCGGCGGTAAACTCACCGGATGCGAGCTTCATCAGCGTTGTGGTGGCCTCATCAAGGCCCTTATAAAAATTGCCCTCGCGGAAGTTCGGGTTCATCTGGTTCTCGCGAATGTGTCGCGTGGCAATGTCAGGGATGACACTTTCCAAACCATAGCCGGTAGCAATGGCTGCCTTGCGATCGTCGATGGCCACCAACACCACCACACCGTTGTTCTTTCCTTTCTGACCCACACCCCACACTTCGCCGATGCGATAGGCATAGTCCATCACGTCGTAACCGCCCAGGTCTTTTACGATCACCACGGCAATCTGTGTTGATGTTGTGTCGTGGTAAGCATTGAGTTTTCGTTCAAGGGCGGCTTTATCCGATGCGCTCAGCACACCGGCAAAGTCGTTAACCAGCCGTGGAGGGTTGGGTGCCGGTGGAACGTCCTGGGCAATAGCCGCAGATACCAGCAAAAGCAAAGGAATAAGAGCTCGTATCATGCGGCTATTGGTTGCCAAACGAAATATCATCGGGAAGTTCGTTCTTGTCGTCTCGTGTGATCGGAAAATATTTCGCCAATTGCTCTCCGGTCATCCGGATTCCATCACATAGACCATCCGTGAATCGGCCCTGGCGAAAGAGGTTTTCCATATGTGCGCGAATCTGATCCCAGAAGCCGGGAGGCACGACCTTGTCAATGCCTTGGTCGCCAAGTACAGCAAATTTGCGATCTTTAAATGCGAGGTAAAACAGTACGCCATTACGGGCTTTTGTCTTCGACACGCCAAGTATGTTGAAGACCTCCACCGCGCGTTCCGCCACAGGCTTCATGGCATGGCCTTCGAGGTGAACCTGGATTTCACCGGTTGTCTTCTGTTCAGCGTCAATGATTGCCTGCCGAATTTGTTGTCGTTCCGTAATTGTGAAAAAATCCCTTGCCATCGATCAGAATTGTACCTGAGGTACTTGCTCGTCTTCCGGGCTCGCGTCGAAATAGCCCCGTTCCTCGAAGCCGTACATGCTAGCCAACAGGTTGCGCGGAAATGTTTTCACGTAAGTATTGTACGACCTAACGGTTTCGTTAAACTTCATACGCTCTACTGCAATTCGGTTCTCCGTCCCTTCCAATTGAGTCTGCAGGTCGAGAAAGTTTTGATTGGCCTTAAGGTCAGGATACCGTTCCACACTGACCAGAAGACGGCCCAGGGCGGTTGACAGTTCGCTCTGCGCTTGCTGGAACTCGGCCACCTTTTCAGGCGTGAGTTCGTTAGGGTCGACGGTTATCGACGTAGCTTTTGCACGCGCTTCGATCACGCGGGTCAGCGTTTCCTGCTCAAAGTCCGCATACCCCTTTACCGTATTGACCAGGTTGGGAATCAGGTCAGCCCTGCGTTTGTAAACGTTCTCTACCTGAGCCCATTGCGCTTCCACATCTTGTTCTCTGGAAACGAGGTTGTTATACGTTCCGGCGAACAGACGGTAGAGGATGATAGCGCCTACGATGACAGCGCCGATGACCAGTATTTTTTTCATAGTAAGGGATTGTTAGTATCCTGACGAATTAGTAGCGAAAACCGTTCCGTTGTTACACCCAACGGTCAGCGGGCGACACTCCAGCGAATCACCTTCTCCAGCTTTTCGGGATGCTTGACCTTGATTTTGCCGCTTATGACGTCGATGATGCCCTCTTCACGGAAATCTGACAACACCCGGATCACCGACTCTGACGCAGTCCCTACAAGCTTCGCGAGGTCTTCCCGCGACACACTAATAACTTCTTTCGAATTCTTGAAGTTCCAGACGCGCAACAACGCTTCTGCAGTACGTTGTCTGACAGAATTGTATGCCAGGTGGAGGAGTTGATCTTCCTTATCGGCCACCTTCTTGCACAGCAGAGAAATGAAAGTCGCCGAAATATCCGGACGTGCATGTACGAGCGTAAGAAAGTCGGCCTTCGGAATCAGCGTCAGTTCGGTGTCCTCCATGGCAATAGCCGATTCGTGGTAGATGCCGTTGTCCAGCAGCGGTTCAAATCCGAAGAAATCGTTCTCTTTGTAGATGTTTGTAATTAGCTCTTTTCCGTCGGGATGCGATTTGAATTCCTTTACGCTTCCTGAGACGATGTAGAACAGGTAAAGCGGTGTTTCCGACTCGGAGTATATTTCAGCTTTCTTCTTGTAGCGCTTTACCTTTCTGTCTTTGCAAAGGTCCTTGAGATTCAGCGCCCGTTGTGCGTCGTTGATGAAGCGGTCAAGTCCTTCCGTGGAAGGTTCATAGTCGCTGCGCTGGAACTCACTCTTGCGCAAACGCGCCTCAACCGCATTCAGAAGGTCGGTGTCGTCGAACGGTTTGGTGAGATAGTCATCCGCGCCGAGCGTCATGCCTTTTCGGATGTCGCTCTTTTCGGTTTTTGCCGTAAGGAATATGAATGGTATCCGCGCGGTTTCTGCTTTTTTTCCCAGGATGTGAAGAACGCCATAGCCATCCAGCTCCGGCATCATGATGTCGCAGATGATCAGGTCGGGAAGTTCTTTTTGCGCCAGCTCAACGCCAATCTTTCCGTTTTCTGCTGTGATGACCTCGTAATTGGCAAGCTCAAGGATTTCGCTGGTGTTCTCGCGTACCTCCGCGTTGTCTTCGATAAGGAGTATCTTCTTCATGTCTAAAATGGTTCTGGATCAGCAGGGCAGCGTCACAGTAAAGGTACTACCTTTTCCGAATTCCGAGCTAAAATCAATGGTGCCATTCAGCAGGCCCACGTAGCGCTTTACAATGTTCAGGCCAAGACCGGTACCCTGAATGTTTGACACGTTGCTGGCCCTGTAAAACCGCTCGAAAATGTGTTTCGCCTCGTCTTCGGGAATGCCCACACCTTCGTCACGTACCGAAATGCGGAGCCGGTCGGGATCAAAGGTCAGGCCCAGGTATATGGTTTTGCCTTCGTCCGAGTACTTGCTGGCGTTGGACACCAGGTTGAAGGTGATGTTTCTGAGTACCTTGGGGTCTGATTGGATTCTGCGTTTGGATCCTTCGCAGCTGATCTTGATCTCCTGACCCGGCTTCAGGGTGAGTCTCAGTTCCTCAACGATATCTTCGAAAATTTCTTCGACGTCGATTTCTTCGGATAGCACTTCCACCTTGCCCTCTTCAAGCTTGCCTAGTGAAAGGAAATCGTTCAGGATGTTTGTAAGGTGGTTGACGGACGACTTGATTCGGTCGATGTGCTTGTCGATGCGGGACAAGTCGCCCTTGTCCCTATACTTCCTGATCAGCGATGCGGAGCTTAACACAGAACTCAGCGGTGTCCGGAATTCATGGGAAGCCATCGAAACGAACTTCGTCTTGAGCTCGTTCACTTCGCGTTCTCTCTGAAGGGCTTTCTTGGCTTCCTCTTCAGCACGTCGGCGTTCCTGTATTTGCTCTTCGAGATCCTTATTCAGCTTTTCCAACTCCCGGATGGTTTTGTCGAGTGCTTCGGTTCGCGACTTGACCTTTCGTTCAAGCTCGGCAGCGTAGATGATGAGCTGTTCCTCACTCTTTCTCAGGGCTTCTTCTGATTTCTTGCGCAGCGTTATGTCGATGATGAAGGCGATCACCAGGGAATGGCCATCGATGGTGACGCTGCTGAGACTGACCTCAACGGGAAATTCTGTGCCGTCCTTTCGGGCGGCCAGCAGATCGCGACCTACACCCATTCGACGGGGGCGGGGATCCTGAAAGAACTGCTCGCGGTAGACGGCATGGCGGGCGCGAAATCGTTCGGGCAGGAGTTTGCCGAGGTGCATGTTCACCAGCTCCCCGGGCTCATAGCCGAACATCTTTTCCGCAACCGGGTTGGCCAGAAATATCCGACCCTCCTCATTAACAATAATGATTCCCTCGGCAGAATTCTGGAAAATCTGGCGAAAGGTGTCCTGGGAAAGGATCGAATCTTTCTGCTCTACAGCCATGGTTGTGGCAATATTGTGCAATATAGGCCACCCGGGGGGATGATAAAAGTCAGGTTAATGACCTGACACTCATCCTGAAATTGGCCAGGCGGGCCGGTTAGCTTTGGATGAATTTGTGTTATGAAAGGGAAGATCCTTTGCCCAATTGACTTTTCTGAGTCGTCCATCGAGGCACTCAAATACGCCATCGAAATGGCGAATAAGGAAGGCCGGGGCGTCACGGTGCTCTATTCCTATCGCCTCATTCAGCCAGACCAGGAGGAAGAAATCCTCAAGTTCAGGAATCGCGTGGAGCTTCGCGCCCGGGAGCGCTTCTGTATGCTTGAACCCTTCTTCCATAACGGTACCGTTACTGACCACGAGTTCCTGATCGAGATTGGATTTTTCTCTGATTGCATACTACGGCAGGTTCGAAACAACCAGGTCGACAAGATCGTTCTGGACAGCAATATGCGTAGGCTGATTGTCGAACGTCCGCATGAGAGTTTCCTTGGCTCCCTTCCTGTTCCGGTTATTATCGTCGGTGGCGACACCCCGTCGCCTTAATTGACATCCTGTCTTGTTCACGAATCAAAAAATGCTTTACTTTCACCAATAACCGAATCCCTGAACCATTTTTTATGAAGAAGATTCTTGTCCCTACCGATTTTTCCAAACCTGCCCGTATTGCACTTGACGTGGCCTCGGAGATTGCCCGTAAGGCCGGAGCCGAACTTATCCTGCTTCACGTAGCGGAAGCTGCTTCGTCAACTTCTTTTGCTGTCACAGGAGATGTGGGGCTTTCTGATTCAGAAGACGCCCTGTTTACAATGAAGCTTATTGAGCGTTCCAAGAAGCAGCTCGAAAAGCTCAGTGCAGACGATAAGCTCAAGGGAATCAAGGTGAGCACGGAACTGCGTGTTGGTACGCCTTTCCACGGCATCAATACTATTGTTGCCAATTCCAAGGTCGACCTTATCGTTATGGGCACTGGTGGACACTCGGGACTTGACAAGGTATTCCTCGGAACCAATACCGAGAAGGTTGTGCGTCGTTCGCATTGTCCGGTACTCACCGTTCAAAAGAAGCCTGCGCGTGTTGACTTCAAGAACATCGTGTATGCTACTTCCATGAGCAAAGAGGAAGAAGTTTTCTCGCGCATCGTTCGCCGTACGCAGGAGATGTACAACTCAACGATTCACCTCGTCCGTATCAACACGCCGGGTAACTTCCAACGCGATGCGGTAGTGCTGAAATACATGCAGGACTTCGCGAAGAAGCTTCAGCTCAAGAATTATACACTCAATGTCTACAACGACCTTACGGAGGAAGAAGGCATCGCCTATTTTGCAGACAGCATTGACGCTGATCTAATCGCGATGGCTACTCATGGAAGAACAGGTGTCGCCCACGTCCTTGCCGGCAGCATTGCGGAGGAAGTGGTGACGCATGCCAAGCGTCCGGTTCTCACCTTCGTTACGAAACATCGTAAATAACCGCTTGCGCATCACTGATTTTGGGGCCCGGCATTCCGGGCTTTTTATTTTTGCCTGATGGCTGACTATTACGAGATCCTCGGTGTAACCGATCATGCTTCGCAGGAAGATATCCGAACGGCTTACCGGAAGCTTGTCATCCGGTATCATCCCGATCGAAATCCCGATCCTTCCGCCGCCGAGAAAATCCGCCAGATAAACGTCGCTTATGACGTACTAAGCGATCCGGAGAAAAGGCGGAAATACGATCTGTCGCGAACAATATCCTGGACGGAGCCTGTCGTAACCCCGCAGCCAGCGCATCGCGACCCGGCTTATCACCGCCGGGCCAGGCCCCGGCCACAGTCAGGACCCCCGCCTGTCAACCCGTGGGTTGTGCGGTATCAAAAGTACGCGCGGGTCATTTCCCGTGTGGCCCTTGTCTTTTGTGTGTTGCTGCTCATAGATGTCGTTTTGCCCACGCGACAGGACGATGAGAAAATAATACAGCTGATCGATCTGGGTGATGGTGCCAACAGGTCGGACCGGCTGGTGATTCGCACAAATTACGGCAGCGAGATTAGCTTCGACACGCATGAGGCTTGGGCGTTCTCGGAAGGGACGGTCGTCTACCTGTACCGCACCCGAATTCTTTCGATCCCACGCAGAATTGCATCCAATGGAGTTATTGAGCGTATTCCTGTCACCCTCTTGGGCAACTTTGTATTTTTTCCCTTGGTACTGGCGGTGACGTCAGTGCTGGGTGTGTTCCGCAGAAGCGATCGTCGGCTCATGAACAGCCTGGGGGTGGTTAACATGTTTCTCTTATTTTTGTGCCTGTTGTTTTGGCTCCTCTTTCGGTAGGGCAGACATTACAAAGCGAAATGGCTAAAAAGAACGAATGGAAGAGGCGGGAAGGAGTGGTTTATTCCACTGATGCGGACTTTAATTACTCTGTCCCCCAACACGAGGAACTCGCTACGCTGCCCCCGGATCAGCAGAGACTGGTGGTATTCCTGGACAAGAGTGGCCGCGCAGGGAAACAGGTAACAGTGGTGGGAGGCTTTACGGGCACTTCTGACGACCTGGAGGCGCTTGCCCGAACACTGAAAACGCGCTGTGGTGTCGGAGGCTCAGTAAAAGCGGGCGAAATCATCATTCAGGGGGATTTGCGTGAAAAAGTGCTGGGTATTTTGAAATCTACCGGGTACCGGGCTCAAAAGCGCTAGTCTTTCCCGGGTGGTCGCCACCCTACCCATCATTTCCGCCATTCCTGTATTGCGCAAAACGAGTCGAAGCGGAATATTTTATCTTTCAGGTTCATTTGAGCTGAATAACCATCGCGAGGATGCGAATATTTGTCGCCAACACGATATGGATTGCCGTGGGCGCACTGCTGGTACTTACCACGGCAGTCGCGCAGGATAAGGAGTTGGCGCCTGTGTCCGACACATATGCAATCCGGAATCTCACCATCATTCCAGCCCCGGGTCGCCGCATCGAAAAAGGCACGATTATCATTCAGAACGGGCTTATTGAAGCCGTAGGGGAGAACGTCCCCATCCCGCCAAAAGCAATAATCATTGAGGGTGATAGCCTGTTTGCATACCCCGCGTTCATTGAAGGCCTGTCGAAAACAGGGGTAAAAAGCCCCGGTGAAGAGGAACCTGGACGCATAGAAGACCCCGGCAATCCACCGCCATCCCGCGCCGGCATCAACCCGCAACGCGATGTGCGCGATTACCTTGACCCCAACGACCCCACAATCAAAGAACTGCGTTGCGCAGGATTTGGCGCTTCGCAGGTGGTGCCGAGAGGAATATTATTACCCGGGTCCGCTGCGGTGATATTGCTCGGGGGCAAAACGTCCGATGAGTTGGTGCTAAAGCCGCGCAGTGCATGCTATTCTGAACTCACATCGAACAGGACGGTTTATCCCAGCACCGTGATGGCTGTCCTCGCCAAATGGCGGGAGCTTTATCGCCAGGCTGAACTTGCGCGGGACTATGCTGCTTTGTACGCCACAAATGCGAGCGGTTTGCCTCGCCCCGAGGCCAACCGCACACTGGAGGCGCTCTATCCCGTAACGACGCGACAGCAGCCCGTGCTCTTCCGCGCTTCAAAGATGCTTGACATTCAGCGCGTCCTTTCATTGCAGAAAGAACTTGGATTCGTTCTTATCCTCGCCGACGTGAGCGAGGGATGGGATCTCACAGAAATGATCAAAGCATCGGGTGCACGCGTTTTTCTCTCTCTTGACCTTCCGGAAGATCCTGCCGAGGAAGAGAAAGCGAAGGCAGACAGTCTCTCAAACCCCGAATTGAAGGCGCTTGTTAAACGGCGCTCTGAATTCATTCAAAAGATGACGGCACAGGCAGCGGCATTTGACTCTGCAGGAATCAAGTTTGGATTCTCCGCCATGGACACCAAATACAGCGAACTGCACAAGAACCTACGCAGGATGGTTGAAGCAGGCCTGAATCCGGAGTCGGCCTTAGCCGCCCTCACGATCAATGCCGCGCAAATTCTCGGAGTCGATGACAGGCTGGGAACCATTGAGAAGGGTAAGATTGCCAACGTGGCCCTGTTCAATAAGCCTATGTTCGACAAAGACGCGAAGGTGATGACAATGTTCGTTGATGGAGCGCTATACACCTGCTTCGAAAAGGATGCGCACAAGAAGTCAGCCTCAGCAGTAGAAGGAACGTGGCGCCTGACCGCGCAAACACCAAAGGAGGAGATTGCGCTAAAGGTAGTGCTGCGTAAGAGTTTGGGTAAACACTATGGCGGCACTATAACCGGTACGCGCATGCCTGAAGGAATTGAACTTACGGATGTGACCTTTGATGGCAAGACTTTGAAGTTCACTTACGATTTTCTCCTTGAAGGTCAGCCGGAAGAAGTTGTTGTGGAAGGAGAGGTTGAAGGAAAGACATTTAAGGGAAAGATTACCGTTGGAGAATACGGCAACTTTCCCATCGAAGGCACAAAAGACCCCGAGCGATGAGACAGTTTCTCAGCCATTTCATATTTGCACTGATCGCCTTTGTGCCGACAGCGGTGATCGGCCAACCCGAAATCGGAGACGTGCTGATCAGAAATGGCACGCTGCTTACCGTTACTAAGGGTACGCTGGAAAATACCGACTTATTGATTCGCAGGGGAAAGATCACGGACATTGGCAAAAACCTCACGGCTCCTGAAGGTTGTCGGGTTATTGATGCTACAGGATTATTTGTGATGCCCGGTATCATCGATGCGCACTCGCACATTGCATTGGAGGCCATCAATGAAATGTCGACCCCAGTAACGCCTGAGTTAAGGATGCGCGATGCGCTCAATCCACTCGACATCTCCATTTATCGCGCTCTCGCAGGAGGAGTCACAACAATTCAGACGCTTCATGGATCGGCCAACGCCATCGGCGGGCAAAGCGTTGTTATGAAGCTTCGCTATGGAACCCTGAATCCTTCTGACCTTATCTTTGAAGGCGCACCAAAAGCAATCAAGTTCGCTTTGGGAGAGAACCCTACACGCATCCATGGCGCAGGGCACAACATGGTTCCGCGCACAAGGATGGGTGTGGAGTTCGTTATTCGAAACGCTCTTACCGAGGCAAGGGAGTATCAGAGGAAATGGGACGAATACAACGAGCAAAAGAAGAAAAAAGGATTCAGAGGTGCGCCGCCTGAGTATGACGATCGTCTCGAAACGCTTGCCGAAATACTTCGCGGAAACATCACCGTTCACTGTCACAGCTATCGGGCTGACGAGATTGTCATGCTGTTGAACGTGTGTCGCGACTTCGGTATAAAGAAACTCGTATTGCAGCACGCGAATGAAGGATTCAAAGTGGCACCTGAGATTGCCGACTTTGGCGCGATGGCGTCCGTGTTTTCAGACGCATGGGCATACAAATTCGAAGTGTACTATTCCACGGCTTACAACGCGGCCATCCTGACGCGAAACGGCGTGGTGACGTCGATAAACTCTGACGATCCCGGCGTGATTCGTCATCTGTACCACGAAGCTTCAAAGACACTCAAATACGGTGGTTTGTCGCGCGACGAAGCATTGGCACTGATTACCATCAATCCCGCGAAACAACTGGGTATTGACGACAGAGTTGGATCTCTTGAAGTTGGCAAGGACGGAGACGTGGCGATCTTTCGCGGACATCCACTGTCGATCTATACAGTACCTGTTATGACCATCGTGGATGGCATTGTGCGCTTTGATCGTGAAAAAGACCCTGACGACATGCGCATTTACGTTGATCCGGAAGAGCGCTTCGATCAGTCCGGCTTTGAGAGTCCTGAAAGTTATCACGACTGCCTGGGAACGGCTACCGCGACGTTTAACCAACTATTTGAGAACCGTTAATGAAACGCTTTGTGCTCCTTGTTAACGCTTTTCTCCTGCTATTTGCGATCGCGGGTGAGGCCCAGGTGCCCAAAGGTTCCTATGATCCGGTTGCACTGGTGGGTGCTACGGCGCACACAATCACGGACGGACCGATCGAAAACTGTACGCTCATCCTTCGGGATGGAAAGATCGAAGCGATTGGATCGAACATACAGGTGCCAGCGGATGTTCGCGTGATCGACTGCAAGGGTCTTCACGTGTATCCCGGGTTTATAGATAGTGGCACGCGCCTGGGTCTGACGGAGATTGGTTCAGAACCCAGAACGGTCGACTACAACGAAGTGGGTGACGTTGTTCCTCAGATGCGCGCGCTCACGGCGGTCAACCCGAATTCAGCATTGATACCCGTAACACGAGTGAATGGCGTCACAACCGTACTTGCCGCACCGCAAGGCGGAATGTTCAGTGGTACCGCCGCGTTGATCAACCTGCATGGATATACACCTGACCAGATGTTTGCAGGCTTTGAGGGTGTGGTGCTGACCTTCCCTTCAACCTCGCGCAGTGGTGCCAATGACAAGCGAAAACCTGAAGAGATCAGCAAGGCGGCGTCAAAAGCCATGAAGAAGCTGAACGAGGTATGGCAGAAGGCGGTAGAATACAATAAACTGGATTCCGCTTTGGGAGATACAAAGCCTGACTACTACCCCGAGCTCATCGCCCTTCAACCCGTGATACAAGGAAAAATGCCGTTGATTGTTGAAGTGCATGATGCCGGCGACATACTGCGCGCGCTGGAATGGGTTCGGGAAAAGGAGATCAGCAAGGTGATCTTTGCTGGGGTGAGTGAAGGCTGGCGTGTTGCCGACAAGATCGCGGCGGCAGGTATTCCTGTGATTGCAGGAAAGGTGCTCGCACTTCAAGGAAGGGCGTATGATCGTTACGACAGGGCCTATGCCAATGCGGGAATTATGCGGAAAGCAGGTGTTACCGTAGCCTTGCGCACGAACGAAGCCTACAACGTGCGCAACCTTCCGTACAACGCCGGCATTGCTGCCGCGTTCGGACTTGGAAAAGAGGAGGCATTGCGTGCGATCACGATCGTGCCCGCCCAAATTTTCGGCGTGGCCGATCGAATGGGATCCCTGGAAGCCGGAAAGGATGCAACGCTGTTCGTATGTGACGGTGATCCGCTTGAGCCTGCCACCAACATAAAGTATCTTTTCATCAGGGGGTGGGATATTCCCCTCGTTTCTCGTCAGACATTATTGTACGACGAATTCCTTCACCGCGAGCCGGGCCTGCAGAAGCCGTAGACATCACGGTATTTACCGTATGAATATCCGTTACATGAGATGCGCAGTTTATGAGACACGCAAGTCGCGCGTCTCTACAGTGCTCTCCCTGCGATCCAACTTCGGAATGCCGGGGCGGTTTCCTTACTGACGTGAACGTCCTCTTTGACTGGCGGCTGAAGGGACACCTTAATCTTCCCATTATCGGGTTTGAATTTCTCGATGGCGCGGTGACTGCTGAGATACTTCCGGTTGATCCGGAAGAACTTTTCTTCATCGAGCATTTCCTGGAGTTCGGATAATGTTGCGTCGACGGTAAGTTGACGCCCCGCAAAATCACGCACGAACACAATCTTGTGATCCGTAAAAAAGTAGGCGGCGTCGTCAACGTTGAGTGCAATGAAATCCGTTCCTTTTCGCACAACAAGCCTGCTGAGTTTTCCGGGCCTTCGTTCCTGCTGGATGAGCGTCATGATGTTTTGTTGGATGAAGTGCCGCTCCATACTTTTGATTTTCTGAATTGCCCGAGTCAGCTTTTCCTCGGTGATCGGTTTCAGCAGGTAGTCGATGGTGTTGTATTCGAATGATTGGAGAAGATATTTATCGTATGCCGTCGTGAACACGACAGGGAAGTCCACCATGTATTGACGAAATATTTCGAAGCAATGATCGTCCGCCAGTTGGATATCCACGAACGCGAGGTCGGGTTTGGGGTTTCGATACAACCACTGTATCGTTTCCTTCACCGTTGTGAGCCGCCCCGAAACTTTTATGTCAGGATCGATCCGCTTGAGCATCACCTCCAGCTTCTCCTGTGCCAGCAGCTCATCTTCGATAATGATAACGTTCATTCCGATCCTTCTTTGCGAAATGGGGTTGATTAGATCCATGTCAAATATTCAACGCAACAACTCGTTCTCGTGCTCCTTTACCATGAACACGGTTTCATAAACATGTTTGACAAAGAGAACGCAAATCACATTGATGAGCGCAACCGTAAATGTTAACGGTGCTTTTATTCCGGTTGAGGTGTATTTCATGCCGGTCCGGTAGTTTCCGTATTGTGACCCAGCATCTAAAATCGATAAATTAACGCAATACGCGAAGCCGTCCGCAGCAATTGATCGGGAGATCACAGGCGCTTTCGCGCAGTAGGGATAAAGGCAGTCAGTGACTTGGCGCACGTGCTGACGTGATCAGCTGTTGAGTTGATTGAACGATTAGCCCTGTCTGCCGCTGGCAGGCCTGTGACCCTGTGCCTCTGTGGTGAAAGATTCCTGGTCGTTTATTCCCTTTTCACTACTTACTTATACTTCAATTTCCTATAATCGCGTATCGCTAAACGATACGCGACATGAAATTGAAATCAATCCATACATCAACCGCCCTTGCGATTATTCTCTTCACCTGCCTGGCAATTCCCCTGTTTGGCCAGG